>Ga0315282_10000256_pt1 | contig 106756 bp, 59 predicted proteins | sample YL17G07_20_MG_FD_203693 | JGI IMG/M metagenome (GOLD analysis project Ga0315282, IMG submission 203693) | Sediment microbial communities from Yellowstone Lake, YNP, Wyoming, USA - YL17G07_20 | ecosystem: Environmental > Aquatic > Freshwater > Lake > Sediment | place: USA: Wyoming | collected...
CACGGCAACAACGCCATGTGGCCTGATGCTACCAAGCCTCCGACATTCTCGTGGACAAACGGCATCGCGGGGATGGAGTATTTCTGGGTGGACGTCTCGACAGACAACACGTTCTCAACAAAGAACATGGCAAAGCTCGTGAGCCTCACAGCGGGCTCGTCCAGCTCTGCTGCTGCCACCAAGGCCCAATGGAAGGCGATAAGGCGCCTTGGGTCAGCCAACAACGGCGCTCTTTACTGGAGAGTGAGGGCCAAGGATCGCCAGAAGGTTCTCACCCTCGCAAGCCAGACGCAGACCCTCACCATAGACGGCGGGACATGGACAGTCTCTGACGTTGTGTCGGCCCCCGACGGGCCGACGATTTCATGGACGCACCAAGGCGAAGGGATAGTCAGCTACAGGCTTGAGTTCACGGCGGCGGATGCCTTTGGCAGCAAACCCGGCAGCACCGTTGTCGTGCCTTCAGTGTCCATTTCCACGACATCCTATACGCTCAAGTCTACTGAATTGGCGCGCCTTCGCGCCCTTGCCCGCCGGGCAGGGGCAACCACCCTTCACTACCGCATCCGTGGCGAGGACGCGGAAAAAACGTTTGTGACATACAGCGGCGCGAATGTAATGCAAACACCCTAACTCTTTTGCCACACGCCACTTAGGGGCCCGACCCGGCGGGCTCCTTCTGCACTGCAGAAAGTCAGTATTTTGAGTGCTCCTTCTTGCGGCCATGAACGTCCAAATATCGGAATGCAGCGGAGTTCTCCATGGCAGAACGCCGAAGTCGATACTCCGGGCTGCCGGGCGCAGACAAAAGGGGAAACAGATGATTGTCGCTGGCACACACGCCAAACCGTTCACAACGCTGCTAAGCGCACTCCTTCAGGCTGCGATAGTGGCTGCTGCGGCCGGATGCGCCCAGGCGGCCGTTGCGGACGTCGATTGGGGAAGCTACATAGGCGGCGAGATAGGGGCGTCGCAAGTCACCGACATTACGGTCGACCCGGCGGGCAACGTGCTTGCGGTAGGCAGCGCCGCGTACGACATGCCCGCCACCACCGGCCTTCCGTCCGATGGCGTCGGCTTCATTCTGAAGATATCCACAAACGACCAACTTGTGTGGTCGAGGCATCTCGATTTTGTGCCCATGAGTGTGGCGGTTGACGGCTTGGGTTGCATATGGCTTCTGGGCGAAGGAAGTAACGTTCTGGTGAAGAGGATACCGGCCTCCGGCCCCGCCACTGTGGAGACGATCTACAGCGGCGCGCACACGGACACGCTCGGAGGAATAGTAGCTGACGCGGACGGAAACGCTTACGTGACAGGAGAGACGTCTGACCATGATTTCCCCGTCACGCCGGGGCTCGGCACCGCTCCCAATTGGGGGGAGGTGTGGGAGACGTATTACGGGAGATTCCTGGTAAAGTTCGGTCCCGACGGCTCACTGGTGTGGTCGCAGTGGATCGGCAACGGCGACGGGGACACGTGGCAAAACATCGCCATAGACAACTTGGGCAACGTCTTTGTCTGCGGGGAATCGATAGTGGGCGTCAACGCCGGCTACTCGTTCTGGTACGGAGGGTACGCGCAGGTGAATGCCTTCGTGGCGAAGTTCACGCCGTCGGGAGACGCTCCATGGGTGAGCTATCTCCCCAATTGGGAGGCCCAGGGGTTGACGTGCGACAGCACGGGAAACATCTACGTGACTGGCGAGAGCTGTACCCCTGATAATGACGTTCCTCTCGCCGTGCCCACGTTCGTGGCCAAGCTGCATACTTGGGGCGAAGTCGCCTGGCTTGTCCCGATTTACGAGGGCAGAAATCCCAAGGAGGCGTATTCGATCACAATCGACGGCTCAGGCTACTGCTGGACGGGGCCAAACCACGGCAATATTGTGGGACTGGACGCGCAGGGGTCTATTCTCTGGGTGGGCAACCTGGGCAGCAATACCGTGTATCACGCCAGCGCCATCAGGGCCGACATGCGCGGCAATCTCTGGCTTGGCGGATATACCGAGGACAGTGACTTTCCGGCAATCGACGGTTTCAATACGGACCTGACGGCCGCCGGCCGCGACGGGTACGCCGTCAGGGTCCGCATGTTCGGCCCGCGCATCCTGACGAGAACCCTTCCCAACGGATTCGTGAAAGTGCCGTACCACGCCCAGTTCGAGGCCGCCGACGGGCATCCGCCTTATTCATGGAGGGTTATCTCGCAGGCGGTGCCGGACGGGCTGGAACTCTCGACATCGGGGGAGATCCCCGGCACTCCCAGATCTATCGGGGTCTATCCGTTCACTGTTGAGCTTGAAGATGCCTGCGGACACACGAAGCACCGGTCCTTCAGCATATCCATAGACACGGTGCCTCCCGTCATCGTGACCACATCGCTCAAGAAAGGCTACGTCAACAAGAGCTATGCCGACGCGCTTACGGCGTCCGGCGACTATGGCCCATTCACGTGGAGCATCGCGTCCGGGACGCTGCCGAGCGGTCTGTCGCTTGACCCGAATACCGGCGCGATAGGCGGCTCGCCGTATACAGCCCGAACGTTCAGTTTCGTGGCCCAGGTCAGGGACTCTCTGGGAAAGACGGACCAGAAGGTCTTCTCGATCGCGGTCGAGTATGAGGACGCCGGCGGACCGCTTGTGTCCGGGGTTGCCGCTGTGCCGAACACAATACGCGAGACGATCGACCGATCTGTTCTCGTCACGGCCCTGGCGGACGGGTGGGGCGGGGGCAACCACGCCGTAACCGATATACAGTATTCCGTCAGCGTGGGCGGCGTCAGCGGGCCATGGATCAATATGAGTCCTGATGACGGGAGCTTCGACTCGGTCAGAGAGCACGCCCAGGTAACCATAGACACATCGCTATGGCGAGTGGCGGACGGGCCGCGGACTATTTCAGTGCGCGCCCATGATTCACTCGGCCGTCCAAGCGTCAATGCCGCGAGCGTCGTGATTGCCGTCATAGACAGCATTGCGCCGGGCCGCGTTTTCACGCTGAGCCTTCAGCCCACGACGGATCTCGAAACTGTCCTTACGGGTTCCTGGCAGACTCCCGGCAAGCCTTCCGCCATGGATGAGACAAAGTCCTTCGACCTCGGCGGCCTCAAGGACATCGGCGGGGTAGCGCTTACCCCGGCCACAACGGCGCTCTTCCCGAGGCGGTTCACTATTGAGGTCTCAGTTGACGACAGCGACTGGAGGACGATCTCCTCGCACACCGACTACCGCGCGGTCAAAGGCGCCAACGTCTGGCAGTTCGACCCCGATGAATACCGCTACGTGAGACTCACAGCTACAGCGGTGTACAATCCCGCGGCAGGCTGTTACCAGACGACAATTCCAAGAGTCAGCATCCTCGGCCGTGTTGACGGCGGAAAGCTGAGAGCCAAGTGGATGGCAAGCGCAGATGACGGTTACGATTCTTCAAGCGGCTGGACGGACAAGTCCGACCTTCGCTTCAGCGCTTCGGCGATAACCGAGTCCAACTTCCTCTCCTGCCGCAAGGTGGAGGCCGTCGGCGCGCCTGTAGCCCCCGGCAAGTTTGACGAGACGGTCTTCAGCGCCGGAGATCTTCAAGGGGCAATCTTTGGGGCCGTGAAAGTCTTCGACGCCTCAGGAAACCCCTCGCCGCTCTCAAACGTGGAGCAAGCTCAGGTGACGTATATGGGCCTCTCCTATCAGGACGAGAGCGATCTGATTGTGATCAATCCGAGCCTGCCTCCTCAGCTTGTCATCTCCAGAGGCAAAGACGTGACTCAAGCTTTCATAGCCTTCAGCGGCTCCATCTCTTTCTCGAAGAACCATCTCAAGTTCCCCATAAAAGCAGGCAGGTACGCCTGGTCGCCCACGGCCTCCCAGTGGAAGGCGATAAAGAAGACTGCATCGACTCTTGGAGTTGTGTACTGGCGGCTTGAGGGCAAGAGCCCCTCGTGTCCGAGTATCATTCTTGCACCAAAAGAACTGATGCTTCGTAACGGCGACATCACGAATCTTGCCGCCAGTCCGATCCACGGCGACAGGTTGATGTGGCCGGATGCAACAAAGTTTCCCGCATTCTCGTGGACCAACGGCATACCGGGGATGGCGTACTTCTGGGTAGATATCTCCACGGATAGCGCCTTTGCCACGAAAAGCGCCAAGAAGCTCATAAGCCTCACAGGGGCATCAGGCTCAGCCACCGCTACCAAGGCGCAGTGGAAGGCGATAAGGCGGCTCGCTGCAGCAAGCGGCGGAACGCTCTATTGGAGAGTAAGAGCCAAGGACAAAGACAAAGCCCTGACGCTGGCAAGTCAGACACAAACGCTGACGATAGACGGCGGCGTATGGACGGTCTCTGACGTTACATCCACCCCTGATGGTCCAATGATCTCATGGACACACGAAGGCCAGGGCATTGCGACTTACAGGCTTGAGTTCACAGCCTCCGAGACCTTCAGCGCCAAGCCCGGCAGCACGGTCTTCGTCCCGGCGTCGTCGATCTCCGCGAGTTCTTATACCCTCAAGTCTACTGAGGTCGCGCGTCTGCGGGCGTTTGCCCGGCACGCGAAGGCAACCACGCTTCATTACCGCGTGCGTGGCGAGGACGCGGAAAAGGCATTTGTGACGCATAGCGGTACTGCGGCAATGACTCTACCCTGACGTATAGTTGCCACGGCATGAAGGGGCCCGGCCCGGCGGGCCCCTTCTTTTTTCCTGCGCGATTCGACGGGCAAGTCTCGGAAACGGCGAACAAAATGCCGTCCAACGGTGTCAAGTGAGATTACAGCCGGCGGCTTGCCGCCGCGCGGCCGCGCGATTTACGGCATTCCCCTCTTCCTGACGAGCACCTCGCTGAGGCATTCCAGGGCGTATCCGTCTTTCCCGTTCGGGCAGTTTCCTCGGTACTGAAATGAGATCCCATGGAGAAGGGCGGCAGGTTGCTTTGAGACGATTGTACCATGGCGGGCGGAGGGGCAAGCAGGGGCACCGCCCGCACGGCCTCGCCGCCCTTCTCCCGTGTTTGGAAGTCCGCGGCGCGGTTCGGAACCGACGAGCAGAGTCGGCTTACAGCGTGAACAACCGTGAGATCTCAGGAGGATATCAATGCTGGTTTGGGCGATTATATTCTTCATAGTCGCGATCATCGCCGGGGTGCTGGGCTTCGCGGGCATAGCGGGGACCGCGGCGTGGATCGCAAAGGTGCTCTTCATCATCTTCCTCGTGCTCTTCGTGGTGATGCTCATTTTCGGCCATCGCACCGTGCGGTAGCGAGCGATCACCCGGCGGCACGCCGCGGGACAGCTCCCTCGCAAGTCTATGCGAGGACGAGGGGGATGCGCATTTCGGCGCTTGAGAGCCCCGCGTGGACTCCGACATGAATGACCGGCGGCGCGCCGGGCGCGTCGTAATAGAGCGCCGATGGCGGCGAGGCGATCGCGAGGTAGGAGCCGAGGCGCTGCCGGGCAAGCCCGGACAGTTTAGAGGGACCGAAAAGTGACAACCTTTCGGCATCCTCGGGCAAAATGAGTGCAAAGTATTCCCCAAGCCTCCCTTCGAACAGCCGCCGAAACTCCCTCCTGCGGCCGCGTTTGACGTGAAACACCGGCACGGTCGGCTCTCCTGACGGCGGCGCAACGAGGCAGTCAGAGAGCGCGTCACCGGCCTTTACGATGAAGACCCGCTCCTTGGGAATATCCACCTGGCCGTGGTCGGCGGTCACGATTATGCGGGCCTTGCCTTTGAGTTCCGCGGCAAGATTGGCGAGATGACCGTCCACGTCCGCGATGAGTTTCGCCACCCCTCTGCCGGTCGTGCCCCTCTCGTGCATAAGCGAATCCACTTGCGGCAGGTACAGATAGGTGAGCGTGCGGCCGGACGCTTCTGCGACCCTGTTGCGCGCGGCCTCGAACGCCTCGGCCGTGTGCTCGTAGCCGATGCGCGGCGTACCGCCTGACGCATAGCGGGTGTAGACGCTATCGGCAAGCTGCGCGCTGATAATGGTGGCGGGTGAGTGGCGCATCCGGCCCCATACGCCCGGCATGGGGAAGACCTCTTCCGGCGCGACGCCGAAATCGGCGAGAGGCTTCTTCGAGAACCGCTCGACAAACGGGAGCGGCGTGATGGATAGGCCCGGGGCGGCGAGATATAGCCACCAGCCTATTACCGCATGCTCTGCGGGCCAGAGGGTCGTCGCGAGCGTCGTGAGCGCGGCGGCGGTTGTGGGGGGAAAGACCGCCTGAAGCTCCGTCGCGAGATGCGTCCTGAGGAAGCCCCCCTTCGGCGCCTTCTGCAGGAAGTCCGCGCCGAGGCCGTCGATGAGAACAAAGATGTAGTGCGCCGCCGGGCCGATTGACGCGCGCAGGCGCTCGACGCCCGGCGTGATTTCCACGCCGTCCACGCCCGCGAGCGAGGCGATTGCCCGCGAGAGGTCGGCGAAGTTGAGGGCGTCAGCCGACGGTCGCACAAGCGCGCCCGCCTCAAACCAGGATGTAAGCCGCTTCACACCCGACATGGAACAACGTCTCCGCTTCGCCATACCCCAAAGTAAGCGTATTGGCTTGTGAATGGGTGTCAACCGAAATCGAGGTCTTGCGGCAAGGGGCGGCCTTTGTATAAAGGTTCGAGTATCGAGGCAGCGACGGGAGGAGCAACGTGGCAAGGACCTTCGAGAGCGACGACTGGAATTCATACCGGATGGACACGCACCATCCGCACAAAGAGCTTGAGCCGGCCGAGAAGGAGATCGCGGTCGTGGACGCGGCGCTTGAGGCGCTGCGCGAAGAAGGCATCATCCCCCATATCCGTTACGACAAGACGAGATTCCTCGCGCATCGCAGGGCCGTCGCGGAGGAGTTCGAGATACCTTGGACGGCGATAACGCCGCGGATGCAGCGGCTCATCTACGCGGTCAACGCTATCGCGCGCCCGAAGAATATGATCGCGGCGGGCGTCTTCTGCGGAAACACGTTCATCTCGAACGCCGGCGCGGCCGTCGGCCCCGGCTCGGTCTACAAGGGGAAGAACCTCATCGGCGTTGAGATCGTGCCCGAAGAGGCCGAGCGCGCGGAGAGAAACGTCCGGCGGGTCGATCCCACAGGCGTGGCGCGCGTTGTCGCGGCGGATGCCATTGACGTTGTGCGGGAGTTCGAGGGGACGATAGACCTGCTCTATCTCGACGCTGACGGCACAGGCGGCAGGGGCAAGGGGATATACCTTGATATTCTGGAAACGTGTTACGACAAGCTGCCCAAGGGGGCGGTGGTCCTCGCGCACAACAGCGTCAATCTCGCGGAGGATCTCAAGTTCTATCTTGCATACGTGCGCGACAGAAAGAACATGACCGCGAGCGTCAATGTAGCGATAGATAGCGAGGGATTGGAAGTGTCAGTCAAGTAGACTTGATCCACCGATAGCGGATCGAGACGTCTACCACTGGTGGACAAGCCACCAGTGCCACACGGATAGCTGGCGGGCGAGCCGCCAGTGGCACACAGCGGGGAGGCGTGCATGAGTTATCGTTCGAATCACATTCGCGTTGGAATCGACGCGGGCGACGTGCGCGGGGCGGATAACCGCGCGATACAGATTGCCATTGACGCGCTGCCGCAGGAAGGCGGCACGGTTGAGGTGCTGCCGGGCGAGTATATCTGCGCCGACAGCGTCCATCTGCGCTCGCGAGTACGGCTCGTGGGCGCGGGGGACAAGACGATTCTCAAGCGCGCGGACGGCTTTCGCGTCGCGATGGCGATTGACGCGGATTACGGGCAGCTCAAGATCACACCGGTAAATATCGCGCCGTTCAGGGTAGGGCAAGGGCTCTACGTGCGCGACGACAGGTCGGCGGGATGGCTCGATTCGGTGGTTACCGTAAGCCGCGTCGAGAACGGAGCGATTCACTTCAACGAGCCGCTGGTGCTCGATTATTCCGAAGAGCGCGCGGGCGAAGTGATCGCTTCGGGCGCGGTTGTTTCGGGCGTGGACGTGGAGGACGCGACAGTTGAAGCGCTCGTCGCGGACGGCAACAAGGCGCACAACTTCCTCGTCGACGGTTGCCAATCAGGCTGCGTCTATTTCAACCGCTCGAGCCGCGTGACGATTGCCGACGTGCACGTGAGAGACTTCGCGGGCGACGGCATCAGTTTCCAGATAACCCGCGACTTTCACATCGAGCGCGTCCATATCAGCGGCTGCACGAATTACGGCATGCATCCTGGAACCGGATCCACGCGTGTTCTCATGCGCGACTGCCGTTTCACGGAAAACGCCGTCGGCGGGTTCTTCCTCTGCTGGCGCGTTCAAGAGAGTCGATTCGAAAACATCGTCAGCGAGCGAAACGCCGAGTGGGGCGTCAACATTGGCCACAAGGACACGGACAACGTCTTCGTGGGTGGCCGATTCTCGAATAACGGTCGCGTGGGCGTCATCTTCCGCCAGGAAAATGCGAAGAACGGCGGCCACAGAAATATGTTTACCCGCTGCGTGATAGAGGACAACGGCCAGGCCGGCATCGACGTGGTCGGCCACGCGCACGACGTCGATTTCGTGTCGTCGGTCATCCGCAACACTCGCGGCGCCGCCGGCACCCAGCGTGTCGGAATCGTCCTCGGCGAACACGCCCGCCGGTTCCGCTCAACCGATTGCACGTGGGAAGGGCACGCGGACGGAAACGTGAGAGACCTTTCCGGCCCCGAGGGCAACCACAAGCTCGATGCGCGATAGAGCACTGGTGTGGTTTTCGTAGGGGCGACTCGCCGAGTCGCCCTGGCCGCGAGCGCAGTCTGAGCCTTCGCGCTCGCAGGCGCCCCTGTGCGCTGTCCGCAAGGTCTTCAGTTGTCAAAGAACAAAAACCAGACCGGAGACCACAGACCGGAGACTGTAGCAAAACCACAAAACCCAAACTACCCGATCTGGCAGGAGGGGCGGGACTGAAGGGACTATGAGTCGCCGCCGGCCAAAGTGCTCGAAAGCGCCCGTTTTTGCCGGGATTCAAGGCTTTCGCGAAAATGAACTCATAGTACTCTGAATTCAGTCCTGCCCACGCGCGGCGCGCCGCGAGGAGGCAGAGAAAACGGCCCCTCCGTATTTGGGACGGTTATAGAGAAAAGGGGCCTGCGCGAGGGCGGAAAACGGGCAATTGCAAGAGGTCGGATCGACGCAACATGTTATGTGTCAATGACTAACGCGATTCTCAAAAAGTCTGGAAATTCACGATTTTCCCTGCGAGAGCTATAGAGACTTACCCCTCGAATGCTGCCTTTCTGAAGATGCGCGAAAAATTTCGCGTTTTTCTCTTGACCGTCCTCGGCGCTCCGGCATATGATATGTGCGAAAGAATTCGCGCTGCCTTGGCGGCGCTACCCGTGCGGAAAGGAAGGGGCCATGCCACGAAGAAAAACGAAGACTCTCACCGAGCTCGAACTCGCCATCATGCAGATCCTGTGGCGCAAGGGCGAAGCGACCGTGCCGGAGATGCAGGAGGCGCTCGCGGCCGAGGGGAAGCCGCTTGCGGGACCGAGCGTGAGGACGATGCTCGCGATCCTGCAGGACAAGGGGTACGCGGCGCGACGGCAGGACGGGCGCGGGTTCGTATACAGTGCGGCGGTCGAGAAGGGCGAGGCGGACAGGCGCATCCTCAAAGACATTCTCGACCGCGCGTTCAAGGGTTCGGCGGCGGGGCTTGTCGCCGCGCTCGTGAACGCGCGCATGGTGTCGAAGACGGATCTGGAAAGGGCCAGGCAACTCATCGAGGAGCGTGAAAAGGGGGGACGATAGATGAACGCCTACGATCTGCTGCCGGCGCTTGACAGGATCGGCTTCGCGGCGGCGAAGCTCATGGCGGGAGCGCTGTGGCAGTCGACGATTCTTTTTGCGGCGACAGCCATCGTCGTGTGGGCGCTTCGCAGGCGCCGGGCGTCGCTCAAGCACGCCGTGTGGGCGGCGGCGCTTCTTGCCGCACCGTTGGTCCCGTTTCTCACGCAGGGCGCCGTGAAGCTCGGCACGCCGCGAGCGGAGATCGCGGTGATGCCGGTGTACCGCGAGGTCCTTCCGCAAGCGGCTCCCGTGATTGTTCCATCCGCTCCGCAAGTCTCTCTATCAGATCTGCCGCCGGCCGGCGAGCCGCTTCATGCGACGCAGCCTGCGCCACGGCCCGCGCCATCGGTCTGGCGGTACCCGTGGGCGATTCTGTCTATCGCCTATCTTGTCGGCTTCGCGACCTTCGTCACATGGATTACGATCGGCCAGTCGCGCATCCTTAGTTGGAAGCGGCGCGCCACTGCGGTCGCTGAAGAGCGCGTCCGCGATGCATTTGCCCGTGCGCGCGGCGCGCTCGGACTGTCGCGGGATGTCCCCGTTCTCGAATCCGCCGCCATCCCGTGCCCCTTCACCGCAGGGGCCTTTTACCCGGCGGTGCTCCTGCCGCGGGATTTCGCCTCGAAGCTTGTCGAAGAGGACCTTGATGCTGTGGCACTTCACGAGACGGCGCACGTGAAGCGGTGCGACCCTCTTATCCTTTCCCTCGTTGCGCTCGTGCGGGCGGCGCTATTTTTCCATCCGCTCGTATGGCTCGCGGCGCGCCGGATCTCTCTCTACGCGGAGCAGGCAGCCGACGACGCGGTGCTCGACGCGCATCTCGAGCCGGTCTCGTACGCGCGCGCACTCACGCGCATCGCCGACGGCATCCACTCTCGTGCGCTTACGGCCGAGATGGCCGTGGGGGTCGTCATGTCCCGGAGCGCATTTCTCACGCGGGTGGAGGCGATACTTTCGGAGAAGCGCGACAGAATCCGCAAGGCTTCGCGGCTCGTGCTTGCCGCGACAGCCGCAGCGGCGGTGCTGTCGCTTGCAATCGCGCTGGTGGTGCCGCTTGGAGACAAGCCGACAGGCGATTCAGAGAAGAAAGTCCCCACGGCGGTGTCAGACACCGGAAAGAAGGACGCATCAGCGGCCAGCCCCACAACGGATGCAAACAACTCGGGCGCCCTCAAAGGTCAAGTCGTGAATCCTGACGGTTCTCCTGCTGCGAACGTGAAGGTCACGCTTGTCGCGGCTGATTGGATCGTTGTCGTGAAGGACGGCGGGGAGTTCTTCCAGAAAGTAGAAAAGGGCGAGACGACAACCGATGCAAAGGGGGTGTTCAGCTTCGCGGATGTGCCTGACAAGGCTGCGGTTGTTGTGATGGCGGATGCGGGCTTTGCCGCGGTTACGCACGATGAACTGGCGAAGGACCCGCGTGTCACCCTTGCCCGGTGGGGACAAGTCTCGGGCACGCTTAGCGCCGCCGGCACCCCTCTTGCCGGCCGGCACGTGGAGATGAATGCGCAGGGCATAGGGGATAAGAAGATGTTCTTCTATACCCAATGGGCCGAGACCGACGACAAGGGGCATTTCGAGTTCCCGCGGGTGGTGCCGGGAGATTACGTCCTCGGCGATGACGTTATAGATTACAGCTACGATTGCCAGGGGCACCGCGGGATCGAATCCCACACGCTCGCGGTGGACGTGGCGCCCGGGGCGTCATTGGAGGTAGCGCTCGGAGACACCGGCAGACCCATCATCGGCAGGCTGAATCTCTCACAGGCGGACGTAGAGAAGTCGGCGCAGATGCGGCTGGCGGTGGAGATCACGCTCGACGTCCCGGAGCCCCCCGTCCCGGCCTCGATACAGAGCAGGGACGCATTTGCCGCATGGCACGATTCCAAGGAGTGGAGGGACTACTGGCGGGCGCAGAGCCGTTATACGACACTGGTGCAAGGCGATGGAAGCTTCCGCGTCGAGGGGGTGCCGACAGGAAGCTATACGCTCGTGGCTACAGTGCTTGAGATGGCGTCAGAGGACAAGGCGTTCTATGAATGGCGTAGCCCCACCGAACGCAAGCTCACGGTGGGCGAGATGTCCGGCGGCCGCAGCGATGAGCCGCTCGATTTGGGAACGATCGATGCGCGACTGCCCGGATTCATCAGAGGCAAGGTTTTAAATCAGGGTGGTAAACCGGTCGGGAGCGCGACGGTCGGGCTTGGGCGCTTCACAGCGCGGACGTTGCCAGACGGAACGTTCCACCACTATGAAGTCGACGAGGACGTCCGCACCGTCCTGGTGGAGGCGCCGGGATTCCAACCGCTGGCGCAGCCGATCGAACCGGGGAAGGATTATCTCGATCTGGAGCTCAGGCTCACGGGCAATGGAAGCGGCAGGGCCGCGATGAAAGCCGAGAGTACAGGTTCGGCCGCGGGGGTTGCGAGCACGGTTGAAGAGGCACTTGTTCCCGCCGGCAATCCCGCGTCCGAAGCCAGATCGCTCACGGCCGACCTCGCCGATCCGGAGAAGCGCATCGAGGCGCTGACACGGCTTCTCTCGCTTCAGGGTGTCCTCGGGCGCACGGTCAAGGTCGAGGATGCGCTTCTTGGCGAGGGGACGATCCAACCGTGGACGCAACAACTGCACACGGCGTCGGGCGTCTTCAGAAAACCGCCGGACTATTTCCGCGACGAGCGGTCGGGGTGCGTGTTTGTGAATGTGCGAGCCACGTTCGCTGAGCCAAGCGGCGGCGGCTCTCTGCTTCTGCCGAGCGTTCTCATGTTCGACGCCGGGGGCGGCTTCCTGCGCGCTTTCACCAACGAGGAGATCTCGCAACTACGCGCTTTTGACGACGCCACGAGGATGATAACGCTGAGCATGTACCACCCGCCATTCATGCGGCACTACATCGACGTATACCGGGTGTATCGAGTCAGCGAAGGGTCCCAGGACCTGGAGATGGCCGTCAGGGCGGACATCGGCAATGTGCTCCAGTTTGGCGACTGGAAGAAGGGTGTGGTCACGCTTGAAGTTCTTAGCACACAGGAGCGAGTCCTTCGGAACGTGTTCTCGTTTGACGCGGCCAGGGGAGTATACAAGGGGCGGGCGGGCAATGTGACGGATTTCTATCAGGTATTGCCGCCGTCCCGGTTCGAGCCTGCCACGCCGGCGGATGCGGGCACTCTTCCGACCGAAGAGCTCGTCGATGTCTTTACGAGGTCCACTTCAACAGCGTCTTCCGACACAAGTCGGACTACGACGTCGCTGATGCGGCTCATGTTCGACCTGAAGATGGCAGAGCCGGTCGCGGACCGCGTCGCGGATCTCATGATCAACGGCGGCGAGGACGTATCGACCATAGCCGCGGGCGTCCTGGCAGCGGCGAAGATCAAGGCGTGCGACGGGCGGCTCGAACAGGTAGCGCTTGACGAAGGCCGCTATGATCCGGCGCGGGCTACCGCGATTCTGGGACTCGGCGAGATCGGCGACGACTCGCAGAAGAAGGCGCTCGTCGAGATCGCTTGCAGCATGGGCGCCGACAACATCGAGATCAGACTCGCCGCAAGGCGGACTCTCGCGCTTCTCGCAGGCGACAAAGCGACGGTTGAAGCCGACGCCGCGGGCGGCCTTATGTATAACAGCCGGGCGAACGCCGCCGGCCTTGAATGGTGGCGGCGCGAGCGGCTGAGGATGCCGCAGACGGTTAACGGCGTCACGCTCCGCGTCGCAGACGTGGCGAGGGTGTTCGAGGCTGCGGAGAAGGGCGAGCCGGAGACGGCCACGGAGCTCCTCACGGCCACCCCGGCGCTTGCCGAGGCGCGTAACGGCGATGGCCGCACACCGCTCATGGTCGCGGCGGCAAATGGCCACGCGCAGACGACGGCGGCGTTCGCCAAGGCCGGGTCGAGCATGGAGCTTGGCGACGAAGAGAAGCTCTACACGGCGCTCCATTGGGCGGCCGCTGGGAACCACCAGCAGACGGCCGACGCGCTCCTTGACCTCGGGGCTGACATAAACGCGAGAAGCGGCAGCAACGGCTATACCCCTCTTCATGTGGCGGCGGAGCATGGCTATCCAATCCTCGTGAAGCATCTCATCGACAGGGGCGCGCAGGTGAACCTGTCGGACAACTACGGCAATACGCCTCTATTGACCGCGGCCTGTTGGGGCCATGAGGAGACCGCCAAAGCGCTTCTGGACGCGGGCGCGGACGTGAGCGTCGTCAATTCGGCGAGGCAAACCGCAAGCGGCTGCGCGCGGATCGGCGGGCACGAGGGTCTCGCGAAGGTGCTCAAGGAGCGGGAGGAGGCGGTCAACAGGCCGGCACGCGCGGTCGAGAGCACTGAGTCTCTTGTCTCGTCACTTCAGTCGCCGGTTTCACAGCCGATGCTCAGCATTATCTCCACCGACGTTGACCAGGATGATCTGGGCAGTCTGCGCTGGCGGGTTGCATCCCTCGGCTCGCGCCGCCTCAGGAACGGCATAGTTGAGATAGTCGACGGCAGGTGCTCAGGCATCACGAGTTCTTCGGGGTCCGGCGGCAATGAATCGGTTGACGCGGTGCTCGCAGTAGCGCTCAGCGACGGCAAGCTCAGTGTCAAGTATGGGCGCGACGCCTCGCCGGGACAGACCTCACGCGGCGGCGCGTCAAGCAGCAAGGCGCTTTCCGTTCCGGACGGGTCCACGCTTGTGGCCGGCTACTTGAGCGCTCCGGCCATACTCTCGACGGGGGAAGACGTCGCCCTCTGGCGCGGTGACTTCTGCCGCGAAGGCAAGATCGTCAAGACGGTCGTATACGCCGTGCGTGCGACGACCACAGAGGAGAGCGACAAGTCATGGAACCCGTTCGGCCTCCTGGGCGGGCCCATGCTGACAAGCGACGCGGAGATTCCCGGCGCGGCGCTAATGAAACAGGCCCCGCGGGCCGCCAGCTCCATCGACGGTTCTCAGTCCCGCGCAGTCTCGTATGACCCAGCAGCGCCACTTGCCCAGGCAAGGCCCATGGCGGAGAACCAGATCGGGAGGTTTCTCAGTAGCGGCGGTCCGCGAGCCGATGCGGCGGCGATGATCCGCGCCGCAGCGCGACAGCAAGGGTTCGATTCCACATTCAGCGACGCCACTGCTCTTGGGGACATGCTTGAGACAATGGCGAAGGAGGATAGCACTTTCAAGGAGCCTGCCGACCCCGCTCTCCTGTCGACGGATGAGCGCGTGAGCTACTATGTCTACAAGATTCGCGACATCGACATACACGAGTTTACGATACCCGGCAGTATCCGCCTGTTCACGCTGGGAGATGCCCCGGCTCCCGCGCGTGCGTTGCGCGACATCGGCAGGCCTGCCGTGCCTGCGCTTATGGCGCTTCTTGAGAACAGCCGTCCGACGCGCTCCTGTTCGGCCGCGGAGAATGGCGGCCACATCCTCCGGTATAGCGACGTCGCCCTCCAGATACTTGAGCAGATCGCTGGGCGGCAGTTCGACACGCGCGGAGGAAGAGGCTCGTATCTCTCCAGCGCCGACGAAGAGACGCGTTCGGCAATCCTGAAGCGCGCCCGGGCGTGGTGGACGTCGGAAAGCCGGCTGGTGCCGATAGACGCGCCGAAAGAGAGCGCGCAGCGCGCAAGGTGATCCGCCGATGGCGGATCATGACGGTCGGGCGCAGCGCGCAGCGCCCCTACGATCTTGAGTCCTGGCCGCCCATGCCGGAAAGCGCGACCGCACGGACAGATCGCTTTCTACTTCGCGCCGAGGGCATCAATCCTCCTCAGCGCCCGCGCGTAGTCGTTGCCGTACCAGCCGTCGACGATTTTGCCTTCCTGGTCGATGATGTAGTGGAGAGGGACGCCGCTTGACTTGTACTGGCGGTTGGCAACGTCGGCGGCCTTGTCGGAGGTGTCGAGGACGTTGGGGTACGTGACCGACTTCGACGCGAGGATGTCGCGGGCGATCTTGGGATCGTCCGCCCAGTCGAAGCCGAGTATGACGAGGCCCTTGGACGCGCGCTTCTCGTGAATCTGTTGGAGACGACCTATCGCCTCCTCGCGGCACGCGGGTCAACCCGCACGCCAGATGAAGAGCCATACGACCTTGCCGCGATAGTCGGAGAGCTTGATCTTTCCGCCGTCGAGCGACGTTAACTCGAAGTCCGGTGCGTCGGTCCCGGCGGCAAGGACCTGTTCCTCTATCCTGACCTCTTTGTACTCGACCCAGTCTTTTGGCGGCTGCCACGTGAATAGGTCCTTCGACATTTTCGCGTTCACTGTGACGTTCGACCACGTCTCCCTCACCGTGATTGGGTTCCTGACGTAAATGACCTCTTTCATCTTCCGAGGCAGGTGATCCTTTTTCGCAAGCCAGTAGAACTGGTGCCTCTGCCCCTTCATGTAGCTGAGCTCAATCACGTCGCAGCCTTCACCGCCGGCCGTTTCATCAGGCAGTCTCCGCACGCCGTCGAGGAAAGGCTGCAAGGAATCCGTGTACCCGCAGAATGTGCTCGGGTCGAGGATGAGCATGCCGAGGCCGGTGCCGAGGTACGATGCCTTGTGCGAGATGGAGTGTGCCATGGGAGGGGCGGGCTCGGTCATGTAGGAGGTCATGGCCGTGCGAGCGTACCTGGCCTTCGGGGCCTCGTCGGCAACTCTATCCCAGTCGGGCCGCCCCCCCGGCCAGTAGATCCACATTCGAAGGCCGTCGCCGACCATGACTCCTTGCACTTTGCTGCGCGCGATCCCCTCCATGCGGAAGAAATTCGGCTTTTTCATCCACATGCTATATCGGCCGGGAGCCGCCCTGAAGCTGTCGTCAGCCGTCCTCATCTCATATTCGCCGTCGTAGGAAAGCGTATAGGTCTTGAGGAGGGTCTTGAACAGAAGATCGTAGAGCGCGTGCGCGGCGGGTTCGTCACGAACGGCCGCCATGGCGTCGGTGGATTGGACGACAGCCGGTCCTGTGGATTGGATCGCTGCGGCCTGGGCGGTCGAGTCCACGATCGCCGCGCCGTCGGCAAATAGAAACGGAGCCGCCGCGAGGAAGCACACCAGAAACGCCGCAAGCAGCAGGACTGTTCGAGCCATAGCCATTCTCCATGAGCGTCTACCATAGAGAGTGGCGAAGAAACGTTCTTGTCTATTTGACGCCCAGCGGCTCGAGCGATTTGAGCGTCTTGTCCGGATCGATCTCATAGGACGCGGACGCGACCTTGCCGTCGCGGTCGATGACGTACGTGAGCGGCACGGACTCCATCAGGGGCCCCAAGCCCTGCATGTCGTGGTACAGGAGCTTATCCGCGGCCGGAGAGTCGTCGATGACGTTCGCGAACTTCGCGTTCGCATCGGCGAGGATCTTCTCGGATACGGGCCTGTTGTCCCGGAAGTTGAGGCCGATTATCACGAGCCCCTTGTCGCGGTACTTGTCCTGTAGCGTCTGGAGACGACCAATCGCCTCCACGCAGCTGGCTCAACCAGCCCTCCATACGTCGATCCAGACGACCTTGCCCTTGAGCGCGGAGAGCTTAAGATGCGCCCCGTCGGCAGCGACTACGTCGAAATCGGGCATGGGCTTACCCACCGGGATAAGCCCCTCGTTAAGATCCGGGAACTTGAACTCGGTCCACCCCTGGGGCGGCGACCACTTGAAGAGGCTATCGTCAATCTTGCCGCCAACTGCGACATCCGACCAGCGCTCTTCCTTAACGCGCTTCTGCTGCCAGTTGACCGTCTCGGTCTGGGCAATCGGAAGCCGGGTCTTCTTCGAGACCCACAGCTTCCAGGTCATCTGCCCCTGCATGAGCGTCGCTTCGAGGACGTCGCAGTCTTCGCCGGTAATCTTCTCGGCCGGAAGGCTCTTCACGCCGTCCAACTGCCTCTCCATGAGACCCTGCGATCCCATGAAGACGCTCGGGTCCACAATGAGCATCCCCATGCTCCGGTCGAGAAAGAGGCTCGAATAGGAGAGCGAATCCTCTCCCTTTGTCGATGCGACTTTCCGGTAGGAGGTCATCCGAACTGGGTCGTATTTCGCTTTGCCCTCGCCGGTGAAGTAGGGGCCCCACTCGGGCAGTCCGCCCGGCCACCAGGTCCACACGGTCGTGCCGTCGAGGACGATCACGCCTGCGAGTTTGCCGTCAATCGTCTCCTCGATGCGGGCGTAGTTGGGCTTCTTGAGGTAGACCTTGTAGACGCTCTTGAGATGGAGCGGCCCAAAGCCGTCGATACTGTACGCGTTCGTATAGGAGAGGGTATCCGCCTTCTTCATGGCGTCGAGCATGGAGTTGTAGATCGCGCGTGCGGCGGGCTCATCCTTTACGGGCGGCACGCCGAGGAGGTCATCCGCAAGCGCGGCGGCAAGGGTGTTAAGGCAAATCACAGCGCAGGCGGCGACAAGCGCAACTCGTCTCATGGCGTCCTCCAAAGATCTTTGCAGAGAGATACTAAGGATACCCTGCCGCGGCAGCCCCTGCAACAGAGTTGGAGTCCGGAGGGGGCCTCATGGGCGGCCTACGGACGCCTCTACTGCCTCCATAGAGCCTTCGTCGGGGTCGATTTGCGTGTGCCGCCCCCAGGAATTTCCGGATTTCCCCGAAAATTCCTTGACGCTGGCGGAATTTTGGCGTAAAAGCAGATGTCTCACCGGCGTATTGCACCGGCAAAGACCAACGCGGGGATTTGAGAAAGGGGAAAGATATGAGGACCCGAAGGCTTCTGTTGGCGGCACTACCGCTTATTGCAGCGGCATTTGTACTGGCCTTTATCGCATCTATCTCGCTGCCCGGCAAGGACTTACAAAGCACCTCACAAGGCGGATTCGTTCTGAAACCGATTCCCATCTCCGCGGTGCATCACTCGTGGCAGAAGGAAAACATCCGCAATGCGAACGGCACAAGCTCGAACTGGAGCGGCTATGCCGTTTTTGGCAGCCAGACCACGACAAAGAAGGGCAAGACGTCTTCGACCGGCACTTTCAGCGATGTTACCGGCTCATGGGTGATACCTCCGGTCTACGCAAGCACATCGGCCACCACTTATTCGTCAAGCTGGCTGGGCATTGACGGGTATGCGGATAACACGGTCGAGCAGATCGGTACGGAGCAGGACTGGGCCAACGGCGGGCGTTCGTATTACGCCTGGTTCGAAATGTACCCCAAGTGGGCCTACGAGATCGTGAATTTCCCCGTAGCCGCCGGCGACACAATGTCCGCCGAGGTCAAGCAACAGAGCGGCGGGTCTTTCAAGCTGACACTTACCAACGTGACCGACAACGTCACTTACTCCATCACGCAAAAGGCATCATCGGCGCTGCGCCTCTCCGCGGAGTGGGTCGAGGAAGCGCCGTGGTCCGGAAGTGTTCTGCCGTTGGCGGACTTCGGCACCGTGAGCTTCTTCAACTGCCGCGCCACCATGAATGGACATAACGGGGCAATCAGCGACTCAGCATGGCAGCGCGACGCCATAAACATGCAGTCGGGCTCAACCGTCAAGGCAGTAACGTCGTCCCTTACATCCAACGGCGAGGGCTTTACGGTAGCCTGGGAGCACGAGTAGGGGTCGCGGGCCAATAACCTGAGGGCGAAGATCGCGGCCCTATGGGCGGCTGCCAGAGGTGAGTTCGTGGCAGTTGCGCTTTGTCTCGTGCCGCGTATCAGTGGCGACTCGAGCTGCACCTCTATTCACCTTCGCTGGATGGCATCAGTAAACCATCGGAATAAGGCGCTTCGTCCGCCGCATGTAGTTGCGGTACTCGTCGCCGAGCGCGGCTATGAGGGCTTCTTCCTCTATGTGGACGCGCCAGAGAATGACGGCGAGACACGGGATGAAGATGGCGAAGAGAGATGCCCAGTTCGTGAAACTCAGGGCAAAGCCGAGACACGCCAGGAGGATGCCTGCGTAGCTCGGGTGGCGGATGAAACGGTAGGGGCCGGAGTCGACCAGTTGATGGTCCTCGGCAATCGCGACGTCAACCGTGAAGAAGCGCCCAAGATGAATGACCGAATACCAGCGCAGCGCAAGGCCCGTTACGAACGCAAAGATCCCCAGCACTATGGAGAGCTCGGGCCGCGGAATGCCGAATGAGGGGAGATTGAAAGCGGCGAGGATGCCGAGAGCTATGCCCGCGACTGTCACGAGCCAGATGGCGACAAGCGAGTGACGATCCCTTGAGGTGGCGCCTGCCCCTGAGCGCTTCGTGAGTGTCAGGCATATCTCCGACGCGCCCCAGATGGGTCCGATGATTTCAGGCGGGTAGACTGTCACGGTCTGTATGTTACCTTACTGGCCTGCCTCCTGCGCGGATCATGTCCCTCAATCCGCGGATGCCGGCCATCGGAGAACCTTTCCTGCAAGCCTGCCAGTCCGGTGGAGGCGCATCAGGGAATCCAAGTAGGGAACCGCCTCGATTCCCTTCGGACTCGGCCACGCAAGTCTCCTCGGGTTCATTGGCAAACTCAAGCGCGCAAGCAGGCAAGAAGGTCTTTGTAGAGACTGGATGTCGACGCCAGGATGTAACTCAGAGTTGACTGTTCAGGGTTGGCCAGCGGTTTCTTCCAGTATTCCTCGTTGATCTCGTTTCCCTCTAGATCGCCGAGGAAAGCTCCAGCTTTCTGGGCAATATACACGCCCGGTATCACGTCGTAGAGCTTCTGGCCTTCGAGCTCGATTACTGCATCGATCTTGCCGTCGGCCAGGTTGACCATCATGGGATTGCCGCCCAGGTTATAGATCCTGAACCGGTATCCCTTGTCTTCCATCCCAGACCTGAGACGCAACAAGGTCTCAAGTAAACCAGGATTGCGAAAGACGCTCAGGAAATTCCCCGGTTTCTGGCCGTAGAAACAGACCGAGGCGGAATCGATTGTCAATCTCTTTTCTCTCCATTTCCTGACGTCGACAGGCCGAGTCTTCTTGAAATTCGACGGATGCTGCTCTGTGTTTTGCTTCATGGCTATGCCGCAAGAATCGTATGCGAAGTAAACGACGCCTGGAGGGACGCCGACAAAGGACGCGATTATCCTCGGCTTCTTTGGCTCAAAAAGAAAGAGAGCGGTACACCAGTTCCCCAGGCCCCTTGCAACCAAGTCGGTGCCATCAACCGCATCAAGCGCGATGACCAAGTCGTAATCCTGCCAGTGCCCTGGTTCGCTCCCCTTGCTCTTGATCTCTTCGCCGATCACGGCAACGTTTGCTATGCCGAATTGTTCTCTCAGCATATTCGTTAAGCGTGCAGAGCATAGGTTATGGGTGCCTTTGTCAATCTGCAAGGTAATGTTGCTCTTGGTTTTCCATGGCGGTTGCTCAACGTCCATGCCAATCCGTTCCGCGGCTTGTACCGTGATATAGTCGATAGCTTCGCCGATGATGGATACACATTCAGCGGCAAGCTCGTCTATCTTGACGCCCTTGACGTCCATCTTCTTGCCCCCTTCCCTAACCGGATCGATTGCCTATTCCCTTCAGCCTGACATGAATTGGGCCGTTGGGCACCAAACCAAAACATCGCTGCAGTACAGCGAACAATCTTCGGAGTCCCGCCCGGCAAATGTCGAGGTGTGAGCGGCTCATGGACCGGGCTTGGTGATCGATAGCAAGCCAACCGGGGATACTAAGCAGCTATTTATCCCATCAAGAACGTCGAAACGCAAGGAAAAACCCTCGCGTCTTGGACGCTCTACACGTCGTGCGCGCCTTCCTTGGTTCGGTATGTAAGCGGCCCGTACTCGCCGCGTCGCGGAAGCGACGGGGGCTCGGACTCTCGAATGGTCGAGGCGAAGAGGCCGGCGGCGATGCCGCCGAGGAACGCGAGCCACGCGAAGGCGCTGCCCACGGTGTAGGCTATAGTGCTGCCGGTCCCGAGGCGTACCGGCAGGACGATGGCGGAATCCACGGTGCTCTGGGTTTCCTGCTCCTCGACGATGTCCCCGTCGGGATCGATTACGGCCATGAAGCCGCTCTCCGTCGAGCGCACGACCGCAACGCCCGCCCGTGCGGCGTTATAGACCAGAAGGCGCATACTCGTCTGGGGCACCTTCTCATCGTCATAACCCGAGACGGCGACGAGCCCGGCGCCCTGGGCGCCCAGCCGCTCGAAGTTTCCGAAATAGTTGGCGTCGAGCGAGAGGAGGATGCCCATCTTCCCGAAATCCGCGGAATAGATCTTCGGGGGCATCGTTCCGCCGGTGCTTATCTGGATGCCGTAAAGATTGTCGTCGACGCCGTGGATGAACTGCAGCCGCGAGTAACCTTCGTTGGCCTTGCCTTCGCTGTCGGTCACAACGGTCTTACTCGTTGAAGCGGTCACGTCGTAGTAGCCGGCCGCCTGGACGCACTTGGTCTTTTTCTGTATGGCGGCGAGGCGGGAGAAGAACCCTTTCTGTGTCTCGGCGGTAACGGCAACAGCCGCTTCGGGCCACACGACAAGCTGGGGAGTTTTTGTTTCGTCGCTGCGCGTCATGGCGTCGGTAACGACGGACTTGTTCGATTGCGAGTCGGCCGCGACCGTAACCGATTCCACGTATTTCGACCACGCGGCGGCATCGTAGTCGTTTTTGGAGAAAAGATCCTTGCGCGTCTGGGCCTCGCTGTTGCAGTTGAAGGCCGTCGCAACGATGCGGTTGTCGGTCGCGGCGTTTGAGGCTATCCCGTAGATGAACCCCGCAAGGACGAAACCCGCGGCGGGCACCGCAGCCGCGATAATAGTCGAAGCGTCCCTTATGTAGCGCACGGCTACCGCGACCGCGCCTCCGAATACGAAAATCACGTACGTCACCCCCGCGAGGCCGCCCAGCCTCGACATCCTGACGATAAAGGGGTGCGCGTACTGGGTGAGAGCGGTTGAGGAAAGGTTGGCCGTGATCCCGAAGGACCCGAGGTGCTCCAGGCCCGCCGGCAGAAGCGCCGCGAGAAACGGGAACGCCGCCGGAGGAAGTCGTTTGGATATGAGAGAGGCAAGCGCGCCTGTGATGGCGCCGCCGCCGACGTGAAAGAGCATGACCAGCCAGAACGCGCCGGTAGCGTTCACGTCGCCGAGGACGCGGAAATACGCTATTCCCCCCGCTATCGCCCCCGCGGCGGCCCCTACCTCGGGCGCCGCGCCTGCGATGCTGAGCATCATGGCCGCCGCGCCCAGCCATGCCCAGGGAGCACCCGTCTGCGCCAGGAGCAAGAGCAGCCCGGCGACGAAAGCAAGCGCAAGGCGCAGGGGCAACGATGTGATCGTTATCCTGGCCGAGTCCTTCTGGCGTTTCTCTTCGCGCTCCAGAAGCGCGAGGCGGGACAACTTGTCCGCTGAAGCGATGCGGGTACTGCGCTGTGCCACTCTACGTCCTTCCGTGACTTATGAGACGCCGCGTTCTTCAGTGCGGCCGTGCTCCTCGATCTCGTGGATCTCGTCGCGGATGCGCGCCGCCTTCTCGTAGTCCTCGCGTGCGATAGCGCGCTCCTGTTCCTCCTTGAGGGACTCGATGTGCTCGAGCTTGGTCATCGGGATGCAGTACTCCCTGCGCAGGTCGGCCTTGAGGCTTCGCAGCACGTCTATCTCGTTGGACTTGCTGATGAACTCTTCGTGCCCGGCTTCCCTGTAGAACGCCTCTATAGCGCCGACCGCCTCATCGATCTCGGCCATCGCTCTGTCGAAATCGTCCTGCTCCATCGCGATCATCGCGGCGGCGCGCGCGCGATCCATCAGCACGAACGGCCTGTAGCGGTCGTGGCCGTCGACTGTGCGGCCGTCGACGCTGTACTTCTTCAGGAGCCTGAGGAGGTCGAGGTTGTGCTCGGCGTCCCTCATCGCGCGGCGGTAATCGGCCAGGAGGAAGAAACACACCCTGCGCTGATAGTAGTCCATTATCTCCTGGCTGGCCTGGGCGGTTCGGAAGGTGTTTATCGAAAAATCCTTGTCGGAGCCCTTCCGTGCGCGGTAGTCGGCCAGTTCGCGATTTATCTCATCGAGGATGGACTCGCCGCCTGTTTCGGGAGCGCCGTCGGCGTACAACTGCAGAAGCCCGAAGCGTACGCGTAGTTGGACTCTCTGAGACCCGTCCGGAGCTGCTACGAGGCGGACGTTATTGGTCTCGCTGGTGGGGTCAAACTCCCAGCCGTGTATGATCTCATTGAGGTCGCCGGAAGGGCTTCCGTCGCCTCTTGGGGTCGCCTTTTCCGTCATCTTCGTTTCCTTCTTCAAAGAATATCCGCCGAACGCCCGAAAGTCAATCCCCGCGTCTCTAAAGCGCGTGCAAGACTGCACTAACGTATTCGACAGGCTTCCAATTGCGCGTATTCAACCGGCGCTCCCGTGCCATCACGCGCGCCCGAAGGGCGTTTCTTCCCTCCACTAACCTGCCAGGCCCGGCTGATATTCCTCTTCCACAGGAGAAGCGACAGAGACCTCAAAACTGTCATCTCATATGACAGGACGATTGCCCGTATAAACCGAAAAAAGACCGTCAGACGGGTGGACAAACGTCGAAAAGCAATGTACCGCGCCCGATTTCTTGAACTTGGCGTCCGGAACTCTAATATATACGTTGAGGAGAGGCCGAGTGAAGGCAGAAGAGCTCATCCGAAGGAACATCCTGCGCGGCGCCAGGCACTTGAGGTTCCTGGCGTTAAGTGAAGGGGCGCTTGGCCTTGCGCTCTTTGTCGGGTGGTATCTCTTCCTCGAAATCGTCCTCGACCACATAATCTCGCTCTCCGCCGTTGCGCGAGTAGGGCTCCTTATCCTGCTTGCGGCATCGACCGCTGTAATCGTCATAGGCGCGGTGGCCTTGCCTATCATTCGCACCGTCAACCGTCTATACATCGCTCAGCGCGTGGAATTCGCTTTTCCCGACTTCAAGAACAGCCTTGTGACCTATGTCCAACTGGAGCAAGACGGCGGCGATGAAGGCGTGATGCGCCTTGTCGCCCACCATGCCGCGCGACATTTCGAAGGGGTCAACGTTGCGGCGGTACTCGATAGTACTCGCTTCGTGCGGCTGGGGTATTCGTTTGTGGCACTCGTACTGCTGGTATTCGTGTACAGCATTGTCGTTCCCAAAAGCATGTTCACGTCGTTTTTGCGCTCGATTTACCCCTGGGAAGCCATCGCCGCGCCGACGCGGACCCACATCCGCGACGTTTCGCCGGGCGATGCGAGGATTCCGCAGGGGGCGGATCTTGCGATCTCGGCCGTTGTGTCGGGGGCGAAGGACGCCACCATTAAGTGGTCGCGGGATAAGGAGTTATGGCAAGCGATACCCATGACGACCGAGGCCGGAAGGTGGCAGGGGCTGCTATCGCACGTCGACGCCGATATGTACTACTACGTGGCGGCAGGCGACGCGACCTCGCCGGTGTATGGTGTCGCGACGCTACTGCCCCCGGTAGTGGAAAGCGTAGGGATCGATCTCGCCTATCCATCGTATACCGCGCTTTCCCCGCGGCATGTGGACGATGGAAATATACAAGCGCCGGTGGATACCACGGTCAGTATCGCAATCAGGAGCAATAAGACACTTCAGTCGGTGTCGCTGGCCCTGCCGGGAGACGGCACGGCTGATCTGCAGGTAAACGACAAGATCGCCACAGGGAAGTTCAAAGTGACCCAATCCGGCAGATATTCGGTGCTCTTGACCGATTCTGACGGGCTCAAACCCAACCGGCCGGTCCAGTACGACATCGTTGCCTCGCCGGACCTTGCGCCAAGGGTATCGATAGACGGGCCGAAGGGCGGGGCGGAAGTGGGTCTGGATGACGAGGTGCCGTTCCAGATGGATGCGGCGGACGACTATGGGCTGACCAAGCTCGTCTTCCACTTCGAGACGAACGCAGGCAACGCCGACGTGAAGAATTTCAGGCTGCCGGAGGGCAAGCGCGAGTTTTCGCAGATGGTGGCGCTCGTGCCGAGGCTGTTGGGCGCGATTCCGGGGGACATGGTGACCTATTACCTCGAAGCGCAGGACAACCACGACGGCAAGCCGAATTCGGCGCAGACGCCGGCGTACAGCTTCAAGATCGCCGACTCGGCGGCGACCAAACCGCTGGCTGCGTTCGAGAAGCCGTCGGGCACCGAGGTGAAAACCACCGAGTCCACGCTGCCGGGAAAGAAGGAGGACGCTTCCGGCCAGCCGAAGACACGCGAGAATGCCCCTTCGAAGCAATTGGCAAGCGCTAACAAACCCGGCGGCCAGCCGCAAGAAGCCGCCAAAGACAGCTTCCTCAAGATGCTGAAGGATGATAAACCGTATTGGGACAAGATAACCAAGCATCTCAATGCGGCTCCCAAGGATGCCTCTGGGCCGTCGCAGGCCGCTTCCGGCACGCCTGTGACCCCTCCACAGGCGCCACAGAATAATCCCCAACAGCAGCAGCCAAACCCGCCGGACCAGGCGCCCCCGAGCAATCAGCAGAGCGCTCAACAGCAACAGGGTCAGTCGGCTCAGAACGCGCCTCAAGCACAGAACAATCAGCAGCCGGACCAACAGCAGAGTCAGCCGCAGCAGAATACACCGCCGCCGCAGGACAATCAGAATCCAAACGGCAGCGGCGAACAGAATCAAGGGGCACAAAGCAGCCAGCCGCAGCAACAGCAATCGCAGGCCGGCGGCAGCAGCCAGACGCAGACACAGGGGGACTCCGAGAACGCGTCGAAGTCAGGCCAGCCAAAGCCGATTCCCGGCCAGCCTGGAGACAATAGCGCCCAACCGCAGCAGGCTCAGCAGCCGAACGGCGAGCCGGCGCCGGCGGAAGATGGACAGCAGGCACAATCCCAGGGGCAGTCAGGTCAGCCATCTCAGTCGCCCGACGGGGGACAGGCCGATTCGGGCGAACAGGGCAAGTCAAGCGGTCAACCGAGCGCCCCTGACCAGAATAACAGTACACCACAGGACAACGGCGATCAGACGAATCAGGATGGCAACAAAGAAGGGCAACAAGACGCCCAAGGGAATCCTTCTGACAATAAATCGGCGGATTCCAAGAGCGACAGCGTGAACAGTGGGCAAGAGCAATCGGATGCTGAGGGCGGCAAACAGGGCGAAAGCACTTCTTCGCAGAAGCCGGCCGCAACTCCTGATGCGGGAACCGCTTCAGGGGATACGCAACAGAAGGATAGCCAATCTCAATCCGGGCAGTCGCAGGACAACGCGCCCAAGGGGCCGTCTGAGCCGGGAGACGCCTCGGACAAGGCAAAGGCAGAATCCGGCGAGGCCGCGGCGGACAAATCGTCCGAGAGCGGACAGAACAAGTCGGCTGAGCAGAAGGGGCAGGCAGATACCTCTGGTCAGAAACAGCAGGAAGGCGACAAGAGCGCGGAGGCCGGATCTTCAGACAAGCTGACTCAAGGCGAGAAGGCAGGCGCAGGCGCTCCACAGGGCGCACAGCCTAAAGCAGGCGAGTCGGCGGAGGCCTCCGGCGGGAAGCAGACAGGCGATAAGCCGGGCGGCGCCGATGATTCAAGCAAGGGACAATCCGGTACGAGCGATGGCCGTGAGACAGCGCCGGCCCCCGGCGCCAGGGGCAAGGATGCCGGCAAGCCGGACAATGGTCTGACCGGAGGCGATACGTCAGGGCCGAAGGGCTCGCGGGCGGAGGTGCCTGAGGTGGGGCTGAAGGGCGATAAGCCGCCCCTGACCCAGACGGGCGCTGCGCCGCTTACGGGCACTGATGCGCAGATAGCCACGACAAAGAAGATCGTGGACAAGCTGGCAAATGACGCGCGCGCGAACGTCACGGACCCGTCGCTGCTGGCCGACCTCGGGTGGAAGCCGGGGGAGCTCGCGACGTTTGTCAGGAAATACGAGAACGCCCTCAAGGACGTCGAGGCAAAACCATATGAGGGTCCCATTGAGCTCGAGGGGAAGCTCGATTCGGGAGAGGTGGTTGCGGGAGAAAGAACCGCTGAGTCCATAGGAAGTGTTGACACGGGTAACGCCGCGGTTACAAAGGATCAGATACAGGGGCTCAAAGACGTGCCGAGAGAGGACGTATCGCCGGAGTACAGGAAGCTCCTCGACGAGTATTACCGCAGCCTCGGGCAAACGCAATAGGAGCCCGAACGGCAGTCAGTAGATCAAAGGTGTTTTCGGGCGACGCATCCGTCTTCGCCGAGGCTACGCCGGACAAGTGCGTCGCCCCTACAGTTTTGCGACAGCGCGATGAAGGGGGAGACGTGAGACTCAGCATAATCGCGGGGGTTGTCGTCATTCTTGGCACGTCAATGGCGGCATTCGCGGCGGAGGCCGAGCAAGGCGCGGCCAGCGATGCCGCCGCGGTTGCAGTACCGGCCGAGAACGCGGAGAATGAAGCGGCTCCCGCGGCACCGGCCGAAGATGCAGGAAACGCAACTGCCGCTGCTCCTGCGCCTGCCGGAGGTCCTGCGAACGCCGCCGCACCAGCGGAGGCAGCGCCGGCAGAAGCGGCGCCAGCCGCACCCAAGCGGCTCGTCAGCGCCCAGGAAGTCGCCGAAGCGATAAGGAAGGGCGTGGACTTCATGAAGTCACGCCAATCCGACAACGGCTCCTGGCCGTATCATTCACCGGACCACATGCAGGGGATGGCGGCGCTGGCGGCGCTGGCGCTGTCGGAATCCGGCGTGCCGGAGGGCGACCCCTCGATCACGAAAGCGATGAACTACGTGCTGTCGCTGCCGATCGCCGGCACATATGACGCCGGCTGCGCGGCGATGGCAATTGTTTCCATCGATCCCGGCAAGTACATCAAGGAGCTTGCCGAGACCCGCGATTACCTCATGCACACCCAGGGGCTTAACGGCATGTGGGTATACTCGGCTGAGCAGGCGGACCGCGGCGGCGGAGACAACTCCAACACGCAATTCGCCATGCTCGGCCTCAACGCGGCGCTATCAGTGGGACTGCCCGTGTCGCCCGACACGCTCAAGATGTCCCTGGCCCACTTTGTGAATACGCAGAACAGCGACGGCGGCTGGGGCTATCGGCCCGGCGACAAATCGTACGGCTCGATGACGGCGGTAGGGGTGTCGGCGCTTGCCATACTGGGAGCCAATCTCTTCGTTGAGACAGAGGTCTGCGGAGAGTATAAGCAGAACCCGGAGCTCGCGGCCGGCTTCGCGTGGCTGGAGCGCAACTACACCATCGATGAGAACCCGGAGAAGGGCGAGACGTGGCTCTACTATTACCTTTACGCGCTGGAGCGCGTGGGGGTACTCACGGGCCAGAAGTACATAGGCAATCACGACTGGTACCTGGAAGGCGCGCGCAAGATTGTGGATACGCAGAACGCCGACGGCTCATGGACGAGCGGCAGCGAGCACATGCCCAACACGTGCTTCGCGCTTCTCTTTCTCGCTAAGGGCAACGTCCCCGTTCTCATCAACAAGCTCGCGTACGAAGGCGACTGGAACATCGACGTGCACGACGCGCAGAACCTGACGCATTTCATCTCGGCGAACTTCGGCCAGCAGGTGGGCTGGCAGACGGTTACAATGGAGGATTCGCTCGAGACGCTTCTTTCCGCGCCGATACTCTATCTCACCGGGCACGACTTCCCGAAGTTCTCGGACGCCGATATAGACAAGCTGCGCTCGTATTTCGAAAACGGCGGCTTCATGCTCGTGGACGACTGCTGCGGGCGCGCGGGGTTCGAGGCGGGATTCAAGGCGTTCGCGCAGAAGATATTCCCCGACTATCCCATGACGCGCATCGACAAGGCGCACCCCTTCTACAGGCTCATGTTCAGCGTCAAGGACACGCAGCGCCCCTTGTACGGCATAGACGCGGGGTGCAGGACGGCAATCGTATACAGCCCGAAAGACCTCTCGTGCGCATGGGAGAAGGGCGACCTCACGAAGGACCTCGACGCGTTCCAGTTGGGGGCCAACATAGCCGCGTACGTCACCGGCAAGGAGAAGCTGCTGCCGAAGCTCGAGCAGTACAAGGAGCTCGTACAGGCCCCGAAGACCGTCACGGCGGCGCCGACGGCCTTCACGTTCGCGCAGGCGATGTACGCCGGCGCGTGGGACCCGCACCCGATGTCGGGGCCGAAGCTCATATCGTTCCTCAACGACAAGGCGGGCATCTACGTGTCGTCAAAAGTGGTGACGCTGCCCTTGACCGATCCCAACCTCGCCAATTATCCGTTCCTCTACATGACGGGGCGCGCGCGGTTCAAGCTGAGCGACGAAGAGAAGAAGGGGCTCTCCGAGTACTTGAAGCGCGGCGGGTTCGTCTTCGCGGATGCAAGCGCCGGCAAGGCGGAGTTTGACGAATCGTTCAGGGAGATGATGGCGCAGGTGCTGCCGCAATCGCCGCTCGCGCCGATACCGGCCGATTCACCGATCTACAACATAGCGTTCGACACGACGCACGTAAGGTACACCGCCTCGGTGCGCGAGACGAGCCCGAACCTCGATACCCTCACCCTCTACGGCGCCAAGGTGGACGACCGGATCACGGTTGTGTACTCGCCATACGACATCGGGTGCGCGCTGGAGCAGTACCCGTCGTACGGGTCGAAGGGCCTCGTGACTGAGGACGCGTTCAAGGCGGCGGCGAATATCGTGCTGTACGCACTCACTTACTGAAGAAGCTCGGGGGCCGCAACTACGTCAGTTGCGTTGTGGCACGGTGAGAAGAGTGAGAAGGGTGTGAAGGGTTTGAAGGGACCCTCACCCTCCCCTCTCCCGGAGGGAGAGGGGATCAGACCGGCGCAAAAGGCAGCGCCGTAAGGTGGCAGACAGGAATGTCCGCCCCACTACAGAACACAGGGTCGACAGGCAAGAATGCCTGTCGTGCTCAGTGGGCGACTCATCGAGTCGCCCCTACGTTACGGAACGCATGTTGCACGATTCCTATGTGTCACTCCTTCTTGCGAGGGGCCGGAATCGCCGTGGCTGGTGATGATTCCTGCTCTATCGCGTACGCGACTTTCACGGTGTAGGTAACGATCACACTGGGCTTGTCGCCGTCGATGCTCACGGGGCCCTCGGTGAAGGCGCGCGGGATACCGTCTATCGTGACCCTGCCGGGGAAGAATGCGGCGCGGGCGCGGTTGATGCGCTTGCCGAGAACCTTGGCGGTAGCTTCAGCGCGGCGCTGGGCGTCGTCGGAGGCCATCTGGACGAGACGCGGCTCAATGGAGCTGAGCCTCGTGACCTGAAACGTCACAGCGGGGCCGGTAAGGACGTCGGGGCCTGAGAAGCAGTCAAGGAGGGCGGTTGTTACCTGCATGATGATGCGATCGACGCTTTCGTGATCGGCGGGCAGGCCCGCAAGCATCACATCAGCGGTCTGGGACGCCTCGAAGATCTGGTCCCTCTCGGAGCGGCCGGTAGACCGGGTGATCGCTATCACGCCGAAGTCCGCGCCGGTGTCGTTGCCGCTGGCGGCGTGTATCGTGCGGAGGAAGGCGTCGCGCGCGAGCTTCAAAGCCGCCATGGCTTCGGCGGAGGTCCTGCGGTGCGTCGTGATCGCGTAAGTGAGCTTGCAGGCGTCCGCCGGAATCTCCGTCGAGGCCACGCCTTCGACGGCGATGGCGTTGGTGATGAGGGTTGAATTCGAGTCGACCGGCGCCATAGGCGCCACGGCAAACCAGGCTGCTGCAAAGATAAGGGCACTGATCATGAGGGGCCTCGCTTTCTGCGCTGGAAACAGGGTCTCCTGCTGATTATACGTCGGGGACGGCGGCAGGCTGACGGGAAAAGCCAGGTTCACGGCGCGGTTGAAGGGGCCGGGTCACCAGTCGGGCAGCCGCAGCCAGGTTTTCAGTGAATCCCACGTCCTGAGCCATACGTTAATCAGGCGGTTGCGGCGGGCAAGGTAGCGCCTGGTGTTGATGTATTCGACGGTCGCTGTTGCGGGGGCGTCGCGGGTGGCGCCGCCGAGGACGACGCAGATGTCGTCGAAGCCTACATGGAGCCAACCAACCTGGGCGCCGCATCTGGCCTTTTGAAGGGTGGGACCGGTGTGAAACACAGGGCTCTTCGCCGGGTACATGGCCTGGGTACGCGCTGAGGGCTTGCCGCGCTCGCCTCCGATGAGGATCAAGCCCCAGAGATCGTGAGACATGCTCGTCTCCGGCGGAGGAACAGCGAAATAGACATCGGCCGAGATCTCGGTTATGGGCCAGAGAAGGCTCGGCCCGTTTGCGAAAGCTCCCTTTGCCTCGTCGTAATACTCGGTCGTGGAGAGCGGCTTGCCGTTCGGGCCAATGCCGCCGAGAAGCAGCGGGAGCGGCCAATTCACACCCATAGCATAGTGGCCGTAGCGCGCGGTCTGCAGGGGAGGGCCGGGCCGGCAAGTCTTCGAGTGGATATCGATAATGAAGGTGCGGTCGCTGACGCGCCCGGACGAATCGAGTCCGCCCGTGAGAAGCAGGGTCCCTTTCGGGCCCGGGAGAAAAGCCGCGCCTTTGAGAGTGCCAACCGGGCCGTCCCAGTAATCGAGTTTGCCCGTCTCGGGGTTGTAGAACTCGCAGCCGCATTCGCAATCCGCGCCGCCCGCTATGAGTATGCCCTCACAGAGTTCGATGATCGCTGGCCGACGGCGGGGGAAGCGCAGCTTCGGCCCTTCTGTCACGCGCCAGGTATGCGGTTCCATGATGAAGATGGAGTCAGACGCCTTTGCTCCGTCCCAGCCGCCGACAATGATAACCGAGTTGTCAGGATAGCCCTCCCGAAACACCGCAGCATGGTCCATCAAGGAGTAGGGAAGCGTTCCACGCGCTGTGAAGGTCTTTGACTCCGCGTCGAAGACTTCCCACGAGTCGAGGACGCGCCCCTTGTCATCCTGACCGCCGACGACGAGGAGTTGGCGTTCATAGATGGTCGTCACAGTGAAATCGCGGCGGGGGGACTGCATGGGGGCGGCGTATTCGAAGTCCGGGCGGGACGTCGACCACAGCATGTAGCCGACAAGAGCGGCAAAGAAGGCAAGGAGCGCGAGCAGAACCCAGCGAAGCCGCCTTCGGCGCGCATGCGGAGACGCGATCGTTTGGGCAGATGAAACGTCCTCAGTCATCGCAGTCGGGCTGAATTGCCCGCTCCTGTCTGCATGAATATCCGCTGTCCCTTTGCGGAAACAGGTGACTGTCCCTATTATGGCTCCCTATTATGGCTCTACATGTTCAGGTTCGACCGAACCACCGGCGGTTGCCCCCTCCATCGACGAATTGTGTTGCCTATGAGATCGTATACCTTCAGCCAGGCATTCTCCAACCGGTGCCGGCGTATGTAGAACTGCTTCGAGTCTGCGATCTCGACAGTGGCCGTTGCGTGGGCGTCGCGCGTTTTGCCGCCGAGGACGATGCATATGTCGCGCGTGCCGAGCTTGAACCAGCCAATCTTGGCGCCGTATCTGGCGGTACGGAGCCTGGGACCTTTGTCGAACCTAAGGCGTCCGTTGGCGTCGGGCCAGAGCACTTCGGTGCGGGGGGACGGGCGGCCGGGCGTGCCGCCGCAGATGATCCTGCCCCACATCGTGCGCCAGTCTATCACCATGTTGGACGAAAGGTAGGCAGCCGCCGAACCGTTGAATAGGCGTACGGGAAGCTGCGGCCCGTATTCAAACGCGCCCTTGTAGCCCTCGTAGTACTCTGTGCTGGAAAGCGCCGTCCCATCTGCCGCGATCCCGCCTGCCAAGAGCGATCCCTGCCAATCAGTATCGCCGGTGGAGCATTGGCCATACCTTGCCGTCTTCATTGGACCGGTGGGTTTCGCGTTCATCGTGCCCGGGTCGACAAGCCATGCATGGTCGCTGACACGCCCGTCGGCGCTCCTCCCTCCGGCAAGAAGGTACTGTTCCTTCAAGAGAACGTACGAGAGCGTCGCGCCCCTCAAGGTACCTCCCGGCCCCTCCCGGTAGGCAACTTCGCCGGTGCTGGTATGGTACAACTCGAAGCCGCATTCCCGGTCCGCGCCGCCGGCGATCAGCACTGCGCCGCTGTAGGGCCCTTCGCCAATGCCGACGGCTACCGCGCATCGCCGCGGGAAATGCAGTTTCGGACCGCTTGTGATCTGAGAGGTCTGTGTATCGAAGAGAAAAATGTCGTCCGAAACACGTGCGCCGTCCCATCCGCCAGCGATGATGATCTTGCCGGTGAATTGGTCGTAGGTGGCGGTGTGATCCATTACCGGATGCGGCAATGCGCCTTTCTTCGTGAATGCCATCTTCGTGGCGTCGAAAAGCTCCCAGGTAGCCAAGACGTTGCCCTTTTCGTCCTCTCCGCCGACTACAAGCAGATGCTGTTCATCAATCGCGGTCGCGGTGAAGTCGCGGCGGGGTGATTCCATGAGAGGGCCGTATTCGAAATCGGGGCGGGACTTCGACCACCACGCGAAGACTATGGCGGCTATGACCAGTGTGGAAAGTGTAGTCAGGAGGGGGCGCAGCCACCGGCGGCGTGCCCGCACGGGTGCAGAGGAATCGGGAGCCGGGATGTCTTCCTGCGACATGCGCACACATGTTACCGCGGGTCTTGAGCGCGGTCAATTGCGGCCTTCTTGCGGAAAACAGGTGACTGAGAGGCTGCTGAAAAAGCGTGAAACACGTCTCTTTGACTTGCCGGCGCCCGCGGAATTGCGACGATTTCCGTCATTTCCGAAGCCGTTCGGGTGCACAGCCGTGCGCCCCTACGATTTTTGAACAGCCCCACCCTCGCTAATCATGGCCTTCGCGCGCGGGCGGATTCGAGAAGGGAGGAGGCGCGCGCGGTTTCTTTGGCGATTGTGGAAGAGAGGCTGGCGATGCGTTTCTCGAAGATGTCGGCTTCGTCGTGCATGTCGCGGGCGAGGCGCTCCAAGGTCTGGCGCGCTTCGGCGGCGGCCGCGCCGGCGCGGGCCTCGACGTCGGATGCTTTGCGGAGGCGGTCCGCGCGCTTACGCTCCAGAGACTTTATCTCGCGTTTCGCGTGGCGGACGGCACGGCGGGCGATTGCTCCTTCAAGAAGCGCCGCTTCGCGGCCGCCGGGGCCCATGCGCTCCCGTGCCATGCGGCTGGCGGATTCCGCGACGCTGTCGCCGGCGGATCCGAGCGGCGCGAGGCGGACGGCGGTGCGGCACAGGGCCGCGAGCGTCCGGGAGAAGAGGCCGTCGCGGCCGACGACCTCGACTTCTTCGTCGGTAACGCTGTCCACTTTGCCCGCGCGGAGCTCGCGGAGACGGATAGCGAGATGCTCGGCCGAAGAGGGGCGAAGCGATGGGTCTTTGGCCAGCATGCGGACAAGAAGAACGCTTAACGATACAGGGACGCCGGAGACCTTCTTGGGCAGAAGCGGCGCCGGCTGGGTGAGGATCCGCGTCGCAAGAGCAGCCTCGTCAGCGTCGTCGAAGGGGAGACGCCCCGTGAGCGCTTCGAAGAGGACCACGCCAAGGGAATAGATATCGGAGACGGGCGTGAGGCGCTGCCCCTGCACCTGCTCGGGGGACATGTAGGGGAGCGACCCCACGACGCTGCCGACGGCGGTTATCGCAGTGCCGTCCGTGCGGCGGGCGATGCCGAAGTCAGTGAGCTTGGCCTGAAAGGGCGGATCGCCGGAAGCAAGCGGCACGAGGAGGATATTGGCGGGCTTCACGTCTCGGTGGATGAGCCCCGCCTTGTGCGCTGCGGCAAGGCCGTCGGCGACCTGGGCTGCCATGGCGAGGGCGTCTCGCGGCGGCAACGCGGCGTCCGCGATGCGAGTTGCAAGCGGCTCGCCCTCCACGAACTCCATCGCGAAGTAGAGGATGTCCCTGTCCGAGCCAGTTGAGTAAAAGCGCGCGACGGAGGGATGGTCCACAAGGGAGAGGGCCTTGGCCTCGCGCTTAAAGCGCAGGACGAATTCCTCGTCGGTTACGAGCGCGCCGCGCAGGACTTTGAGGGCGACTTCGCGGCCGGTTAGAGTCTCGGTGGCGCGGTAAACGGCCCCCATACCTCCCTCGCCGAGAAGGGAATGGATTTCGAAGCCGTTCACCCGCGGAAACGCCATATTGTGCCGCCCCGGATTTTCAATCGTCCACCGTACCGACGTCCCTATGCAGTCGGCTTATTTCTTGTGAGGCTTCACCGTCTTCTTTGCGCCTTTGGCTGAAGGCGCTTCTTTGCCTTCATTTTCGCGGGGCTCCTTGGCGGCTCCCTTGGGGCCGCGCGAGGCAGCTGCAAATGTCTTCTGGGCTTCGTCGATCGCCGCCATGACGCGTTTGAGCTCCGCCTCGCCTTCGGCTATGTCGCCGCGGATTGTCGCAAGAGGAGTCCCTTCCTTGTCGGATTCTCCGCAGGAGACGTGGTACTCCTCTTCGCGGCGAAGCTGCTCAATGCCTCTAAGTATGTCGGCGCGAGACCGCTCGAGCTCCAAGATGAGGTCGCGAAGTGCGCGCGCGTCGGCGCTCACGTCCTTGACCATGCCGCCGAGTCTCGACACGAGCAGAGCCCTGGTCTTTTCAAGAATTCCCACAGAAGCCTCCTTCCCGCGGCCGGGGCGCAGGAATGCGCCGAATCCCCTCAATCTCACATGGGAAGGTATACACTACGGCGGCGCTGGGGTCAAGGGCAAATAGGCGGCCGGACGCCGCCGGTGAGAAGAGTGCGAAAGGCGGGAAAAGTGGGAAAGGTGGGAAGGGTGTGAAAGAGACAGGCTGAAGACTGAAGGCTGAAGGCCGAAGCAACCGTGGAAGCACGGCGCGGGGGCGGTGGCGGCGCGTCTGAGACAGCAGGGTGGCACGGCCCTCACCCTTGCCCTTTCCCAAAGGGAGAGGGGATGAGCCGGCACATGCGCGTGCGCATGGGATTTTCGAAGTCGGACGGATTGACAGGGTTGGAGGGGAGGGTAGAATGGAGAAACATACGAGAGATGCGCCCGTAGCTGAGCTGGATACAGCGCCAGCCTCCGGAGCTGGAGATCGCAGGTTCGAATCCTGCCGGGCGTACCAGATAGAGACAAGGCCGCGGGATGAGCGTCCCGCGGCCTTTTCAACTTCGGCGAAAGGTGGCCCGCCGAGAGGGCCATGGCGTTTGTCACTGGTGGGCAAGCCACCAGTGCCACACGGAATCGACATTGGAGTGGAAGATGGGCGAGATGACATGCGGGGAGCGCGTTACGAGGTGCATAATCGGGGAGAAGATCGACCGCGTTCCTTTCGGCGTAGGCCTCGGATGGTTCACATGGAAAGCCACTCTCGAACGCTGGCAGAAGGAAACGGGAAATCCCGAGCTCGACGTCGCGAAGGAACTCGGGTTTGACTGCTCGTGGGAGGGGCCCAATTACATCAAATACGGCTACTACCCAGAGTTTGAGGAAATCGTGCTGGAGGAGACGCCGGAGTTCGTTGTCAGCAGGGACCGCTATGGCGTGAAGCTTCGCAACCGGCGGGACAAAGGCTCGATGCCGGAATTTCTGGACTACCCGGTGAAGACGCGCGCGGATTGGGAGCGGATCAGAGAGGAGCGTCTCCGGCCGGACGATCCGAGACGGACGGATATCGATTGGGGCGGATTTTTCAAACGCGTCAGATCGACGGGCGAGGCGACGATCGTAGGGAACTATCCGTACGGCGTCTTCGGCACTCCGCGCAACATGATGGGGGTCGAGGAGTTTCTGATATCGTTCTACACCGATCCCGATCTTATTCACGACATCATGAATCATATCACCACGGTGTGGCTCGCCGTTTACGAACGCATCGCGGCGAAGACGCAGATCGACCACATCCACATATGGGAGGACATGTCCGGCAGGCAGGGGTCGCTCCTGTCGCCGAAGATGGTGGAAGAGTTCATGATGCCGTGCTACGACCGGATAAGCGCGTCCGCAAAGCGCGCGGGCGTGCGCGTGATGTCGGTTGACACGGACGGCGATTGCAGCGAGCTCGTGCCCATCTTCATGAAACACGGCGTGAACCTCATATTCCCGTTCGAGGTGCAGGCGGGCAACGACATCCGCGAGTACCGCCGCAAGTATCCTGAGCTTGGAATCATGGGCGGGCTCGACAAGCGCGCGCTTGCGGGGACGAAGGAGGATATCGAACCGGAGATACAGAAGGTTCGAGACATGGTGAAGTACGGAAGGTACATTCCGTGCTTTGATCACCATATCCCGCCGGATGTGCCGTGGGAGAACTTCAAGTATGCGGCGCTCCGAATCAAAGACATCTGCTATGGCGGATAGTACGGTCACCGGCCGCAAGTGGTAGGGCTTCCAACTGAGCGCGAGTTGGGCGTTCGGAGCAGGGCGACTCACCGAGTTACCCCTACGATTCCGGGGGCCTGCCCCTACATTTCAGGAACGTCTGACTTACGCACCCCAGAGTTCGCGTGCGAGGAGGGCGCCGGTTTCCTCCACGACTTCGGCGCCGCCGGGGCCGACGAGGGTGGCGTTGGGCTCGTAGCCGCCTTCGAGATATGCCTCGGGCGTGGGGATATAGCTCACGTAGTCGTTTGTGTTATAGAGAATGTAGGTGAAGGGCGAGGGGCTGCGGCGCTTGATGGCAAGCCCCACCTGGACGAAGAGTTCGCCGGGCTCGCCAATGAAGGTCGCGTCCCCGACGCGCGCGGCGGTCATGTCTGTCGTGATGGCGTCGAGGTCCTGCCAGAGCGGCGCCCAGTCCTTGTGGGTTTCATACATGCGCTTCTGCACAGGCAGCGTCACGTCCCGGCGCGCCCAGACGACGGGGGCGTCGGCGGTGTACTTGAGGCCGGTAAAGACCTCATACGCCTTGGCGGAGAGCGATTCGCCCATCTGGCGCATGCGCGCGGGGCCGGTCTCGAAGCCGTAGGGGTGCACGTTGCCGCATGCGCCCTGGGTGAACATGACCGCGCCGCCTGTAAGGCGCGTGAGGTCGGCGGTCAGAACGCCGGGATAGTCGGCCGTAATGACCCACTTGTAGTTGCCGATGGTAAGGGCATGGGCAGTATAGTTGACCAGGGTCGCTATAGGAAAGCCCGCGTCAATCTCGCGAAACGCCACGACCCCGAGCTCCTCATCGACCGGGCCCGTCGCGTACTGGTAGAGTTCCTTGTGCTCGGGAAGGTAGAAGTGCTTTCCGTCTTCCATGTTGACTCGGCGGTTGATGTTTTCGCCGGCGAACGTGCGGCCGATGCCGACCTCGGCGCCAATAGCGGTGTTTCGCGCGAGCATGATGATGTCAACGAGAACCTTCCGTACGCGCTCGACATATTCGTTGCAGCGGCGAGTAACGGGAAGCATCGTGGGGAAGCGCGTGTGCGGCCCGCTGTGGGTGTGGCTCGCGGTCAGGAGGATGCCGCCTTCGAATCCTTTCTCGCGGAGTGCCCCGATTACGGGCATGCATATTTCCGCGCGGTCGAGCCCGATGAGGTCCGACGAGCAGATGGTCCACGCGCCGTCGGAGCCTTCCACATAGAGCGCGCGGGCGAACAGGGGACTGAGGATTTCCTCCGCGAAGTAATCGCCGTACCCGCCGATGGCGCACGGCGCCTTCGGGGTGATGTTGGCTTCGGCAAACCCTGCTTTCATCGCAACCTCCAAGGTGATCCGCCGAGGGCGGATCAAGACCGTGACCAATGGCGGGCAAGCCGCCAGTGCCACTCTTAGTGTGCGCCTGCAGTAGAAAGATCCATAGGACAGGCGGCTATGGTTTCTTCTTCGGCGCCAGATGCAGGAAGAGGACTCCCGCGGCCGACGATTGCGTGCCCTTTGGCGCCTGCTGGACGGTCAAGGCAAGCAGTTGCCCCTCATTTTGCGGCTGGAGCGTTACGGCATAGGCCTTACCGGGCGCCAAGCCGAGTATGTAGACATCCATCTCCCCGACGTTCGGCAGCGGAACGGTATACGACGTACTGCCTCTTGTGGCCCACATGGCGGCGATGTTGATCTGGTCGGACTTCATCACGACGCCGTTAGTGCCGCCATAGAACGGAGCAAAACCATTGAACTCCTCGTCCTTGACGCCCTTCGCTGCGGACAAGACCGTCATGAAGCGCGTTTTCGCGTCGCCGGGTTTGCCGGGGATGGCCAGGCCCAGCGTGGCCACGTCATTTTCCCTGTCGCCTTCGCGCATGCCATATCGCTCGAACACTTCCATGGGGGCCTCTTCGCTCGATACGGAGAATATCTTGAGTATCGCGCCCCGCTGGAACTCGGTGAGTATCGTTGCCGCGGGCGAGAGCCTGGCCGCGCCCGGAAAGTTGAACAGGATGCTTCGCGGATAACTCGGGTCGGACGGCTCAACATAATCCATCATGGCAATTGTCGCGGGCCTCAGGTAGAGGATGTCGCGAGTGACCCTCTTCGCGCTGTTGGAAGTCTTCTTCGAAGGGTCGGACGCGTAAGCGCCGGTGATGTCCGCGCTCGCGTAGACATAGGAGCCGCCGTCTTCGAAGGCGAGCGTCTTTCGCTCGCCAAAGGGGCCCTGGGAGAGGCCGGTCTGCTTGCCGAGATCGTCAATCATAATCGTGTTGTGCCACTTCGTGTCGGAAGCGAAGTTGTTGACCGTCTTGCCGTTGGGCAGGAGCTCGCGCCACATGCCGGCGTCGATAAGGAGCTCGGCGCCGAAGTAGTCGATGGTTATGTGCCCCTGGTCGCGGTTCTGGTGATCGGCAAGCTGAGGCGCGCCGGACTGGAAAGACCCCCAGAACGCCTTGTCGCTCCACGAAGAGCGAAACGTCGCAAGCCCCGCGCCGGCAGAGAAGTATGAAAGCGGCTCGGTCTTTGTGAAATCAGTCCGCGTCGAGTCGGGATCACGATAGAGGAGGCTGTCGAGAAGCGACAGGTTGTTGAACCTGTCGTGGATCGCGAAGTCATCCACGTAGAAGGCCGCGTACTCGCCCGCGGGGCTTCCCTGCAGGAGGAGCGATACTCGCGCCATGAGCGGCAGCGGCAGCGGATACCCGGAGAAGTCGCCGCCCCAGTCGCCGCCGTCATAGATGCGCCTGCGGTCGGGTTTGGTCGAGTGAATCACCGCGCGAACAACGAAGGGGAAGAACCCGGTGTCGAACGTCTCGCCGGTCGCGTTTGAGAGCGTGACAAGGGCGTCGGCCGTTCTGTCGTAGCCGCATCTGTAATACCAGCCGCTGGGGCAGTAGCCGCCGGTGAGCGTGTTGGATAAAGCGGGCAGGATGTCGTTTTTCATTTTGGCGACCGCGTCCTGGAGATAAGCGTCGCGCGCTTTCTGATTGTCCTCATAGGTCGCAGCGGCGGTCAAGGTCTTGGCGAGGTAGTAGCCTGTGAAGTAATCGTCCCAGGGCTTGCCTTTCAGCTGGTAGCCGCCTGCGCTGCCGTCGGCGCCTTCGTACCAGTCGATCCATGCATTGAGACGCTCGACGAAATGCTTACGTAAATCAGGCGTAAGCCCTTCGTAATCGTGGAGCCAGTCGTAACAGGTCGCTATTCCCACCGCGTGGTTGCGGATGGCGTAGCCGCCGTCGGCCTGCACGGCCGGCAAGCCGCCTTTGCCGTCGCCGACCTTTTCGAGATCGTCGGCGAGGGCTTTCATGTAGACGATTGATTCGTCGGCGTAGGCCTTGCGCTTGGCGGCGTCGCTCTCAATGACGTAAAGCAAAGCGTAGTTGCACGCATCTTCGGCCCAATCCACCCGGCCATAGCCGGGAGTGAGGTACTCTTTCGTCTTCGATTGAAGGCGCGCATCGCCCCAGTCGGCGAGTGCCTTCGCGCGGGCATCGCCGCCCTTGGCGACGTTACGGAGCTTCTCAGCGCGGACAGGGGTGAGGATCACGCGCGGATGCGGGGAGAGCTTCGCCTCGCCGGCGAGGGAAAGACTTGTCAAGGCGAGAAGAAAAACGACGGCGAGGGCTACTGCCATCGCCGGTAATCGGTTCGTGCGCATCATAAAGACTCCTGGCCAGACGCAATAACAGCAATCTTTGTACCCAGAGGACAGGGATTGCGCAAGGGAGAGCGCGGGCAGAGCGCTCGCCGCCGGCCTGCCCGTCACCGTCTATTGCCCCGCTACAGCGAGTACAATCCTTCCCAGCGCGGCCAGCTCTTTCGTGCGCCCCGTCATGTCGTGCCACTCGTCGCGGCTGTGGAGGTTTTCGGCGCGGCCGCCGGAACAGATGGTGATGGCGGGGAGGCCGAGGGACATGGGCAGGTTGGCGTCGGTGGACGAGGCTTTGAAGAGGGGCTTGACGCGCTCCGCGCGAAACGCCTTTACGGCAATCTGTACGAGCGGATGGTCCTCCGCGATCCTGCCGCCGGGGCGGCCGCGGCTGGTTATGTCGGTTTCAAGCCACTTTTCTTCGATGGCGCGGGCGAGCTCCTGCTTGCGGGCGGCTTCGACAAAACCGAGGACCTTCTTTTTCATCGATTCAAAGTACGCAGGGTCGGTTGCGCGCACGTTGATTGTGACGGATGCCTCCTTGGGAATCGCGTTTGACGCGGTTCCGCCGGATATAACGGTCGCGAGGCAGGCGGCGTCCTTCGACCGGGCCACTTCGAGCGCTGCGACGCTTGTGACGACGCGAGAAAGGACGCTTATAGGATTGGGCCGGCCGAAGCTGATGTAACTATGGCCGCCGGGGCCGGTTACGGTTACCTTGGCCGTCCACGTGCCGAGGGCGCGGGTGACGATGCGTCCAGGTACGCCGCCGTCGATTCCGACAAACCACGGCTCGCGCAGGCGCGCCTGGTTCCAGAAACGCTCCAAGCCCCAAGGGACGCCCTGGCCGCCCTCTTCGCCGACAGAGCCGATGAAGAGAATATCACCCTTAGTCTCGACCCTGAAACGACTTAGCGCTCGAGCAAGGAGGATCAGGTTGGCCACGCCGGACGCGTCGTCACATATCCCCGGCGCGTGGAGCACGCGCCCCTTGCGTTTGACCTTTATCGGCGAGAGACCTATGAACACGCTATCGAGGTGCGCGGAGACGATGAGTGTTGGGCGCGAAGCGGCGTCCACTCCCCTGCGGAGGGCGACAATGTTACCCGTCTTGTCGCGGCGTGGCGCGAGCTCCTCAACTCCGAGGGCTCTTATGAGGTATGCCGCGCGCTCGTCGGCGCGATAGCTCATGCAGGGAATCTGCGCAAGGGCTATCTGTTCCTTTATGACCGCCTTGTCCGATGCGCGAAGGAAATCGACCAACCTCGTTCCAGCGTCGCTCATTCGAGTCTCCTGCTTTGGTAACTCGTGCGTGATTGACGAAGAATGTATATTGTTATGAGCAAAGAGGATACGTCTATAGTTTTTCGTGCGATGGAGAGCGGGTTTGGGCGATCCGGCGAGGGCGGGCAGGGACGCCCGCCCCTACAAAGGCACGGCAAATGGCGGGGGCCGAGAATGTGAGTGCAGCGCAACGTAGTTTCATCGCTTGACTTATGGGTCCGTTGCGGGTAGAAAAGTGTCCTCACAGGGGCTACGAGGGGCGGTTCTATGATTGAGGGCGTTAAGGTCAAGAAGCTGAGGGTCATTCCCGACGAGCGCGGCCGGCTCATGGAGATACTGCGAGCGGACGACGAATGTTTCAAGAAATTCGGGCAGGTCTATCTCACGACGGTGTATCCGGGCGTCACCAAGGCGTGGCACTACCACAAGATACAGACGGACAGTTTTGCGGTCGTGAAGGGCATGCTCAAGCTCGTGCTCTATGACGACCGCGAGGGGTCGCCGACGAAGGGCGAGGTAAATGAGTTCTTCCTCGGCGAGCACAACGAAATCCTCGTTTCGATTCCGCCGAATATCCATCACGGGTTCAAGTGCGTCGGCGATGAAGAGGCGCTCGTGATCAACGTTCCGAGCGAGACGTACAATTACAAACAGCCCGACGAATACAGGCTCGATGCGCACAATAACGACATCCCTTACGACTGGTCGCGAAAGGACGGATAGATGAAAGGCGTGATACTCGCGGGCGGCCTCGGGACGAGGCTGCTGCCGCTGACAAAGGTATCCAATAAGCACCTCCTGCCGGTTTACAACCAGCCGATGATCATGTACCCGGTCAAAACCCTCGTAAACGCCGGGATAGAAGAGGTGCTTCTCGTCACGGGCGGCAACAACGTGGGGGAGTTCATCAAGCTCCTCGGCAACGGCCGCGCGGCGGGCCTGAAGTGGCTTTCATACGCCTACCAGGAAGGGGTAGGAGGCATCGCGGACGCGCTTCGACTCGCGCGCGAATACGCCGACGGAGAGAAGATTATCGTCATGCTTGGCGACAATATCATCGAAGGCAACATCCGCGCTGCGACGCAGTCGTTCATAAAGCAGGCCCAAGGCGCGAAGATCTTCCTCAAGGAGGTCGAGAACCCCCGCGAGTACGGCGTCGCGGTCTGCGAAGGCGATAAGGTCGTTCTCATCGAAGAGAAACCCAAGCAGCCCAAGTCAAACCTGGCCGTGATCGGGATCTACATGTACGACGAGCAGGTTTTCGACATCATAGAGAGCCTTAGACCATCGGCCCGAGGCGAGCTTGAGATCACCGACGTGAATAACGCTTATATCAAGCGCGGCCAGATGACCTACGACGTGCTCGATGGGTGGTGGGGCGATTCCGGCGAGTCCATAGACGCGCTCTACAGGGTGAGCGGCCTTGTGGCCAAAGGCGGCGCCAACAAAATGCAGTTATAGGCGCCCCTCCAGATAAAAAGCCCATTTCTCCGCGTACAATCGCTTTGCGGCACGTTCCGCGTTACAATTCTCTTTTCATAGCTGCCGGAGTCTCTGCAGCAGGCCCTGCGGAAAAGCCGAGATTTCCGTCAGCCGGTACGTAAATGCTGATGCGCAAAGAGGGTTGCGACCGCAGTCCGGCAGAATTGACGCCCAAGGCAGGCATTCGCCGCAGAAGACGAGCCATGACAGTTACGGCAAGGGGCACAGCGCAGGATATGACCGCCGTGGAGGCGCGCAAGGTGCTGCTCGCGCGCATTGTAGTCCCGGCGGCGATTGTCATCCTTACGGTCTTCCTCGGCCTTACCTATATCCCGAAGGGCGCTCTCGTCTTTGATGAGGTGTACTACTACACCGGCGCCACAAGCATCGGCAAGTGGTTCCTGCACCCCGTGTTCGACAAGGCAACCGTGGACCGCGTGTTCTGGGAAGCCTTCGTCCATCCGCCGCTGCCGCTTTACGTCATCATAGGCGCGGAGGGGCTCTTCCAGGGGCAGGAAGGGGACTTCCTCATCGCAGCGAGGATGGCGTCGATCGTCGAGTTGGCGGCGCTTGCGCTCATGATCTATCTATTCGTCAAACGCGAAGCCGGCTTTGCCGCTGCGTGCTTCGCGGCGGCGATTGCGATGCTCTCGCCGCGGCTTTTCGGAAACGCTCTCTTCGCGACGTGCGACGTGGCGCTCGCGTTGGCATGGACGGCGACGACTATCACGTTCTACAGGGGCATGACGTCGCGAAGGTGGGCGATTGCATCGGGATTCCTTTTCGGACTTGCACTCCTCACCAAGGAAAACGCGCTTCTCATACCGCTTGCGCTCTGGCCCTGGGGCATCTATTTTCACCGCCGTGCAAGCGCAAGGGCCATAGTCTCCATGGGCATCGCCGGACCTCTTCTTTTCTATGTGGGCTGGCCGTGGCTGTGGCAACACCCAATTGCCAATTCCGCGCGCTTCATTGTCGACAAGTTTCTTGCGGGGCACGCGCCGCAGTTTCTTGTGGCCATCGCGGGCGAATCCGCCTGGACATGGCGCGGCGTTATCAAGACGCTGTACTTCGGCAGCATCAGTCCCAACGGCGCGCCCTGGCATTACGCGCTTGTGATGACCCTCATTACCATGCCGCTCGCGGCGCTTGTCGGGCTCATTGCTTCGGCCGCGAGCGTGAAGCGCGACAAAGCGGTTAGATCGCTCATGGCGCTTCTGTGGTGGTCGATCCTCATGCAGCTTCTCGTCTTCTCGTTCGCGACGAAGTCCTATGACGGCGTGCGGCTTTTCCTGCCGGTCCTCGCGCTTGCGGCGATCCTCGCCGGCATCGGCCTCGGCAGGATAGCCGGTCGCGGAAGGTTCGCGCTTCTCTGCGTGGTTGTGCTCGCGATCCTCTCGCCGGGCATCGAGTTCTTCATCTACCAGCCCTATGGCCTGAGCTACTATTCGCCGCTTGTCGGCGGGCTCCCCGGCGCGACGAAGCTCGGCATGGAGGCGACGTTCTACGGCGAGGCGATAGACCCTGCGGGATTTGCGGCTATCAACGAGCGCGCGGTCGACGGGCAGAAGGTGGCGCTCTCACCGATGTTCAGGAACCTCCCGAAGCACATGCCCTCGGTGTACATCTGGTATACGTTCCTCAGGAGGGGCCTGTTGCCCGCCGCGCCGACCGATGATTGGGACTATCTCATATTCGTGAACAGGGGCGGCAGCATCGAGCCGCAGGACAAAGACATCCTTGCAAGAGGGGCGGTAATCCACGAGAATCGCCTCCTTGGAGTGTTGCTGTCGGAGGTCCTCGAGAAACGAAGAGAAATTCAGGGGGAGGGCGCCAATGCACCTGGGCAGCATTGAGATAGGAAGCATACGCGTAGACGCTATCGACGGCGGATCGGTCTGGCTCGACGGCGGATCGCTCTTCGGCATCGTGCCTAAAGTGCTCTGGAACAAGGAAGTGTCGTGCGACGAGAAGAACCGCGTGAGGCTGTCGTTCTTCTCGCTTCTGGTGCGGTCGGAGGAGGCGACGATAGTCATCGAGGCCGGCTCCGGCGCGCATCAGCCGCCCAAGATGCAGGAGGCGATGTCGGTCGACGAGCCGTGCCTTCTGGACACGATGTCGTCTCTGGGCGTCGCTCCCGAGGACGTGAACTTCTTCATCCCGTCGCACCTTCACTTCGACCACGTCGGCGGCGCGTCGACGCCCGACGGCAAGGGGCTTACCTTCCCGAACGCGCGATACGTCTTTCAGAAAAAGGAGTGGGAAGAAGCCAACCGCCCGATGCCGATCAACATCAACGCCTACATCCCCGGCGATATCGCGCCGCTGTGGTCCGCGAAGCGTTACCTCGTCGAAGGGGCGACGGAAGTGACCCCGGGCGTCGAGGTGATCTTCACGAGCGGCCATTCCGTGGGGCATCAGATTGTGAGGGTCGGCGCCAAGGGCCGCGATGCGCTCTTTTTCGCCGGCGACATCATCCCCACGAGCGAAAACGCGAATCCCCGCTGGGCGTGCGCTTTCGACGTATATCCCGTGGAAACATATAACGCCAAGGTGGATCTCCTCTCCAAGGCCGCGGAGAAAGGTTACTTCATCGCCCCCGGCCACGGCGGCAATGCCCCTATCTGCACGGTCGCTCCGATGAGCGGCGGGCGATACATCGCGCAGCGCGTGAGCGCGATATCACCGCGGCCGCGTGAGACGTGAGAGAAGACGGCGCTATGGGGTGGACACTATGCTTTACGATTTGAGGATAATGTCTCTATGGAATTCAGGCAAGCCGCAGCGGTCAATCAGCCCATGAGCCAATCCCCTCCCATGGCAAGCATTGTAATACCCGTACCCCCGAGCATGTCCTGTCCGCTGGCCATCAAGGAGCTGTCCAAGCTTGACTACCCCCGCGACCGATACGAGGTCATAGTCGCACGGGGATATCAGCCTTCGCGGCAGAGAAACGCCGCGGCAAGGGAAGCGACGGGCGAGATTCTCCTCTTTCTCGACGACGACTCTCTGGTGGACGCAAACCTCCTCAAGACGAACACGGCGTACTTCTCGGACGAGAGCGTCGCGTGCGTCGGCGGGCCCAACATCGAAGCCGACGAGCACGGTGTAACCGGCCGTGCGATAAACTGCGTGCTTGCGAGCCTCTTCGGGGACTTCCGCGGATGCAAGCGATTCGCGCGCAGGGGCCATCCGAGGGCAGTGGGCGAAGACGGGCTCATCCTATGCAACGTGAGTGTAAGAAGAGACATCTTCGACCGCATCGGCGGATTTCCCGAGCAGCTTTATCCCAACGAGGAAAACGCATTCTTCAGCAAGGTCACAAGCATCCTCAAGGGCAGCAAGCTGATGTACGTTCCCGACGCATTCGTCAGGCGCTCGCGCCCCTCGACATCGAAGGAGTTCGTAAGGAAGGTATTCGGCTACGGCGTGGGCCGGCTCAATCAGACCTTTGTGCGCCCGACGTGGGTATGCGCGATCCGCCTCTTGATGGGGTTCTTCCCGCTGTACTGGATAGCGGTGCCGCTCATTTCGCCTCGGCTGGCGTTTCTGTCCCTTGTGGTCTACGCGGCTGGCGACGCGCTCATGGCCGCCAAGATCTTTGTCGGCACGCGGTCGGTGAAGGTAACGGAGCTCAGCGCGCTTCTGTTCCCGGCAATGCACCTTGCGTACGGCTGCGGGATCCTCTGGGGATTCCTCTCGAAAGTGCTGGGCTTGAGTCGCGTGCGCCCGGGAGCCATCGAGGTCATCCACGTCAAGAGGTTCGAGGACGACGAGGTGAACACCGACGCCCTCGCCGGAAGCGCGTCAAACGTCCACGGCGCCGCAGTGTGATCCAGGGGACGCCTGCATGAACCGGCTGAAGACTGTCAGACTCATATGCGCCGGCGCGATCTATGCGTTCCTCGTCTTCTTCTATGCGCTCTCCGCGCCCACTGACGGTCACGACGACAGTGGCCTCGCTCGGCTTAAGCGTCCGCCTGCCTGGTCCGATGAAGCGCTCTCCTACCGATGGGCGATTAAGACCCCTGCGCTCTACAGGTGGGTAGATTACGGCGCGCTTGCTCTCTGCGGTGCCAGCAACGCGGGAGCAGCTCTCGCCGTTGTGAGATGCGTGAATGCCGTGTGGCTCGTCGGCGCACTCGCATGCATAGTATTGCTTGCGCGCGGCGCAACAGGGAGCTGGGGGTGGGGCCTTGTTGTCGCGGCGCCGCTTGCGCTTTCCGGCAGGTTCGGCGCCGGGGTCGGCGGGTCTGTATCACCCGACGCCGCGTTCACGTTCTTCCTTGCGCTCATGGCTCTCGTGTGGGTCAGGCATGACCTCTCGGGCAATGCGGCCGCGTGGCCGCGCGTTCTCACCGTGGGAGTCCTTGGCGGCCTGGCGCTATCGACCCGGTACGGCGCTGCCCTTGTCCTGGTGGCATATGCCGCCCATCTTGTCGGTTCCCGGAGAGTCGCGGGACTGTCGCGCGCGGCGGTATTTGCCGCAACGGTTGCGGCCGTATTTGCCGCGATCAACCCTGTGATGTGGAGGGGCGGGCCGGTATGGTGGGCGGACGTGTGGCGGGATGTGATCGAGCTTCGAGCCGGCGAGCTTCAGCTCCAGACGGACGACATCAGGGGATTTGCCGTGCAGTTGTCTGCCGCGTTTCCCGCCTGGTACGCCGCGCCGGTTCTGGCCTGGCTCTTCTGGCGGGCGCGGCGCGCGAGGTGGTTTGTGCCGCTTGCGCTCTGGGCGGGGTGTCTCGCATTCGGCGCGGCGCTCACGGCATATGACGTTTCAGACAGGAATATCGTGCCTCTGGAGATGCCGCTTATTGTGCTCGTGATGCTTTCTGCCGTCAGCCTCTACCTGGGAGAACGCGGCTCGGGGATTCTGACGATTCGTGTGAAACGTCGCGCTGAGGCGATAGCAGTGTCCAATGAAAAAACCGCATAGGGTGCGCTTTAGCGCACGCGTTCAGAAAGACCCGCGAGCGAGCCAGAAGCGTCGATGCTTGGCGAGGAACTGACACGGAAACGTCGGCAATCCACAGGGATCTGCCGCCATTCAAGGCGCGTGCGCTAAAGCGCACCTATGCAACTAACGTCTCGTCAATACTTCCACTGCGAGGTCTTGCGCACCTGATCCATTACCCATATGGCCGTGCGCACGGACTCGGGCGTGACCAAAGGCTTGGCGCCTTTGCGAATCGCCTTGTAGAGGCTGTCGTACCAGTCCGGGAAGGGTTTCTTCGGCTTCGCGGGTATGGTCTTCTCGATCCAGTGGAGCTCTTCCGGGATGCGATATTGCCTGTCGGCCGGCACGGGGCCTTCGAGCTTTCTCTTCGGCGCTCTTTTGGGATCGAAGTACTTGAGCTTCGCGGTGAATCCCTTTTCCCAGTCGCCTTCAACCTGGCAGCTGCCGTTCGTCCCGCAGATGAGCCATGCAGGCTGTGGGAGTGCGCAACTGTACGAGCCGTCGAACTCCAGGAGGCGCCCCTCTTTCGTGCGAATGCTCACCCTCGCGAAATCATCGGCGTCCCCGGCCGACGCGGTGTGCTTAAGGTCGCCCCAGACGTCGACAATCGGCGAATCTACAAGCTGCACGAGGCCATCGGTCACGTGCGAGCCGGCGTTGTTGTAGTAGCCGCCGCCGTAACGCTTCTCCATCTGCCAATCGTTGCGGCGGTAGAAATCGTGCCCGCTTCTGCGAATCCAGAAGACATGGCCGAGAAGCTTCGAATCGATGAGCTCCCGCACGAATCGAAAATCCGGGCTTCCTCGCAGCGATTGGTTAAACGTGAAGACCCGGCGGTGTTTCTTCGCGGCTGCGATCATTCTGTCGATTTCCCTTACGTTCATCGCGGCCGGCTTTTCGAGAAACACGTGACAGCCGGCGTTGAACGCCTTGACCGTGTGCTCGCAGTGGTCGATTGAGCGCGTGGCGATAACTGCGAGCTCCGCGAGGCCGGCCTTGAGCGCTTCGTCGAGCGTCGCGAACGTCTTGCAGCCGCAGAACTCCTCGGCTTCCTTGCGGCGCTCGGGAACAATATCGACGGCCGCGGTCACTTTGAAGTGAGCGTTCTTAGCCGCTTGGGTGATGTGATGCTTCCAGCCTGCGCGGCCGAGGCCGACGACCATTGTCGTGATTGGTTTTTCTTTCGCCACGTTAGTCTCCCTGGTGTCTTGTTGGCGGTCTGCGCGATCGCCACATGGGCGATCCTGCCGCGTCGGACTTCGCCTCTCGCGGCCGACTGCTTCCGACTTCACGCCAGGGCGGGTACGGAGCCCCGCCCCTACGATAATTCAGTTTTCCCACTTGCCGGTTTTCACCTTTGGTTCGAGAGGATACTCCTTGCCCGCAGCTTTGATCGTCCCGCCGACGGCACCGTCGAAGACGACCTCTGATTTCCCTATTGTAACGCCTACCCTGCCGTCCTTGTTGATAAGTTTGACGTTCTCGGGCCTGTCCGTAAACATCACGTGAAGAAACACGTCCTCCGCAGCAGCTTTTTGCGGCTTGACCTCGACGCGCCACTTCACTGCGACGGGCGTCTGCGACGTCTCGACCGTGTTGAAGCTCTCGCCGCCGTACGTGTACCCCTCTATAGCCTTAATAGAGGGTTTGGCGGGCAGCAGCGTGCGCATCACGAGACGGCCGCTGCCGTCGCTCATCGTGATTTCGTTGCCGCTGATGGTGGGCTTGTTACGGCAATGGACGAGCCAGGTCTTCGGATACTCCGCCTTCGTGCTCACGACGCGGTCATAGATGACAAACGTACTCGGCCGCACGAAGACAATCTGCCGCACCCACGATGAGAGTTTTTCCGGCGAATATGCCTTCGTGCAGTCGGCCGCGACGAACATGTACTCCGGACGATTTTCGTAGCCGACTATCTGGCCGCGTTCGAAGTCCGCGCGTTTGGCCTCCCACTCGGAAAGGTCGCCGACCGTCCACTCCCACTTCTTGGCCTGGCCGCCGTCGTTGGCGTATTTGTTGCGCCCGCCGTCGCGCAGGTTCGTCCACTTTTCGTTCGGGTCGTAGACGAGAATGCAGTTGTGCGCGATCGTGCGCAGGAGCCAGTTCACATCGTGATTCGACGTGTAATCCGTGTACTCGCCGCTTTCCGTCGCGAGCGGCTCGTAGCGGAATATCTCGAAGTTGCCGACTTCGAAATGCTGATGGCCGGACCAATATGGGCCGCACTCGAAGCGAAACCACGTCGCATCGTCCTTCCAGTCGCTGCGCGCGTAGACCTTGCCGATCCCCGTCGCTATGTGCGCGAGAGGAAAAGTGTTGATGTCGAGGGGCTTGTCCGGCTCCTCCATGTAGAGGAAGTCCGTCACCTTCGCGGCGCCGTTGGACGGCGCTCGACGCTTCGCTGCGATGTAGCCGGCGAGCTCGCTGCCGCGGAAATACTGCGCGAGAATGGAGCGCATCTCGCGCGGGAATTCGTTGTGTCCGCCGTAGACGATTGAGCCGTCCCCCTCGCAGGGGTAACGCTCCGCGCCGTAGGTCCACAGGCCCGGGAACGGCTGCAGCATCTCGTACGCGAGGCGCTCGTAGAAGAACTTCGGCGCCTTGGCGAAACCATCATACCCCTCCAGCCGCCGCGCAAGCTCCAGCGCTTCGACAAGATGCCACAGTGAGTGGCGCGTATACCATCCGCACTCCGTGAAGCCGCCGCCCGCGCCGAAGGCGTTGAAGACCGGCACGATCTTGCCTTCATAGAGTTTGTTGATCGCGTAGTCGCGGAAATCTTTCGCCTTCGGGTTGTCGCCCCATGTCGCGTACGCGACCTTGAGATAGCATGCGATCTTGGAGAGGGTGGAGTTATGGAATGCGCCTTCGTCCTCGGTGTACGCGGTAAGGTGCGTGTTCATCCAATCGATAAGCATCTTGCGCTCGCCGGGCGTGAACCTGTCGTAGTAGAGGTCGTACGCGAGGGCGCTGTCCGTCAGGCGGATCCATGTGTTCTGGTGCTCGTTTGTGGTGCCGTGGCTGACGTTGCCGAGGGCCAGATCGATGTACATCCCGATGCGGTCCCTGTCGGCACCTTCGACGACATTCACGATCGCATCGGATACGAGCGTGTGGTCGTTCTTGACGCCCGCGTAAAGAGCGCTTTGAGTCTTTGCGCGGACGACAAGAGCATCCGTGGAACCGATGAGGCGCGGGTGGCCGCCGTCAAGAAGGTTCGACCACGCGCCGTTGGCGATGAGCGGCGCGCCTCTCGGGACATCATCATCGGCAAGCGCGGCGCCGGCGATGCCGAAGGCCGCGAGACCGGCAAGGAATAGACAGTGGAATACCTTCATGGGCCGCGCACCTCGTACGACTTTCCTGTTTCTCAAGCTCAAAGAGTGTAACCACGGAGGCGCGGCCCGCAATAGAGCAGCGACCGGCCGCAGGGCAAACGCAGAGTCCGTCTTCCATCCCGTAGGGGCGACGCATGCGTCGCCCGCAGACCGGCCGCACATGTGAAAACGCCCCCCTTCCCCGGCACCGATTGACGTCTGTCTCGCCGCGTAAGCCTCTCCGCCAAGCTGAGATCTCCTGTCATCGACTTTGTGGTTGCCCTGCGGCTGGCCGTTACCTGTTTCGGTCTGAAGTGTTACTCGAATCATCCTCGCGTCTTTGGTAAAATACAATCCTACGGTGAGGACGTCTTTATTCGGAGCAAAGCACATGGGTCAGGGCTGGCCGACAAAACGCGAACGCATCACGATGGGCGCGGCGGTCTTCGGCGGGATCGCCGTCTTCCTCGCCGTCTTTGCTGTGGTGGTCCTCTACAAGCCTAACGTGCATACGGCGGCCGATCTCAAGAAGCTATCGGCCGGCATGACCATGGACCAGGTCAAGGCTATTGCGGGCGAGCCGCGCATCTCCGTGCGCGCGTCGGCGGTGGCAGGCGACGAGGAGGACGTGTGGACTTACGCGCTGCCCGCGTCGCACTGGAGCGTCACGAAGGCCGACTATCAGGTGAAATTCTACAAGGGGCGCTTCGAGAACTACTGGAAGATCAAGTAGGGTGCGCTTTAGCGCACGCGGTCGTCAGGCCTCCCAACCGCGCAAGGACGTCCGCCTCCGATCAGTCTCCCGCAGCCCATACGCTTACTTCCTCATGCCTTCCGTTCGCGAAATTGAATCCGCACGCCGTGCCGACCTTCCTGTAGGGCGGCTTGCCGAAGAGCCGCAGAGCTTCGGTCTGCCGGTCTGATATGACCATGACGCGCGGCGCGACGTCGTTTCGATACATAAAGCGGTCGACGGTCATGGGCTGCACGCGGACCCTCGTGGGATCAAGATAGAAGACCAGGCTCGGCTCGTCATAACCGAAAAGCACGACTTCCGGTTTTGTCGGCCGGACTAACGCCCCTTCGGTTTCGGTAAACGCCCGCTGCACAAGGTTCGCGACCTCCTTCGACGGGCCATATCCGCCGATCTGCGGCAGCGCAATGGCCGAAACGGCAAAGAGCCACGCCGCTACAGCGCCTGCTATGGGAAGGTGGTTCGCCCAGTTCGGCGCGCGCACAACCCACAGCGCCATCCCTATAACAAGAATCGCGCCAGAGACGGCAAACGGCCACACCGCTGCAGTGAGCCCCTCGTACCACGCCCATACGGGACCGCCCACAACGACAAAAAGCGCAGCGGTCAGGGCCGCAACCGCCGGCGAGCGCGCGCAGCGGGTCTTGAACTTCACGTCGCATGCCCTGTTGGCGAAAAGCACCACGATCATCGAAAGTGCCGGAAACACAGGCAGCGCATAATGGATCATCTTCGTCTGAACCAGCTCCAGAACGATGAGGAGACCAATGGCCCACGCGAAGAGGAATAGCTCCGTCCCGCCGTCGCGCAGCCGCTTGAGAAAACCGCCCGTCGGCGTGCTCTGGTCGAGGCCCTTGACGAACATCTTTATCGATCCGGGCAGGAAGTAGATCCATGGAAAGAACGTTGCGAAAAGCGTCGCAATGTAGAATCCAGGGAAGCCCTTGTGGCCCTCAAGCACACCCACGCTCCTTCCCACAACGTGCTTGCCGAGCGCGATGCGCAGGAATTCGCCGCTGGTAGCCTTCTGCACGGCTATCGCCCATGGCAGCGCGATCGCCACGAAGAGCGGCACGCCCCACAGCCAGCCAAAGCGTCTGAGAAATGACCTGTCGCGCGCGAGAAGAGCGATGATGACTACCGGCATGAAGACCGCGGCAAGGGCAACCGGCCCCTTGGTGAGGACCGCAAGCGACAGCGTCGACCAGAACAGCGCCTTCCACCCCCATCGGCACGGGCCCTCATAGATGCGCCACAGGCCGGTGAATGTGAGAATCAGCAGAAGAAAGAGGAGCGCATCGACGGTGCAGAGTTTCGATTCGACCACCATCACCGGCGAAAACGCAAGTATCGCCGCGGCTGCAAGCGCCATGTCGCTGCGAACGAGGATCCGCCGGGCCAGAAAGTACATCGCGAGGACCGTGAGCAGGCCGAGGATGCCTGAGAACGCGCGTGCGCCGAACTCGTTGACCCCGAAGATCTTCATGCCCACTACGATGGGGTAGTAGCCGAGTATCGGCTTATCCGCGCGTAATTGTTCGTTGAAGCGGGGTACTACGAAGTCGCCTGTAGCCAGCATCTCACGCGCCGCCTCGGCAAAGCGGGGCTCATCGCGGTCCCACAGCGGGGTGCGGGCGTTGCCCGCCCAGTAGACAACCAGCGCCGACGCAAGCAGAAGAAAGAGTCCCCATGCGCTGGAGCGCCGGTGGCTGTCACGGCGCGCTTCTGCCGTTGCGATGCCCGCCGGCGGTTCGTAGGGGCGACTCGGCGAGTCGCCCTGCTGCGAAGCTGCGAGGGGCTTCGTCGCCCTCACCCGCACCCTCTCCCAGAGGGAGAGGGGAATGCCGGCAGACTTTCCTTGCGCCACCGTGGTTTCGCTCCTATCATTAGGCCCTTACGCGAGATAAGTTTAGATAATCGGCGCACTATCTCCAGGAGTTTTTGTGGATCAGGCTCCCCAAGCCACGCAGGCTCATGGCCGCGGCGTGCTGCGTGCCTGCGTCATCATTGCCGTTGTCGCAGGGGCGGCAGCGCTCTGCTACTTCACCATAGACGTCCCCGCCGCCGTCTGGTCGAAGGTTCACGACCACGACATTCCCAATCTCGCAAAATCGATCCTCGACGGCGCAAGAAGCTTCGGGCAGGTATTCACGATCGCGTTAGCTGTCTGCCTTGTGCTCGCTCTGGACCGAAAACAGCGCCGAAATCTCATCCTTTTCGTGCTGACTATGGTCGCGGTGGCGATTGTGGTCAATACCCTCAAGGCCGCTGGGGGGCGCATACGGCCTTATGCCTACATCAAGGCGCTGGACTTGGCCGCTCCGACGCTGGCATTCCCTCATGAAGAGATGTGGCATTTCTTGAAGGGGTTTGCCAAGGCCAGATACAGCTCATTCCCCTCCGCGCACGCAGCAGCGGCATTCGCCATGGCGGCGGTCATGACGCGCATGTACCCAAGAGCCACGTGGGTCTTTCTCACTACGGCGGCTCTCTGCGCAATAAGCCGCGTAACCGACCTCCAACACTACCCCTCCGACATCATAGTCGGCGGCGCGATAGGCCTGTGGCTGGGCTTCGGGATGTGGCGCTGGCGGTGGAGCACGCGCATCGCCGACGAGTTCGAGGATATTCTGGCGCGGTGTTTTCGTGCGCGGTCGCAAGATGCGGATTTATAAGGGGTTATGTGAAACCGGCCCGCTCGCCGCTGAAATGAAAAGTGGCGAGGGTGGGACTCGAACCCACGACCAGCGGCTTATGAGTCCGCTGCTCTACCAACTGAGCTACCTCGCCATGTGTGAAAACCGATTATAGCCGAGGGGCAAAAGCTGTCAATGTGCCGCGAACCTTCTCACATGAGCGAATGGAGCGGGGCGCTATGCGCGATCTGAGGGCGGCCTGTAGGACGATCGCAGTGTCCTGTGCCTGTATATGTAGAGGGCCAGCGAACAAAGGGTCACGCCCACGAGAATGCCGTTGACCATAGAGAGCGGGGGCAGCTTTATTCCGGCGGCAGGCAAGACCTTGAGCCACAGGGACCATTTCAGATTGAGGACGATAAGGTTTATAGCGCCCAGGGGGAGTGTCATCCAGGCCGCGATCGCAAAGCGCGCGAGTGGATTTCTTAAGACCGCGCGGGTTCCTAAGACAAACACGGTTGCGGCGATACCCGCCACTATCGCCATCGTCGCCCAGTCGTGAGCGTAGATCGACGCCGGGAAGATGAACGCCACTGTTCCGACTATTGCGCCGCCGAAGCCACCGTAGGCGTCCGCGCGCGATATCCTGCTCATGTCGCACTTGCGTTCGAGCTTGTCGTCCATCGTTCCATCCTCGCGGCGGATGCGCAGCCGCAGGCGATCCATCGCGAAGATGAAGAATATGAGGCCGCTGAGATAGACGGCTATAGCTGTGAACTGCCAGGCTGCGGTCTTGAACACGCTCCGGAAATAGATGCCTGCGATGAGTTGCATTGCGCAGAACAGCAGCACCCACGCCCACCCAATGAGCGATGCGATTATCATGAATCTCCGCTCTCTGCGTGAGCGCGTGTTCTTAATGCCCACGAATGTCGCGAATAATCCTCCAAGCACACCGATGAGAGGCCCGAGAAACGCGGCCGGCAAAATCGTAGCAATGGCGCCCTTTGCCGCAGCGCCCTTGCCGGCGGCGACTGCAGCGGCCGCAGCGGTGTGTGGGGCAAGGGCGGGCAGCGCAGCAACGACGGCCGCAGTGAACGCCGCTTTCGGCCCCGACCGTCTGAGGGCGGTCTCGACAAATGATGCCACCTCGCGCCTGAGCAGCTCGCGACCCCGCGAAAGGCGCTGTTTGGCGGCGTCCTCGCTGATGCCGAGCGCGGACGCGAGCTGCTCAAGCGATTGCTGCTCGCGGTAGTAAAGAACAAGGGGCTCGCGATACGTGTCCGGAATCGATTCGAGAGAGCGCCAGAGGATGGCCTCTTCCTCTCTTGTGATGGCATGATCGAGTGGCGTCGCCCGGGCAGCACCGGCCTCGGAAGTATCCGAGAATGGCGTCGACTGACTGACCGGGTCGCGCCCCTGCTTCCTGCGGGCGTTGGACGCGAGGTTCCGCGCAATGCCACATAGCCACTCGCGAAACCTGGCACGGTCGTGCAGGTTTGTGAGGCTGCGCCAGGCGGTGATGAAGGTCTCCTGGGCTATATCCTCGCTTGAGGCGATATTGCCGGTATGGCTGTAGCACACGGCGGCTACCAGCGATTGGTACCGAGCCACGATTTGTCCGAACGCTTCCTTGCTGCCGGCGAGTGAAAGCTCTATAAGGCGAGAATCGCTATCCATCTCACGCTCCGAGAACGGTGTCAATGGGCTGCTTTGTAGCCCAAGTGTCTCGCGAGCGCAAGAAGGTGACAGGAATTCCGGTACACTATTGGGCCCTTTGACGCCCGTTGTGTGCGGGATTGAAGCCTATTTCCCCTCAGAACTCTCGGTTTTCACGCTCTTGAGCGGCCACTTTTCAGTCCAGCTCTCCATGTCCGCGACGAAACTGTTGAGCTTCCGATCCGATTCGAGTACACGCTGCGGTATGCGTCCTGCGGCGACATCCTTCTTGAAAGGCTCCGTGTCATACTCGTCGACAAGCCGCTTGTACGTTCCCGTCGACTTGTATGTGCCTGCGGGCAGGATATCCGCCCTGTCGGGGCCATGGCCCCGGAGGTTCTTGACCGCTGTCAGCTCGATTTCCAGCTCGTCGCCGGGCGCGGTCAGGTACTTGACCGTGGAATAGTAGCCGTAGTAGGCCCTTGTGCCGGGCGCGTTGCTCTTTGGGTTGGGGACTTCGATGCTCCGGCCGCCGCCGCTGACCGTCGTAGTGTCCGGCTCGAGCGGCGCTCCGCCGATGATCATCTGCTGCCAGCCTTGGGAGTACTTGCCCTTTTCAAACACAACGATCTCGTTTGTCTTGCCGCCGCGCTTGATGCGGATGGTGAGCTTCCCGGCCAGAAGATCCGCGCGGCTGTCGAAGACCCATTCGTGCTCCACGCCTTCAAGAGGCAGTTGCACCCGGATTGTTCGCTCAGTGGGCTCCGGCTTAGGCTCAAACCGCTTCTTGCGCGCTTCTTCTGCTTTTCTCATCTGCTCGCCGGCCTTGAGGGCCGCCGCCTGCTTGGCGGGTAACCAGCCTTTGTCCCCGGTGATCTTGAGCGGCCACTGCGTCGTCCAGTTCTCGCAGAACGCCTTGTAGTCGTTCATTTCGTGCATCTTGGTGATGAGCTTGTTGTCCTCGTCGGTAAGCTTGCCATGCTTCTTCGTTATCTCCGCAGTAAGCGCCGACAGATCGATCTCGTCTGTAAGGCCGGAGAATATGCCTTTTGTGGTGTACTTGCCGGCCGGCAGCACCCCTGTCTCCGTCGGGCCGATACCGTCGAGGTCCTTCGTGACGGTTAGTTCGAGCGCAAGCGCATCGCCGGGGACGGTCGCGTACTTCTTTGTCGAGACGAAGCCGAAATATGCTCCATCGCCCACGCTTGGCGGGGTCGGCATCAGCTGCCAGCCGTCCGAGAGCTTGCCATTCTCAAAGATCACGATATCTTCTGACTTGTCCACGTGGACTATGCGGAGCATGAGCTTACCGGCGAGGAAATCGTCGCGGTTCCCAAATACCCAGTGGAAATCCGCCTGCTGGAGTGGCAGCTTCAGGGCTATCGACCTTTTGACCGGCTCTTTCTTCTGTGTCTGCGCTTTCGGGGACATCTCAGTGCTGTTGAGCGCGAACGCCGGGATAGTCAGTGCGGCGACGAGCGCTGCGGCGAGAACGCCCCTAACTATGCTGTGGCAATCTCTTGCTGTATGGGTGGATCTCATGACGTCTTCCCTTCCGCTGTCTATGGGCCAAATCCCTTTATAGCCAGTTACGCTCGTTTAGCAATCCTTGACCGCAAAGCCTCTGTCTTGGAGAATGCAGTCACCAAGCCTACTGATCTGCGACAAGGAGAGAATTGTCTAAATGAGCGATGGGATAATCCGTGTCGATTTCACGCCGCAGGAGCCGCTGAGAAGGAAGAGGGGCTGGGGGTGGACTATCCTGGGGATCGTTGTCTTCATCGGGCTCGTGATACTGGCTCTGAGCCTCGTTCATGTGTTGTTGCCGCTTCTCGGCGCCGCCGCGGCGCTGGCGGCGATATCGACGTGGCGGCTGGCAAAGCGGCGAGCAGGGCAACAGGAGCTGCTCCAGCGACCAGTGCCGGGCGTAACCGTCAAGACTTACGTCGCCTACCTGGCCGCATGGTTCTTCGGTATCCTCGCCCTCGTGCCGCTGCTGGTGTTCGGTTTCTTCGCTGCGATGATTGTCCTCGCAATCGTGGCGGTCGTGGCAATAGTGCTCCTTGTAATGGCACTCCTCAATGCGGGGTAGCACAAAGCCCCGTTCTTACCATTAGTCATGTCTTCTCGGCTCGATGCGAGGCACCGCATGGCCGTAAGAGGTGATTCTATTTGATGTTACGTCGATAGCCGCGCGACGCTCAGATGCCCTGCACTCCAAGCTTCTCAAGTATCCGCTCCAGATCCCGCGAGGAGTAGTACTCGATGACGATCTTGCCCCTGCGCTTACCGTGGTTGAGTTCGACTTTGGTGGCAAGGTGGGTGCGGAGGCGATCCTCAAGGGCGATGATGTCAGCGGCTTTGGGACGGCGCACGCGCGGACGCCCGGGACGGTGCGGCGAGGTCATTTCTTCCACTTGGCGGACGGATAAACCTTCGGAAATGATTTTCTTGGATATTTCAAGCATGAGTTCAGGCAACCGAAGCGCCAAAAGAGCCCGCGCATGGCCCATTGAGAAAGCCTCATTGCGGACGTGCTCTTGGACCTCCTTGGGAAGATCAAGGAGACGGAGGGTGTTGGCGACGGTAGAACGCTCCTGGCCGACACGCGCCGACGCTTCTTCCTGCGTGAGGTTGAACGCGCTCATGAGCTGCCGGTATGCAAGCGCGCGGTCGATGGGATTAAGGTCCTCGCGCTGGATGTTTTCGATCAGGGCGAGCTCCAGCGCGTGCTGGTCGTCGGCCTGGCGGACGATTGCCGGAATGACCTCCAGCCCCAGCTCAGTCGCTGCGCGCCAGCGACGCTCGCCGGCAATGAGCTCGTAGCCGCTCTCCGAGGGGCGCACGACGATCGGTTGGAGGATACCGTCGCGCGCGATTGAGGCCTTGAGGTTCTGAAATGCCTCCCCTCCCATCGCCTGCCGCGGCTGGAAACGGTTGGGCTTCACTGACGAAACCGCCAGTTGCAGGATCTCTTCCGACGCGAAACTGACGTCTTCGGTGTTGAGATCGTCAAACCCCCGGCCGAGCCTCTTATCTTGTGCCACTTAGGACCTCCCTCGTAAGCGTCGCGTATGCGAATGCCGCGCGGCTTGCAGGCGCATATTGGAAGATCGTCTGCGCGTGGCTTGCCGCTTCTGTAAGCGCAGGGTCGCGAACGATGACCGTATCGAAGACCTGCGCCCCGAAATGCCTGCGTACCTCGTCAACAACGTCCCGATTCACGTCTATTACAGCGTCGAACATCGTCAAAACAATTCCACAAATCTCCAATATCGCGTTCGGCCCCTTCTTGACCGACTTGACCACAGCCACCATCTGCGCGAGCCCCTCCATTGCGAAGTACTCGCACTGAAGCGGCACGAGCACTTTATCGGCGGCAACAAGGGCATTGGAGGTAAAAAGGCTCATCGACGGTGGGCAGTCGATCAAGATGTAGTCGAACCTGTCTCGGTAGGCCGCGAGGGCGCGCTTGAGCCGGAAGTCTTTGTCCGGCGCCGCGGCGAGGATCCGGCCGACGGCCTGAAGCGCCGGCGAGCCGGCAAGAATGGAGAGCCTTGGCGTCGCGGTTGGCTGGCAGCGGTTGTCTGAGCCGGGAGCGACAAGGTAGTGGTTCTGAGGAGGGGCACTTTCAGACCGGGCGTTTAGTGAAGAAGATGCATTGGCCTGGGGGTCGAAGTCGATAAGAAGGACCTCTTTGCCGGCTACGGCAAGTCCCGCCGCGAGATTAACGGCGGTGGTGGTCTTGCCGACACCCCCCTTCTGGTTGGCTACCGCGATTACCTGGCCCATCTGGCTCCCCAGTGTTCCACGTGGAACAATTCGGGCTGCGAGCCGCTGGATCCCCCCCCGATCAGCGCCCCTCCGGCTCGCGCACGCGTTCTGCCGGGATGGGCCAAATGAGGCGAAAACTGCTTATTCCGCAGCCATCCCGGCCGTATGTTCCACGTGGAACATTATATAGCGGTCAAGCGGTCGAGCAAAAAAAATCGCCCTTGAATACGCGATTCCCGACCCTATAATCTGCTTTGCCGAGGGGATCGGAGCCGATATATGGCCGGAAATGCGAGGGCGGAAGCGCTTTATTCCGGATATGTGCAAGGCGTAGGTTTTCGCTACACGGCCCGCCAGACCGCATCGCGATTTGAGGTAACGGGTTTCGTCCAGAATCTTGCAAACGGCCAGGTCAGGCTCGTCGCGGAAGGCTCTCAAGAAGAGCTCCAGGAGTTCCTTAAGGCTGTCCAGGAGGAGATGGGCGAGTACATAGAGAAGGCCGATGTCGCCTGGGGTCCGGCTGCGGGAGAGTTCAGGAATTTCACGGTGCGGTTCTGAGCAAGGAGCTTTATGAAGAGTCTGACAGTTGCGTTGACCACCTTTCAGGAATCGGTAAGGCAGCCAGCCTTCTACGCGCTCCTCGTGCTCGGGGTGGTCCTCCTGGTGTTTTCCTACCTGATGCCGACATTCACACTCATCGCCGGCGAAGCGAAGTTCGTCAGGGACATAGGCCTCGGCACCTTCACCCTGTGCATTCTGCTCCTCGGGATCTTCAGCTCGGCCAACCTCATCACTACGGAGATTGAGAACAAGACCGCGATGACGGTCATGTCGAAGCCGCTCAGGAGGCATGAGTTCGTCATTGGAAAATACCTTGGCATTATTTTCTCGGTAACCTTCCTTGGAGCGCTTCTTACGGCTGTTCTTGCAACTGTCATTGTGGCGAAAGTGACCGGCGGCGACATCGTAATAAGGTCCGAATCGACCTATAACGGGGTATGGCCGGAGGTCTCGATACTCTTCCCGGGGCTCATTTTGGGCCTTCTTGAGGCGTTTGTGCTGATCGCGGTGAGCGTGGCGCTGTCTATCCGGCTGCCGATGATCCTCAACGTGGTGCTCTCATTCGCACTATTCATCGCGGCGAGCCTCTGCGGGCCGCTGGTTGACTTTCTCCGGGAGAGCAAAAGTCACGCCCTTCCGCTGGCGAAAGTGTTTTACTACATCCTGCCGAACTTTCAAAGCAACGCGGAGACTTTCAGCGCAATCGGTCTTGGCAGAACGGTTCCGATGTCGCTGGTCAGTTGGACCATCGTGTATAGTCTCATCTATATAGCGGCGGCCATAAGCGTCGCGGTATTCCTCTTCCAGGACAGGGAGCTGGGGTAAGCGACAAAGTGGTCGGATTCTCGGTCGATTGCGCGGTTTGGTAACCATCGGATTCACGCCAATGGCGTTATAACTTGGCTCGAGCACTGTTTGCTGTCACAGGTCTATAGAACGCGAGGGATACGTGCGATACGGCCTCTTTGGAGACATCCACGCCAATATTGAGGCATTGGATGCCGTCCTCAAGGCACTGGACAAGGAACGCTGCGACCAACTCGTATGTCTGGGCGACATAATTGGTTACGGCGCAAATCCCAAGGAATGCCTCGACAAGGTCCGCAGCCGCGGCATCATAACTGTCGCCGGCAACCACGATCTGGCCGCGTCCGGCAAGTTCGACATCGGCGCTTTCAACGCCGCCGCCCGCGAGGCAATCCTCTATAGCGTCTCCAAGCTCACCGCGTCCGACCAGGAGTTTCTCTCGTCGCTCCCGCTCACAAAGGACATGGAGGAGTTCTTCGTCGTCCACGCATCGCCGCTCAAGCCGGAGAATTTCGATTATATCTTCAGCGTGCAGCAGGCCGAGGACGCCTTCGAGGCCGCGACGCTGCCCCTTACGTTCATCGGTCACAGCCACGTTCCGGTCGTCTTCTTCCAGGACCCCGGCGTCACAGACTTCACCTATGCGTCCGAGTTCTACATGCGCCGGCGCCGCAAGATTATTTTCAACTGCGGCAGCGTCGGCCAGCCCCGCGACGGTGACCCCGCCGCCTGCTACGTCATCTTCGACTCCAATATCGCCAAGATCCGCCTCGAGCGCATCCCCTACGACGTCGACTCCGCCGCCAAGAAGATCATCAACGCCGGCCTGCCGCTGGTCCTGGCTGAGAGGTTGTACAAGGGGTACTGAGCACGTTCGATAGCTGGTTGCGACCCTCGCACGTCCCCCTCTGACCCAACTCCGCTTGATTTGAGGCCTCTTTGGCTTCGATACCACCATCTGTGATTTATGAGCGAATACTATAGAATTTATTAACGTTGCTTCTTGTAGATTATGAGCCATCGTTATGTATCCGAAGATCGATGCATAACTGCACGTTGTGCGCTGTCTGTGAGAGGGTTGGTGCCGCGCGACGGAGATTAGAGGCTCTTGTCGAGGTATCTACGCAGGCCGACACGCCAGTTGGGGATTTCGACGCCGAGGAAGCTTTCGGTCTTGCCGACGTCGAGGGCGCTGTTGCGGGGACGTTTGGCGGGACGGGGGAATTCGGCGGTTGTGACGGGCTTCACGGCAACGGTGAGGCCGGAGAGGAGGACGGCCTCGCGGGCGAGGTCGTACCAAGTGCAGACTCCGGAGCCGGCGACGTGGTAGATGCCGCGCGCGCCGTGAGTGACGAGCATCCAGAGGTATTCGGAAAGCACGCCGGTGAACGTGGGGCTCCCTGCCTGGTCGTCGACGACCGTGAGCGCCCCTCGTTCCTTCGCAAGGCGCAGGATTGTGTCCACGAAGTTTTTGCCATGCGGGCCGTAGAGCCAGGCTGTCCGGACGATCAGGTGTTCGGGGGCGATTTTAGTAACAGCGATCTCGCCGGCGAGCTTGGACTTGCCGTAGACGTTAAGGGGGTTCGGGATATCTTCCTCGCGGTAGGGGCCGGGGTGCGCACCGTCGAAGATGAAATCCGTGCCGATATGGACCATGAGCGCGCCGACGCGCGCCGACGCGCGAGCCAGGAGCTCTGGCCCGACGCCGTTGACCGCGAACGCGAGCTGTTCATTCTTCTCGGCGCCGTCCACGTCGGTGAACGCCGCGCAGTTAACCACCAGGTCCGGCTTCTCGCGCTCGAACGTCTCTTCGACCGACCTGGGATCGGTGATATCTATCGCCGGGAGATCGCAGCCGCTGATACGGTACTCGCGCCCCGCGGGAGTCGCCGGTATGTATGAGGACAGATACGTGCCGAGCATTCCCCGACAGCCGACGATGAGACAGGTTTTCATGCGCAAGTCATCCTTGGCCAAGTCGCAACCAGATGTAACGGACGTGCTGAGTGAGCCCCCTTGTCGCGAATGAGTGCCCTTGCAGGTCTCAGGCGCACACATAAGGTCGGCAGGCAGGAATGCCTGCCGTGGGCGCACAGCCGTGCGCCCCTACGTTATCACTGGCGAACGAGTTGCCAGTGGCACATAGGATTGATCACTGGTGGGCAAGCCACCAGTGCCACACAGAATCGCATGATGCTACGCCGTTTCGGCGGCCGCGGTTTCCGCTTCGGCGGCCGCGGTTTCCGCTTCGGCGGCCTCGAGGAGGTAATTGCGTACTTCCCAGGCCGTTTCCTTCCTCAGCGCGCCGAGCGCAAGGTGCCTGCATTCCTTCAGGTCGACCGAGCGAACGAGCTCTTTCATCGGCAGGATGGACACGGGAACCATAGAGAGAGTTCTGAAGCCGAGGCCGATGAGGAGCCTGGCCGCGACGAGGTCGCCACCCATCTCGCCGCAGATGCTGATGGACTTTTTGGCGCGGCGCGCGGCGCTTGCAAGCGTCCGCAGCGTGCGGATCATCGCGGGGTGGAAAGAATCGAAAAACGGCGCGAGCGACTCGCTGTTGCGGTTGATGGCAAGAACGTACTGCGTGAGGTCGTTGGTGCCGACGGAGATGAAATCCACTTCCCTGAGGATGAGGTCCACGATCACCACCGCCGAAGGCACTTCGATCATCGCGCCCTGCTTTACGTGCTCGCCGATGGGGACTTTCTCGCCGCGCAGCTCGTTTCGCACTTCTTCAAAGAGCATCCTGGCCATGCGCAGCTCTTCGAGGCCGCTCACGACCGGGTACATGACCGAGACGTTGCCGAAATGGCTCGCGCGCAGGATCGCGCGCAGCTGCGTCTTGAAGATATCCTTGTGGCGCAGCAGGAGCCTCAGGCCTCGCCAGCCGAGGTAGGGGTTCGTCTCGCGCGGCACGGTAATATACGGAGGGAACTTGTCTCCGCCGACGTCGAGCGTGCGGATGATAACGGGTTTGGGCGCCATGCGCTCAACGACCTGGCGATAGTGTTCGAACTGCTCCTGCTCGGACGGCGCGTCGCCTCGCGCGAGGAAGGGGAACTCGGTGCGGAAGAGGCCGATGCCGTCGGCGTTTGCCTTCATCGCGGCGCCGATCTCGCTGGCCTTGCCGAGATTGGCCATGAGCGCGACCTCTTCGCCGTCGCGCGTAACCGACGGCAGGTCGACGAGCTTGGCAAGCGCGCGCTTCCTCGCTTCGGCCTTGCGCTTTACCTCGCGGTAGTGCTCCAGAATTTCCTTGGGCGGATTGACGTAGACGAGGCCGGTGGAACCGTCCACTACGAAGATATCCTCCGGCGAGACGGTGAGCACGAGTCCCCGAACCGCTCCCACGGCCGGCACGCCGAGGCTTCGCGCGAGGATGGCCGCGTGGCTTGTGGGACCGAGGGCCTCTGCGACAAAGCCGAGGATCTTTTCGCGGTCGAGGCGAACGGTGATCGCCGGCGACAGGTCCGCCGCAACGACGACAACCTTTTCATCGAGCGTCCAGGTGGAGCCTTGCCTGTCCAGCATGAGTTTCGCGAGCATCTGCCTGCCGACGTCGCGGATGTCGGCGGCGCGCTCGCGAAGCATCTTGTCGGATACCGCGCTAAGGAGCTTGGAGAACTTCTCTATTGCCTGTGAAAGAGCGGACTCGACGTTAAGCTTCTCTTCGACGATCGCGCGCTCAACCTCGCCGTTGAGGGAGGGGTCATCGAGAACGCTCAGGTGGACGCGGAAGATGTCGGCTTCGGAGGAGCCGAGCTCTTCTTCGATGCTGCGGACGAGGTTGCGAAGGTCTTCGCGGGTCTGATTGACCGCGTGGCGATAGCGCATAAGCTCGCTATCGACGCGCTCGGGCGCGATGCGGTATTCCGGAATTTCCTCGGGGCCGGCCTCGTTGAAAACTGCCGCCTTTCCGATGGCTATCCCCGGCGAGATGGGAAAGCCGCGGTATTCCAGCGACTCTCTCTGGTCAACTTTCGACAAAAAACGCCCCTCCCGTGCGCGGGGCCGTCGCGCGCCATTCGAGCCGCATCCCGAGTGCTTATCGGCAGCGGCAGGCGAGCCACAAGAACAATAGTCCACTAAATGACAGAATTCAAGCCCCTACGCTCCCGCAAAAGATGAAAATCGCGCGGTTGCATAAGATTATAACACACAATCCCGCAAAAGGTTAGGACCATAAGAGGAAGACATAAGAAGTCCAGCACAAGTGAAAGAGGGGCTTTGAGTTATGATTAGCGGAAATCCAAAAAGGTGTCCGCTTCCAGTTGATTGCATTAGGATGTAAGTGCTTGTAATATCGGCGCTTACATCCATAACGCTGATGGAAATTGCTTTTGTGGTCCGCCGCCCCCCAAGCGTAAGTATCAACTACCTAACAACTTGCGTCTGACGGATGGCGGCGTTCTCCATTTCGCGCTTGCGGCAGAGAGCAAGATACAAGGGACCGGCGAGTTTCGCGAAGCGCTCGTCGAGAAGGAGCTTCTCAAGTTCCGCGGCAGGATATTTGTCCGAGAGAGTGAATCCAGCGGCGTCGGACATTCTTATCAGACCCTGCGACGATCGCTCAAGAAGGAACGCAAGAGGGTCGGCGGCGTTACGCAGATCGAGTATGGCGAGGCTGGTGTCGGCGGCCGGCTGCCCGGGGCGCGGCTCGTGGGTCGCTTCGAAGTCGGAGGAGACCGCCTCCTCCGACTCCCTGGCCGCGGCGGGTTTGGAACGTTTCGCCAGCACGGCGGCGAGGCGTCTGTCCCCCTGCATGGCGAGGGCATAGACAAAGGCATTTCTCAATCGCGGTTCCGGAGCGGGCGAGGTGGATTCGATATAGGCGAGAAGCACGTCAGCCACCATGGGATCGCGAGACTCCGCGAGAGCTCTTTTCGTTGTGTCCCCGAGGAAGTCGATCGGCTCGTCATGACTGCTGCGGTATATCCCCATTTCGTTGGCGCTATCAAGCTCGTTGGCGGTCCAGCATCGAAACACGTTCGCGAGGGCGTCGGCGCACGGCCGGCCGCCGGCCGTAACGAGCGCCGCCACAACTTCGTCGCTGAGCTGCTCGCTGACGGCGTTCCACACAAGGTCTTGCGGGCGCAGCTTATCAATGCCCGCCGAGAGGGCCGCCGGTATCTCAGAGAGGGTCTTGTTTCTCATATATGCCAGCGCCGCGCCTTCGTATACCGGCTGCCAGTCGCGGCGCGTGTCCGGGTCAACTGCCCTCAGGTCGTTCCATAAGGGCAGGTCCTTGAGGCAGCGCGCCAGATACTCACCGCTTCCGGCAAGGTCGTAGAGCATGAGATTGCCGCGAGCGCGAGTGACGCCCTCCTGGCTCCCGGCGGCCAGTTGGGCTATCTCAGGAGTCGGCAGGCCGCAGAGGTTCATGCAGCGCAGGTAGTTACGGATCTCGTCGCCATCGAGCGACGACCAGTGTTTCTTGAGAGAGTTATTGAACTCGAGCGGCCAACGCTGGATGAAGTGGCAATCGGAGAAGTTCTGCCCGGACGTTTTCGCAAAGGCGACGCCGTCGAGAATGTCAACGCACTGAGCGGCCGACTTTCTCGAGAGGTTCTCGCATGTCCATAGGGCCGAATCCGCGCTTACGTCAAAGCTCGAGTCGCTCCGGCCGGCGCTGAAGAGCGAGCCTATCACCGGAATGCGCCAGAGATTGTCCAGCCAGTTGTTGCCCTGCCTGCGCTTTTCGATCCACTTGAGGCGCTTGACTGCGGAGGCGGCCGGATAGTCCTCAAGGAGGTCGATGGCGTTGGAAGCGGTTTCCTGCGAGAAGCGATTCTTGCAGGGGTAGCATGAGCCGAGGGTCGAGAGCGCAAGCGCGGAGACGTCCTTGTCCTCGCGGAGGTATTGGAATCGGCCGATCGTCACGACCTTCTCGGCAAAGCGCGCAGCCGCCCTTGCGCGGACGGCCGAGAGCACGCTCTTATCTTCACTAAGACTGGGCGCCAATGGAGCAGGGCTTGTGTCGTAGCTTGCGGCGCCGAAATCGCCCGAACGCAGGAAACGCTCGATGCTGTCCGAATCGCCGAGATCGTGCCGAGGGGTTATTGTGCCAAGATAGCGGAACGCCGCGATGACGCCGCGCGCCTCGGACTCCGTGAGACGGGCGACACGCGCGCGGACGGGGGGCTTAGTGGCCGCCTCCGCGCTCCACACGCGCCCCGCCAGCATCGACCGCGAGCCGTCGAGGGAAACGAAGAAGCTCATCCCCTTGAATTCCTTGACGTCTTTGTCGGTGAGCGACTGGACGGCGGTCGCGCAGGGGCCGGCAAGCGCAAGCGGCTGGCGCGGAATGCTCCAGAAACCGGCGTCCACGAGCGAGGAGCCGACTTCCTCCCTGAGCGCCGCGACGGCGTCGTTCCAGGAGTCGGCATAGAAGCGCGGGCGCGAGTTGAGCCTGGATAAGACACAGCGCCATGCTATAAGCGCCGCTATGGCAAGAACGATGGAAAGGACAACAAGCCTCTTCCATTTCATCGCCAACGCCCCCTGGGCTTGGAGGTCATCTTCGGATGGCAAACCAACGGAGCCCCATCGACATTATACGCTCAAGAACCCGCTTTTGTTCGCGACTAGTGCGGCGGATTGAGGCGCTCTCAGGAGCGGTCACGCCAGGATGGCGGCTCCAGAGGCAGTTTTCGCCCTTCGCAGGCTGTTGACACAAGGCTCGGCCGCGATATATTAGATGTACCCATTTGGGGAATAGTGCAACGGCAGCACACCTGACTCTGGATCAGGCAATCTAGGTTCGAATCCTAGTTCCCCAGCCATGCAATTTCAGGGCCGCCGGAGAGATTCGGCGGCCCTTCATACTTCCGCCCCTTCGCAACTGCGAGTTGCGCTCCGCGTCAAACGTTACACGCCCGTTACACGCACCGCACGGAAGTCTCTTATAAGTATGTGTAGGCGAAACGTAACGTGCATACTTAAGGAGGCATGCCATGAGATCGCGATTGGGGTGTGTAGCGGCGGGGGTTCTGGTTTTTCTGGCGGCGCTGGGCTCGCAGATGGGGGCGCAGACGGTTGACGTGAGGGTCAGCGTAAATGGCGGCCCCATGAGGGCGTTCGCGTCGAACGTCATCGTGCCGCAGGCACGCTCGTTCAACTTCGGCCGGGGGGGCGCTGTGGAGATCACGTCTGTGGACGCGGTCGTGTCCATTCTGGAGCAGACCGCGACCACGACGCTCGACGTGAGCCTGAGAAACCCGGGAGGGGCGCGGCTGGAAGCGGAGCTTGTGGTACCTGTGCCGGACGGCGCGGTTGTCAAGGGCTTCGCTTTCGAGGGGAAGGGCGCAGAGCCGTCAGCGGTGCTGCTTCCCAAGGACGAGTCGCGCCGGACGTATGAGCAAATCGTTTCGAAGATGCGCGATCCCGCGATGCTGGAATTCCTCGGCTACAACCTCGTGAGGTCGAGCGTATTCCCGGTTGAGCCGCGCGGCGCCCAGAAGGTACGCCTCATCTACGAGCTACTGCTCGCAACCGACGGTAGCCGCGTGGATTACGTTCTGCCGAGAAGCGAATCCGTCTCGTATACGACGCCCTGGCATGTAACGGCCGACATCAAGTCGAAGAGGCCGATATCCACCGTCTACTCTCCAACACACGCGCTTTCGCTCGAGCGCGTAGCGGACAATCGCGTCAGAGCCAGGACGACCGACGCGGCTTCGACCGAGCCGGGGCCGTTCCGGCTATCGTGGGTTCTGGAAGAGGATGGGGTGACCGCAACTATTTTCGCGTACCCGGAGGCGGACGGCGGGTATTTCCTGCTCCTGGCGGGGCTGCCCGCCGCGCCGCGTTCGACCGGAGCCCAAGGCATCAAGCGTGACGTGACGCTCGTGTACGACCGCTCGGGGTCAATGCACGGCGAGAAGCTCGACCAGGTGCGCGAAGCGGCCGTTCAGATCATCTCGGGGCTCGATGAAAGGGAGACGTTCAACATCATCGCTTACAACGAGTCGGTGACGCCGTTCCATTCATCTCCCGTCGCCGCGACAAGGGAGAACCGCCGCGCGGCGGAAGAGTTCGTCAAGTCGATGGAGTCGAGCGGCGGCACGAACATATATGACGCCCTCGGCGAGGCCCTGCGCATGGAACCGCGCGAGGGTTCGCTTGGAATCGTCCTCTTCCTCACCGACGGTCTGCCCACCGTAGGGCAGACGTCCGAGGTTGCCATCCGCGACATGGCCGCCAAGGCCAATAGGTACGACAGGCGCGTTTTCACCTTCGGCGTTGGGTGCGACGTCAATACGCCGCTCCTGGAGGAGATCGCATCGCAATCCCGCGCGGCGGCAACTTTCGTTCTGCCGAAGGAGGACGTGGAGGCGAAGGTGGGGCAGGTGTTCAAGCGCCTGTCGGGCCCCGTCCTCGCGTCGGGAGAGATCCAGGCCGCGACAGGAACTGCCGGCGGGGCGCGCGTGAGAGATATCCTGCCTGCGAAACTGCCCGACCTCTTCGACGGCGATCAGTTGGTTCTTCTTGGGCGCTACACAGGCAGCGAGCCGCTCTCGTTCAAGCTCAAGGGTAATTACCTCGGCACCAGGCGCGAGTTCGCGTTCTCTTTCGCTCTCGACAAAGCCACCGTGCGCAACTCATTTGTGCCGCGCCTCTGGGCCAGCCGCAGGATTGCAGCGCTCGTTTCCGCGATCAGGCAGATGGGCGCGGACGGCGGGACGCTACCCGCCGAAGCAGCCATGGCAACCGATCCCCGGCTTAAGGAATTGGTTGACGAGATCGTGCGCCTCTCGACCCAGTACGGGATACTCACGGAATACACCGCGTTTCTCGCGCGCGAGGGGACGGATCTCTCCAACAGGAATGAGCTGCTGGCGACCGCCAATGCCAGCTTCGAAAACCGCGCCATGCGCACGCGCGTCGGCATGGGCTCCGTGAATCAGTCCATGAATTCCGCGGTCCAGAGTGTCCAGGCGCAGGTCAACTACAGGAACTCCTTCTACGACGAGACGATGCAACGCAGCCAGACTGCGGCAGTTCAGCAGGTAAACGACAGGGCGTTCTTCCAGCGCGGAAATCGCTGGGTTGACAGTCGCGTTGTTGAGCGCGAGAATACAGCGCGGCCCGATAAGGTAGTCGAATTCGGCTCCGAGGAGTGGAGGCGGCTTGCCGAACGTCTCGCTTCTGAAAACCGCCAGGGAACGTTGTCGCTTCGTGGCGACGTGCTTATGATGGTCGATAGCGAACTCGTCCTTGTGAAGGGCGCGGATGGGAAGTAAAGCCGGCTGGGCACTCTTGCCTGTGAAGGCGCGGGGCATGTGAAGCCAGAGCGCCTGCGGCTGTTTGGACAAAGGGCGCACAGCCGTGCGCCCCTACGCCGCGAATAGAGCTGGCGCTGCGCAACATCAGTCGGCGGGGAGCGCGGCCGAGGGCTGGATAACGTGCTATGAAGAATCGACGCATCCTCGTGATCGAAGACGACGCCGCGATACGCAGGGGCGTGGTCGATGCGCTGCGCTTCGCCCATTACGAGACGCTCGAAGCGGATAACGGCGCCAAGGGCCTGGAGATGGCCCTGAGGCGCGAGTTTGACCTCCTGCTTCTCGATCTCGTTCTTCCCGGGCCCGACGGCTTGGAGATACTCGCGCAGGTTCGCGCGGTGCGCCCGGCGCTGCCGGTAATAGTCCTCACCGCGCGCGGCGCAGAGTCCGACAGACTCAAGGGTCTCGGCGGAGGGGCGGATGATTACGTAGTCAAGCCGTTCAGCGTCAAGGAGCTCCTCGCGCGGATCGAGGCGGTCCTGAGACGCTCCGCGGAGAGACCTATCGACGTGAACCGCGTCATGTTCGCCGGCGGCGTCGCCGACATCGCGCGGCTCGAGGTGCGCTATGACGGCGGAGGGCGCGCGGAGCTCACCGACCGCGAGGCGGAGCTCCTGAGATATCTCGCGGCCAATCCCGGCCGCGCGGTCTCGCGCGAAGAGATTCTCGCGCGCGTCTGGCGCATCGAAGCCCACGGCCTCGACACGCGCACGATAGATATGCACATAGCGCGACTCCGCGAGAAACTGCGCGACGACGCGGCGTCTCCGTCGGTGATTGTCACAGTGAGGGGCAAGGGGTATGCGTTCGCGTCGCCGGGAGGCGAGCAATGAAGAAGCCGCTTTACATCTGGCTTGCGTTCGCCTTGTGTCTCGCGCTGGCTTTCACCACGGTGATCTGGGTCAGCGCGATAGCGGTGAGGCTCGACCGCGCGGAGGCCGACGCGCGGAGACAGGCGGCCCTCGAGGAAAATGTCAGGCTCGCGCTGTGGCGGATGGATTCGTTTCTTGCGCCGATCATCGCTCGCGAGAACTCGCGCCCCTACTTTGTCTACAGCGCCTTCTACCCGGCGAAGGGCGCTTACACGCGCATGTTCTCCCCAATCGGCGCGGGCGAAGTCGTCCTGCCGTCTCCAATCCTGGCTGAAATGCCGCAATACGTATTGCTTCATTTCCAATTCGATCCCGACGGCGCGCTGACATCGCCTCAGGCGCCCGCCGGCAATATGCGTGATATGGCCGAGAAGGGATTTCTCACGGGCGCCAGGATCGACGAGGCCGCCACCCGGCTCGCGGGCTTTGCGCACGCATGCGATCGCGGCATGATAGCAAAGGTCGTGACCCCAATCACCGAGGCGCCTGCGACGCAGGTCGCGGTCCTAGCCAATCAACGTATTTCGCAGCCCAGGGACTTCCTATCGCAGCGCGAGCAGGCCCCTACGCAACTGGCGATGAGCGCGAATGAGTTCGAAGCGCGCCGGCAGAATATGTCTTTCCAGAATTCCGCGGCCGTCTACAGCCAGTCTCTGCAAAATGCTGCGGTGTCGCCGCAGCGGGTTATGGAAGGCGAGATGACGCCGTTCTGGATCGGCGACCGACTCGTTCTCGCGCGCAGGATGTCCGTGGAGGGCCGCGAATACATTCAAGGGTGCCTTCTCGACTGGCCGGTGCTTCGCTCGCGCCTCCTGAGCGAAGTGGCTGACATCTTCCCTGCGGCAAAGATCGAGCAGGCCGAGGTGGACACAGCCGCCGAGGGTGCCCGCATGCTTGCGGCGATTCCGGCCAGATTCACGCCGGGAAGCGCGCCCGCATCAGCGGACAGTTTCTTCACGCCTCTCAAGCTCGCGCTCGTAGCCGTCTGGATTTCCCTGCTCACGGCGGGCGCGGCGGCAGGGGCGCTTCTTCTTGGCGCGATATCGCTCAGCGAGCGGCGGGGGGCATTCGTGTCGGCCGTCACTCACGAGCTCAGAACTCCACTCACGACGTTCCGCATCTATACGGAGATGCTCGCGGAAGGCATGGTAACGGACGAAGCCCAGAGGATGGAGTACCTGTCGACACTTCAGCGCGAGGCCGAACGACTGTCGCGGCTCGTGGAAAACGTGCTGGCGTACTCACGGCTGGAGAGAGGCCGCTCGCCAGGGCCGGTCGAGGCCACAACCGTTGGAGCCCTGATTGACCGCGCGCTGCCAAGACTTGCCGCTCGGGCGCGTGAGGCGCAGATGGAAATGGCCGTGGAGGCGGGCGATGCAGCGGGCCTGAGCGTGGCAACCGATACCGCCGCCGTAGAGCAGATCCTCTTCAACCTCATCGACAATGCCGCCAAGTACGCCTCATCGGCCGCCGATAAGCGCATTCACGTCGCCGTCGGCCGCGCTGGACACCTTGCGGCGGTTACCGTGCGCGACCATGGGCCGGGGATTTCGAAGAAAGATTCCCGAAAGCTCTTTCGCCCCTTCTCGAAGTCCGCGCGCGACGCGGCCAACTCCTCGCCGGGAGTTGGGCTGGGCCTGTCGCTATGCCGCGGAATGGCCAGACGCCTCGGAGGAGACGTGAGGCTCGAGAATGCCGGCGGCGAAGGCGCGGCGTTTACGGTCACAATCCCTCTGATGCAATAGGGATCCGGACGAAAACGCGAGGCAGGCCGACCAGGCGGCCGAGGCAGCTTTCGTCATGCGCCCCTCCCCCCGAATCCGATATACCCCCAGAGAAGGCGCGCCGGCTTCGTGCATGAGGCGCGCTCCCGTATAGTTCAAGAGCCCATCCTGGCATTGCCGGATTGAACCCGCGCTAAGAAGGGGTGTCGCATGAAGAACGCCATACCAGCAGTTCTGGCCGCCTGTGCGCTCGTACTGGTCCTGCCGCCAGTGTACCACGTGACCGGCGAAATGTCCTACGGCTGGGAGTTTGCCGGCGGTGCACTCCCTGCGCCGGCAGCTGTAACTCATGCCAATCCCACGTGGTCAACCTATCTCGGCGGCGCTGCGTCGGACAATGGCTGGGCGATCGCAATTGACTCCACCGGCAATGCCTGGATAACAGGTTTCACCGACTCCTCGGACTTCCCGGCGCCCGGCGGCGGGCAGACCCCTCCCGGTGGCGGCGATGCCTTTGTCGCCCGCGTCACTCCCTTCGGCGAGCTTGCCTCGGTCACGTATCTCGGCGGCACGCTCTACGATGACGGCGACGGCATCGCGATAGACTCCACCGGCAACGTATGGATCACCGGATACACCGAGTCTGATGATTTGCCGACCATCGATCCCATCCAGGACACGAAGGTTGCTTCCTATACCGCTTACGTTGCAAGGATTTCGCCCGCGGGCGCGCTTGAGTGGTCGAGCTACCTCGGCGGCAATAGCGCTGAGTACGGCGACGGCATCGCCGTCGACTCGACGGGCAATGCCTGGGTGGTCGGCGGAACGTCTTCCAGCGATTTCCCGACGCCGGGCGGCTTCGCGACCGCCCTCGCCGGGGATTTTGACGTCTTCGTGGCGAGGATAGCGCCGTCCGGCTATCTTGCATGGGCAAGCTTCCTCGGCGGCGCGGGCGAAGATGACGGTTACGACATAAAGATCGATGCGACCGGCAACGCATGGGTCGCAGGCGACACGACGTCTGCCAACTTTCCGACGAAGGGCGCGTTTCAGGAAACGCTCTCCGGCACTGCAGACTGTTTCGTCGCCGAGATCACCCCGGCGGGAACGCTTCTTTGCTCAAGCTATTTCGGCGGCGACGATGTCGATAGATGCGCCGCTCTCGCCGTGGATTCCACCGGCAATGCCTGGGTGACCGGCGCCTCCTATTCGTCCGATCTCCCAACGCCCGGCGGGTTTCAGACCGCCAATGCCGGCTCAGGCGATGCCTTCGTCGCGAGAATCACTCCTTACGGAACGCTGGACTGGGCAACCTATCTCGGCGGCGCGGGTGGCTACGACGCAGGCGACGGTATCGCCATAGACGCCTCCGGAGCGGTGTGGATTGCCGGTTACACTTTCTCGTCCTCTTTCCCCACGCGCGGGGCATTTCAAGCATCCCTTAAAGGCAATACCGACGCCTTCCTGGCGAGAATCTCTCCTTCCGGAGCCCTCTCCTGGTCAACCTATCTCGGCGGCACCGGCGATTGGGATGCCGCCAAGGCGATTGCCGTTGACTCCACCGGCGCTGCATGGGTGGCAGGCGATACTTCGTCCGGGGACTTCCCGACGTGTGATCCCTTCCAGGCCGACCCCGGCGGCAGCGGCGACGTCTTTGTCGCAAGGCTCGCGCCAGCCCTGATCATAGCCGCAGCGAGCCCCTCGGAGGGTGTCGTTGGCGCGGCTTACTCTCTGACGCTATCGGCCACCGGTGGGATAGAACCGTATTCCTGGACGGTTGCGAGCGGCTCGCTGCCCGGAGGTCTCTCGCTCGGTGCGGCGTCAGGCGCGATCACCGGCACGCCCGGGGAGTATGGGACTTTCAGCTTCACCGTTCAGGTTGCCGATTCCCAGACCGCCCCCTACACCGATGCGAAAGCGCTTTCCATAACTATCGATCCCGCGCCGCTATCCATCTCCACCACGTCGCTCGCCCATGCCACGGCGCACGCCGGGTACTCTCAGACTCTTCACGCTGCCGGCGGGGTGCCGCCATATTCATGGGGCATTGCCGCGGGCAGCTTGCCGTCCGGCCTGTCCCTCGCGGCCTCCGGCGCGATCACCGGCACGCCGACGGTCCACGGGGTCTTCAACTTCACGGTCGGGGTAGCCGATTCCCAAACCACTCCGGCCACGGACACAAAGGCGCTTTCGATATCGGTTAGTCCGCAGCCGCTTATCATTTCGACTACGTTTCTTCCCCATGCCGTTGTGCACGTTGCGTATTCCCAGACGCTTTCCGCGGCCGGAGGCGTGCCGCCATATTCATGGGGCATCGCCGCGGGAAGCCTCCCGTCGGGACTGTCTCTCAGCGCGGCGTCCGGCGCGATCTCCGGCACGCCGACAGCGACCGGCACGACCTCGATCACCTTCCGTGTGACGGACTCCCAGACGCTGCCGGCGTCCGCGACAAAGACCCTTGCCGTCGTTGTCGATGCTTATCCGGATGCCCAGGGGCCGATCGTGTCCGGTCTTGTCTCGACTCCGTCGCAAGTGGTGGCAACCGTCAATAACAGCATCGTCATCTCGGCAACGGCGAGCGACGTGAGCCGCGGCAACTCCCGCATCGCGGGCGCCGAATACTACATCGGAAGCGATCCCGGCGCAGGCGCCGGCACTGCCATGGCCGCACATGACGGCGCGTTCGATTCCGCCACGGAAGACATCGCCGCTACGATCAATACATCGTCCTGGACCTCGGCCCATACCATATATGTCCGCGCGCGCGACGACACCGGCAACTGGGGCAGCACGGCGAGCGTGACGGTTCATGTGATAACCGATACCACAGCGCCTGGCGCCGTGACGGATCTCTCCATCGCTCGTCCGTCTTCCTTCACGAAGGTAACCGGCGACGCCTGGCAGACTGCCGGCTCGCTTGTTCGCGAAACACAGACCAAGACATTGAGCTTCGGCGGATCCGTGCTGATCCGCGCCGTAAGTCTTACCCCAGCCACATCAACTCTCTGCTTCCCGAAGGAGTTCACCATATCGACTTCGGCGGACGGGCTTAACTGGACGGCGGTCGCAACACAGAAGGGGTTCAAGGGCGCTTCCAGCGTCAATCTCTGGTTCATCGAGCCTATCCCGTGCGCCCACGTCCGATTCGAAGCCATGCCGGAGTTCAACTCGCGCGACAGGCGCTACTATGTCAACGTGGGTGAAGCGGCTGCCTACAAGTTTGCCGACGATACGGTGAATGCTTCCTGGACGGCTCCCGCCGACGACGGCTACAGCGCGTCGAGCGGCGCGGCAAGCCAGTACAAGCTTGCCTTCAGCCCCGACCCCATCACGCCGCTCAACTTCGGTTCGGCTGCACAGATCACTCTGCCCGCCGGGTCCGCCGCGCCCGGCTCCGCGGAAACGGCTTCGTTCTCGATAGGCGGCATCGGCAGGGTCTACGTGGCGCTCAAAACCGCCGACGAGATTCCCAACTGGTCCGCGCTCTCCAACGTCGTGTCCGCCGAGCCGACGCCGGACTTGCTCCGCTCACTTCTCCCTGGCGATGAGGAAACCGCTTCCTCGGAATTCGCCACAGAGTTTTCATGCTCCGCGGACGAGGGCGTGACTGTGACGAAGATCGCCTTCAGCGACAGGCCGGATTTCCCCTCGCCCGCGGCAAGGAACGCCGACGGCAGCATAAGCTCGACGCGCAGGTACTCGCTCGCCGGGCGTACGACCTGGCGGGCTACGAAGACTCAAGCCCTTACCCTCAAAAGACTCGCCGGCGACGGCGGCCTCTACTGGCGCTTTGAGGGCACAAGCTCTTCGTACGCGCTCATCATGGGAAGAACCAGGCTGCTTCTCTTCGCCACGGGCGAGATCAGCAATCTCCAGGTCTCCGGCGCCCACACGTTGGAGGGCGACGAGGGCATTTGGCCGGTGAAGGCCACGAAGCCCCTCTTCACCTGGACCGACGCCACCATTGGAATGAAGTCATTTTATGTGGACGTCTCGACGGATGAGTCGATGCCTCTCAGGAATCGCAGGAAGAGCGTCACGCTCGCCGGCAGGACGGCCGGTTCCACCTGCCAGGCCACAGCCGGCGGTTGGAACAGGGTTCGACGCCTCGCCGCAGCGAGTGGCGGAGTGCTCTACTGGAGGGTCAGGGCCGTCGATAAGAACAGGGCTCTTATCAGAACAAGCGCCCCCGTTAAGCTCGTCATCGACGGCGGCACGTGGGCCGGCGGCCAGATCAGCTCTCTCTCGGCAGGATCGTCGGTCGCCTGGACGCATGATGGCGACGGCATAACGCGCTACGGCGTGCAGTTCTCGACGAATAGCGACTTTGCGGGAGGCTCGAAGACGACTCTTGTTCTTCCGGCCAATCCGCCGGGGACGCTCTCGAAGACTTTCACCACCGGGGACATCACGAGGTTGAAGGCCCTCGCCAAGCGAAACGGTAGCGCCACTACGCTCTACTACCGTCTGTGCGGATACGACGCGGACAAGGCGTTTGTCACCTATAACTCGGGACACTCCATTGCCGCGCCGTAGCGGAGACAGGTCCCTTCGGTAACGCTCTATCTCAGGGCCGCCGGGCGATGCCGGCGGCCTTGTCGCATTCATAGGCGCGTATCCCGCCACAACAAATGTCAAAATTTTGGCATTTTGTTCTTGACTTGGCGGCGAGTATCGGCTAAAAACTTGGCATATGGATGGTCGCACGTTACTCAGCTCCACGCTTTGAGAACGGACAGGAGGCGGCGCCAAATGGACGATCTGACAGGCTTGAGCAGGCGCGAAAGGCAGATAATGGATGCGGTTTTCCGCCTTGAGCGCGCGACCGCGACCCAGGTTGTGGAGAATATCCCCGACCCTCCTTCGCGCACCGCGGTTCGCACATTGCTTGCTATCCTTGAGAACAAGGGGCACCTCAGGCACGCCAAGGTCGGCCGCGAATACGTCTACGAAGCGACCCGCCAGCGCGCCCGCGCGGGCCAATCGGCGCTCCGCCGCGTTGTGGACACGTTCTTCGGCGGGTCTCTTCAGACCGCCGTCGCCGCGCATCTGGCCGATCCCGACGCGAGACTGACACAGGATGAGCTGGGCAAACTCGCGCGGCTCGTTCGCGACGCGAGAAAGGGGACGAAGAAATGACTCAGGCATGGGGGATTTCCTTCTTCGCGGACACAGCCGCCAAGAGCGTAATCGTGATCCTTGCGGCATGGTGCGTGGTATCGCTCATGAGGAAACGCTCTGCCGCAACGAGACATCTCGTGTGGGCGCTCGCTCTCTGCGCGCTTCTCGCGCTGCCGGTCCTCACAGCGGCCCTGCCCGCGTGGCGCGTGCTTCCGCAGTGGGCAGCGAGGCAGGAAGCGCCTGCGGCTCAGAAGCCCGCCGCCATTGAGGTACTGCCGATGTCCGGCATCGATGCTCCGCCGATGCCGCTTGCCGCGAAGACGGCGCAACAGGACTCCGCGACGACCGGCGCCGCTGCGCCCGCTCCCGCCGCCCCTGCCGTCCACGGTACATGGTTCCCGTCAATCCCTCTTCCCGCCGCCATACTCATTACCTGGGCTTGCGGCGTCATCGTATCGCTTATCCCGCTTCTCGCAGGCGTCCTCGCGCTCAGGCGCCTGTCGCGAATCACGCGTGCCGTTTCGGACGGGCCGTGGGTGCAGTCGCTCGCGGTCGCGTCGGAGCGGTTGGGAATCAAGAGGGGCGTAAGCCTCCTCGAAAGCCCCTCCCGGTCAATGCCCATGGTATGGGGCACTCTCAGGGCAAGGCTTCTCGTCCCCGCCGACGGCTCTTCATGGACGAGCGAACGCAGGCTCGTCGTCCTTCTCCATGAGCTTGCCCACGTGAAGCGCTTCGACTGCCTCACGCGCCTGGTTGCTCGCATCGCCTGCTCCCTCTACTGGTTTAACCCCCTCGCGTGGCTCGTGCTCCGCAGGATGCAAGCCGAGTCCGAGCGCGCATGCGACGACCTCGTCATCGCCGCAGGCAGCGCCGCAGCCGACTACGCCGATCACATTATCGAGATCGTCAAGAGCGTCGATCATCCGCGCCTGGCCAACCGCGCCGCGATAGCGATGGCGCGTCGTAGCGGCCTGGAGGGGCGCCTCGTTGCCATCCTCGACGCCAAGCGCCGCCGCGGCGCGCTCACGCGCATGGCCGTGATCGCCGCGCTTCTTGTCGCAGCCGCTATCGTCACGCCAATAGCCGTTACCAGAGCAGGCGACGCGGCGAAGAAAGAGTCGGAACCCAAGGATGTTACAACCGCCGCCAAGTCCTCCGTCGCAACACTCCCAAGCGGCGTCACAGTCGAAATCGTTGGACTTTCGCATAACCCCTCAGCGGGAAGGCCATGGTGGCGTCCGGACGGGACGCCGCTAACTGAGGCCCCTTATGATACAGGAGCCGGGCATTGTTGGCGGGCGGATTACGAAGCGCGCGAAGTCGCCGTGCAGGTGGCCGGCCAGGGCGCGCGCGGGGCAACGGTGGCGTTGGCGGACGGCGGCGGTGGGGGGACAGCGGGGAAAGGCGGCAAGCCCGTGGAAGGGATGCGGGGACTTGTCGCGTTCGTCAAGAGCGGTCAGAGAGCCGCCACGCTCCGCGTCGGCGTAGCAGCCGGCGCGTGGATGACAATTGAAGAATTCGCGCCCAAAGGCTCCGGCTCAACAGGGAGCGAACGCCAGAGCTTCATGTACACTACCGGTATCGAGACAAATAGCGGCGACGTTCTCGCGGTCATATCGACCAATCGCGCAGTGGAGGACGACTACCGCATCGTTGCGATAGACAGTAGCGGCGAGCAACACTCTCCTTACACGACTGACAGCGAGGCCGCAGGTGAAATGACGCAGATCTCTGCGCACTTTTCGGGCCTGTCGTCTGACGACATCAAGGGATTTCAGTATCAGACGCGATCCTATGAATGGGCCGAATTCAAGGACATCTCTCTTGAGCCAAAGGCGAACGCCGTGCCCACCGCATCAACCGCCCCAACTTCGGCCGATAGGACCACGAAGGAAGAAGAGACCGGATCTGCGACCAGTGCCGCCAAGCCCTTCTCCGCCACACTCTCAAACGGTTCCACGGTATATCTCGTCGCCCTCTCATCCGACAGCAGCGGCTTCAAGAAGTGGTGGAGCCCCGACGGCGTCGCACTCTCCGACGCACCGACCGACCCTAACAGCGGCTTGTCCTTTTCAGAAACGGGACGTCTCAGCATCGAAGCGGCCGTTCGCCTTCTCGGCAACAACGCTGATAAGCCCGGCTTCAAGGCGGCCATGGACGGCACTTACTGGCCGGCGACGAAAGGCAGCAAGCCGGTTGAGGGAATAACAATCCTGAGTCTCTTCGCCGATCGCGGCCGCAGCGCCGGAGCGGTCTCGTTCGGCGTGGCCGTCGGAGATTGGAAGACCGCCAACGAGTTCAACTGCGGCGGAGGTGCTCAACAGCTTCCTTCAGGCGACGAGTATACCTACACGAAGGTGCCGGCGGATGGCGGCTTCACCGCAGTGGTAACCTGCAACCGCGGCTGGGACGAAGACTGCCGCGTCGTCGCCGTTGACGGCAGCGGGCAGGTCCACGAAGGCGTAAGAACCGTCTCCTGCGTGAACAAACTCCGGCAAGTGCAGACCACGTTCTCCGGCATGTCGGCCGGCGACGCCAAGTTTCTCAGATACCAGGTGCGCCCCTATGAAACCATAACGTTCGAGAACGTCGCGCTCGCGCCCCTTTCGTCCGCGCCCGGCAACATGGCTCGCTCAACAACTGCCCAGCGCGCCCCTGCTCTCCAATCCACCACAAGCGCTTCGGCGGCACCCGGCGACGACGAGCAGTTCGTCACCTGCACCGGCAAGGTCACCGGCCCCAATGGCCCCGTCGCCGGCGCAGAGCTTGTCGTCTGGCAGCACGGCAACGCTCCGTATGACCAGGAGATGTCGTGGCATGTGATCGGCAAAGGCGTGTCCGGACCCGACGGCGCTTTCACCATGACCGCGCCGTCAGTCGTCCGCGCGGAGGCTTACATAACCGCCGCGAAGGAGGGGCTCTCTCACGGCTGGTCCTTGTGGCAGATACCGTACAAGCAGAAAGAGGTCTCGATCACGCTCACAGAGCCGAAGCGGTTTGCCGGAACAGTGGTCGATGCGGCAGGCGCGCCCATACAGGGCGCCAAAGTGTGGGCGGATATAACGCAGTACGGATGGTGGGGCGAAGCGGGAATCGGGGGCCCCGGCTCCGGCATCGACTGGCTGACAACCGTCACGGACAGTGACGGGCGCTTCATCATAGACCGTATGCCCGACAGGTCCGCAGGCGCATTCATCGTCTCCGCACCCGGTTACGCGACCGCGACCACAGCAAACTACAGCGATTACAGGGGATCGCTGATCCCCGCCGGCAAGGAGGATATCAGGATAACCCTCCCCGTCGAAGGCAGGATCTCTGGGATGGTAGTCGAGAAGGCTACCGGCAAGCCGGTTGCGGGTGTGCGGTTCTACGTCGCATCACACCCTCTCGGCTTTGTCACGTCCTCCGCAAATGGAGCCTTTACTCTCACAGGCGTCGCCGCGGGCAACTACCGGCTCCGCCTTCCCGACCGCGGGACCGGCGATTGGGTCGCCGAGCCTGTGTCAGTAACCCTCGCCGCGGGGCAGACTCTCTCCGGTGTTCGTCTGGAGGTCTTCAAAGGAGGTGTCATCGAGGCGGCCGTGAAGGACGCCGAGACGGGTAAGCCTGTCGAGCGTGCTGACGTGCAATTGGAGCCTGTGCCGTCACGCGACGCCGAGGCTTATGGCCAGACGGGCGCTGACGGCACGCTGCGTCTTCGCCTCCTGCCGGGCAATTACACTATCTTTCGTGCGGGGAAGAACAGCGACTACACGGACTACAAGTCCGACGAAACGATCTCCATCGCCGACGGCGAGACAAAGCACATTGACGTCGCGCTCAGGAGCACCACGACGAAGATAACAGGCACCGTTCACGACGCCGAAGGCAGGGGCGTCGCCGGCGCCGACGTGCGCGTGTGGCCGGTATTAGGCACCACCGTTAAGAGTCGCGTCGTCACGGACCAGGAGGGGCATTTCGAGATCTCTTATCGCAACGACGGCCTCTGGCAGCAGGCGACACCTCATCTCGTCGTGCGCGCTCCCGAGAGAAACCTCGCCGCGTTTATTGAAGTGGCCGACCCCGACAAACCCATTGACGTGAAGCTCGCCGCTGCAAGCATCATCGCCGGCAGAATAACCGACCCGTCGGGTAAGGCAGTCCCCGGGGCTGTCGCCCGCTTGAACATGCGCTACACCGAGGCCAACGGTCGCAATGACTACTCGATTGCCGACGACGCCCCGGCCGGCGCCGACGGGGGGTATGAAATACCCGCGGTGATCGAGCCGCTTGGTCAGGATTTTGTGCTGCAGGCGAGCGCTCCCGGCTACAGCCGCATTGACGAAACCATCTATGCCGACGGCGTCAAGGAAGGCCGTATCGCCGCCGCGCCCATCACCCTCAGACCCGCCACGTCGTCGATTTCCGGCAAAGTCGTGGACTCCGGCGGCAAGCCCGTCGCGGGAGCAGCCGTCGCCGCAAATATGGCCTTCCCTGTCAATGGAAACACGGATGTCTACGAATGGCAACCGCAGGGTACCGAAACTACGACGGCCTCTGACGGCAGCTTCACAATAAAAGGGGTGACCGATGGGATGGTAGGGGTGGGGGTTGACTACAATCACTACACCCTGTTCGGCAACAAGAGACTCGCCGCCAATTCCACCGACGCCGTTATTGTGATCAAGTCCCGGGAGGAGCAAGAGACCGGAGTCTCCGCGTCAAAGCCCGTCTCTCTCATCGGCAAGCCGCTTCCCGACACATCCGCCTTCAGTATCGCTCCCGCGCTCGACCCCGCGGCTGCCGCGCCCCTCCTCATCTGCTTCGTCGACATGGACTCCCGTCCCTCGCGCCGCCTCCTCTCCGACCTCGCCGGGCGGAAGGATGAATTCCAGACCAAGGAAATAGCCGTAGCTCTCATCAACGCCGCCTCCTCCGACGCCGCTTCCGTCCGCGACTGGGCCGCCGCCAACGCAGCGTCCTTTTCAGCCGGCGCGATCACCGGCAAGCCACAGGACACGCTTACGATCTGGGGAGCCTTGGGCCTCCCCTGGCTCGTCCTCGCGGACAAGGACCGCGTCGTTCGCGCCTCAGGCCCGGCTCTCGCCGACGTCGATGAGTGCCTGAAAAGCATGGGTCGGGCAACCGCATCCGTCCAAGCGACTGATGCACAATCTCCCGTGTCTGTTCAGTCGACCGACACCCCGGGCTTCGAGCCGATCACGTGCGGCGGCACCGTGGTCGACACGGCGGGCAAGCCCGTCGAGGGCGCCGAGGTCACTTTCTATCACTACACCGGCAGCAGTCGTGCACTTCGTCCAGTACTGGGAGGTAAGGCCGTCACAGGCGCAGACGGCACGTTCGTCATCCAGAGCCGCGGCAATTCCGAATATGCCGGGCTGATAACCGTAGAGGACTCCCGCTTCGCTCACGGATGGCACGACTGGCAGTCTCGCCTGGAAACGAGCCCAAATATCGTCCTGGGCGAATCGGCCTTAGTCGAGGGGACTATCGTCGACGAGGAGGGAAAGCCGATAGCTGGCGCTCAGGTCAATGGCGACTTCTCAGTGTCCTGCCACGTTCCCGGCAAACTGCCCGCCAGGAACAGTTGGATAGTCGCCGGCGACTGGCCCTCGCTCACATGGCCCAATATCGTGACAGACTCCTCCGGGCATTTCAGATACGACAGGATTCCCAAAGGCGCAGGCGCGTCATTCATCGTCACCGCCGCCGGAAAGGCGAAGGTGGCCACCATGCGTCGTGCGGGCGATATGCCCTTCACTGCGGGCCAGAAAGACATCGTGATCACGTTGCCTGTCGAAGGAACGGTTTCCGGCAGAGTCGTCGATGAAAACAACCAGGCCGTAGGCGGTCTCAAGATGTTCATCAATTCTGCCGAAGGCGGCGGCGATGCGACAAACGTCGTCGCTTCGCCCGACGGGACTTTCACTATCGACCACCTTCTTTCCGGCGAGCATACGATAACGCTTGGTTTCAATCACAGCACCGGCTGGGTCGCCGAACCCCTGAAGGTGAACGTGCGCAAGGGCGCCGCCATCGAAGGCATTACCCTCAGGGTCGCGCGCGGCGCGATCCTCGAGGTCGCTGCCGTTGACGCCGAGACGGGCAAACCCATAACGTTCGGCGGGGGCGTGAATATAACGCGCACAAGCGATGGCTGGAACGCAAACGGCGCGCTTGATGCCAACGGCGTAGCCTCGATACGCGCATTGCCCGGAGAGTATTCGTTCGGAGACGTCTGGGCCTCCAGCAACGATTACAAGCAGGCCAAACCGTCCGACGTCGTCAGCCTCGGTCTCGGCGAGACCAAACGCATCGTCGTCAAGCTCGACAAGGCTTCATTCAAGTTCACAGGAACTGTCCGCGACCAGAGCGGCAAACCAGTCGCGGGCGCGTCCGTCGGTCTGACGCCCGAACCGTTTGACTATCGAAAGCAGCAGGATATCCGGACGGATAGCGAAGGACGGTTTGAGGCGACCTGTCAGGACATGGGAAATACGCGCGCCGACCAGCCCCTCCTCGTAGTGAGACACGTTGAGCGCGCTCTCGCGGCTGCTGTGCCGGTCGAACTGAATGCGAAAGCCATTGATGTGGCGCTGGCTCCTGCCGCAGTGCTCACCGGCACGGTGGTCGACCCTGACGGCAAGCCCATCGCTGACGCGTCAGTCACGCTCCAGGCGAAGTTCAGCGAGAGCGTCGGGTTCGTCAACGGATATGTGGCGGGCGCGCGCACCGGCTCGGACGGACGCTATGAGATGAGGGCCGTTCCCATCACTTCGCTCGATTACTCAGTGGAAGCGCGCGTACCCGGGCGCCCCACAAAAAGTGTCAAGGTCTCGATCGCCGCGCCCGAGGCGCGCGCGGTCACAGCCGATCCCATCGTCATCAGACCGGCCAACCATTTCATCTCCGGCATCGTCGTGGATTCGTCCGGCACGCCGATGCGCGACGCTTCCGTCGACGCCACACTCTCCGGCACTCGCGACGGCGAATGGCAGGCCGAGGAGGCAAAGACGACAACCGGTCCCGACGGACGCTTCAGATTGGAGCATCTCACTGCGGGAGAGATCAGCCTCGCCGCCAACTCGCGGACGGGACATTTCCAAGGTTCCGTCGCCGCTGACAGCGCAGACGTGCGACTTGTGGTTCTCACTCAGGCGGAGCAGGAGGAATCGTGGCGCAAAGAGCGCGAGCCGCAGGCGGCCGTTTCTCTCGTCGGCAGGCCGCTGCCGGACCTGTCCGCTCTCGGCCTGACGCCCGCGCCTGATCCCGCAGCCGCCAAGCCTCTCCTCATCTGCTTCATCGACATGGACTCCCGTCCCTCGCGCCGCATCCTCTCCGACCTCGCCGCGCGCAAGGATGATTTCCAGGCCAGGGGTATCACCGTCGCTCTCATCAACGCCGGCTCTTCCGACATCGCTCTCGTCCGCGACTGGGCCGCCGCCAACGCCTCGTCGTACTCCACCGGCGCAATCTCCGCCAAACCTCAGGACGTCCTCACCGCCTGGGGTGCCTCCGGCCTCCCCTGGCTCGTCCTCGCGGACAAAGACCACGTCGTCCGCGCCGCAGGCGCTGCGCTCGCCGACATCGACCAGGAGTTGAAGACTCTCACGGCCGCAGCCAGCGGGCAATAGGGCTCTATGCCCGGAAGGCCGGGGTTGGCAAGGATCCGCGCAGCCTCTGCCAAGCAGGCAGGCCACGCCCTGCAGCCTGACGCGTCCCGCCGTATCGAAAAAAACTGAATTTCCATCGACACTCGGGAACTTATTGGTGAAATGGGGGTCTTTTACTCCGCTTCGAGCTTTCCGCTTTGAGTTCCCAATTGGTTCTCTCGGGTCTTCCTCGTCCTTTCCGGGCAGTCACCAGTAATCCTGGACGTTCTGTAGCCAACGGCAGCCGTCTTCTCGGGAATACTGGCGCCATCTTCCTCTGTCCGGGCGCGCCTCTTCCCCTCCGCTGGCAGACATAAGCGGCTCTAACCGTCTCTCCGGTCGGCGGTCAGCGCCGAGGTCAGGGGCTTACTTTCACTTCATTCAAGGAGGCGCGCTATGGTAAGACTGAGGAGAATCTCGGTATTCCTGGTTCTGATGGCTGTGGTGGTCATGGCGCTTGGGTCGACGGCATTGGCAAAGCCGCCCCTCCAGATCCAGACGACGACCCTTGCTGCCGGCGAAGTGGCGGTCACGTACAGCCAGACCGTGGTTGCCACCGGCGGCGACAAACCGTACCTCTGGCAAGTCAGCGACGGCAGCCTGCCCTCCGGACTCCTCCTGGACCCGGTAACCGGCACAATTGGCGGCACGCCAGACACGCCCGGCGTGTTTGAATTCGTCGTCCAGGTCAGCGACTCCCACCACGCCCCTCGCACCGACGATCAGGCTCTCTCCATCACGATTTCTCCCGCGCCGCTCGTAGTGACAACCGAAGCGCTTCCCGACGGCCAAAGAGGCGCTCCCTATGACGCGCTCCTTGAGGCGACCGGCGGAGTGGCTCCTCTTGCGTGGTCCGTCATCGACGGCGCACTGCCCGAGGGTCTGAGCCTCGACGCCTCGACGGGCGAAATCAGCGGCACGCCATCGGCCGAAGGCACCGCGACCTTCACGGTGCAGGCTGTCGATTCGTACACGCCCGCCGCGACCGCCACAAAGGCATTCTCCGTAGCCGTGACCTTTGAGCCGCTCACAATCGTGACGACCACTCTCCCGGACGGCAAGGCAGGAGCTTCTTACTCCGCGACCCTTGAGACAAGCGGCGGGATCGCTCCTGTCATGTGGAGCGTCTCCGAAGGCTCTGTGCCCGATGGCCTCTCTCTCGATGCCGCGACAGGCGAGATCAGCGGCGCGCCGGCCGCCTACGGTGTAGCGACCTTCACCGTACTCGCAACCGATTCCGACACACCCGCCAACACGGCAGCGCAGCCGTTGTCCATCGCCGTGGCGCCGGCCGACCTGAGCATCGCCACGACAGCGCTCCCTGACGGCCAGCTTGGCTCGGCTTACTCCCAGACGCTTGCCGCCGCGGGCGGAGCAGCCCCCTACGCATGGTCGGTTGTCGATGGCACGCTGCCCGACGGCCTTTCCCTCGACGCCTCTACAGGCGAGATCTCCGGCATGCCTGCTGCCTACGGCCTTGTCACCTTCACTGTGCAGGTGAGCGACTCCTGGCCCGCGGCCAACACCGCCGCCCAGGTGCTTTCGATAAACGTCTCGCCGTCGAACCTCGCCATCACCACGACAAGCCTTCCAGCAGCGCCGGGTGGAGCAGAGTACAGCCAGACCCTCACGGCGACAGGCGGCGCGGAACCCTACACGTGGTCGATTTCCGAAGGAAGCCTGCCTACCGGCCTCTCGCTTGACGCGGCGACCGGCGCCATAGCCGGCACTCCGACCGTGGGCGGCGCCTTCGCGTTCACGGCGATGGTAACCGATTCCTGGTCGCCGGCCAACACCGCAGTCGCGGCGCTTTCCATATCCGTGAGCGCCGGCCCCACGTATCAGTTTGTCGCAAGCGACGCCGAGTTCTCGACCACCAGCACCACCTACGTCAAGAAGGTCGGCCTCACGTTCACGCCGCCCACGGTCGACGATTGGGTCATATTCGGCTTCTGCGAGTTCAAGTGCCCGAACGTTAACTACGCGACCTTCGTCCAGCTCTTCATTGACGGCGTCGGCGAGGGGCAGAACACCCGCAAACCCGTCGACCCCTCCGACTACCTGCCGTTCATTACTGTGAAGGTGAAGAGCCTCTCGCCCGAGGCGCACACGGTCAATCTCATGTACCGCGCGGGCGACCCCTCCGCCGCGGCCTATGTCCGCAACGCCCGTATATGCGCCGTGCGCAAGGCGGATCTGGAGCTCTGGAGCGCCTCCCGCGATTCAGGAGCGCCGCTTGTCGCCACGCTGCAGGATATAGTATCACTGACCTGGACGCCGGCGGTAACGGGCAGCTACCTCGTCATCTCGACCGCCGAGGTGAATGCTACAACCGCTGTCTCCACCGATGTGCAAACCATCTATAACGACACTGTCAACGACGAAGGCATCACGCGCGCCGCTGACAAAGGCGACTTCACGACCTTCATGAGCTTCAACTACATCGCCAACGCCGCTGCCGGCGTCCCCGTGACCCAGAAGATCGCGGCCAGGAAGGCGGCGGCAGATCCGGCTGACCACTACGTCCGCCGCGCGAGGATCCTTGCCATCAGGCTCACCGGCGGCCGCTTCAAGTACGCCGCAAGCGCCTACGGGATAGAGCAGAATACAAAGGCGACCACGCTCCAGCAGGCCCTCTCGACCTCCTGGACGTACGGTGTTAGCGGCAACTGGCTCTTCCTCAACGGCGCGCGTGTCGCCAACGCTTCCACCTCCTGCCAGACCGAGGTGCTCGCGCAGATCAACGACTCGCCCGCCGGCATCTGCGGACGGCAGTTGATGAAGCCCAAGGACGTATCCGACCTCCTCAACTTCAGCTCCATAGACGTCCGCAACCTCACCGCCTCGCCGCGCAAGATGGATATGGACTTCCGCACCACCTCCGGCACAGGCACCGCCAAAGTCAAGCGCCTGCGCTTCTACGGCCTGCCTCTCGACGCGCAATAGGATTATCGCCGGAAACACTCACTTGCGCCCTCGGCTCTCATCGAAGCCGGGGGCGCGGCGTTCTGAGCGCAGAATAAGTCATTTGCTCCCGCACAACTGTGCCCCTGGCGCGTTATATCTGAAACCGCAGCGCTCTAACCGGACAAGGGAAGGGATCATGACTACCAGGAACGAAACAAATCGAGCCGCGCGAGCCGTTGTCATCGCTCTGCTGGCGGCGCTTGCTCTGCTGGCTCTTGCGAGCACCGGTCTGGCCACCCCTCAGGCCCCCCGTCATCGCCTTGCGGGCCCAAGCCTTCCGCAAGACGCGCGGGAAGCCTCCGGCAACGAGAAGCAAAGGGCCATGCAAGCATTCGACCTCTCTCCCGCCGTCTTCGTTGAAAACAGGGGGCAATGGGATGAGAGCATTCGCTATGGCTTTGACGGCAAGGGGACACGGGTTTCTTTCACCGACTCCGGCCCTGTGTTCCAGATGATCAGATCCACAGGCGGAGGCGGCAAGACCGCCCAAACGGTTTTCTCCGCATCCTTCATCGGCGCGAGAACCGTTCGCCCTTCCGGTCTCGACAAGTCCCCCAGCACTACCAACTACTTCCTCGGCAACGACCCCTCCAAGTGGCGTTCCGGCGTTCCGTCGTATGAAAGAATCGTTTACCGTAGTATCTACGACGGGGTAGACCTCTACACCTGGGGCAGACGCTCCGGCCTCAAGTACGAATTCCACGTGGCGCCCCATGCCGACTGGCGGCAGATCGTCGTCCACTATGACGGCGTGGATGGGCTTTCCATCGACGGCGAAGGCGCGCTTCACGTGAAGACCGCCCTCGGCGAGATGGTTGATGATGCGCCTGTGGTCTATCAGGAGACGCCTGCCGGACGAGAGACCATCGGCGCGCGCTTTCGTCTTGTCGATGACTCTTCCTATGGCTTTGATCTGACCGGCGATATCGACGCATCGCTGCCTCTGGTGATTGACCCAGACCTGGCTTGGGCATCCTACCTCGGTGGAATGGATCTTGATGCTGGTTTCGGAATGGCCATAGACAGCACTGGCGACGTGTGGATTGCCGGATGGACTTGGTCGTCGGATTTCCCCACGCCCGGCGGTTTCCAGACGACTTTTGTAGGGAACCCTGCCGACGTCTGGGAGTGCCATTACGGCGATGCCTTCATAGCCCGGATAACCCCGTCGGGGACGCTCGCCTGGGCGACTTACCTCGGCGGCAATAACGGTGACCAGGCTAATGCGATAGCCATAGACTCGACCGGAAACATCTGGGTGGCAGGAACAACACAGTCCAGCGACTTCCCTGTGCCTGGCGGCTTCCAGACGACCTACGTAGGGGGCCCGGGCGAAGCTCATCAGACCCCAGGCGATGCTTTCGTGGCCCGGATCACGCCGTCGGGGATGCTTGCCTGGGCGAGTTACCTTGGTGGCGAGGTCGGCGACAGTGCCACGGAGATAGCCGTAGATTCCACGGGAAACGTCTGGGTAACAGGAGAGACGCAGTCCTGGGATTTCCCCACGCCCGGCGGATTTGCACTCCCCAGGGGTTGGGATTTCGTGAACGATAACTACGAGGGGTTTGTTGCCAGAATAACCCCGTCCGGAGCGCTCGATTGGGCAACGTGCCTTGGTGGAATTGCCTTTGCCGGCGTCGGGGGGGTAGTTGTTGACTCCACCGGCGATGCCTGGATTACGGGTGTGACGCCCTCGCGCGACCTTCCGGCGCAGGAAGCAGAGCAGACTCCTGGCAGCGCTCCCTCTGCGGGGGCATTTCTTGCCAGAATCACTCCATGGGGGACTCTTGCATGGGTAACCTACTTTGGTGGAAGCGGCTGGGCAGCGGGCCAGCACATTGCCCTTGACTCCACAGGCAACATGTGGGTAACAGGCACAACTACCTCCACCGACTTCCCGACGCCCGGGGGGTTCCAGATCGTGTCGACGAACGGGCGCAATAGTACGAACATCTTCATCGCAAGGTTCACCCCTCAAGGGTCGTTGGCTTGGGGTGGTTGCCTTGGCGGCGGTGAGTATGAGTCTTCGGAAGGCGTTGCGGCGGACGCCACCGGGAACGCATGGATAGCAGGGTTCACCCAGTCCACCGACTTCCCGACATTCTGGGGATTCCGCACAAATGACAACAACCGCAGGGCAGATGGAAGCTACAGGGCAAAGGGATTCCTCGTGCAAATTACGCCTTCGGGCGCGTTGGCTTGGGCGACTTGTGTTGGCGGGCGATTCTGGGAATCCTGCGATGCGGTAGCCGTGGATTTCACGGGCGGTGTCTGGTTGACGGGCTACACCACCTCGCCGGACTTTCCCGTGCCGGGCGGTTTTCAAACTGCCCTCAGAAGCGACGATGATACAACGGCCGAAGACGCCTTTGTCGCGAGGATCAGTTCCGCCCCTTGCCTGACGATCACGACAAGCACTCTCCCGGATGGCGCGCAGAACACGGCCTATCGTCAGACGCTCTGCTGCAGCGGAGGGGCCGCGCCGTATACCGGGTCAGTCATCGGAGGCGTCATGCCGGCAGGCCTGTCGCTGGACGCTTCGACAGGCATTATCTCAGGCACCCCGAGCGCTCCGGGAACATCGAGCTTCACCGTGCAGGTGACAGATTCTCAAGCTCCTGCCGGCACCGCGAACAGGGCGCTCAGCATAGTCGTCACGCCGCCGGACCCGAGCTACCACTTCGCGGCAAGCGACGCCGAAACCTCCACTACAAGCACCGGTTACGTCGGCAAGGTGTTGCTTGGCTTTACCCCTGCGGCGGCTGACGACTGGATCATTTTCGGCTTCTGCGAGCTCAAAAGCCCCAACGTCAACTACTCCGCCTTCGTGCAGCTCTTTATCGACGGCGCGGGAGAGGGGCAGATCACCAGAAGGCCGGTCGATCCGGCGGACTACGTGCCGTTTGTCGCAGTCAAAGTGAAGAACCTCACGGCAATGCCGCACACGGTGAAACTGATGTACAAAACAAGCAGTTCCGCAGCTGCGGCATACGTGAGAAGGGCGCGCATATGCGCCGTGAGAAAGAGAAGTCTCGAGCTTTGGTGCGTCGCTCAGAATAGCGGTGTTCCTCTGACGTCCGTCCTCGCCGACATCGTCACCCTCAACTGGACGCCGTCTACGACGGGCAGTTACCTCGTCATCTCCACGGCCGAGGTAAACGCTGCAACGACGGTCTCAACCGACGTGCAGACGTTCTACAACGGAGTCCTGAACGACGAAGGAATCATCAGGGCGGCGGATAACGGCGATTTCACAACCTTCATGAGCCTCCACTACCTCGCCAACGCTCCGGGCGGCGTGCCCATAGTCCACAAGATCTCGGCGAAGAAGATGGCCGCCGATCCGGTCAACCACTACATCCGCAGGGCGAGGATACTCGCGCTGAGGATCACCGGGGGGAGATTCCGGTACGCTGCAATCGCCTCCGCCAATGAGCAGACCACAACGCAGACGGCATGGCAGCAGGCACTCACCGCGACATGTCCGCTTCAGGTCAACGGCAACTGGCTCTTCCTCAATGGCGCAAGGATGAGTAACTCTTCGACGACATGCCAGACGGAGTTGAGAACGCAGTTCAACGACAACGCCTCCTATATCTGCGGCCAACAACTGATGAAGCTAAAGAACGTATGGGACCTCCTCAACTACAGCTCGATAGACGTTCGCAGCCTGACGACGCCGCGCAAGGTGGATATGGATTTCAGGACAACCAACACGACGGGGACGGCCAAGGTGAAACGCCTGCGCTTCTACGGCCTGCCGCTCGACGGGCAGTAAGGCCGGATGCGCAAACGAGTTACGCGCGCTCCCCGTGGCGCGAACGTCACGGGCTCGCGCTGTTTTGCGGGAAGGGCGTACGAAAGGGGCGCGAAGGGGTACAATGAGGGGCGGCGCAAAGAACACAAATGTGTTCAACTGGACACATTTTGTGCTTGAAAAGCGGCTCTTTTTGTGCAATGATGTGGCGCGCTGACGTGGGCGGGGAGCGGTTCCCAAGCAACCGCGTAGGTACCTCGTTGGAGCGCATGCTCTAATGCGTTAGCACGTGTGGGGATACGTCATTCTGGGACGTTGTTGGGGTAAGGCCGGGGCGCAAGGCCCGGCCGGACGCTTTGCCGTTCACACCCGAAGGCGGCCAGGCGGCATTGGCAGAAGGCAGCTGCCACATTAGGAGGACATGCCCGATGAGTAAGCACGTCGCTGTTTTCGTCCTTGTTTTCATTCTCGCGCTGGCGGCTTCAAGTGCTTTCGGCGCAACATATTACGTCGCCACGACCGGCGCGGATACAAACCCCGGCACGTCCGGTTCGCCATGGCGGACGTTGCAGCACGCGGTAGATACGATCGCCAACGGGGATACGATCCTCGTAAAGCCCGGAACGTACGTCGGCTGCCGCATGCAATACTCCGGCGCGGCGGGAGCGCCCAAGACCCTCAGGGCCGAGACCGCCGGCACCGTCACGCTCAATGCCGAAGGCCCAATCAATCCGAGGCATTCCATCCTCCAGATAGCGCAGGACTTCGGCTCGACCCCCGTGGAGTACTGGGTCGTGGACGGCTTTGTCGTGACAAACTCGGCGCGCTACGGCATCGACCCCCAGAATGCCCCACATCTTATCGTGAGAAACTGCACCGTACACAACAGCGCGGTCACGGGGATAAATGGCTCAATGTCCAACTACATGCTCATTGAGAACAATACCTCTTACTCCAACAGCGAGCATGGTTACTACATGAACAACAGTTCTGACTATGGCATCCAGCGAAACAATATATCCTACTCCAACACCGGCTGCGGTTTCCACCACAACGGCGACATCTCAGTGCAGCCCGGCGACGGCCAGATGTCCTACTGGCTCGATGAGAGAAATGCCGCCTACCTGAACGGCTCCGGCTCGGCCTACAACTGCGACGGCGTCAGCGACTCGAAGTTCATCAATAACCTGGCCTATAACAACAACTCGAGCGGCATATCGCTCTACGCCGGCGATGCCGCCACGGGCTCTTCGAATGATCTCGTTTACAACAACACGTTCTGCATGCCCTCGCCCAACGGCCGGTGGGCGGTCAATATCCCGGCGGGAGGGGGCAGCGGTCCCTCGCCCGCGGACCCGACCGGCCACAAGATCAAGAATAACATCCTCTACAGCGCGCATACGTGGCGAGGGTCGATCAGCATCTACAGTGCAAGCGTCGCCGGTTTCGAGAGCGACTACAACGTCGTTACCAACTGGTTCAGTGCGGACGACGGCAACGACCACATTACTTTCTCCGATTGGCGCTCATACGGTTACGATGCCCATTCGATCCTGTGCACCGACCCGACGACGCTCTTCGTGAATTTCGCGGGCAACGACTTCCATCTCAAGGCCGGCGCTCCGGCTATCGACGCGGGCACAGTCACCTCGCCGGACGTGACCAAGGACAAGGATAACCTTACGAGGCCACAGGGAGCGGGTTTCGATATCGGCTGCTACGAATACGCAAGCGGCGTGCTGCCGCTGTCGATTACGACGACGAGCCTGCCGGGCGCCACCGTTTCGGTGGCGTATTCGCAGACCTTAGGCGTGAGCGGCGGTGTGACACCGTACACATGGTCGCTCTCGGCGGGGAGCCTGCCGGCGGGGCTGTCGTTTGACGCTGCCGGCGCCGTTATCAGCGGCACGCCGACGGCCACCGGAGCGTCCAGCTTCACGGTGCGGGTGGTCGACGGCAATTCTCCGGCAAGCACGGCCACCAAGGCATTGTCCATTGCGGTCTCGGCGCTACCGCTTCAGATCACAACACCGTGGCTGCGCGACGGGTATCAGGGAACGCGCTTCTCGCAGCACCTGGTATCGAAGGACGGGGTACAGCCGGCAACGTGGTCGGTGGTGGGAGGGGCGCTCCCGGCGGGGCTGAGCCTCAATACTTCCACGGGCGAGATAAGCGGGACGCCTTCGGCAACGGGCGCGAGCAGTTTCACGGTGCGCGCGACAGACAGCCAGTCGTCGCCCTTCACGGCTGAGAAGGTGTTCACGGTGAATATCGGCGCAACGGCGCCGGCGGGGAACGTCTACTTCGTCTCCACGGCCGGCAACGACGCCAATGACGGTTCGTACGATCATCCGTGGGCGACGCTGCAATACGCGGTCGACACCATCGCGGTCGGCGACACGATCGTAGTCGAGCCGGGCAATTACGTGGGCTGCAGGATCGAGAGCTCCGGCACGGCCCTTGCGCCCAAGACCATCATGTCCGAGACGCCCTGGGCGGCGGTCATTAACGACAAGCAGCCGACGCGTGCCAAGCACGGCAGCTATCTGGAGGTCGAGAACTTCGCGGGGCCGATCCAGTACTGGGTCGTGGACGGCTTCGAGGTGAGCGGCGGCGGGGTCTCGAGATACTGCGTCGACGTGCGCGCGTGCGATCACATCACGGTGCAGAACTGCAACGCCCACAACGCCAACAGGACAGGCATTTTCTGCGGGCACGTGGATTACTACTACGTTCTGAACAACCTGACGTACTCCAACGGCGAGCACGGCATCTACACGAGCGACTCCGGCGACTACGGGATCGTTCGCGGCAACACCATGCACAATAATGTCGGCCTCGGCCACCACATGAACGGCGGCGTCGATGACGGCGGCGACGGGACAATGAGCAACTGGGTCATAGAGAAGAACACGTCCTATTCGAACGTCAACGGCTTCGACGCCGACGGCGTGGAGACGAGCGTCTGGAAGAACAACCTTGCGTACAACAACTCCTCCAAGGGTATTCAATTCACCGGCGGCGACGGCACCGCGAACGGCGCAGTCTGCTCTCGCAACGACAGAATACTCAACAACACGCTCATTGTCCCGGCAGGGGGCTTCTACGCCTTCAACATCGCGTATTCCTACACCAACACTCCCGCACCGGTGGGCAATCAGCTTTTCAACAACGTGCTCTACACGTACAACGGCGCGGGCAACCGCGGCAGCATCGACATAGTGTCAGAGGCAATTCCGGGATTCGCTTCGGATTACAACGTGGTTATGGGCAAGTTCGGGATGGATGACAATGCTACGCAGTACACGCTTAGCCAGTGGCAGGGTCTGGGTTACGACCTTCACTCCGTGTATCTCGCGCAGGGCTCCGATACGACGCTCTTCGTCAACCCCTCGGGCAGCGACTGGCACCTCAAGTCCGGTTCCGCGGCGATAGACGCCGGTACGTGCATGTCGCCGGACGTGATCGACGACATCGACGGCGTGTCGAGGCCGCAAGGGGCCAAGTGGGACATCGGCTGCTATGAATACGTCAGCGGCAAGGTCGCGGTCAATATCGAGACGGCGAGCCTTCCGGACGGGACGGTTGACGTCGCCTATTCGCAGAATCTGGCCGCCAGCGGCGGCGCTGCGCCGTATACTTGGTCGATAACGGGCGGGACGCTCCCGGCGGGCTTGAGCCTCGACGGGGCAAGCGGGGTCATAAGCGGCACGCCGACCAATACCGGCGTATCGAATTTCACAGTGCTTCTCACGGACGCGGCGACGCCGACGGCGGGGACGGACGAGCAGGCGCTCTCAATAAACATCGTGGCTCTGCCGCTCCAGATAACGACGCCGTGGCTGCGCGGCGGATACACCGGCGCGAGGTACTCGCAGCATCTGTCGACGACGGGCGGCGTCGCGCCCCTGACATGGTCGATCTTCAGCGGCGCGCTTCCGACGGGCGTGAGCATCGGCGCCGCTACAGGCGAGATCAGCGGCACTCCGAGCGCGACGGGGACCTTCACGTTCACGGTTCACGTCGAGGATTCGCAGGCCTCGCCGATGACGGCGGAGAAGTCGTTCACGGTGGCCATGACGGCCGCGCCGGCGGGATACGACCCCTACTACGTCTCTTCGACGGGCAGCGACTCCAATAACGGCGCGTTTGACCAGCCATGGGGGACGCTCCAGTACGCCGTCGACCACTGCCCGGCAGGCGGCACCGTTTTCGTGGAACCCGGCACGTATATCGGCTTCCGCGTGGAGAACTCAGGCACGGCGGCGCAGCCGAAGGCGATTCTCTCCGAGACGCCGGGGGCGGCGATTGTGAATGCCAAGCACCCGACGCGCGCGAAGCACGGCAGCTACGTGGAGGTCGAGAAGTACAACGATACCGGCAACGACACCATCTCCTACTGGACGATAGATGGTTTCACGGTGCACGGTCTGGACACTTCGACATATGGCATCGACGTGCGCGTCACGAGCCACATCACAATAGTCAATAACTTCGTCGACCACGCGGCGAGAACGGGGATTCATGCGCCGTTTTCAGACTATGTTTTCATCGACAACAACACTTGTTTCTCTACGGGCGAGCATGGGATATACGTCACCAACTCGTCGGACTATGGGGTCTGCAGCCGCAATACCCTCTACGGCAACCCGGGCTGCGGCATACATATGAACGGCGACGCTTCTTCGGGCGGCGACGGCATAATGTCCGGATGGGTAATAGAGAAGAATATCGCATATTCGAATGCGAATGGCTACGACGCCGACGGCGTCGATACTTCGGTATGGCGCAACAACCTTGCGTATGCCAACTCGTCTAAGGGTATCCAGGTCGCCGGCGCGGATGGCGCGGTCTGGTCAAGGAATGACCGCTTCGTGAACAACACCCTGGTCTGTCCGGCAGGCGGGTTCTATCCGCTCAACTTCTATTGCGACAGCACCTCCAAGCCGCTGCCCACAGGGAACAGGGTCTTCAATAACATCCTTTTCAGCTACAACGACTACTCCGGCCGCGGCTCGATGTGCGTGAACAGCTACATGCTCACCGACTTCCAGTCGGACTATAACGTTGTGATGAATTGGTTCGGCATCGACGACAATGCGACGACTCAGCAATTGACGCAGTGGCGGACGCGCGGTTACGATGCGCATAGCGTCCAGACAACCACGACCAGTGACACGGCGCTCTGGGTCGATCCGGTCAATGCCACGGTTGCTTTGAGAGATTTCCACCTCAAGGCCGGCTCCGTGGCCATCGATCACGGCACGACGCTTACCGACGTAACGGACGATATCACCGGCATGTCTAGGCCGCAGGGGTCGGCGTATGATATCGGCGCGTATGAAGTGGCGGTCGCGGGCCCCGCGACGCTTTCGATCACAACGACGAGCATGGTAAGCGGTCTGGTCGGCTCCGCGTATTCCCTGAAGCTCTCCGCCACCGGCGGCGTGACGCCGTACACGTGGAGCCTGGCTTCGGGCGCGCTTCCGGCCGGCATAGGCATCGACAGGTACGCCGGCTGGATCGCAGGCACGCCGACGGCGTCGGGCACGTCCAACTTCACCGTGCGCGTCACGGATAGCCGCAGCCCGGCGGTCACGGCCACCAAGGCGTTCTCCATAACCATTTCCGCGGCGACGACCTACGAGGTCGTATTTCAGAACGGCCTTAACGGCTACACGGCGTGGCAGGATACATGGATCACTTCAGATTACCCCACCACCAACTATCAGTCGGAGTGGGGAGACCATCTCCAGTACAACACGCCCGACGGGCAGTTGCACAAGTTCGACGTCTCGTCGATACCGGCCAACGCGATTATCAGCTCGGCGGTGTTGAGCCTCTACGTCACGAACACTTACGGAGGCACCGCCAACGCGGGCGCGTATCGCTCGATCACTGCATGGAATGTCGCGCAGGCGACCTGGAACAATCGCCAGTCGGGCACGCCGTGGGCCACGCCGGGCGGCCTCGCCGGCACCGACTATGAGGCCGCTCCTTACGCGAGCTCCGGCGACGTGAGCGTCGTCGGCTGGATCAATTTCGACATCTCGGACCTCCTCTCCAAGTGGGTGAACGGCACTTACCCGAACCAGGGCATACGCTTCAAGCTGATCTCGGGCGGACACCTCTACACGAGGATGGCAGACTACGTGACCGACCCCAGCCTGAGGCCAAAGCTTTCCATTAACTACACCGTGCCGGGCGGCAACCCCGTCACGATCACGACGACGTATCTCGATAACGGCACGCCGACGGTTCCCTACTCGCAGACCCTCGCGGCCACAGGCGGCACGGCGCCGTACACGTGGTCCCTCTCCGGCGGAAGCCTGCCCGCAGGGCTCTCGCTCACTTCGGCCGGCGTGATCAGCGGCACGCCCACGGCGACGGGCACGGCCGCTTTCACCGTGAAGGTCCTCGACTCGGTGCATGCGGTTGCCACAAAGGCGCTGTCCATAAGTATCGTCGAGAGCCTCATTTCCATAACCACGACGACCCTCCCAGGCAGCCTTGTTGGCGACGCCTATTCAGAGACTGTCGTTTGCACGGGAGGCACGGCGCCGTACGCGTGGTCTATCGTCTCCGGGACGCTGCCGGCAGGGGTCTCGCTCGACAGCGCAACGGGTGTCATCAGCGGGACGCCCACGACATACGGCACGTCGAGCTTCACAATTCAGGTGATCGATTCGCAAACGCCCGCGGCAAGCGCGCAGAGAGGCCTGTCCATAACGGTAGACCCGACGCACGTCACCATTACCACGACGTCGCTCGCCGGCGGGACGATAGGCTCGGCGTACAGCCAGACGGTAACGGCAATAGCCGGGACGCTCCCCTACACCTGGTCGGTTTTCGCCGGCGCGCTGCCGGCGGGATTGTCGCTTGACGCCGCAACGGGCGCGATAACCGGCACGCCGACCGCGCAGGGGACGGCCAACTTCACGATAAGGGTCACGGATTCGACTACCCCGACGCCGGTCACCGACGACAAGGGGCTTAGCATCGCCATCAGCGGCGGTGCGACGTATCAGTTTGCCGCAAGCGACGCGGAGACTTCCACAACCAACACCAACTACGTCGGCAAGGTCTCCATGACGCTTGACACGCTTGTAGCGGACGACTGGATCATCTTCGGGTTCTGCGAGTTCAAGTGCCCCAACCCCGCCTATGCAACGTTTGTGCAACTATTCATCGACGGCGCCGGCGAGGGACAGAATACCAGAAAACCCGTTGACCCGACAGACTATCTGCCATTCATCAGCGTCAAGGTGAAGAACCTCGCGCCGGGCGCGCACACGGTCCAATTGAAGTACCGCGCGGGCAATTCCGCGGCGGCGGCGTACGTCCGCAACGCTCGCGTATGCGCGGTGAGGAAGGCAAACCTCGAGTTCTGGAACGTGGCCAACGACAATGCCAAGCCGCTCAGCATTAACAGCACGGATATCGCCGTACTCACCTGGACGCCGGCGCTGCAGGGGAACTACCTGGTGATATCTACGGCGGAACTCAACGCCACAACGACGGTTTCCACCGACCTGCAGACTCTCTACAACGGCGTGGTCAATGATGAGGGCATCATGAGGGCGGCGGACAACGGCGATTACACGACCTTCATGAGCTTCAATTACTGCGCCAACGCCCCAGCCGGCGTGCCTATTACTCACAAGATCACCGGCAGGAAGATGGCGTCGTCTCCGATCAACCACTACATCCGCAGGGCAAGAATCCTTGCCTTGAGGCTCTCGCAGAGCCGGTTCAACAACACCGCCGCCGGCTACGGCACGGAGCAGAACACGACGTCGACTGCGTGGCAGCAGTGCCTGACGACATCGTGGACGTACGGGGTAAGCGGCAACTGGCTGTTCCTCAACAGCGCCCGCGTCAATAACTCTTCCACGAGCTACCAGACGGGCGTGAGGGTGCAGCTCAACAACACCGCCACCTGCGGCGATCAGCTTATGATGCCGAAAGACACGACCGACCTCCTCAACTTCAGCTCGATCGACGTCCGCAACCTGACGACTTCGAGGATGGTCGATATGGATTGGCGGACGACCAACGCCGCCGGCACGGCAAAGGTCAAGCGGCTGCGGTTCTACGGACTGCCGCTCGACGCACAGTAAAAAGGCACGACTATCGCGAGGGCGCGGCCGACCGCGCCCTTGCGGCGTTTTGGGCGTCAGCTCTTTTTCAGCGACGGGAGGAGGAAGCGCGATGGCGGAAAGGACAAAGCCGTCCGCAGGGCTCTTTTTGATGATGGCTTTCTGTGTGCCCATGACGGCGCTCCTCGCAGGCGTTGCCCGCGGCACGATAGAGGCTTACGGCACGTTCGAGTGCATGGGCGTCATCGCGGACGTCCCTGCCGGCCACGTGCCCGCCGACATTGGCCAGGTGAAGGTTTACATCAATCGCAGTGGCATCTGGAAACCCGTGCAGGACGCCGTGCAGGTGGGCTCCACGAATATGTTCGCCACCTCCGTCTTCGGACTTGCCCCCGGCACAAGCTACAGCTTCAAAGTCGAGTTCTACGATAACTCAGCCGGCCTCATCACAAGCCAGAACGTCTCAGGCTCCACTCGCGCGGAGGTAACCATCCCGACGCCGACCAAGACCTATTATGTGAGCCCCTCGGGCAATGACGGTTGGGCCGGCACGATCGGCGCGCCTTTTAAGACGGTCAGTCACGCGTTCTCGGTTGCGACCGCCGGGACGGCGATTATCATGAGGGGCGGGACGTACTACGAGGGCAACATCTATCCCACGGTAAGCGGTACAAGCGGCGCGCCCATAGTGCTCAAGGCGTACACCGGCGAGACGCCCGTCCTCGACGGCGCCGACCCTCTGCTTGTGAACACAACGTGGACCAGCGTACAGCCGCAGGTCTACAGCCACGCCTTCGCCATCGACTGCCGCGCCGTGACCTTGAGGAAGAAGGCGGACGGCACGATCTATCGCGCGTACATGATGGGAAGTGTCGCGGAGGTCACAAGCCAGTCGACCTGGTTCGACACTCGCTACTACACCTTCGCGGAGCTCAACATCGACGCGGCGTTCTGCGCCGACGGCGTGAACGTCACGATCCGCGTCCCGAGCGGCGTCATCGGCGATTACGACGTCTGCGTTTCGAAGATAGATACGGGGATATACTTCGAGGGGCGCAGCTTCATCTACGTCGACGGTGTAACGTTCGCTCACTATGGCGCACTCGAATACAACCGCGGCATCTACATCGACGGCTCGCCGGACATACTCATACAGCACTGCCGGTTCCTCTACAACAACCTTGGCATCCTGGTGAAGCGCCAGAGTGACCGCGACGTTATCCAGGACAATACATGCGTCGATGATACGGCCGATTGGCACTGGACATACACAAAAGGCGCCGGAGTCGGCTACAGCGGCCAGGTCGAGGCGGGGTTCATCTCTTTCGGCGGGACATACAGCGGCCGCGGCATAGTCATGCGGAGAAACGACATCACGGGAACTTTTGACGGCGCTGAGATCGGCGCTTATTCGTACACAGGGGCGCGCACGAGCGAGACGGAATTCTACGACAATACGGTGCGCCACGTCGCGGACGATGTCCTTGAACTGGACGGCTACGTGAGAAACGTCCGCGTGTTCCGAAATTACGCGCGCGAATCGCTTTCGGGGTTATCGCTTGCGCAGGCCCTTGAGGGGCCGACGTGGCTTGTGAGAAATCAGATCATCGATGCCGGCATCTGCAAGGCAACGGAAATGGAGCAGTTTCAGGGGTACCCGATCAAGACCAACGGCGGCGACGGCGTTGACGTCGGATCGGGATATGTATTCCTGTACCACAACACGGCCTATACGACCGACCCCGCCAGTAATGCTTTTCTCATCAAGCACGCGATATGGAAGCGCTTCATATTCCGCAACAATATCTGGTGCGGCAAGGCGGGAGGGTTTCTTGATTGGGAGTATACCATCTCGCCGGTGGATTGGGACTACGATGACCTCTATATGGAAAGCGGGTCGTTCATCCAGTTCGGGAATCGCACTGACCCCAGCCTGAACGTCTACTACAATGACCTCGCTGAGGCATTTTCGGGCTTGGGCTGGCTGCAGCACGGAATAAGCACCGTGCCGCAGTTCACCAACGCCGTATCGGGCGATTACAGCCTCCAGTTGGCGAGCCTCTGCCGCAACGGGGGCGTGGTGCTGCCCGGTGTCAATGAAGACTACAAGGGCAGCGCGCCGGACATGGGCGCGGTGGAATACCAGGATACGCCCCTGTACGCGTTTGCGACCGCGGACAGCGAGACTTCCACCACGAACACAAACTACGTGAGCAAGGCGTCTCTCAGCATGAGCCCTGGCGTCACGGACGACTGGATTATCTTTGGGTTCTGCGAGTTCAGGTGCCCCAACGTCAACTACGCAGCTTATGTGCAGCTCTTCATTGACGGCGTGGGGGAGGGGCAGAATACGAGGAAACCGGTCGATCCAACTGACTACCTGCCGTTTATCACGGTTAAGGTGAAGAACCTCACTGCGGGGGCGCACAATGTGCAGCTTAAGTACCGCGCCGGCAATTCCTCCGCGGCGGCATACGTCCGCAAGGCGAGAATCTGCGCGGTGAGAAAGGGGAGCCTCGAGTTCTGGAACGCTGCGTACGACAACGCAAAGGCGCTCACCATTAACAGCACCGATATCGCAGTACTGACCTGGACGCCTGCGACGACCGGCAACTACCTTGTGATATCGACGGCGGAGCTGAACGCCACTACGGCCGTCTCCACCGACCTGCAGACGCTCTACAATGGCGTCTTGAACGACGAAGGAATTATGCGCGCGGCGGATAACGGCGACTACACGACGTTCATGAGCTTCAACTACTGCGCCAATGCTCCTGCCGGAGTGCCCATCACTCACAAGATCACCGGCAGGAAGATGGCGGCAGACCCGATTAACCACTACATCCGCAGGGCGAGGATTCTTGCGCTGAGGCTATCTGGCGGGAGGTTCGCTCAGACCGCGGCGGGTTATGCGTTCGAGCAGAACACGACGCAGACGACGTGGCAGCAGTGCCTTACGACGACGTGGATGTACGGGATAAGCGGCAATTGGCTGTTTCTCAATAGCGCGAGGCTCAACAACTCCTCGACAAGTTACCAGACAGAGGTGCGGGTGCAGCTCAACAACTCCGCCGACTGCGGTGATCAGTTGATGCGGCCAAAGGCGACGACCGACCTTCTCAACTTCAGCTCGATAGATGTGCGCAACCTGACGACGCCGAGGATGGTCGATATGGATTGGAGGACCACGAATTCAGCGGGCACAGCTAAGGTCAAGCGACTAAGGTTCTACGGACTGCCCCTCGACGCGCAGTAAGGCGGCGCGCAAAGCCGTATAATATCTCTTGTTCGCCGGATCACATACGCCTATTATTCTTAAGAAACATGCGACAGCCACAAGGAGTGCGACGATGGCAGCGAAACGGAGGAATCTCTCCAAAGCAGTTGCGGCGTTTGTTCTGTACACATCGTTTCTGATGCTTCCGACGTCGAGCGCTCCTGGTGAGGCGTACGGAACGTTCGAGTGCATGGGCGTCGTCGCTGATGTGCCCGGCGGCCACACCCCCGCCGACATCGGCCAGGTGAAGGTCTACATCGACCGAAGCGGCGTCTGGAAGAGGGTACAGGACGCGGTGCAGGTCGGTTCCACCAATATGTTCGCGACTTCGGTCTTCGGGCTCACGCCGGGAACGAACTACAGTTTCAAGGTCGAGTTCTACAACAACTCCGCCGGCCTGATTACGAGCCAGAATGTCTCCGGAGCGACCCGGTCCGAGATAATCATCCCGGCGCCGACCAAGAGCTATTACGTGAGCCCCTCGGGCAATGACGGGGCCGCCGGCACTATTGGCGCTCCGTTCAAGACGGTCGCACACGCGATGTCTCTGGCCGCGGCGGGAACGACCATCTACCTGCGCGCGGGCACGTACTACGAGGGCGATCTTGCCCCCGCCGCGGGGGGCACGTCAGGTAGCCCTGTCGTCATTTCCGCCTACAACGGTGAAACTGCGGTTCTCGAAGGCGCCGATCCGTCTCTGATCTCCACGTCCTGGACGAACGTCCAGCCGCAGGTCTACAGCAATCCATTTGTTGGCGCCACCTGGGACGTCTGCCTCAAGCGGAAATCCGATGGAACAGTATTCCGAGCCTTCCCGATGGCAACAGTCGGCGAAGTGACCAGCCAGACGAGCGAGGGCTACACGTTCGCTGACCTCAACATCGACGCCGCGTATTGCTCGGACGGCGCCACCATTACCATCCTCGTTCCGGGCGGAGCGATCTCCGACTATGAAGTCTATGTGTCGAGGTATGGGACCGGCATCACGGTCGACACTATCAACTTCGTATACTTCGACGGCCTGACATTCACTCATTACGGAACCGACATCGGCCGCGGCATCTACGTCAGGAACGCCTCCGACATTCTCATACAGCACTGCCATTTCCTCTACAACAATGCCGGCATCGGCTTCAAGGGCTCGAGCGACCGCCTTGTCGTCCAGGATAACACCTGCGTCGACGATACCGCCGATTGGCAGTTCTCATACTGCAAATCGATGGCCGTGAACTACTCCGACTACGTGGAAACCGGTCTCGT
>Ga0315282_10000257_pt1 | contig 106720 bp, 70 predicted proteins | sample YL17G07_20_MG_FD_203693 | JGI IMG/M metagenome (GOLD analysis project Ga0315282, IMG submission 203693) | Sediment microbial communities from Yellowstone Lake, YNP, Wyoming, USA - YL17G07_20 | ecosystem: Environmental > Aquatic > Freshwater > Lake > Sediment | place: USA: Wyoming | collected...
CCTGACCTGGTATTGCCCGGCGCCCAGATCGTCTTTGGCCTCCTTGTAGAACTCCTCCACCCAGTTGCGCAGCGCATACACCCTTGCCACGGTATCAGATCGCAGTTGCACCATGTTGGTGGTCAAGAGCCGCAAGTCCTCATCCGACAACGGATCCTCCGGCTTTGTCGTTACCACTACCACCCTGCGCTTGCCGCTAAGCCCCTTGATCTTCACCTCCATCTGGGCAACATGCGCCTCGCGCTTCGTGCCGTCGGCATTCTTAAGCTCCACGGGGCGATAGTCTCCTGGCTCCAAGAGGAAGAGCGCCTCCTTCAGCCGGTGCTCGTCTGAAGCGATGTCTCCAGATAGACGCGCAAAGATACGCTGCGAACCGTAAAGCTCAACGACGTAAGGCAGCTTGCGATCCTCCAAGTCCTTTAGAAACTGGACGTTACGGCCGTACCAACTGTCCACTACCACCGCGCGAAACTCTATGCCTGTCTCGACCGCCGAGTCGATCAACTCCAGCGCCAGCGTGGGCTTGGTCTTAAACTCAGGGTCGTCTTCGCCCTTGTTCAACCACACGTCCGGCACGTAGGCTCGCACGTCGATGGGCCAGTGAAAGCGCTCATCAGCATAGTGGCGGTGACAAATACCTGGCCGTTGGCGGTCTTTCCGAGTTGGCCTATATACTGGCGCTTTACCCCTTCGGTGGAGTCGCCCCTCTTGGGGACTCCGGTGTCGTTTATAATAAGCACTCCCTTGTCACAGGGAGCCGTGCGGCGATTGGCAAGAAGGGTGGCAAGCCTCAGGCGGTTTAGCTCCTTGGCGTCCCAGGGAGCGTCAGAAAGAAAGTGGTGAAGGCTCTGGTAGTCCTGCCCAACGATCTTTGACGACATGACCTCCATATTCTTGCGATGCAGTTGGCAGACCAGGCCCAATACGTACGAACGGAAGGCTTTGGCTTGGTTCGGCCTTGACCAAAGACTGTCGAAGTTCTCAAAGAACGAATCCAGTAACGGGTCAGGTTCGTTGACGATGAAGCTCATGGTTTGCCCTCCTCATGAACCTCTATCGGCACCAACCTGATAACTATTCACTGAGTTGAGAAAGTAGCACTAAGTGTTCTCCGCCAGAAACTCCTCCACTTCCCGCAAGCACGGCAGCCCTGTCCGTCCCCCGATTTTGGTGCATTTGATCGCGGCGACGGCGGCGGCGAAGCGCGCCGCTTTTCGGACGGGCCATTCATGAACCATGGCGTAGGCGTAGCCGCCGTGGAAGGCGTCGCCGGCGCCGGTGGTGTCGGCCGCGTCAATGGCGAAGGCCGGCTGGTGAAAAGCCCCTTCCCCACTGCAGAAATACGCGCCGTCCGCGCCGGCCGTAACCGCGGCGACCTGGAGGCAGCCGCTCCGAAAGAAGTGCTCCGCGGCCGTTGCGGGGTCGTCGCTGCCGCCGACATCGCGGCCGAAGCCGCGCGAGGCGACTAATATATCCGTGAACGGGATGAGCTCCTTCATCCCAGGCTTCTCGTTCCCCGCGTCGAAGATGACAGGGACGCCCGCCTTGCGCGCGGTCCGCGCCGCGGCAAGCTGCGCCTCCGGCTCGTTGCCGTCGATGAGTAGCGCCTTCGCACGGCGGACCTCGCCCAGGCGCACGTCGTCGGGCGTCAGCAACGGGAGGTACGACCTGCGTCCCACGAGCGTTCTGAGGCCGGTCCCCTTCTGGATCATCACGAAGGCGAACGCCGCCCGCCCCTGGTCGTGGATCGGCGCGAGCGAGACGTCCACGCGTTCGCGTTCGAGTTCATCGATGATCTGCTTACCGAGAGGGTCGCGGCATAGTGCGGCGATGAGACCTGTACGCAGGCCCAGCCTCGCCGCTGCAACCATCGCCGTCCCGGCGGGACCGCCCCCCTGGATAAGGAGGTTGTCTACGATCAGCTTCTCGTCGAGTTCCGGCAGCCGGTCAACAACAGCAATGTAATCGATGCAGGCGTAGCCAACTGCGAGGATGTCATACGGGCCGCCCACGGCGGTTACTCCCTGTCGATCTCTGCACTGCGAAACCAACGCATAAGGTGAGCCGCCGTCGGCAGGCCACGGACGTGGCTCTATTCACGCTGTCGCGCGCCCCCTGTTGGCGGCGATAAGGCCTTCAACGGCATATGGTGCGCTTATGGTCAGCTTCTGTTTATGCTGACATTGCCCTGCAACCAAGCGGGCCAAGGGCCAGCTTGAGGCGGTTTCATGGTCAGAATGGGCCGAGAAGCGACCTCACATTGCCTTATCTCATTCGCCTAACTGTCAGGATAATTGGTGCTTACCATCAGCGCACGCTGGAACGGCGTTCGATGCGGAGAAGAGCGTTCAGTGCCCCTGCGGGTATGTCCGTTACGGCAACAGCAATGCGTTCCGACTATTCGGTGCCCCTATCCGGTCTCACTTCCGTCCTCCGCCCGAGCCAATCCGTATGCGGCGAGAACGGCATGACATCGCGTTGCGAATCACAGTGCACTGCGGACCTGATTGTGTATCTCTATCGCAAGGGTGGTCGAGTCCTTTTCGGCGTTAAGCACGGTCAGTTCGTATTGCTCGGCGACCAGATCGAGCGCGGATATGAGTGACTCAAGGCGCTCCGTTCTCCGTATAATAGAAGTCATCGCGTCCGACCGATGACGGTTTCGCTCTCTTGCCGTATCGGCAGTGACGCGCAATAACAGGGCAAGGTCGGGTCTTGGGGCGCCGGAGAAGAGGCCCCTCAACCAAGCAAGATTCGGGTAGTCGATCATCCTGTACGCCACCTCATCAAAGACGTAGCGATCGGAAATCAGTATCTTGCCCGCGTGCAAGAGCGGAGACAATACGTACTCGTCCCACAGCCGCCTGTCCCTCTCGGCAAGTCTGGCGACTGTACGTATCCCCCTTTCTCCCAACGCGGGATCCCCCAGCGAACCATATATCACCCTCATCATGAGATCGTAATGCCACTTTGAGCTGAGGTAGAAGCGTGTCGTGACCACGTCGTAGGATTGAAGGCGGGCAAAGCAAGAGCGTAAGTCGTCGGCTCTTCTGAATTGCTTACTGGGGTACACGTCAGCTACCGCCGTGCACCGCATGTCCCACTCCCGTTGAAAGAATTCCGCCAACAGCGCTGCTTGCAGGCTCTTGCCAGCCCCGTCAACTCCCGATAGTGATATCAGTTTGCCTGAAGGAAACGAACCCAAAGACCAGCCTTCCTTTCTTGATCGTCGAAAACCGCCACAATATTGCCGTGTACCTGATCCTCTTGAGACCGCCCGCCCGCAAGCAGTATGCCGTTTCCTTCCTTGCTGTGGGACAGGAGTCGTCCAGGGGGAGTCCACCACTGGACATGTCGCCCGCTCTCTCCAATCGCCACTTCCAGCACGCGATGCGAGCGTAAGTCAATGGCAGGCCCCGTCGACCTCCGATGAGAACTGCAACAAAGAAGGGTAAGCAAGTCCGTTACATCTCTGGTACCTCGTATGGCAGCTCCGCGACTACCGCGTTGAGGCGCGCATGAAGACCGCAAATATCCAAGCCAGCCTACTCTCTCTTCCGAAGACCAAGAGGGCATTCCAAGTATAGAGAGACCGAGCGGAGCAGGATCACAGCGGTTGGGCTGATTTCATGTCTTCCATCACGCGGTGCATCCCGTAGATGTCGGGGACAACATGATTTTCGGGCACCGTCATTCCAAGTTGGCGCAGGACCGCATGCACGTCAGCTGTCTTTTCAAATTCGTTGTAACGTGCGAGCAGTCTGCGGGCTTCGGGACAATGCATTTGGAGAACCATGTCGAACAAACGCTCGAAGAAATCCAGACATCTGAACTCCTCCTCGCGGCCGAGCCAGTTGTTATGAGTCATGTAGACGTACAGGTCCATGACGAAAGAGCAAAATGCCTCCATATATGTCAGGTCATCTTGCGAGAAGGAATAGGAACTGAGGACCTTTCCGGTGGTGACGTCGTATCGCAGCCAACTCGTGCCTCTTGACTCACACATCGTCCAAAGCCGACTGCCCTCCGTCACCGTAAGCTTGTGTATTCGCACTGCCAGCGGGCGCATGCGCTCAATCACAAAACGTACCGACTCCTTCAGTCCCGCCAGATCATCTCCGGGAAGTCCCAGGATGAGGTCCACTTGACAGCGCAAACTACATGCGTGCAGATTCGGCACATTCTCCAGGATCAGGGACAGATTGTTGGACCTGATCTCGGGAGACACCGCGGGATTCACGGTCTGAAGGCCGAGTTGAACCAGATCTACTCCTGAACGCGCGACCGCTCCAGAATACTCCTTGTCGAAGAACTCCGGACGGAAGAACGCGTGCACGAACGTTTTCCGTGTATTGCCTCGCACGCGGTAGCACAGGGGCTGTTCTTCCAGACATTGCAGAGCATGAATGGCGTCGGCTTTCGCGCCGCCACAGACGGAGTCAACTATTAGCAATCGCTTCACGTTCTTGGTCGACAATACCGCAAGTTCCTGTCTGATGCGCTCTGTAGGTACCGGTCGGAATCCTTTTCCAAGTAGATCGTAGGAGCAGAATGCACAGCGAAAAGCGCATCCTCGACTCAACTCCATCCACACGTAATCATAGCTGCCCGCAACTGTGTCAAAGAATGAAGGTCGTCCGCCGAGACGCGATGGCACGTACGGAGAAACAACTCTTGCGAGGTCGACCACAGCGACCTCTTTCGGTCTGGCGTCAAGGTCCGGCCCCGTCAGCACTCCCCTGATGGACTTGGCGGCCTGCAAAGCGACTTGGCGGCTTCCGGAACAGAGGACAGCTCGGAGAAGGTCCACGATCACCTCCTCGCCCTCGCCGCACACGAACAAGTCGGCATCATGGAAAAGGCGACCCTCGGCCTTCCCGAACTGCAGGACGGATCGCCCTCCCAGCACGATCACGACCTGAGAGTCCTCTTTTCGAATCAACGGCAAAAGACGTCCTATGAACGTCATGTTCCACACAAAGACACTGATGCCTATGACATCCGGACGGCGGTTCAGAACAGAGGCGGCTAGCTCAGCCTCTGACATGGAGTTGTTGTCACATCCCAGCAGAGAGATGTCCAGATGCTTCGCAATGTCGCTTTCATAGGCGGCTGCGCCAATACTGAGAACATTCAGGGTGTACGGCTGCAAATGCGCGGCGCCGTGAAGCGATATCAGCAGCAACCTTAGTTTCCCATTCGGAACCGTTGTTCTCATGTCAATCGTCCTCGGATTTCTGACAATCCGTCTTTCGTCCGCTGCCCCGGTATTTCTCCGCGTGTATCGCCATTTTCTCGGCCACGCTCTGAGAGATGTCAATCTTCATAATGTCTGCAAGGCTTAGGCACAGCATAAAGATGTCGGCAAGCTCGTGTTCGCAGGCTTTCAGGTTGTCGGGTGAATCTAAGCTGGCCTCGGTCTGCCACAGGAACAGCTCCAAGAGCTCGGCTGCTTCGACGGAGATTGCTTTCGCCAGATTCTCCGGGGTATGACAATGGGCCCACCCGATGTCGTCGCGGAACGCACAGAACATCCGTTTGAGCTCTTCAACGGAAACTTGGCTGTCCACGTCACCACTCCTTTCTGTGAGAGTTGGCACGGTCCGCCCCGGTCATCATAGCAATTGCGCCGCAACTGCGTCGATTGCGCGCAGAACTCCGGGAGGCAACGTCTTCAGACTGAATATGGAATCTTCCTTGGCGAAGTCACTGACGACGAGGAACGCGCTGCAGCGTAGGCGGAGTCTTGCCGCCGTCGCATACACGGCGCCGCACTCCAAGTCAATGCAGTCGATGCCTAAAGCGCACAGGCCGGGAATGAGGGCCGCCTCTTCATAAAGGCAGGAAAGCGTGGCAAGACTGCAGCGCAGAGTGGCTGACCCGTCACGCAGAGCGACTGCCGGGGGATAGCAAATGCCGTCATGAAAACACCGTGTGTCCATAGCGGCCGGTACGCCCAGACTGTCCGACAAATGATCCAGTCGAAGTACGACTTCGGGCATGACGATACTACCGATGGGAAGGAGCTCTGATAGGCTGCCGCAAAGTCCTACGAAGTGTACCTCCTGGCATCCCGCCAGTATGAGAGCAAAGAGAGCGTCTACCACGTTCCCCGCCCCCTTGTCGACCTTCACCACAGCCGTACTGCCTGCGCGGACGAGAATGGCTTGCGCACTGTGTTTCGGGCGGTCCGATGATGATTCTGACATGGTCCGTACGAAAGACTCAAACACCGCCCCAACCGGTGTCACAATGGCGGTTTCCGGGCAAGCGTCTTCTTCGAACAGCTTCACCGCGATGCCCCTGCGTATGCCTTGCCTAGGCGCGATTGCCGTACCACGCTCATGAGTATCACGTTCGGAATCAGGTCAGGCACCCGGCCTGCGAACGCTCTCGGCTGCCCGTGCGACGATGGATTTGCGATTCTCCGCCATCTTCTGAAACGCATGCGCAACAAGGCCCATGTGCTTGGTGGCCGTGACAAGCGCCCCGGGGTTGTGTAGGAACAGAACGAGGGTCCTGTCAAGGACGCGCTGTGTTTGCGGGAACGCGTCTGGTTCGGCGGGGGCCCTTCTACCGAACGGGCACGTCCATGGACAGCCCCGGCCGTGTCCCACGCGCGCCCGAAACAGCGTTTGTTCGGGCACGGGCACTGTCTGATATTGGCCAGTGGGAATCCCTTCCGCGAGGAGCGTATCCTTCACGGCATCGCGCAGGGCGTGCGCGGGCAGCTCAGGAGCAAGAATGTCAGTCCGTATTGAAAATCGATATAGATGGTAGACATGACGGGATCTGTCCTGCTCGATCGGAGGGCTGAACACACTCGTCTGAGCCAAGGCGTCACTAATGGTTTTCGCGCTTGCTCTTCGAGTCTCGTTGTACTCGTCAAGGCGCGACAACTGGCTCTTGGCAACGGCGGCAACGAACGGGGATAGTCGATAGTTCCACCCCAGGATCTTTGAATCGTATACCCGCTCGCCGGACGGCCCGGTCGTATCCTCGCCGAAAGACCGCATTCTTACGGCAATGCTGTGAACGTCATCGGAATCGGTCGTCAGGAGTCCTCCTTCTCCAACGCTGGCAAGGTTTTTCAGAGGCATGATGCTGGCGCACGCCACATCACCCAGCGATCCGACCTTTCTGCCCTGATATGAACTCCCGACCGCCTGTGCGGCATCCTCGACCAGCGCCAATGAACGCCGCCTAGCAAGTTCCCGCAGTGCGTTCATGTCTGCAGGGTTCCCGTGGAGATGCACAGCGACAATGGCCTTTGTCCGTTCCGTTATCCTGTGTGCCGCGTCGCGGGCGTCGATGTTATAGGTATCCTCGCAGATGTCAGCAAAAACCGGTATGCCCTGTGCGTGGAGCACCGCCGCGGCGGTACCTGAAAAGGTCAGTGCAGGAACTATCACCTCATCGCCAGGGCCGACTCCAAGCGCTGACAGGCTGACGTGCAGGGCAGCCGTGCCACTTCCAACGCCGACGCAGAAGCGGGCGCCAACATACGAGGCATACGCCCGCTCCATTCGGGCGACCTCCGGATGAGAGAATCCCCAGAACACACGCCTTCTCATTACGCGATCCATGGCGGCGCGGTCGTCTTCTTCCAGAATTGGCCATGGCTCATCCCAAAGGTCCGTGCGGCAATGTCCCGGCACGATAGGTTCGCCTCCGTCAATGGCAAGCCGTGACAGCGTCAACTGTCACCTCCGTCGGCTCCGAACCCACCGGCGAGGCCCCCTCCATGCATGATACTCCGGCCCGCCGCGTTCAAGCGACCGCTATGTAGTCGATGTTTCATTCCCCCGTCAACCTCGCGCGACCTATCCACGGCTCCCGGAATCGCTCAGGAAATCACACGACCCGCACATCGTGAAGCCAGCGCCCCGTATACGATCGCTTCGTTTCCTCTCCAGGAACTGCGTCGGCGACATGTTCGTCACCATCCCGAACACATTGGCGTTGGTAATGTCGTTCACGCAGGGAAGCAGGTGCCCTTCAACGTCAACTACATGCATCCGATCAAAAACGCGGCAGTTGCCGAAGCCAACAATCGTCCCGGGCTTTGCTAGACCGGCGAGGGGGAGCTGGCCTCCCCGGTTATGACAATCTATCGGAATTACCGCAGCGGCGCCCGCCCGTTTCCATCTCTGCGCGTGACTGTCAAACTCGCCCAAGTTCAGCAGCGTCTGCACGACAACTATGACGACGACGCTTCGCCGCCTTGCAACGTGAATGAGGTGTTGAGTGTTCGTCACGACGTCGGCGAAGCTGAGGGACGGCATGATGTGTGAATAGATGCTTGCGTCGCTGCTGGGCACGCTGATGTGGAAGAAGTCAACACCGGAATCCACAAGCTCGGCAGCGCGCTCAGGTGTCATGTGGGCGGCGTTGGTGTTAAGTCCAACGTAACAGCCGGTATCGCGCTTAATCTCCGCCACGAAGTGGTGAAGGTCCGGGTTGAAAAGCGGCTCGCCCATACCGCTGAAGAAGGCGCAGGGCGCTTCCTTCCACTGCGCGAGCCACCTTACAGTGGCGTGCATGACACCCGGTGTCATATTCGCACGAGGCCGTAAGACCCGGTCCCGCGGACAGAATATGCAGTCGGCGTCACAGAATGTAGACGCTTCGATTTCAACCATGTGCACGCTGCTTGCCGGGTCGCTGCGTCCCCAGATCGCGTTCGCCGCCTCTTTATACCGCTTCATTGTGACGACGAAGCCGCGTGTCGAGGCCCCTGCCGCGGCTGGAATGTGCGAGCTTTCCCGAGACCCACTCAGTTCGTCGTTCATCGCTCCCTCGCAGTCATCCTCTACCCACTGGGCCGCTCGTGCCGGCGTCCTTGGGTGGCGCCGCTTTTTCGAGCATGGCCAGAGTGTTTCCGAGCGTGCAGGCACGCTCGCCGCCAGCCGTTCCACTCTGCTGCCGAATACCCCTACTGGGCTGACCACGACGACTCCTGCCGCCCCGCTGTGGAAGAAATGCCATTCGCCGACGCGAATGTGCCCATAACTCGCGATGCGTCGGTCAGGTGCCGCAACCAACCGTCCCACGGTATCCGTCCACTGAGCCAATGCCCGGGTGTGGGCCAGCCTCACAAGCGGAAGCCTTATGTCACGGCCCAGCGCGACATCCAAGCGCCAAGCCCACGCTCCCGCAATCTCCGCTATCCTTGGATGAATCTTCCTTGCTTGCGCGCGGGCCTCCTCCCATAGAAGAAACCGCCACATGGCGCCTCTCTCGAGGCCCCGCGCGGCTCCCAGCGAGTACAGCAATCCTGCAACTGTGCCCAGGCTTCGTCTTCGTCGTCCGTTTGTCAGACACAGTTCGATCGCGCGCCTTCCCGCAGTCGGGACTCCCCGGGCCCTGCGGGCACGTTCGAGCGCTTGCGCGGAGGAGGGGTAAAGAGACTGGGCCTTCTCAAGAAGCATATCCAATATTGCGTCACACCGCACCTGCGTCGCCTGGCCCCACATGTAACTCCAATCGAAGGCGTCGTTATCTCTCAAAGCCAGCGCATAGAGGTCATTAACGTCCCTTAGCTTCATGTGGTTGTGGTGCAAGCAGTGCGCAGCGAGCAGAATGACGGAGTCCTCGGCGGAGGGCAGATTGAGGCGGCAGCCGTTAACGTCCACCGCCTTCCGCCGCTCCCAGATCAACGCCATGTGCTCCTTGTTGTACCCCGAACGAACGAAGGGACTGTTCAACTCCGCATCAACAGGCACGAGACCTGACTTCGTGCTCAAGCCGAGGCTGAGGCTGTGTCTAATGCCGTAGATGCCAGCCTTCATCATCGTGATCGCGGCGAACCTGCCGAGGGACTCCACGAACCGCAGCGTGTTCTCGCAGTGAAGCACCAACACGTCGATATCGCACATTGACCTGTGTGCGTACCATTCATGCCGCATTGCGATCGCCGCACCCTTTACGATCAGAAAATCCGCTCCAATAGCGTTCAGGATGGCAGCAATCTCAAGCGTCGTCTTTCGCCGGGCGTCGGCAAGTTTCTCAATGTGCGCCCGTAAGCCGCCCGCGCCCGTACTGCGCGCGCTACTGTCACAGAGCCACGATGCGAATCCGCCGATCTGCACGTCCGTCAGGGCTTTAGGATACGCGTCAGCCAGGCGCAGCAGGTTCCTTCGCGCCGTACCGGTTGTTCCATGTTCCCGCAACTCTCCTGGAAGTCCGGCGTCTTCGTAAGACAGTATGGGGTAATCGTCCGCTCGTCCAAGGCCGGAGTGCCGCCGGGAATCAAGAGACAGCGCCGCCGATAAACCCTCGCCCAAACCGCGCAGGTGCGTGGCGCAGTCCGTGACGTCACGAAGGCTGGCATCCTCCTTGGACAGCAGGGCGGCCATGTCGCCCGGCCAGATGGAGCCCTTCCGGCTTGCCCGCGTTCTCATATCACGCGCCTCCACACCCCAGTTCGCTCCTGCTGTTGAACGCGCGCACCTGGTCCTCCGTCGGCCCATCTTCATTCTCATACACGTGACGCCAGCGGTTCTTGAAAAGGCGCGCGTGCTTGGCGAAGAGGTAACGCCCGTTTATCTCGCTGCTGCCGAAGGTCGTCGTGTTCTCATAGTGGAGGATCTCGGCGTCAGGTACGTATCTCAACCGATAGCCCAGAGAGCGCATGCGGTAACAGAGGTCGATTTCCTCGAAAAGCACCGGGTCGAAAACAGAATCGAAGGGCCCACACTTGCTGGCCGCGGATGACCGCAACAGCATGCAGGCACTGGATAGGAACTGAACGTCTCTGCCGGTGCTGTACTCTGGTGAGTCTTTTGGCAGATTGCGCCCCATGTCGCACACGCAGCCCGATCGGGATACGCCGCCACCCGCCGCCTGGATCACGGTAGGACGATTCCGGAAGAGCAATTTGGGTCCAGCGGCCGCAAGGACCGGGTCGCTTTCCATACATGCGACCAGTGTGGCCAGCCAGTGAGGGTCGCATACTATGCTGTCGTTGTCCACAAAGGCTACATAGGGATTTGTTGAAAGCCGCAAAACCTGGTTGCGGCCGCTTGCTGCCCCCACGTTTCGGCTGTTCATGATGAGGGTACAGTCTCTCCTTTGGCGGGCCGCGGCGCGCTGAAACTCTAGGAGTAGGGGGGCCATGTCCGGATGCCCGTTATTCACAATTGCGATGTCATAACTGGGATACTCCGTGTTTAGCAGTGAGTAAAGACACTCGCTGGTAATCCCGGGCTTGCCCATCACGAGGACACATAACGTGACTTCAGCCGCCGTTTGGACCTGCTCGGCCATATCAGGAATTCCACGACACCGTGTGCCGGTAGAGATTGGACCTGTTCTTCAGGTACCATGACATGGGATGAGGGCAGCGTCCCGACTCCGTCCAGTGGGCGGGTTCTTTCCGCGCGGAGCACGCCGACGACACTGCACCGGTCTGCGCCCACACCAGGATGGCTCGAATAGTCGTCGCAAAGCTTTGCTGGTGCCCACCGTATGCGCCTTCATCAGCCGCGCGACGTGCGACCTCGTCAATGGTCGTGGTGCCGTCGAGCCCCAGAAATAGGCGTCTCAGGTGCCGAAACGCCAAACTGTCCCGAAGCGCTGCCGGCTGTCCCTTCCTGGGCTTGCAGTAAACGGCGGCCAGCAGCATGTCCATGGGGGAGAGGTCCTGTACTGCTCGAACAGGTTTCTGCCGTAGCAGGGAGTAGGGAGCGAAAGTCAGATTCTCCGTGTGGTATTCAGACCACCTTGTAGCCAAGACGCGCCCCTGTTGTCCTGCGGTCTGCCAGAAGCGGGTCCCCGGATAGGGAGTGGCAAAACTGCTCAGAAATACGTGATCCAGGCCGGTCCCCACACGCAGCAGCTCGCCCTGTGCATACAGCTTCTCGAGGGTCTCTCCCGGTGAGCAAGACATAAGTAGTAGCACCGCCAGCGGAATGGACGCCTCGCGCAACGTGCGAATCGCGTCTATCGCGACCGTAGGCGATTGATCCTTTCCCATCATTCTAAGAACGTCGGGACTGGTGCTCTCCACACCCACTTCAAGCCCCACACAGCCGGCTCTCCGCATAAGAGCCAGCAGCCGTCTATGGCGGCAGACGCTGTCAGGGCGGACCAACCCGATCCAGCGGAACCGCAACGCCGAACTCAACAGCCGGGCGCATAGATCCTCGACCCATTCGGGGCAGAATAGGAGGTCGTCATCATAGAAGTGAAAACGGGTGATTCCATGCAGGGCGTTGGCCTCGATCATCGAGGAGGAGATGCGCTCCGGCGAGTACTGACGGACCCGTCCCCCCCACATTGTGTGGTTGAAGCAGTAGGAGCACCGATGCCGGCATCCGCGTGATGCCATAATCGGCAGGGCCAACCCCGCTTCGACATGAAGAGTCTGAGTATAGTCGGACAGAGGGAAATCAAACCAACGCGGAAGAGGAACTCGTCCCAGATCCTCAATCAGAGGACGTGCGGCCGTTCGGACCGTTCGGCCGATTTCGCGGAACGCAATACCGCGCACTTCATGCAGGTCGCCGCCATTCCGCGCGAGACTGGCCAGTTCGCACAACGTCTCCTCGCCTTCCCCCAGCACGCAGACGTCGGCTCCATGATCCAGCGCGTCATCCGGAAGCGCCGTTGCGTGGACGCCGCCGTGTACCACACTGGTCTTCCTCAGCAGAGTGTTGCCCTTCACCAATTCGGTAAGCTTGTATGCGTACTCCGCTTGTGCGGTCATAAAAGACAAACCCAGGATATCAGGCTGGAACCTGGCAACGTGACAGGCGGCATCGGCTTCAGACAACCCGAGGGCATTCGCGTCTATGACGCGGACGTCTGCCTGCGCGAGAATGCTGCGAGCATATTCTGCCAGCGACGCGACTCCGTATGGAGGACACGTTTCCCACGAGTGTGACGGAAATCGGCAATGAACCAGCATCACTTTCATGGCATATGGGACCTTAGTACAGCACCCCCATTAAAGGGGTGCGGATAATCATGCGGCGATGGCGAGTTGGCACTTGGCCATCACCTTGGCCGCGGACTTTGTCGACCAGTTGAACGGATGAGCATGTTCATTCCAATGCGACACGAAGGCCAGCAGTCGCTCGGACAGCGCCGCCTTGTCGGCAAAGTCCGCGATGCCCAGCCGCTTGCGCTGGAGGATGCCGAACCATTGCTCCACCTGGTTCATCCAGGAACAATGCACCGGCGGATGGTGAAACACGAAGCGCGGGTGCTTGGCCAGCCACGCCCGCACCTTCTTGCCCTTGTGCATCCGCAGGTTGTCCAGCACGACATGGATGGTCGTCTTTTCGGCCGGCACTTCGGCGTCCACCTGCTCCAGAAACGCGATGAACTCAACTTGCCGCTTGCGCTCGGCGGTGCGGGCATAGACCTTGCCGGTCCGAGTGTCGAAGGCGGCAAAAAGATTCAGCGCTCCTTTACGCTGATATTCGTGTTCCACGCGTACTGGCAGGTCCGAGCGCGCTGGCAACGTCGGCGACACGCGCGTGCGCGGCTGAAGCGAGCTCTTCTCATCCATGCACAAGACCACTTCGTGAGGCGAGAGCGCCCGCGTGTAGAGATCCACGATGTGTCGAACTTGCGCGGCAAAGGCCGCGTCCCGAGGCACCTGCGACGAGAGCCAAAGATGCTTGCGCCAGGGCTTGAGACGATGGGAGTTGAGGATGCGGCCAACAGTCTGGGCAGAGATGCTTGTCACCACGGCGTCGGCGATGAGCTTGCGGGCCAATTCCTCGCAATCCCACTGCGACAGCGAGACGCCCAGCCTATCCGGCAACTCGCAGGCAATCTTGACAAGGTGCATCGCCACGCAGGGGGGAAAAGACCGACCGTCGGCCGGGCCGCTTCTTGTCAACAAGGCCCTCTGGACCGTCCCGCAGGAACCGTTTGGCACATTTGCGAACGTGCCTTTCGGCCAACCCCACCTGTCGGGCCGTGGCGGCGTAGCTTTGCCCGTCGGCCAGAAGCAACATGGCCCAGCCCCGCTTGGCCAAGCCCACCGGGGTCTTCTGCGCCCGCAACCAGGATAGAATCTCGCCGCGCTGGACATCGCTTATCCGTACGATCAACTGCGTCTTTCGCCCTTGCATGGCAACCTCCATATTTGCCCCTTGCAAGGTCCTTCGGCAATTCCAAACAGCTCAAACCAACCTTTTTCCGCACCCATTCAATGGGGCGGTGTACTTAGAAAAGAGTTTACAGAAAGAAAGTTGCTTTGCCTCCTGCCTGAGTTCAGTTCTGAATACTGCATAGTCCGGGTGTGTAGAAGTGCCTTCTTCCTGCATCGACTGTGTAGTGCTTATGTCACCCAAGGCACCATGCGTCTCGCTGCTACTGTCTGATACTGCAAGGACTTGCGACGAATCTGCATCGCTTGTGTTAGCAGACTGTTCAGCGCTCCGTTCAGGTTCGACTCCCTTCACCCCTGCCCATAGGCAGTAAAGGCCCCTCGTAATAGGCGTCACAATCCGGCTTACGTCACACTGCAAACGAAACGAGGGTACTGTCAAGAATCTTTCGCACTTTGCCGCACCAGGTAGCTCCTGCACTGGTCAGAGGCCTGGCGCGGCCGGAGCCCTCCGGGCGAAGGGCGCAGGCCAAGCCAGGCCGAAACGTCTATCCTGCCTTTCTCCTCATCCCGACTGCTTGCTCCCTCTCCTGCTCGCTTAGCCTCTCCATCGTCATGTAGCGCCGCGTCCCCCACTTGGTCCCAGCCACGTGCCTCAGCCGCGCCGCCACAAGCATCAGCGCCGATCTCCCGTCGGGGAAGTTCCCCACCACTCGCGTCCGCCGGCGTATCTCGCGCATCAACCGCTCCAGCGGATTATTCGTCCGGATGTTCCTCCAGTGCTCTGACGGAAAACCGTAATAGCTCAACGTCTCCGGCGCACCTTCCTCCACGATCTTGGCCGCCTTCGCAAGCCGCATCTGCGTGAGCTTCTTCACTACCGCCTTCGCCTTGGCCTCCGCCGCGGCCCTGTCCTCCTGCGCGTGGATCGCCTTCACCATCGCCGCCACTTCTCGTACCTTCCCCTTCGGTACCGCCGTCAACACGTTACGATAGAAGTGCACCACGCACCGCTGCCACTTGGCCTCTGGATACGCCTCGCCGAGCGCCTCCACCAGCCCAAGACACTTGTCGCTGATCGCAAGCCTTATCCCTTTGAGACCCCGCTCCTTCAAGTGCCTCAAGAATGCCTGCCAGCTCGCCTTGTCCTCTTTGAGGCCCTCGCATACCCCGAGTATCTCGCGGTATCCGTCTTCTCCCACCCCTATGGCTACCAGCACCGAAACGTTCTCAACCGCGCCTCCCCATGAGCGCTTCAGCCACAGGCCATCCAGAAACACGTACGGATGCGCCCCTTCTATGGCCTGGTTGCGCCATGCCTCTATCCGCTCGTAGATCGTCTGGTTGAGCTCGCTTACCGTCGAGGGGCTTACCCGGGTCCCCCAGAGTGCCTCGGTAATGTCCTCTACACGTCTGACCGACACCCCGGCAAGGTACATCTCCACCAACGCTTCCTCGACGCTTGATTCCCTGCGCCGGTATCGCTCAATAATCTGCGTCTCAAAGGGCAGCGTCCGAAGCTTCGGCACCGAAAGCGTCACCTCTCCGGCCTTCGTGTGAAGCTTCCTCTGGTAGTGCCCCGCTCGCGTGTCGGCCCTCTGGGCCGTCCGCTCGTAGCGCCTCGCCTGGCACAGGTCCGCCTCGACGTCAAGCATCCCGTTGAGCGTCTCCTGGACACTCTGCCGGACCATCTCCCCCAGATGCTCCTTCACCTGCGCCTCGTCAACCTGAATAACCCCTTCCAACCTCTTGCCTTGTCCCTTGTCCTTAGTACCATTCTCCATCGGGTGGCTCCTTTCCCTGGTCCTTTGAGAACTCCAACATTCCCAAAATCGACCAGCTACGGAGCTACCCTCTAATCCTCAATGTGCGAAAGATATCTTACGTTATCGTTCTCTCTGTGCAAACTTTGTGCAAAGCACCTGCCGCTTGAGCATTATGAGCAGGTGAAGCGGATTGTGTTGGATGAATCCTGGTGAAATCACAAGTTAGTACTTATCCTAGACTTACGTCCTAACACGTTGAGTCCAATGGACATACGGCACAGGCTGTTGCCGAATCCCCCCCTCTCCGCCATCTTTGTTTTCGCAATCCCTTATCCAACCTGAATCACCAGTCCCATTGACGGCCTAAGTGTGTGTGACTAATCTTTCCGGCGGGTGTAAGTACTTGGCAGCAAAGGCGTTGTCGGGTCTTGTGGACCATAGGAACGCATAAGGTGATCCGCCGGTGGCGGATCGAGACAGTCGGGCGCAGCAAGCAGCGCCCCTACGTTTGGCGCTCCCCAGACGCCCATGCCAGAAAGCGCGGTCGCGCACGCCTAAGTCATCCGGGCCACGATAACAGACCGGCCCCGCCGAGCGTTTTGACGCCCGGCGGGGCCAGGAGTTCGCGCTACTTATTCGCTTATTGCAGCGGCACCGCGATGAGTCTCACGTTTCTGATCTTGGCAGTGCCGGAAGCATTGGAGCTGCGGTAATCCACATCCACCGTGCGCGTGCCCGTAGCAAGATTGCGCACGTCGATGCAGCCGGAGTTCATGTAGTTGGCAGCCGCCTGCGTCGTCAGAAGCGGATTGGCCTCGGTCGTCGCGTTATCAAGCTGCTGCTGCATCTGCACGTTGTAGGTGGTGCTCGTGTCGGCAAGCCCGCAGCTCATGAGCATCAGCCAGTTACCCGCAGTCCCTACACTCCAGGACTTCGTCAGCTTCTGCTGCCATGCCGTAGAAGTCGTCGTGGCCTCTGTGTCGCTCGCCGCCGACTGGTAGCCGGTAAAGCGGCTGCCCGCAAGGCGTATTGCGATCACACGGGCGCGGTCGAGGTGATGAACCGAGGTGCCGCCCGACTTCGATGCGGCTATGGTCATTGTCTGCGCCGAGGCGGCGAGATTGACCATGTTGGCAGACAGGAAGGCACGCCTGTTGCCCGTGTTGTTGTTGGTCAGCACGATGGTGTTATTGGATGTGCCGTTCAGGCGGTTCTCAATTGTCGTGTAGTAGCTTGTCGTGGCAGCGGTGAACGAACCGCTCCAGATCAAGAGGTAATCGCCCGCGGTGGCAGGGGTAAACGTGGTTGTAACATAGTTAGTCATCGTGGTTGTAATGTCGTTACCCGTGTCGCCCTGGTCGGCGTTATTGAGTTCCAGAGACGCCTTGCGCAGAGCCACGATGCGAGCGTTACGGATGTAGGCGGTGCGGCTGGAGGATGACGAACTGTAGTCGAGGTATAGAGTGTGAGATGCCGCCGACAGGCTCACCACCTTGGCGTTAGCCACCGTGATGTAGTCGCTCGTGGTCTTGGGGTAGTTAATCGTGTTCTGCATGACCGAGCCGTCGATTGTAACCTGCGTCCTAACGTTGGCGCTGGTGTTATTCTCCTTCACTTCGGCCATTGCAAGGATGAGATACGTGTCGGCGGTGTTGACAGTGAAGGTCAGAGTCGTCTTGTGCTGGTAGCTTGTGGAACTCGTCGAGGACTCGCTGTCAGCAGCGGCGTACTGGTACGTGGCGTCTCCCGCGGGGCTGATCACAATCGAAAGGGCCTTGTCATTCACGTTCGTCGGCACCCAGCTATCGGCTACGCGGATCGTGAAGTTGGAGGTCCCGGACGCGGTCGGCGTGCCACTGATGACGCCTGTGGAAGCGTTAATCGACAGGCCGGAGGGCAGTGTGCCGGAGTATACCGACCAGGTATAGGGAGTTGCGCCACCCGTGGCGGCCATGGTCTGGTTGTAGGCCACTCCTACCGTGCCGTTGGGCAGCGAGGATGTAGTTATGGTGAGGGTTGCCGGCATGACAGTGATTGACAGCGCCTTCTGTGCGGTCATCGGCGTACCCTGGGAATCGGCGGCCTGGACGGTAAAGCTGGAGGCGCCGTACGCTGTGGGCGTGCCGGAGATGACGCCGGCCGAGGTGAGACTCAAGCCCGAAGGCAGGCTGCCTGAGGCGAGGGTCCAGGTGTACGGCGGAACGCCTCCTGTAGCTGCGAGGGTCTGGCTGTAGGCGACACTGACCTGGCCGTTCGGGAGGCTGGACGTTGTGATCTGGACCGGAGGCGTGTAGTTGACTACGAGCATCGGCCTGCCGGCGGGATCGATCGGCCAGTCGGCCATTCTCGTATAGAGATGACCGCTGGAGTTGAGCTTGAGCATGAGCCCCTCATTGGCGTAGGAACCGTTGGCCCAGTTGGCGACGAGTGTCGTCACGTCGAAGGATATCCATCCGAGCGTGCCGCAGTTGCCGGTAGTATACACGGCCGGCGTAGCGTAATCGGTCCCGGAGAGCATGCCCGCCGCGCCCCACGGCGTGCCGTTGAGCCTGTTGTTGTAGGTGGTTTGCGCGACGTCCCAGTGGGTGAGGACACGGAAGAGATCCACCTTGGGAGATGTGCTCCAGTTGTTGGAGGCGAAGATACTCACGGTTGCGCTGTTGATCCTCGCGCCGGTCGGGACGCTCGACAGGCTCCATCTGTAGAGCTGACGGTCGGTCGTGCCGTACTGCAGGTGCGCGGTTACCGCGGTGGCGTAGTTGGAGTTGGGGTTATCCGGATCAAGCCATGTGTCTTCCGCGCCGGCGTAGCCGCCGACGCCCTGCTGCAAGGACAGGTTGACGGTGTTGGCGCCGGCTATAACGACGCAGAACACCTTGTTATCCACCTGGGCCGTGGGCGTCGTAGAGTCCGTGGCGCGCATCGTGAAGGAGAAGACACCCGACGCAGTCGGCGTGCCTGTGACTGCTCCCGTAGAGGAGTTGACCGTGAGGCCCGTCGGCAGCGAACCCGCGGCAAGCGACCACGTGTACGGGGATGTGCCGCCGCCCGCGGCAAGGGTGCAGCTATAGGCAACGCCGGTCGAGCCGTTGGGCATGAGGTAGGTCTTTATGGTGCAGACGGCCGGGTCGATCGTGATAGAAAGCGCCCTTTCATAGGTTGCGGGAGTCGGTGCCTGGGAATCGGTCACGCGCACCGTGAAGGAGAACGCGCCATAGTTATTGGTCGTACCCGTGATCTGGCCGGTCGAGCTGTTGATGGAGTAGCCGCCGGGCAGAGCCCCGGCGCTTATCGACCACGCGTACGGCATAACACCGCCGGACGCCTGGACGGTCTGGGAGTACGCGACGCCCATCTGCCCGTTGGGCAGACTCGAGGTCGTGATGGTGAGAGCAGCCGGGACAATCGCAATCGAGAGCATCGCGTCGTTGGTCGCGTGTGTCGGCGTTTGGGAATCGGTGACGCGCGCGGTGAAGTTCGACGTGCCCGGCATCGTCGGCGTGCCGCTGATGACGCCCGTTGATGTATTGAGCGTCAAGCCGGCGGGCAGTCCTCCGGAGAGAATCGACCAGGTGTACGGCGTCATGCCGCCCGTCGCGGTGAGCGTCTGGCTGTATGCAACGCCGACCGTTCCGCTCGCAAGGCTCGAGGTGGTGATGAGCAGCGGCGCCGGGGTCACGACGATGGACAACGCTTTGTCGTTGGTCCCGTGCGTGGGCGTCTTGGAGTCGACGACGCGGATGGTAAAGTTGGACGTGCCGTATGCCGTCGGCGTTCCGGAGATCACCCCTGTCGAAGCGACCAGGGACAATCCGGAGGGCAAGCTGCCGGATAGGACGGACCAGGTGTAGGGGGTCACGCCGCCGGTTGCGGCCAGCGTCTGGTTATAGGAACTGGCGACCTGCGCGTTGGGCAGGCTGGCAGTGGTTATGGTAAGCGGCGCGACGTCGACAATAATCGACAACGCCTTGGAGTTTGTGCCGGCAGTCGGCGTGGCCGAATCGGTCACCTTAACGGTGATGTTGGAGGTTCCCGCCGTTGTCGGAGTGCCGGCTATCTCGCCCGTCGCGGCAGTAAGCGTAAGTCCCGCCGGGAGGCTTCCAGACTGTATTGACCAGGTGTAGGGCAACACGCCTCCCGTCGCCGTCAGTATCTCGCTGTAGAACGAGCCGACCGTGCCGCCGGAGAGGCTGGCGGTGGTGATAGTGGGCGCGGACACGTTGACTGTTATAGAGAGCGCCTGGTCGTCGGTGCCGTGTGTCGGTGTGGTCGAGTCAACCACGCGGACGGTGAAGTTGGACGCTCCGCCGGTCGTAGGAGTGCCCGAAATGACGCCGGTCGACGTATTGAGCGAGAGCCCCGCCGGCAGGCTGCCGGAGAGAACCGACCACGCGTACGGCGTCACGCCGCCGGTCGCGATAACCGGCTGCGAGTAAGCCACTCCGACCGAACCGTTGGGTAGAGTCGTCGTGGTGATGTTGACCGCGCCGCCGCCGCCGGCCGGGGTGTAGACCACCTGAAGCATCGGATGGCCCCACCACTCGGGGGCCGCTTCGCGCATGAAGGTGCGGGCCCAGCCGTCGGAGAGCAGCCTGTACATGACGCCCTCGTTGGCGTAGGCGCCGTTGACCCATCCCTGCACGGTGCCTGTGATGTCGAAGGAAACGAAGCCCGTACCGGTTATCGCCGTGGCGCCAAGAGCCGTGCCGTCGTAATCAGGCCCGGCCTGCATGCCCGGCGTGCCCCATGCCACTGTATCGGTCGCATTGTTGTATGTAGCCTGCATCTCCTCCCAGTGCTTGATCACGCGATAGCAGGCGACCGTCGGCGTGCCGGAGACAAGATCCATCACGTAGAAGGAGACCGTCGCCGAGCTAACGGTTGCGCCGGACGGTATTGACGACAGGTCAAACTCGTGCAACTGGCGGTCCTGCGTCGGAGACTGCAGGTGCGAAATGTCACTGTCCCCGAAATTGCCCGTCGGGTAGTCCTCGGTCATCCATGTGTCCCTTGTGCCGGCGTAGCCATCGAGGTCGTCCTGGAAGGTGACGTGCCGCGTGGACGTGACGGTAATCGACAGCGCCTTGGTGGCGGTCGCCGCCGCATAGTCGGTCACCCTTGCGGTGAAGTTCGACGTGCCCGGAACCTGGCCGGTGCCGCTGAGCATACCGGTTGCCGGATCAAGGGCGAGGCCGATGGGCAGGCTTCCGGAGGATATAGACCAGGTGCAGGGGCTCGTGCCGCCGGAGGCCGTAAGCGTGGCGGAGTACGCGACGTCGAGGTCGCAGCTCGGCAGGCTCGTGGTCGTCACGGAGAGCGGATGGACGCCTTCCACCACGTACTCGTAGCAGCCGATATCGTAGACGCTGTTTTGCGGCCTTGACATGCCTTCCAAGTCTTCCGACACCTCGGTGAGCGTCGTGCCTGCGTCCTTGGCAGGCGAGGTTGACTTCAGGTGGTAATCATTCCCTGAAGGATTGACAAAGAGCGCGGTGTCCGCGGCTTGTATGGAGTGCGTATCGTAACCATACGTGCGCCAAGTGGACAGCTGCATCGTCGTGCCGCCGTCGTCGAAGGCGAACCAGTTGCCGACGACGTTGTAGTCGGACTGGAAGTCCGATCTGCTTGCGGTCGGAATGCATATGCTGCCCCTGCCCTGCGCGTCGCCGTAGTGATAGAGGATGTTATTGAAGACGCGCTGGCCCAGAGGCGCCGGCGACTTGTCATCGATCATGAAGATGACAAAATACGCGCCGGACTGCAGCAGAACGGTGTTGTTGTAGATGTTGAGGTGGTTGGAGCACTCTGCCGCTTCGCCGCCGTAGATTGAGAACCCCTTGGAGGCGATGCTGTACACCAGGTTGTTTCTTATGCTGGAGTACTCCAGGCCCGGGAAATTGAAGCCGTTGGTGTCGTCGTGAAGCGTGTTCTTCTCGAGCGTCCAGTAGGACATCATCCCGTCGCCACCCATAGACACGTCGGCATTGTTCTGTATGCCGTTTCCGACGTTGGAGTAGCTGAGGTTGGACCTGTTGATGCCGTAGTCGCCCGAGTTGCTGTTGTATATGCCGTGCTCGCCGTTGCTGTAGCTGATGTTGTTGGTAACGGCAAGATAGTCAGAGAACGCTGAGAATATGCCGGTCTTGTTGGCGTTGTGCACCTTGCAGTTCTTGACGGTCATGTGCGTGGTGTTGCGCATGTCGATGCCGTAGCCGAAGACACTCCCCTGCACGGTGCCGTCCACCTCGAAACCGTCTACCGTCCAGTAGTTGATCGTTGGGCTGTAGCCTTCGAACTCGATCATGCTGCCGTGGTAGACGCGGTTGTTCTTGGAGTTGATGATTGCGCCATACTGGGTCTGGGACCTGAGGGTGATAGGCGCGTTCGGAGAGCCGCTCTTGTCCTCGATCCTGAACCCGGCGTAACTGCCGGACGTAACGATGACGGTATCGCCTGCGACAACCGTATCGACGGCCTTCTGGAGCGTCGCCCAAGGCTGAGTCTGGGTGCCGGGATTGTTGTCGTTGCCGGAAGTCGAGACATAGTAGGTATTTGTGGCGACATTGACGATGATCGTGAACGCCTTATCGTTGGTGGCGTGTGTCGGAGTCTGGGAATCGACCACACGGATCGTGAAGCTGGAAGTGCCGGCAGCAGTGGGCGTTCCGGAAATCACACCCGTCGATGCGGCAAGCGAGAGTCCCGAAGGCAGCGTGCCGGCGTTGACCGACCACGTATACGGCGTCTGTCCGCCGGTGGCCGCGAGGGTCTCGATGTAGCCGACACCCACCTGCCCCTCCGACAGGCTGGAGGAGGTTATGGTAAGCGCCCCGAAGCCGATGACAATCGACAGGGCCTTGTCATTGGTTGCATGTGTCGGGGTGGCGGAGTCGGTCACCCGGACAGTGAAGTTCGACGTGCCGGTTGCCGTTGGCGTGCCTGAAATGACGCCGGTGGCGAAATCGAGCGATAACCCGGCGGGCAGGCTGCCGCCCGCAATCGACCAGGAGTACGGCGAGACGCCGCCGGAGGCCGCAAGGGTCTGACTGTACGCGACTCCGACGTTGCCCCCCGCGAGGCTGGTCGTGAGCACGGTGAGTGTAGCCGGATCGACGGTGATTGAGAGGACTTGTTCGTCGTAGGATGGCGTCGGTATCTGCGAATCCGTGGCGCGCACTGTGAAGGTAGTGACGCCGTACCCGGCCGGCGTGCCGGTGATGGCGCCGGTGGATGCGTTAAGGGACATGCCGCCAGGCAGACTGCCGTATACGATGGACCACGTATAAGGCGGGATGCCGCCCGTCGCGGCAAGCGCGGCGCTGTAAGCCGAATTGACGACGCCGTTGGGCAGAGAAGTGGTCGTTACGGTGATCGGCGGAATATGGAACTCGTAGCACCCGATGTCGTAAACGCCGCCCCACGGCCTTGCATAGCCTTCGAGGTCATCGGTCACGTCGGTAACCATCGTGCCGCTATCCCTCGCGACGGCCGTCTGCTTGAGATGGTAATCGGCGGCCGAGGGATTCATGAAGAGATCGAAGTCTGTGCCCTGAACAGAGTTAATGTCGTGGCCGCGGCTGCGCCATGTGGCGAGATTCATGGACGTGGAGTTGTCATCCATGCCGAAGTAGTTCATCACGACGTTGTAGTCGGACTGGAAGCCCGTCTCCGCCGCCGTATCGACGCATATCGAGCCGCGGTTGACGTTTGTGTCATAGTTGTACAGGATATTGTTCAGCAGAGTGTTGTTAGTGCCTTCCGGTATTCCGGCTGCGATCCTGTGGATAAGCACGTCATAGTAGCCGCCCGCGTTGCAGAGGATGGTATTGTTCAGGACGCGGTTGTACGTGGACGTGATGGCGCCGGTGTTGCCGAGCATCTCTATGCCCTTGCCCTGGCCGTATGCGAGGTTGTTGCGGATGATCGAGTCGCGCGCGCCATCGAAGCACATGAACCGCGAGACCGCACTATAGCAGATGTTCTTTTCGATCGTGTAGCCGGAGAGAATGCGGTCGCCGGAGGCGGTCGCTTCACTGGCGATGAACATGCTGCTCGACGGAGCGTTGTGGATACTGTTGCCGCGGATCGTGTTGTAGTCGCCGCTATTACCCACATATATGCACGAGCCACCCGTGTTGCTGTAGGTCTCGTTTGAGAGTACGGAACAGTAGTTGGAGTACCAGGCGACCAGGTTCTGGGCGGCGTTGGCGTGGATCTTGCAGTTCTGTACGGTGATGTGGTCGCCGTACTGTACCTCAACGCCGTAGTTGGGCGAACTGGTCACCTCAAAGCCGTCGATTATCCAGTAGGCGACACCGTTGGTCTCGATGTCGGCCTTGACTTCGAGGTTCGAAGGCTTGGTGCAGAGCGCGCCCGGCGTGTTGATTACGACCGAAGCGCCCGAGGCCGCCTGAATCGTCTTGACGTTGCCCGCAGAACCGGAGTAGCGGATTCGAGCACCGGCGTACGTACCGGCATTCACGATGATCACGTCGCCGCCGATCACGGTATCCACAGCGTGCTGAATCGTGAGCCAGGGCTGGCCCGAGTTGCCGGGCCAACTGTCGTTGCCGCTTGTGGCCACGTAATACGTCATCGCCGCGGCATTGACCACTATCGACAATGCCTTACTGTCGGTGGCGGGCGTCGGCGTTTGCGAGTCGGTGATCTTAATCGTGAAGCTCGAAGTGCCCGTCGCGGTCGACGTGCCCGATATCACGCCGCCTGTGCCGTTGAGGGAGAGCCCCGCCGGCAGGCTGCCCGACAGTATCGACCATCCGTAAGGCAGCTGGCCACCCGCAGCCTGAAGCGTCTGGCTGTAGGAGGAGCTGACCCTGCCGTTGGGAAGGCTGGTCGTGGTGATACTGACGGGTATGGAACCGCCCGTCTGGACCGCGATGGAAAGCGCCTTGGTAGCCGTGCCCGCCGGAATCTGGCTGTCGGTCACCTGAGCGGTAAAGCTCCAGGTGCCTGCCGCGGTCGGCGTGCCGGAGATGACGCCCGTACCCGGCACAAGCGACAGACCCACCGGCAGCGATCCTGCCGAGATCGACCAGGTGTAGGGCGAAATGCCGCCGGAGGCAGCAAGCGTCTGGCTGTATGCCACGCTCACCGTGCCGCCGGCGAGACTTGAGGTCGTTACCTGCAGCGTGCCGACTGAGACGATAATCGACAGAGGCTGTGTGGCAACCGCATTGACAGAGTCGAGCACCTTGACGGTGAAGTTGGAGGTTCCGCCGGCCGTGGGAGTGCCGCTTATCACGCCCGTGGAGGCGTTAAGCGTGAGCCCTGTGGGCAGGCCGCCTGATTGCACCGACCATGTGTAAGGCGCTGTGCCGCCGGTCGCTGCAAGCGTCTGTGAGTACGCCTCCCCGGTAGTGCCGTTGGGAAGGCTTGTGGTGGTGATCGACACCGAGCTGCCGCCCGAGACGGTGTAGCTGACGACGAGCTTCGGCCGCAGAGTCGTATCGGTGGAGTAATCGGCCATGTACGTGAAGAAATGGCCGCCGGAATACAGCTTGAGCATTACGCCTTCGTTCGCGTAGGAGCCCGCGGCCCAGCCGGCCACGAGTCTTGTCACGTCGAAGGAGATCCAGCCGGTAGAGCCGACGTCGCCCGTGCAGGCGCCTGGTACAGCGTCGTAATCGGTGCCGGCCAGCATGCCTGCTGCGCCCCAGGCCGTTCCCGTCAGGCGGTTGTTATAGGTTGCCTGCGCGACGTCCCAGTGGGTGATGCAGCGGTGAAGATCTACGTTGGCGGTACTGGAGTAGTTGTTGCTCACGTAGAGACTTAGTGTTGCCGAGTTGATCGTCGCCCCGGCCGGTATCGACGAGATATCGGCCTTGTGGAGTTGCCTGTCAGGCGTCAAGTACTGGAGATGGTCGCCCGTATCGGATTGGTGGTTGGTAGTCGGCGTGTCGGGATCGAGCCATGTGTCCTGCCACGAACTGTAGCCGCCGAGGCCGTTCTGGAAGGTCTTCTCGTAGGCGGTTCCCGCCGTCATGGTAATGCTGAAGGCCTTGTCGTAGGTGACCGCCGGGATGCGGCTGTCTGACGCGCGGATGGTGAAATTCGAGGCGCCTCCGGCAGCGCATGTGCCGCGCAGCCAGCCGCTTATCGGATCGAGGCCAAGACCTGTGGGCAGTGTTCCGGAGACCACCGACCATGTGTACGGCGATACGCCGCCGCCGGCCGCGAGCCTCTGTGTATAGAACGTATTGGTCAATGCGTTAGGCAGGCTCGCCGTCGTTATCGTGAGGCCGGCCGGTCCGCCAACGGTTGTCTCGTAGCAGCCGATATCATAACCGGCGCCCTGCGGCCTGGACGTACCGTCCATGTCGTCAAGGACGTCCGTCAGCGTCGTGCCCGCGTTAAGGGCAGGGGAACTCGCGGCAAGGTGGTAATTGCGGTTAGCCGGGTCAGCCCACAGCGTCGTATCGGCGGTGGCGGCAACCGATACAGAGTGTGTATCGTAACCTCTCGTGCGCCACGCGGCCAGTTGCTCGGTAACCCCATTGTCGTCGAGCGCGAACCAGTTGTTGACGACGTTGTAATCGGACTGGAAATCGCTCGTCATGTAGCTGTTGATGCACATCGAGCCGCGGCCGGCCGAATCCATGTAGGTGAAGAGGATGTTGTTGAACACCCTGTGGCCGGTGGGAAGGGGCTTGCTGCCGCTGCCGTCGCACCAGAAGTTGAGCGGGTAGAAACTGCCGTTGAGGCATATGAGGGTGTTGTTCACGAAGCGGTCGTTGCGCGACCAGATCGAGCTGTCGGAGCCGGAAACCTGGATGCCCTTGGAGCTGTTGCCCCAGGCGAGGTTGTTTCGCCAGATCGAGGAGTCCACGCCGTCCGCATCGTAGCCGTTGGCATTCGAATATGCGACGTTCTTCTCGATTATCCAATTGCTCATGATGCCGTCGCGGCCGGCGGTGCAGTCGCCGTTCATGTGGATGCCGCAGCCTTTGGTGCCATAGAGCAGGTTGCGGCTGCAGATGCCGTAATCGGACGAGTTGTTGACATAAATGGCGTGCTCGCCGGTGGTAAAAGACGTGTTCTTGTCGATGAAAAGATAATCCGAGAGAGCGCCGAATATGCCCGTTCTCGCGGCGCCGTCAACTATGTTGTTGTTGATGCTTATGTGGCTGGTCACGCGGGCATCAATGCAATACGTGGACGATGTGACGCCGTGAACCGTGAAGCCGTCAACTGTCCAGTAGCTGATAATCGCCCCAAACTTCTCAATTTCAACAAACGAACCGTGCTTGGCGCGGGTAGGCTCTTTGGCGTTAATGATCGCGGCTCCCGGCGTTTCCGACATGATGGTCTTGGGTTGGGCGCCGGTGCCGCTGTTTTCTATGCGGAATCCCACATACGTGCCGGGCTCGACGATGATCGTGCCGCCGGGCGGGCAGTTATCGACCGCGTACTGCAGCGTCAGCCAGGGCTGATCGTAGCTGCCGGGGTTGCCGTTGGTGCCGGTCGACGACACGTATCTGGGAACGAAGCCGGATAGCGCCCCTCCTATCACGACGGTGAAAGACTTGCTGTTGGTGACGGCGGGCGACTGAGAGTCGGTTACCCGGATGGTGAACGTATAGTTACCGGTGGCCGTCGGAGTGCCGGATATCTCTCCCGTCGTGCCGCTGATGCTCAGACCGGTAGGCAGAGAGCCGGACTGGACGGACCACGTGTAAGGCATGACTCCGCCGGTGGCGGAGAGATGCTGCGAGTAACGCGCGCTGAGGTTGCCGTTTCGCAGCGAAGGCGTCGTGATCGAGAGAGGCAGCGCGGTAACGGCTATGGAGAGCGCCTGCTGAGCTGTCTGCGCCGTGGGCGTCGTAGAATCCGTAAGCCTGATGGTGAAGTTGGATGTTCCGGTAGTCGTGGGCGTGCCGGTTATGGTGCCGTAGCTTGTATCGAGCACGAGCCCGGCAGGGAGGCTGCCCGAAGTGATGCTCCACGCATACGGCGCGGTGCCGCCGGAGCCGATTATCCGCTGGGAGTAGGCTGTGCTCAATGTCGCGCCGGGCAGGCTTGTTGTGACTATCGCCACGGCCACTTTCGCAGCGGCGAATTCATAGCATCCGCAGTCCCAATACGCCCCCTGCGGCCTCGATAGTCCATCCTTGTCGTCGTTGACATCGGGTGACGTTGAGAGGCCTTTGTCGATGGCCTGGGAGCCTGAAGGCAGGTGGAAGTTCTTGCTGGCGATGTCGGCGTTGTCCGAATCCACCCAAAGCGCGGTCCTCGTAGCCTGGTCGTTGCCGACCTGCACCGAGTGCGTGTCATAGCCGAGAGCCTGCCACTGTGCGGTCGTGTATGAGGTCCCGTTGTCGTCGAGGGCAAACCACGCCATGACCACGTTATAGTCGGACTGGAAATCACTGAGGCACTTGGAACTCATGCACATCGTGCCGCGCATGAACGAGTTCTGGTAGTTATAGAGGATGTTGCTGAAAATCCTGTAGCCCACGGGGTCGGGGATGCTTGTCGTCTGGATCACGCATGACAGCGGATACCAGCCGTAAGAGGGGCACACGAGCGTGTTATTGAAGATGCGCGCGTAGCGCGTGTTGACGGCGCCGTTGGACGCGCCGTCGCCGCCGGTAAAATGCAGCCCCTTGGATCTGTTGTCGTACGCGAGATTGTTCTTCCAGACGGTGTACTCTACGCCGTCCGCGTCAAAGCCGTTCGTGTTGGAGTAAGATGTGTTCTTCTCCACCGTCCAATAGCTCATGATGCCGTCGCCGCCGTCGTCCTTGCCGCCGTTCATGTGGTGGCCGAGGCCGACGTTGTCGTGCATCGTGTTGCCGCTCAGTATGCCGTAATCACCCGAGTCGCTTGTGTATATGCCGTGTTCGCCGTTGGAATAGGTGAGGTTGTTGATCACGGAGAAGTAGTCCACATGGCCGCAGAAGATACCCGTACGCTTGGCATTGTAGGTCTTGCAGTTCTTGACGGTGATGTGATTGCAGGAGCGCACGTCGATGTCATACGTGGAGATGCTGTTGCCGTTGACTTCGAAGCCGTCAATGGTCCAGTACTGAACCGTGCCGAGGAAGTTCTCGACCTCGAAGTAGCTGGCATGCTTGGCCCTGGTCGGCTCCTTGTCATTGATGAGGGAACCCCATGGCGTCTCTGACATGATCGTCTTGGGGGCGCTCGACGTGCCGGAGCTTTCAATCCTGCAGCCGATATAGGTGCCGGGCTCCACGACGATAGTGTCGCCGTTAGGGCAGCTGTCGACCGCGTACTGGAGGGTGGCCCAAGGCTGTTGCCACGTGCCGGGGTTGGTGTTTGACCCGGCGGTCGAGACATAGTGCCATGTGCCGGTAGGAACGGTGGCATTGACCTTGATGGTGAACTGCTTGTCGTTGGTAAAGGGCGCGGTCTGGCTGTCACTTACCCGCGCCGTGAACGTGTAGCTTCCCGCGGTCGTCGGCGAGCCGCTTATTTCGCCGGTAGCGGCGTTAAGGCTGGTCCCGGTCGGCAGCGAACCGCTAACTATCGAATAGGTGAACGGCGCGGCGCCGCCTGTTTGGTTAATATTCTGTGAATAGTGCATGCCGACGTAGCCGTCGCGCATGAACGGTGTCGTGATGTAGAGAGGCAGGGCGGTAATCGTGATCGTGAACTGCTGCTGGTCATTGCCCTGGGGATTGTTGGAATCGGTGAGGCCAATGGTGAAATAGAACGTGCCGAGCCCGGTCGGCGTGCCGCTTATCGTTGCGGTGGTCGTGTCGAACGTGAGCCCGAGGGGAAGCGCACCGGATACGAACGACCAGGTGTAGGGAGTCACGCCGCCGCCGGCTTCGAGTTTCTGAAGATACGGTACGGTGAGCGTACCGTTGGGTACGCTCGTCGTGAGAATATCGAGCGCGGCGACGCCGCTCGCGTACTCATAGCAGCCGCAGTCGTACTTGAGGCCCTGGGGTCTCGACAGGCCGGCCATGTCTTTCGTCACGTCCGGTGAAGCGCACAGACCCTTGTCGATAGCCAGAGACGCGGCTTTGAGGTGATAATCACTGCCGCTTGGGTTGACCCATATGTTCACGTCGTCGGTGGTCGCTACCTGTGTGGAGTGCACGTCATAGCCGCGCGCGCGCCACGTAGCAAGCGACTCCTGGCTGCCGTTGTCATCGATGCCGAACCACCCCATGACCACGTTGTAGTCGGACTGGAAATCGCTGAAGCCCGTGCTCGACATGCACATCGAGCCGCGGTACGCGTGGTCCTGGTAGCTGAAGAGAATATTGTTAAAGACGCGGAAACCCGTCATGTTGCCCTTGGCGGTGTCGTTATTGATCATGGTCAGGGGGTACCACGCAGTTGTCGAACAGATGTAGGTGCAGTTGATGATCCTGCAGTCGCGGGAGTTTATCGCGCCGTCCGCGCCGGTGAAGTGGTAGCCCTTGGAGCCGAAGTTATACGCGAGGCAGTTCTTCCAGAGGCTTTGGCGGACGCCGTCAGCATCGCCGCCATTGGCGTCGGAGTAGGACGTGTTGCCGTCGCTCGTCCAGCCGGTCATGATACCGTCTCCCGGCGGAGTCATGGACAGGTCGGCGTTCATGTGGACGCCGTTGCCGCCGTTGTTGTGCGTGACGTTGCCCCTCAGCGTGCCGTAGTCGGCGGAGTTGTTGACGTATATGCCGTGCTCGGTATTGGAGTAGGAGGAGTTGTTCTCGATGAGCACGTAGTTGCCGTAAGCGGAGAAGATGCCCGTCCATCGCCCTCCCCCGCCCGCGGTGCCGTTGTTGTGAACGTTGCAGTTGCGGACTATGAGGTAGTCGGCAAATATGCCGTCGACGCCCCAGTGAGGCGCGCTTGTGACCTCGAAACCGTCAATCACCCAGTACTGGACGACTTGAGAACCGTCGTCAGATTGGATTTCGAGCCCTGAGGATCGACGATTGATGCCGCCGGGGGCGTTGATCAGAACCGCGCCGTTGGCCTTCAGGGTCTTGGGCGCGCCTGACGTGCCGGAGTACCTCATTCGACAGCCGGCGTATGTGCCCGGCTGGACGAGGATCATGTCCCCCGCCGCGATGGTATCCACCGCCTTCTGCAGCGTGAGCCACGGCTGGGACTGACTGCCCGGCCAGCCGTCGTTGCCACCGTTCGCAACGTAGTACGTCGCGCCAAAACCGGCCGATCCAACGATTGAAAATGCAAGAACTGCCACGATAACCGAAAGACTCGTTCTCATCTACCGCTCCTCCCCTCGCACAAATCCCGAGAATGGTAAGAAATATCCGGAACGAGGCGACAGCGGACGAACGGCATTCCGGGCGCTCCGGGCGCCGCGTCGCCATGGTCTCAAGAGACAAAGAGCGGCACAAGCACGCTGAAAGGAGTCCCTGTCATGGAGGCGTTTTCGAGATGCGCCTCTTGCGAGGCACTGCATATGATTCCGCGCCACGGTGAAAATGCAAGACAAATCCGTACACTTCGAAACTTTTTGTTGACCATTGCAGGGGGGAGATTGTTGATGCTTTAGCCCGGCGCGCCTGCCAAGAGACCTCACTGTACGCACGTTTGCGTGCCCAGCGTCCTCGGCACCCTGTGAGGGTATTGCCGTCGTCAACGCCCAGGACAAGCGCGCCTATTTCGATGGAGTACCGAACATACATAGGGTATGTTGTGGCAGTGAAGAACCGCTGTCGTTGTACCTGGGTGGTATGCCGATGTGATTTCACAGTGTCCTAAGTAACTCTTCTCATCGACATGCGCATTACGCAGCGGCCCTTACAGCGCCTTCGTGTATCGCGTGAGTGCGGAAGTATTTGTGCACCGCCCGGCGCAGATTATCGATCGTCTCGTGAAACCAGTTGCTGCATATCGCGCTTCATGCGCCGCCAAACCGTCTCTACGGCGTTTAGCCACGGAGAGTACGTCGGCAGAAAGTGACACTCGAATCGCCCCGCGTATCGCGCCAGATACTGCCTGACTGCCTTCGAGCAGTGTATCGAGGAATTGTCCGGCACCGGATGCACCATCCCGACCTCCTGCCCCGCCGAAACTCCTGCTTGAAATCATCTATATGCTTTCTTTTGAAACGTAATCCGGATCGGGGCTTGTGATCCTGAGCTTGGGCCGGCAAAACCTCGAGCCTCGCCTCAGAAGCGCTCTTCTCACGCCGAAGTATCCGGCATTGACCCTGAAGGTTCTATTGACCCGCTTGGTAAGGAGCCCCGCGTCCCATGTATGGCCGTCAAGCCCGACGCTCGCGGGACTCCTGCCTTACCTCCCGGGCCAATTGCTCCTGCTGCTGCTCCGGTACCATTCCCAAGCATACCACTCTTCTCACGCAAGCCGGGCATGATCGTCCGACAGAGGCCTGCCATCTCCAGGCTGCCATACACGCTCGGCATACGACAAAGCGGGCCCGCGATGTTCCGCGAGCCCGTGTGCGCTGCCTGGTGCTTCGAGTGCTTACTGCTGATCGAGCGGCAGGCCATAGAATCTGAGTCTCTTTACCTTGGCCATGCCGCCGGAGTTTGTCGTCCTCCAGTCCATGTCCACCTTGCGCGGGGTGCTTAGATTGCGCACGTCGATAGAGCTGTAGTTAAGAAGGTCGCTCACATCCCTGGGCTTCATCAGTTGCTGACCGCAGATGCTCGTGTCATTGAGCTGTGCCCTTACCTCCGTCTGGCAGCTTGTCGAAGAGTTATTAAGCCGTGCGCCGTTAAGGAGTAGCCAGTTGCCGTTTACCCCATATGTCCACGTCGTAGTAAGACACTGCTGGAAGGTCGTAGCCGTGGTATTCTGTTCCAGCGCATACCCTGCAGCAGTATTGGCAAACCTCCCCTGAGACAGCCTCAAGGCAAGTATCCTTGCTCGGCGGATGTAATGGTTAATGGGGTCTGTTGCCATCTTCCTGCCTGTGATCTTGTGGGTAATGGGCACTCCCGCAGGGGCATTGGCAAGGTAGTTGAAGCTCATGAAGGTAGTGTAGTCGCCGTTATCGGCGGCTCTCATTATCCCCTCATCATTCAGGACGCCGTTGTAGAGTGTCTGGAGGTCAGTGGATACCGTTGTAGTGGCATTAAGCTCCGCTGTCGAGATCACAAGGTAGTTACCGGTTATTGCAGGCGTCCAGGTAAGTGCCGCTATATCCGTGCTGTTAATGGTAAGGGCCTTGGCGTTGTCGTTGGCGACGTTGTAGAACTCCAATGCCGCCTTTCTGACGACGCAGATGCGTGCGTTGCGGATATATGCGGCCGCAGCAGCGTTGCCCGCGCGATACATGAGGCTAATCGTGTGCGGACCGGCCGAGAGATTGGCCACCTTGACCGTAACAAAAGGCAGGTAATCGGTCGGATCAACGGGCTTACGCGTGTTCTGACCCGCGCCCTGTCCGTCGATAAAGAGTTGGACAAAGGTGGCGTAACTCGCGTTCGGGCACCTGAACTCGCAGAAGCCAAACACGATCCAGTCGTCGGCCGCGGGCGGAGTGAAGGTAAGGACCGCCTTGCCGACGTAGTTGGTGTTGGTTGTCGAAGACTCGGAATCGTTGGAGACGAACTGATAGGAAGCGCCGCTCGAGACGGAGATCGACAGCGCCTTGGTGGCGCTGTTGGCAGGCGTCCAGGAGTCGGTCACCATGGCGGTGAAATCGAACGTGCCGCCGGCGCTCGGAGTGCCGCTGATGGTGCCGGTTGAGGCATTAAGCGAGAGGCCCGTCGGAAGGCCGCCGCTTGAGATTGACCACGCATAAGGCGTGGCGCCGCCGGCAGCCGTAACCGTTCGGTTATACGCAACCCCCAAAGGCGCGGCCGGCAGGCTCGTTGTGGTAATTGTAAGCGTCGTCGGAACCACGTTGATCGTGAGCGCCTGCATAGCGGTCTGGGCAGGGGCTCCACCGTCGACGACCTGAGCGGTGAATCCCGCAAGGCCGTAAGCAGTAGGCGTGCCGCTGATCCCGCCGGTAGAGGCGTCAAGGGAAAGCCCCGCAGGGAGACTGCCGGAGGCGATTGACCAGGCATAAGGTGTCACGCCGCCTGTAGCCGCCACGGTCTGGCTGTAGGCCACTCCTACCTGGCCACCGGGCAGGCTGGAAGTAGTGATTGAAAGCGCCAGCGGATTGACGGAGATCGAAAGGGCCGCCGTCGCCGTTGCGGGCGTGCTCTGGGAGTCGCTCACCCGAACGGTGAAACTCACCGTGCCGGACGCACTGGGCGTGCCGCTGATTGCACCGGTAGCGGCCGTGAGAGATAGACCCGCGGGCAAGCTGCCGGAAATGACCGACCAGCTATACGGCGTCGTGCCGCCGGTCGCGGCAAGCGTCTGGCTGTAAAGAGCGCCCGTCTGCCCCGCGGGCAGCGTCGTTGTAGAGATGGCGAGCGGCGCGATCGTCACGTGATACTCGTAGCAGCCGATGTCGTACGCGGCGCCCTGTGGCCTCGCCGCGCCCTCGGAGTCGTCAGTCACGTCGGTGAGCGTGGTGCCAGCGTCCCTGGCAGGCGAATCGTTCTTGAGATGGAAATCAAATCCCGCGGGGTTGACAAAGAGCGCGGTGTCGGCGGCCTGTCTGGAGTGCAGGTCGTACCCGAGCGCACGCCAGCCGGTGAGGTCCATTTGCGTCGCGTTGTCGTCCAGCGCGAAGATGTTCATCACCACGTTGTAGTCGGACTGGAAGCCCGTCTGCGCGGAACTGTCGATGCAGAACGTTCCGCGGCCGGCGTTCGTGTTGTAGCTATAGAGGATGTTATTGAAGAAGGCGTTATTGGTCCCGGCCGGCAGCCCCCCGGTTGCCGTGTGGATGAAGACCGTATAGTAACCGCCGGTCAGGTTCACAAGCGTGTTGTTGAGGATGCGGTTGTTGTTGCAGGTCGCCGCGGAGTTCTGGCCGATCATGTCAAGCGCTCTGACCTGGTTATAGGCGAGGTTGTTGCGGATAACGGAGTCCACGAGGCCGTCGGCCAGCATCATCCTGGAACCGTTGGTGTAGCACTTATTCTTCTCGATCATCCAGTTGGACTGCAGCTTGTCGCCGATGCCGTTGTCGCTCGTGAGGAATATCGCGTTGGAGGCGGCGTTGTGTACGGAGTTGCCGCGCAGGACGCAGTAGTCGCCCGCCTCGCCGATGTACATGCTCGACCCGCCCGTATTGCTGTAGACCTCGTTGTTAAGGAGCGAGCAGTAGTTGGACATCCACATCACGACGTTATTGGCGGTGCCGTTGTGGATCTTGCAGTTCTGCACGGTGACGTGATCGCCATACTGGATCTCGACGTTGTAGTTCGGCGAGGAGGTGATTTCGAAACCGTCAATGAGCCAGTAAGCCACGCCGTCAGTGAGGGTATCGGCCTTGACTTCGAGGCAGGAGGGCTTGGTGCAGAGCGCGCCCGGGGTATTGATGAGAACGGTCGCGCCTGTGGCGACCTTAAGCGTCTTGATCTGGCCGGCCGCGCCTGAGTAGCGGATGCGCGCACCGGCATAGGTGCCGGCGTTGACGATAATCGTGTCGCCGCCGATGACCGTGTCGACCGCGTGCTGGATCGTCAGCCAGGGAGTACCGCTGGACCCGTCGTTGGCGTCGTTACCCGCCGGATCAACGTAGTAGGTCTTCGGCTCGGCATTGACCGTGATGGAAAGGGCCTTTGTGGCTGTGGCCGCCGGGGTGTCGGAATCGGCCACCTGAACCGTGAAGCTCGCGACACCGGAAGTAGTCGGCGTGCCGCTAATCGCACCAGTGTCCGACGTAAGCGACAGGCCGTCTGGGAGGCCGCCAGAGGCAATCGACCAGGTGTAAGGCGAAGTGCCGCCCACTACCGCAAGGGCTTGACTGTATGCCACCCCTACCTGCGCTCCAGGCAGGCTGGACGTGGTGATGATGGGCGCCGGCGGACTGACGAGGATTGAGAGGGCCTTCGTCGCCGTAGCAGGGGTGCTTTGGGAATCAGTGACCTGAACCGTGAAGTTCGCCGTGCCATAACCGGTGGGCGTGCCGCTCATGACGCCCCCTGAGGTCAACGAAAGCCCCTCGGGCAGGCTGCCGGAGGCAAGCGACCACGCGTAAGGCGTTACGCCGCCCGCGGCCACAAGCGTCTGACTATAATCAGAACCCGTCGTCCCTCCCGGCAGGCTCGAAGTCGTAATAGCGAGCGGAGCCGGGTTGATTGCTATCGAAAGCGCTTTCGTGGCCGATGCGAAAACGTTATCGGTCACCGCCAGGGTGAAGCTCGAAGTGCCGATGGCCGACGGCGTGCCGCTGACGGCGCCCGTCGAGCCGTTTAGAGACAGCCCCGCCGGCAGGCTGCCGCCGCTCAGAGACCATGTATAAGGCAAAGTGCCGCCGGCGGCCGTGAGGGTCTGGTTGTACGCCGCCCCTACGGTTCCGGCGGGCAGGCTTGAGGTTGTGATAGCGAGCGAGCCGCCGCTGTAGTCCATTACAAGCATCGGCTCGGGCCGCCCGGGTGAGTCGCACATGGCGGTCCAGCAGGTGCCGGCGGTGGTTTCCACATACATCACGCCTTCGTTGATGTGAGAGCCATTCACCCACGCCTGCACGGTGCTCGTGATATCAAACTTGGACCACTGCCCCACCGCCAGCGAGCTTGCCAGATCGGGCGACATAACGACCGTGCCTATTTCCGTTGCGTCGTAGTCGGTCCCGGACTGGAGTCCGCCGGCGCCCCACGCGGTGCCGGTAAGGCGGCTGTTCCACGTGGCCTGCAGTTCATCCCAGCGCCTCAGAACGCTGTAGCACTTGACCGTCGGGGTGCCGGAGAGTTGATAGGCGTAGAAGCTGATGACGGCCCGATTAATCGTGGCGCCAGGCGGGATCGCCGAGATGTCGAACTTGTGGACCTGCCTGTCTGCGGTGGCGTACTGAAGCTTGTTGACCTGTTCCGCGCCGTGATTGGTATCGGGGTCGTCGGAGTTGAGCCACGCGTCGTAGCCGTTGTTGATGCGGCGCTGGAAGAGTGCGTTGCCAATGAATACCGAGAACGCCTTCTGCGCGCTGACCGGCTGGCCGTCGGTTACCGTCGCGGTGAAGTTGAACGTGCCCTTGGCGGTCGGCGTTCCTGTTATATCGCCGGTGGATGCATTGAGCGAGAGGCCCGTCGGCAGGCTGCCGCCGCTTATCGACCACGTGTACGGCGCGAGCCCGCCCGCCCCTACAAGCGTTACATTGTGGGGCGTGCCATCCTTCAGGTACTGCAGATCAACGCAGCCATTGGGGACGTTGATGCTCGACACGACGAGAGGCGAATAGCTGATCGCTATCGAGAGCGCCGCCGTCGCTGTTGCGCCGACGCCGTCTGTCACCATCGCGGTGAAGCTCGAAGTGCCCGTTGCGGTCGGCGTGCCGCTGATCACGCCCGTAGAGGAAGCCAGAGACAGTCCCGCCGGGAGGCTCCCACCCGGGATGGACCATGTGTACGGCGACGTGCCGCCCGAGCGCGCGAGCGTCTGACTGTATGCGGCGCCTACGCTGCCCGCGGCGAGGCTCGCCGTCGTAATCGAGTTGGCCGCGTTAATGAGGATGGAAATCGTCTGTGTCGCGGTCAAACCCAGCGTATCGGTCACCTGCGCCGTAAAGCTCGACGCGCCTGCGACTGTTGGAGTGCCTGAGATGACACCGGTAGACGGCGCGAGAGACAGTCCCGCCGGCAGGCTTCCGCCGATGATCGACCAGGTATAAGGCGAGGTGCCGCCAGTGACCGTAAGGGTCTGATTGTAAGGAATATTGACCGTATCGGGCGGCAGTGTCCCGCTCGTGATGGCGATCCCGCTGCCGGCTGTGTAGTTGACGACAAGCATCGGCCGCCGGCGGTTGGGCGAGTTGTCCGACTCGCGCATCGTGCAGTTGACGCGGCCTGCCGCCGTCAGCCTGTACATGACGCCGTAGTTGTTGAAGGCGGTGTTCACCCACCCCTGGACCGCGCTGGTGATATCTATCGACACCCACTGCCCGGCGGTGTTTATCGGCGCGGAACCGAGGGCCGTAGAGACGTAGTCGACGTCCGGCTGGAGCCCGGCCAGCCCCCAGTTGACACCCGTGAGACGCGCCTGGAAGGTGGCCTGCATCTCGTCCCAGGACGTAAGCACGCGATAGCACGAGGCCGTCGGCGTGCCAGAGAAACCGTACGCCCAGAACGAGATGGTCGCGCTGTTAATAACGGAGCCTATCGGAATCGAAGAAACGTCGAACCGGCGAAGCTGCCTGTCCGCCGTTGCCCATTGCAGGACGTTTACAGAGTCGCTGCCGTAGTTGGCCGTGGGATAGTCGGAGTTGAGCCAGACGTCCGTCGTGCCGCTGTAGCCGTTGAGACCGTCCTGGAAGACAGCCATCTGCTCGCTGACGTAAATGGAATAACCTCTCTGCGCGGTCAGCCCGAAGCTGTCGGCCACCCTGACCGTGAAACTCGATGCGCCCGTCGCCGTCGCCGTGCCAGAGATTGCCCCGGTAGAGCTTCCAAGCGATAGCCCGGCCGGCAGGTTTCCGCCGTTGAGGGTCCACGTATAGCCGCCCGAGCCGCCCACCACGGCGACCGCGACGGGCGTGACGCCGTCGTACTGCGTGTACGCCGCATCCTTCCTGGCGTTGGGCAGCATCGACGTCGTTATCGCGAGCGGAGCCGTATCGACCACCAGCGACAATGCCTGCGTAGCCGTCGTGCCGATGCCGTCGGTCACCATGAGCGTGAAATTCGACGCACCCGCAGTCGTCGGCACGCCGTTAATAAGGCCGTCGAACGGAATTATGGACAGCCCGGCAGGAAGGCTTCCGCCGGCAACTGACCAAGCGTAAGGCGTCGTGCCGCCGGTAGCCGCCGGCGTGGTGCCGAACTTGTTGTTGATGTACGCGTGCGGGAAAGACGTGGTCGCAATGCTCAATGAACCAGCGGGGCTCGCGCCGTATTCATAGCAGCCGATATCATACGCGGGACCCGCGGGCCGCGCGTTGCCCTCGAGGTCTTCGGCGACGTCATAGAGGGCTGTACCGGCATCTCTCGCGGGCGAGGCGGACAGCAGATGGTAATCGTAGGTCGACGGGTTCACGAAGTAATTCACGTCGCTGCCCGTCGCTGCCTCGACAGAGTGCGTGTCAAGCGCGCGGACGCGCCAGGCGCTTATGTCCATCTGCGAGCCGTTGTCGTCGAGGGCGAAATAGTGCATCACGACGTTATAGTCGGACTGGAAGTCAGGCAAAGAACTCGACGAAACGCAGATACTGCCCCTGCCGCTCGAGTTGGTGTAGTGGTAGAGGATATTGTTGAATATCCTCATCCCGAGGCCCTTGACGGTCAGTCCCGCGTCGTCGTTGATCAGGACGTCGTAGTAGCCGGTACCCGCGAAAAGGACGACCGTGTTGTTGACAAATCTGTTATTGTTTGCCGTAACTGCGCAGGAGCCGCCGTAATAGGTGACTCCCTTGCCGACTTTGTAGAGCAGGTTGTTGCGGGCCGTGGACCACTCGAGGCCGGAAAAGTTGAGCCCGTTGCCGTTGTCGTGGCAGAGGTTCCTCTCATGGACCCAGTAATCCATAATGCCGTCGCCGCCGGAGCTCCAGTCGGCGTTGTTCTGGATGCTCGCGCCGACGTTGCTGTAGATGGCGTTACCCCTATTGCAGCCGTAGTCGCCGGAATTGCTGTTGTAGATGCCGTGCTCGCTGTTGTCATGGGTAGTGTTGTTCTCGATGTCGAGATAATTGACGAAGCCCGAGAAGATGCCGGTCCGCCATGCATTGTGGGTGTTGCAGTTCATGATCGTAATGTGGTTGCCCTGCTGGTCCTGGGACAGCTGCGCGTCGGAACGCACGTCGATGCCGTAGTGCGAGCCGGTGTGGGGCTGCTCGCTGCCGTCAACGTCGAAACCGTCTACGACCCAGTATTCGACGTGGCCGGGATAGAACTTCTCGATCTCAAGCATGCTGCCATGGCGCATCCTGCTGTTGCCTACGATCGTATTGATATGAGCTTGGCCTGCATGCTCGGCCTTGAGGGTAATGGGCGCGCCCGGCGCACCGCTTCGGTCGATCCTGGCGCCCACGTATGCGCCGTCGCGAACGATAATCGTGTCGCCCGCGATGACGACCGGATTGGTGCCGTCGGTCGTCGCGTCTACGGCGTGCTGGATCGACGCCCAGGGGTTCGCAGACGAGCCGTCGCCCGTAGTGTCGCTACCGGTTGTTGCTACGTAATATGTGGTGCCGGAAGCCGCCGAACCGGCAAGGGTGAGAGTCATGCACGCGAGCAGAACTGCTACGGACATTCTCATCTACGATCCTCCCAATATGCGCAAACCGTCAACGTTGCCACAGTATTGATCTGGAGGGTCGTGGCGGCACGAACGATCAGGCGCGAGCCGGCACCACCCTGTCTTGCAAGAGAAAAGAGAAGGACACCCGGAGGCTTGTGGGCAAAGCGGTATCGCGGATGTCAGATCAAGCTGCAAATCGGTCAATTTTACTGCCCACTTCGATTGGGTATTATTGCCGTCTGAAGAGCCCTTTTGCAACAGAAAAATCGCCGCTGCTTGCCATCCTCCCATCACGTGAGCGTAATGTCAGGCGCCGCATGGAGATATGTAGCGTCCGCGGACAAGGCAATTTGCGCTTCACGGAGTGCGTGGACTCTGCAACATGCGTTAAGAGCGGCCGAGAGCATCAGTGCTCAAGCCGCGAGCCGGTGGGAAAGTCAACCCCTCCGGCAGCTCAAATCTCTCACTTTCCGCCGTTCTCGTTTCTGCCGGTCGCGACAACCGGCAAAGAGCGCCGAAGGCGCCCTGTTCAGTCGAAGCCCTTCCAATTCCGGGTCTTAAGGGTACACTGGTTTCCCTGCGGTTTCAGCTTTTTGGCCAATCCGCGGGAAAGGTGCGCTCACATGAAAACGATGCTTGCTGCGGTACTGCACGATTTCAATGATTTGAGGCTCGAAGAGGTGCCGAGGCCGAGGGCCGAAAAGACCGGGACTGTGGTAGTGGAGATCAGGTCCTGCGGCATCTGTGCAACCGACTTCAAAGCCATCAAAGGTATAAGGAAGAACGTCACATTCCCCTTCATCGCCGGCCACGAGCCAAGCGGTGTCGTCGCTGAGGTGGGTCCAGGTGCACAGCATTTCAAAGTCGGCGATGAAGTGATCTGTGCGCCCTCGGGGTCATGCGGGTTCTGCGAACACTGCCGTATGGGCAACACCCACTACTGCGCCGAAGCGTTCACGACCGGCGGCGATGGCCCGCCCGACACGTGGCCTGGCGCGTTCGCCCAGTACATGCTCACAAAGGAAACTTCGCTCTATCACAAACCGGCGGATATCTCGTTCGACGCTGCGGCTATCACCGAGCCGCTAAGCGGCGCGTGGAAAGGCGTAATCCATTACAGCGAGATGAAGGTCGGCGACGATGCGGTAGTCATCGGCGTAGGGTCCATCGGCCTTCTTTGCATGATGGTTGCGAAGGCCGCGGGCGCGGGGCGGCTCATCGCCATCGACACGAGCGCGTACGCACGCGAACAGGCGCTCAAGCTGGGGGCTACCCACGCCATTGACCCGGCCGCCGGCAAGACCAAGGAGCGCGTCTATGAGATAATGCCGGATGGGCCCGACTTTGTCATAGAGGCCGCCGGACCCATACAAGCGGTTCAACTCATGGTAGATCTGCTGCGACGAGGCACGAAGTGGAATGTCTTCGGGATAACGACACATGAAGAGTTCGAGCTCGACGGCGGCAAGGCGCACTTCCTCGAAGCGCGCATGGACGCGAGTTTCGGCACGAATCCCCTCGCAATGACAAGCGCCATCCGCCTCATGCAGCGCGGCGTTATCGAGATAGAGCGGATCATAAGCCACCGGTTCCCTCTCACGAAGATCCATGAGGCCATGGAGGTCATGGCGTCGCCGAATCGCAACAAGATTGTGATAAACCCGTAGGGTCCCCCGTGAAGGCGATCGTCAATACCGGGCCAAGCCGACTTGAGATGCTTGAGCTGCCCCTGCCGGAGCCAGGCACGGGCCAGGTGCGCATCCGCAGCGCAGCCTGCGCGGTATGCGCAACGGACCTTGCGATGATCGCGGGTTGGGCTCGAACACCTTTCGGGTCGATCCCGGGGCATGAGTGGTCCGGAACCGTGGACGCCGTCGGCGAAGGCGTAGACAAGAGGCTTGTCGGCCGCAAGTGCGTGGCAGAGAACGTCCTGGCGGCCGGCGGCGAAGTGGGTTTCGAGCACCCGGGCGGATATGCCGAATGCTTCCTTACCGACGCGGCGAATGTGCATACGCTCCCCAACGACGTCGATCTGACCACAGCGGCGCTCATTGAACCGTTGGCCGTCTGCGTCAGAGGCATACAGCGGTTGGGACAAGCGGCTGAGCCGGCAATCGTTTTTGGCGACGGACCGATTGGTCTCCTGACGGCCGCGCTCCTTGAGGGCAGGGGCAGCCGGGACATTACGCTCATCGGCGGACGGGAATACAGACTGAGTCTGGCCTCGGAACTCGGCGCGACAAGAACGGTCAACTACCATCGCGCGGGCAACGACCTGTCCGCCGCAATACGGAGCGCGTGTGGGATAAACGCGTTCGTCTCGCTGATCGAGGCAAGCGGGTCGGCCGCCGCGATGGAGGCATGTATCGAGTTGGCCGCGCCTGACGCGAGGCTCCTGGTACTCGGCGATTATGGCGACAAGAGGGCCGACTTCCCGTGGAATGCCCTCCTGCACAAGGAATTGCACCTCATCGGTTCCAATGCTTCGGCTGGCGGCTGGATTGAAGCGGTCGCCCTCGCGACAAGCGGCCGGGTGCCGCTCCGGCGCTTTGTAAGCCACGTAGTACCCGCAGAGCGCTTTGACGAAGCGATACGCCTTACTCGCGATGGGCGTGATAAGGCAATCAAGGTCGTAATGACTTACGGGTCTCAGCAACCGTGATGGCTGCCTCCCAAATCCCCGGCCCCAGACCTGTCAGATCGCTGCAGACACTTCCAGACCCGGCTCAGAGAGCCTCTCATAGTGAGCCTCTGCAAAGCGGGTGATATCCGAATCGGTCAAAGGAGCCGTAGCCCCTTTTTGGGTGGCGACGATGGCCCCCATAACGTTGGCGAGCGTGCAGCATTCCAGAAGAGGCCGACCGGCCAGGTGGGCATGAAGGAAGCCCGCGGCGAAGGCATCGCCCGACCCGCAGGTATCTACCACCTTGACACGGTATCCGGGCAGGTAGGCCTGACCACCCTCTCTTGAACTCACCAGCGCGCCGCGCTCTCCAAAGGTAATAAGGCAGTGAGAAAGCGACCAACGATCCATGACCTCGCGCGAGAAGGCAGGATAGTCGAGGCGCCGCAAGTCGAACATGCTCCCAAGCTGCCGCGCCTCGCTGTCGTTGAGCTTGAGCATGTCAGCATATTCAAGGGAGCGCGCAACGGTTCCCTCCCAGAAGCAGTCCTTCCGCAGGTTTATGTCGAGAAACTTGATGCTGCCGGGAGACGCTTCGAGGAGTTCGTAGAGGGTTCTTCTGGAGGCCTCCGCGCGCTGGATGAGCGTGCCGAAGCACACGCAGTCTGCGGCCGCGGCGGCATCGGCAAGAGCGGAATCCATGACAATGTGGTCGTAAGCGACGTTCGGTACGATGTAGAAATCGGGACAGCCCCTCTCGTCAAGAGACACCTTCACCGTTCCGGTGGGGCGTTTCTCGTCCCACTGGATAAGCGAGGTCTCCATTCCAAGCGCCTTGATCTCGGCAAATGCCTTGCGGCCAAGGTCGTCACAGCCAAGGCGACTTGCCATAATAGCACGGTCGCCAAGAGAGCCGGCCCTGTATGCGAAGTTGAATGGCGCTCCCCCGAGAACGTCTCCGTCCGGGAACTGGTCCCAGAGCGTCTCGCCATATGAGAGAATCGTCTTTCGTGCTTCGGGCATCCGCATGAGCGCCCTTCCGTCAGACGTTCGTGAATCGAACGAAGTCAGCGACGCGTGACCGCTTAGCACGATGCGTCGCGTACAGCCTTGAACACTGCAAGCATGTTTTCCACGGGGGTGTTGGCCTGGACGCAGTGGACGCTGTTGAAAACGAACCCTCCCCCATCGCCGAGGATATCTATTCGCTCTCTAACTTCGCGATAAACCTCTTCAGGCGCGCCGAACGGCAGCGTCTTCTGCGTGTCCACTCCCCCACCCCAGAACACAATCTGGTGCCCGAACTCCCTCTTGAGCGTCGCCGGGTCCATGCCCGCGGCGGACGTCTGCACGGGGTTCAGTATGTCGAAGCCGGCTTCGATGAAGTCCGGTATGAGATCCACAACCGCTCCGCAACTGTGAATGAACGTCTTCCAAGGCGTGTTGGCGTGGACGAAGGCGTTGATCTCTTTGTGGAACGGCTTGAAGAGCTCACGATAGACTTTCGGTGAGACAAGAGGCCCGCGCTGTGAACCGAAGTCCGTGCCGGTGACGAAGATCACATCGGCGTTGTCGCCCACGGCCTTTGCCAGCGAGGCCAGGTTCCGCAGCGCGATCTGGCACTGGCCCTCGAAGACGCTGTATATGTAATCAGGCCGCGTAAGAAGCGATACGTACCACTCCTCAACGTCGCGGATGCCCCTGGGGCGCGCCAGCGCCACGCCCGGAACGTGCGAGACGTCGCCGAAACTCAACCCCGGCGGCGAGATCACCACGCCCCAGCCGGCCGCCGCTGCCTGCCGCGTCTGCGCAGCGAAGTGCTCGATGTCTTCGGCGCTGTAGAGGCCGAACTCCTCGAGGTTATCCCGCGGGTCGAGGTGGCGATCGTCGATCGGCATCTGGCGGATTATCGCGTCGAAGTAAAAGCCGCCCCTGGGCATCCGCGCGCTTGGAGGCGCTGACGGATCCGCGCCCGGATGGAGCAGCCAGTCACCGTTGGTGTCGACGGTCGGGGTGAACCAGTCCGGCGCCAGCACCTCGGTTCCGTCGAAGAGTTCGAACTCCTTCCAGCCCTTTGCGGCCACGCCGAAGCGGCCGCGCCGCCCAAATACGCCGCGCACGTCGACACTCAGTGCCCGGCGCAACTCGTCATCGACCTCGCCCAGCATCAGGAAAGGCTCGGCTATCTTCACAGGGCCGCTCTCCTCGCCGAGAACCGCCTTTCGCAGTTTACGTAACGTGGAGACAGCTATGCCGCTGACATTCGTCGCCCCAAAGTCGACGCAAACTCGATCAGGCGCTTCATGATTGAGAGTGGCCTGCAGACGCTGACGCGCGTTCATATGAATGTCCTTAGTCGCACAGTGTGTTCACCAAGGTGAGAGTGACGATTATACCGGAAAAGGGATGCAGCGCCAGCGCGTTCACAGCCTGACAAAGGCGCGTGCTATGGCGCACTGCAGCCACTACTTAAATGTGTATCCCACGCCGAGAAGAACGTACGACTCGGTCTCATTAACAAACTGCCCCATCTCTGTGTGTCCCGTGAAGAACTCGACGAAGACTCTCTGCCGGTTCTTCACCTTCTCGGGATTGCCGAGTTCCACGCCGACCTGAAGCGACGAGTTGACCGCCCAGTCGTTCTCCTGCTTGGACTTGAGATCGAGCGCGGCGTACATATCCTGATTGCAGACTTTGAAGTCATATTCGCCGCCGCCCTGGATGAAAATCCACCCGTCGATCGACGAAGGGGTTGTCCTCGTGGCAAAGCTTGGGCCCCCGTAGACCATTAGCGGCCCGAATCGCCGCGACGCGAGGAACCTCAGCATCTCACGACTGAAATCGTTACTCTCGCGCGGCGGCGTTACCTCGTCGCCGAGATGCGAGCTCTCGTGGTAGAAAAACACCTCGTATGCCTTCGCATCCCTGGCCCAGCCATATGCCAACCCGCCGATGAAGTCGGTATTCTGCAACTGGAACGACGAATCCTCGAACTGGAAACGGGGGTCGATGACACCCCTCACAGTCAGCGACGTGTCCGTCCCGCCAGGCTCCCTGGTCCGCAGAAGCGCCACGTCGCCCCCGAACGTCATATCCCAGATCGTCTTGCTGTCGTTGGTGCGGCCGAACCCGAGCCTGAAATACGCCTCGCGCGGATCGGCCAGCAGGACCGGAAACACGCGCCCCTTGTCCGAGAACCACTCCACGTAGCGCTTGCCCGGTCGCCATGCCTCAGCGCCCTCGGCTGCGGTGGACTCAATTACCGTCGCCGGCGCGGTGGAGTCAATGTGCGTCGGTGCGGCCGCCGTCTCAGCCGCGGCCACACAGGCAAAAGAAGACATGGCAACAAGAGTCAGGACCGGCACGATTGGCTTATGCACTTGGATTCACCCTCAAACGGGGCCGTCGAGCAAAGGCTCGGATGCGACCCTCCCCCGGGGATTTCCCGCCGGTCCTAAGCCGGCTTAAGAACCAACGTAATGTTCGCTCTCACTTGTGAGTCTACCGAAAGCGTCGCGGTAACCCTGACGCCTCCCTCGGCTTCGGTCGCTCTCCCGTCAACCGCGATAAGCTCGCCGGGGTTGATACGCGCGCTGATCTTGGCCTTTTTCACTTCGGCTATCCTGTACGAGAAAAGCGAGAAAACTTCCGTCGCATGCCTGACCATCTCGATCTCGAAGACAGCCGGCAGCAGCGGATCGCCCGGAAAGTGCCCCGTGAAGACAGGCAACTCGGGATCAAAGCGATACGTCGCACGGAACGTTCCCGGCTCGTCGCCACGCTCAGATCCCAGGAATGCGTCTCGGACGTCGTCGCGCAAGTCATTCTCCTGCCTCCCGGCGCATCTCGACCACGCGGATATCGAGCGAGTATCCGATTGATCTATCCGTGATCCTTACGCGACGCGCGAGGGGCTGCGGCCAGCCTTCCAACAGCCCAAAGTCCGAGAATCGGACTTCGTAGACACAGCGACGATACTTTACAACCGAATAGCCGACAAGACAATGGGTTTTCGCATCGAAATGGAACTCCCGCGTCTCCCCACATCCCGCATGCTCGGCGTATCCTATGTCACGGCCGGGGAATTCCACCAGGCGCGCGTTCGCCGCCGGCCGTGCCCGGTAGATTGCCGCCAGGTCCCTCGCTGCCCCTTGTTCGAGCCACGCACGCGCGATCCCTTCCTGTGCCTTGACAACGCGTGCCGGACCTGCCGCCGGAAGCTCGACGTCGAACGCCGTTGGGCCCAGGTCACCCGCAACCTGAAGTCTCAAATCTCCGGCGCGGTTGGCGCACACGTAGCCGGTCAGAGGAAAGTCCCGTCCCTGTACGGAAAGCACAGCGCGATGGACAGCCATGAACGCAACCGTGCTCGCCGAATCGAGATGGGCGTTCAACTCTGCGGCAAGGCGCGCATCGTCAAGCGGCACCACGGTCTGACTGCGTGCGGGCGTACATCCGCCGAAGAAGGCCACAGGGGCGAGAAAGGCGACTGCGACAAACACCCGGCGCGCGTGGGCCCTACTATTTCTTCTCATCGGCCCCTTCCCTGCCCGCCGCACCCCCTGATTCCACAGGCGTGGCCGCCGAGGTATCAAACGCTTTCGCCGCCAGTGCTTCATTTCGTTTCTCGTTCGCGAACGTCATCAGCGTATAGTCGCCACCCGGCTCACAGATCTTCACAGAAGTGACACGAGTCAAGCTGTTCTCGAGACGCAGCCGGATCGCGCTGATATATCTGCGCAGCCCCTCTTCCCGCGGCGTGAGAACCACGATCGGCGATCCGTCATCTTCGACCGAGATGTTATAGATGCCGCTCTCGTCCCGAAAGCGCCCCTCCAACCACGCCCCGATCTGCCCGGTGACGATGAGCACCACGGGCGCGTCCCCCGCATCGAGCTTCTTCCAGCCGTCGGGCCCACATTCGTAGCGCGCTACGCCCTTGCCGTTGGTTATGAGAACGCTTCTGAAAGGCTTCGTTATCTCGAAACGCACCTTGTCAGGCCGCTCGAAGAGTATCCGTCCTTCCGACCTGACCACGTCTGTGAAGATTGACAAATGCTTCTCCTGGACAAAGTCGACCTGGAGCGTCTGGAGGCCGCCGAGGTTCTTTTCGAGTCGGTTTAGAAGTGCCTGCAATTCCTCGTACGAGAGCTGCCGTGGCTGCGCGGAGGACGACTCGACGTTCGCCGGCTCCGCCGCCACGGTGATCTCCGCAACGGACCAGAGTGCAATGATACATGCCGCGATGATACCACGCCGCCACATCATGATGCCTCCTCTGGCCCATCGGGCGCCCCGGCGAGCTCTGAGACAGTACAGAATGTGAAGCCTTTGGCCTTGAGCCGGGAGATAATTCCGCTAACTACCTCAACGGCGCTGTCCGCATCCACGCCGCCGTCGTGAAGAAGGACAATGCTTCCTGGCCGCACGCGGTCCACCACACGATCGATTACCGCGTCTGGCTCCGCTCCCCTGTCAAACGAGCGAACATCCCAACCGACAAGCCCCAGCCCCACTTCACCGAGCGCGCGCCGTGTATGAGGATTAGTAAGGCCCATGGGCGGACGAAAGTACCTCGGCGCGATGCCTGTGGTACTGGCGATCGCTTCCTGCGCATGACTCATTTCCATCGCAAGCGCGCGCGCCAGAAGCAGATTGCTCCACCACCCATGGCTGAACGTATGATTCCCTATCTCATGGCCTTCAGACACGATTCTCTTCGCCACGTCAGGGTTTTCGATGGCGCGCTGTCCAATGCAGAAGAATGTCGCGCGTACGTTGTGGCTCTTGAGAACGTCGAGAATGCGCGGCGTTACAGCGCCATCCGGTCCGTCGTCAAACGTGAGGGCCGCGCGCGCGTCATGCGCAGGCCCCCTGTGAAGCGCCTTGCAGAAGAAATCCATTCTGATGAACGCCACGCCGATGCCGATGAGCGCCGCGTACACCACAACGATGGAAACCGCCAGCCACATCCGCATCGCTCCCTCCGCCGCCCAGACTGCTATGCCCATAGCGGCAAGCGCCGAAATCGTGGCAATCAGAAACCGGCTCATAGCGCCACCGTACAAACGCTGTGGTATGCCAATTGAGGCAGGCTGTATACCACGGCGGTCGAGATCCTCCCGCCCTTCTGCGGGCCGCGTACCACGTCGATCTGGGCAGGCAATGCGCCGTCACGGACCGCCTGAGCGGCGAGTGCTGCCCCGATCGCCCCTGCCGCGTGAAACTCTCCACATGCGCCTTTGAATGTTCCAATCCGAGCGTCGCGCCTGATGTAGGGCTCCAGAGCCCGGGCGACCTTGATATACGCTCTGTCAGCCGCGCCGTCGCCATTCGCGCCAAAGAGGAAGAGGTCCACGTCCTCGAGCTTTCTTCCCGCGCTCGCAGCGCTGGCCCCTATGAACTCCACCTCCGCCGAAGCGTCAAGCCGCCTGGCGCCCGGCACACCGAGCGGGCGCGCCCGCACGCCGGATATGATTGGCCATGATCCCGCAGGAATCCGCGCTCTGTCGCTGCACACGAGGAGCGCGCCGGCGCCTTCTCCGGGGAGCGTGCCCCTCGTGCGGGGCCGCGTCATCGGTTTCAGTTTCTCACACGCATCGCGCCAGAAACCTTTCTCGCGGCCGACGTTGACTATGTAGGGGCTTACTTCATCGACGCCTCCCACAAGCGCGAACAGCGACCTGCCGCTCTGCAGCGACCGTATGGCTTGCCAGAGTGCGAGCTCGAATGAAATACCCTCGTGGATGATTGTGCGGTTCTCCCCCGTAAAGCCGAATGCGATTGCGACATTGGCGGCGGCGCTGTTATGGACGGAGTTGATGAACTTTGCCGGCCTCGGCTCCCGCTCGTCGAGGCGGATCATGTTCTCCAGGAAGTCCACCGTGTCGGCCACCATGCCGAGCCCTGTGCCGATTGCGACCGAAACCATATCCTTCGGCTCGAGCGCCGTCGCGGCGATGGCCTGCGCCGCCGCGGCTACCATCATCCGTTGAGATCGCCCAAGCCTGCGCACAAGACCAGGCGTCACGGCTCGCAGGTCGGGCGCCGTGGCGCACACATATGCCGGACCGCGCTTGAGAGCAATATCCGCGGGCGGCTCGAGCATGACCGGCTGAGTGTCGCCCAGGACGAGCCCTGTGCCAAGCACCCTGACACTTGCGCTCCCTCGCTCAGCGCCCATCTGTCGCGGCCTCCTCGCCCACCGTTAAGACGAGCGATGCATTGGCCCCTCCAAAACCGAGCGAATTGCTTATGGCGGCTTTCAGGGTGGCCTTCGCGCCGTGCGCGACCGGCACGAGGCCCAGCTTGGGGTCCGGCCGCCGCAGGCCGAGATTGGACGGCGCGATGCCTGATTCCATCGCAAGGACGCAGACAATCGCCTCTATCGCCCCCGCCGCCGCAAGCGTATGGCCGAAGAAGCGCTTTGTCGACGAAACATGTGGCATTCTATCCCCAAAGAGCGCTCTCAGGGCAAGCGCTTCGGCCGCATCGTTCTCGACGGTCCCGGTGCCGTGAGCATTCACGTAATCGATGTCGCCAGGCGACATCCCCGCGCTGGCAAGGGCGCGTCTCATCGCGCCCAGTGCGCCCGAACCGTCGGGCTTCGGCGCCGTTGTGTGGAACGCATCGCACGTGCTTCCGCAGCCGGCGACGAAGGCTCGGATGCGCGCCCCTCGCGAGCGCGCATGGCTCTCGCTTTCGAGTATCACGACGCCGGCCCCCTCTCCAAGCGTCATGCCGTCTCTCTCAGCGTCAAACGGACGGCATCCGCCGGGAGACACGTTGAGCAGCGAGCAGAAACCGTTCAATGTCAGCCGTGTGAGCGAGTCCGCCCCGCCGGCAATGACCACGTCCGCTTCGCCCGACAATATCGCATCGCATGCCGTCGCAATGGCGGACGCTCCGGATGCGCATGCGTCTGAAACCGTCGCTCGAAAACCTGACGCGCCGAAAGCCCGCGCCACAGAATTGCTCGGAGACGCGCATTCATGATGTCGCAGGAGTCCAATGTCGACGAGTCCCTCGCGCACAACCTTCTGCATGAACCTCTCTGCTTCGATCATGCCGCTTGTGCACGTGCCGAGAACAATCCCTACCTCTGAACGCTTCGATGCTGTAAGCGAGTCGAGTCCGGCATCGTCGTATGCGCGCCCGGCCGCGTATGCCGCCAGATGATCCGTGCGGGAGCCGTCCGCAAGACCGCTTTTCTCAGCGGTGTCGCCCTTGACCTCCGCGACAGGCATGTGACCGCAACGAGGCGAAGTGAAGATGCTTACAGGGGCGAGGCATTCTCTTTCGGCCAGAACCCCCTTCCATACCTCTTCGACGGACCAGCCCTGCGCGCAGACTATCCCCATCCCTGTTATGGCTACATGTTCGCGCAATCCGACCCTCGTTTTTTCCTGATGAATTCCGCAAGCGCGTTGACCGACGCGAACGCCTCGCGCCCGGCCTCGATGTTGGTGATCCTGATCTGGAAGTGCTTCTCGAGCATGACCACAAGCTCGAGCGCGTCAATGGAGTCAAGGCCAAGCCCAGCGCCAAAAAGTGGAGCTGCCGGGTCGATTCTGCCGCGCACGGACGGATCAAGATTCAGGCTCTCAATGATGCGTGTCTTCAGGGTCTCAATAAGCTCGTCCACGGTCTCTCCTCATACCAGAGTCTATCCGAATAACCCTCGTGAGCGGCGTTGCGAGCGCCCGCGGGCCGAATGCAAGGAACTTTCGACGATGGCTTATCCAGAGATAAGTCGAGGAGGAGTGACGACGCAGTCGGCCCGTGGCCGCCGCAACCCGAAGGGACGCCAACGATATACTTCGCACGCTCTCGTCGCTCGTCGTCGACGTATGTACTCATACGCCTTCCTCCTCGCTCCTTGCGCTACTCGTATCTCGTGGCGTCGCCGCCACGATGGTTATTCGGATAGGCTCTCTGTTTCACCTCATATGACGGATAAGCATATCCGGACCGCCCCTGAGCGCACAAGGGGCTTGGATAGTCAACTCGCTCCTTTTGATGTCGTCCGAGGCCAGGACCTCAAAAACCTCCCGCAGGCCGTAGACCCGCCGACGACCGTCGGCAGCCGGCTCGAAGACAATTCTCCCTAACGGAGCGCGTTCGCTGAGGGCGTGGTCAGCGATGAGAAACGCCCACGCCTCAGTCATTGGCTCGCTCGAAGCAGGCCCCCCGATCGAGTCACAACCAACGCAGATGCACGCGCTTGCCTCGCCGCTTTCCACAAGACGCGCGCCCTCCCGGAGCGCAAGCATCCCGCTTTCGCGCCCCGCCATGTAGCACGCGTTCGGCCCGGTGATTCGATGCCTGATCGCGATTTCGCCAATCGCAGTGCTCGGCAGCGTGTAGGGAAAGAGTATGGGGCTTGCGCCGCCCGGCTGATTGCGCGTCTTGAAGAAGGCCACATCCACGTCGACGCAGCCGTACTCGGTACCCACGGTAATTCCCCAGTCCGAACGAGAGCCTTCGACCACGGCCTCAAGGCCGAGCATCTCCACGGCGACAATCGCCGATTTGCACACTCCGTCAAGGCGCCCGAACCGCTCGAACGGCGCGTCCGATATCTCCCCCCATCGAACGTCAGACAGGTTGCCCGACGGTGCGGTGAAGCTTTCGCGTTCGTTGCCGAACCGGCCGCCGCTAAAGAAGCCTGCCGCCGTGATGGTTACCTCAGCCATTTGCCGGCGACTCCTTTGACAGAATGACGGCAGCGTTGACACCTCCAAAGCCGCACTTGATGGTCACGAGATGCGTCATCGGCTCCACGCGGCGGCTTTGTGCTGAGACATTCAGCGTCCGTTCGACACCCTGGCGCTCGAGACCGAGACACCCCGGCACCGCCCGCTCTCGCATCGCCGCGACTGACAACACGGCTTCGATTACCCCCGCCGCCCCAAGCGTGTGCGCGAGGTAACCCTTGACCGACATCATCGGCGGCATATCGCCGCCGAACAGCTCATACAGTGCCTTGGCCTCCATCAGGTCATTGTACATAGTCCCGGTACCGTGGCCGTTGATGCAGTCGATATCCCCCGAGTCGAGCCCCGCCATCGAGAGCGCGCGCCGCATCGCTGACACAAGCCCGTCGCCGTTGCGGGAAGGCGCGGTTATGTGGTTGGCGTCATTGGTCACGCTCCAGCCTGCGACATATGCCAGCGCACGCGCCGGAGAAATCGGCGCAGTTGTCAGCAGAATCGCCCCTGCGCCCTCGCCGAGGCTTAAGCCGTCTCTCGATTCGTCATAGGGCCTGCACGGCCGCTCGCTGAGGGCCGCAAGCGCCGAAAAACCGGCAAGGAGAAACTCTCCGAGAACATCAACGCCGATGACAAGCACCGTCCGGGCTTCGCCCCTGGCCAGTATCCTGCTCGCGGCGGCAATCGCCACAAGACCCGAAGCGCATGCGTTCGACACCGCCAGCACCGGCCCGCCAAGCCTCAAGTCGCTCGCCAGAGCGCGTGCGAGGCGGAAAGGATTGTACATGTCGTCCAGGGCGTCGCCCGTGTCGGCAAGCCGCTCCAGCGCGGCCAGCTCTGCCTTGGTCGTCGAGAGAACCAGCCCCGTGTGCGAGGCATCCGTTGCCGCACCTTGCATCCGGAGCGCATGTCTCCCGGCCGCAAGCGCAAAGAGGTGCGCGCGTCCTCTGCCAGGATAGTCTTCGCTTAGTCGCAATCGCTCTTCGTCATCCGGCGTGACTTCCGCGGCGTAGTCAGTCGCGAAAGCGCCATGCCGAAAACGTCGCATCGGCCGTATGCCGCAAGTGCCTGCCATCATGGCCGACCACGTCGTCGCCACGTCCGTACCGAGAGCGCATACGACCCCTACTCCAATTATGGCAGGCGCTTCAGGCATTTTCTGCGGCCATGGCGCTCTTCCACCTGTCGTAGAAGTCGCGCATGAACTGAGGCATGGTTAGGAGCATTTCGCCGCTTGAGTCCGCGAATACCTGGATCGTGCTTCCCGCGGCAATGGGCTCAGCCTCTCCGCGGCGATACACTTCGTAATAGAACTCTATCTTGGCGCTTTCCCGCTCGTAAAGGCGCGCTATGACATCGAGTTCGTCGTCAAACCGTGCCGGAGAGAAGAAGTCGCATGACAGCTTGACAATGGGCGCTGCCAGTCCCGCCGCCCGGATGTCGTCGTAGCCGATCCCGTATCTCCTTCCGAACGCTACCCGCGCGTCCTCGAAGTAGCTCAGGTAGTGTCCGTGCCAGACGATCTCGAGCGTATCGACTTCCTGGAAGCGCACGCGCGCGGCCGCGCGGTTTTCAAGGTATCTGCCTTTGGGAGGGCTGCATCTGCGCGACGTCACTTGGTCCCCTCTTCGAGAAAGAACTTCATGGTTCCTTCAGCGATCGTCCGACCGTCCTGAATCGCTCGTACGTCCGCGAGGCAGAACGGCGGCAGGCGCCGTGTAACCGTCACCGAAAACTCAACAGGAACTCCGGCACGCACCTCGTCACTGATGGCGAAATCGTTGACGCCCACCAGCATGCCCGGACCCGGCTTCAGACCCATTCTCATGGCCCTGATGCCTTGAAGCGCAGCGACCGTCTGCGCAAGGCACTCGATGATCGCCGGCTCGCTGACGAATCCATTCTCGGTGCCATAGTCATCCGGACCAAATGTCTTCGTCGCGCGGGCGTTCTCGTCATCCGCCGACAGAACCCTGTCTACAAGCGCCATCGGCGGGCGGTGCGGCAATATCGCCTCCACGTTCTCGTACAGGTTCACTCTTTCCCTCCAGGAGCCGCGCCTCGCCGGCGCTTACGCCATGAGATACTCCCACATCGGCCCCTTGATTCCGCGCTCCCTGAATCGGCGCATCATCGGCTCTTGCTCGGCAAGCCTGGCGGAGAGCGCCCACTTGCCCGCGCCCGGCGCGCCTTCGACCATCTGCCAGATCGACTCCCGGCTCAAGCCCCTGGCGAAGTAAAACGTCGGGCGCAGACAATTGTCCTCGCGGCTTACGACGGCATCTCTGACGGCCTCTTCATAGAGGCGCGTGCCGGGATATACTCTTGCGCCGGCAAACGGAAAGATTATACACCTCTCGAGCCGCTCCGCATTGGCTATCGTTTCGCGGACGGTGTCCTGCGTCTCGCCGGGACCGCCAAAGATGACATAGTGCGCGCAGTAGACGTTTTCCTCCCCGCATGCTTCGGACGCCCTCACAATATCCCCGACCGTGAAGCCTTTGCGGTAAGACTCGAGCATCCGCTCCGACATCGAATCCGACCCGAGCTCCACGTGCTCAAGTCCTGACCCCTTGAGCATGCGCAGGTACTCCCTGTCAATGCCCTTGGGCGTGAAGAATGCTCCCCACCGGATCTTGAGGCCACGGCGGACGAGTTCCCGGACGAGGGCCTCATCGTGCTCGCGCGAAAGGTTGAACACGGAATCGACAATGAAGAAGTAGTCCACTCCATGGTCCTTCACCAGCCGTTCCATCTGGCCGACGACCTGCGCAGGGTCGTCCAGGACAACCGTCCTGCCCTCGATCAGAGGGTACGTGCAGTAGGAGCACTCGCCGGGGCAGCCGTGCTTGGTCCTGACGCCGATCATGCCCCCGTGCCGCCAGTAGAAGTCAACTATTTCCGGATCGTGCGCCACATGCGGGGAGGCAATGACCTTCCCGGTCCCTACAGGGCCATCGCCTCCTGCGGCGACAAGCCCTCGTACTGAAGAAGCCGCCCGCTGGCTCTTTACGACTTCCATAAGCTCGCAGACAGCCTGCTCCCCCGCGCCGACGATCCCGTAATCGGCCCCCACCGACGCAATCGCCTCGCGCGGGAAGAGCGAGAACCCGCTGCCGCCGGCGACGATTGGCGCCTTCGTGCATGCCCGGATCGAATCCACGATCTCCCTGTACTCGTCGAGATAGAACCGCCCCGGACCGGAGTCGATGTTATCAATATTCCTGATCGATATCCCGACGAGGTCCGGCTTCGCGTCCTTGATCATGGTCTTGAGGGCGGCTGGGCCGTGCGCCTGGAGATCGTATTGCCTGACGCTGTACCCTTTCTGGCCCAGAGCGCCTGCGAGATGCGCCAGCGCCAGCGGATAGACCGGCGAAGGAAGGGTTTCGCTGTTGGCCGAGACAAGAAGGACTCTGCCCGAACTCACCTCTGAGCCTCCGGACGCGCCCTGTAGTCGCCGTTGAGCCAGCAGGATGGGTCGCTCGCAAGATGGTCTCCCGTGAGCTGGAACGCGTTGCCCCTGCAGCCGTAGCATTCGCCGTTGAGCTGGCAGTCGCGGCATCGTCCCTTGATCCTGTCATAGATGTTCCGCATATCGCAGAGGACGGGATCGGCCGTAAGTATGTCGGCGAGCCTGTCGCGCCGGACGTTCCCGACGGGGATCGCCACCCCCACGCAGGGATGAAAGTCTCCGTTTGCCGTCAGGAGAATGCTGTAGAGATGGCGCGCGCACCGCGAGCTTGCAAGCGGAGGATGCGGCGCCCAGGAGACGCCGTAGACCTCGCGATCTATCCGGCACAGGTCAAGGAATACCCCCCGGGTCTCTTCCAGGCTTATATTAAGGTGCATATTCTCATTCAATCGTCCCTGGACGGTCAGGCACTCGAAATACGGCTGGATGCCCCGGTCCCTCGCCCATCGCCACAGGTCGCATATCTCATCAAGGTTCTTCCGGCAGATAACCGTCTGCACGCCGAGGCCATGAGTCTGGTCCGGGTAACCGGCCTCCATGAGGGCCGCCAGCCCCTTCTCTATGCGCTCGAATGCGCCGGGCACGCCGGCAAGCTCGTCCTGAACCGCTTGTCTCAGTGAGTTCCGTTTGACCACAACGGAAACGCCGCTGTTGTGGAGAAACTCCGCGCGGGACCTGTCGATGAGCGTGCCGTTGGTGAACAACTCCACGTCGAGTTCCATCGCCCTTATGCGCTCGATGAGTGCGTGCAAGTCTCTGTACATGCACGGTTCGCCGCCGCCGAGAACGACGATCTTTCGCGCTCCGAGGTCGGCGGCCTGTATGACCGCATCGATTATCTCCGTCAGCGACAGCTCGTCCGCAAGCGGTTTTCCGGCGGATGCGTAGCAGTACCCGCAGTGCAGGTTACAGGCGTGGGTCATCTCGATCTCCATCGAGAGAAGCCTTGCCTGCCGTGCGGCGGCTTCGATGTCTTCGCGCGAGAGCTCGGCCCCTGCGATAGGCCGCGCCGTCAGCGCATCGCCTTGTTTATGCTTTGCCATCGGCGCCCCAGAAATCGTAGAAGTTCTGCCATTGCATGGGGTAGCGGCGAACTATTTCTTCAAGATGCGAAGCGAACGCACCTGTCCATTTCGAAATCATCTTATCCCGGCTGGCGCTCCCATCAAAGGAAAGATGCTCCGCCGGAAACATGCAGAATCGGTAGTGATACGCGCCTTCGCGCATCATGAAACTGTGGATAACCGGCGCACCGCTCAGCGCCGCCACCATATGCGGCCCGGAGGGAAAAGCAACGCCGGACCCGAGAAACGGCACCGTGACCGACCTGGCTCCGGCCACGCGGTCTCCGTTCATCGCTACGACCTCGCCGCGCGCGAGCGCTGCGCGGATGGCCAGTATCGTGTCGGGGGATCCGTCGATCTCTATCACCCGGAAGGATTTCCCTTCGAACGCCCTGTCGAACAACCGGCGAATGTGCTCCGCCTCGCCCTCATACGCAACGATGCTTACGGGCACGCCCGCGCTGCCGACCAGGTGCGCCGCCGCGGCCCAGCTTCCGCAATGCGCGGTGATCGCTATGAGGCCCTTGCCTTCCTTGAGCGCGTCGAGGAAGTGATCCTTTCCTTCAAAATCCAGCCGGAATTTCCCGGTCGCCTGCGTCATGATCGCAACCCGGTCCAGGAGTATCTGCCCGAAGCTATAGAAGTGTCGCCATGCCCACCAGTATCTGGCGAAAACCGAACCGCCGCCCCCGGCAATCCGCCGCCGGTAGTCGAACGTGGCCCTGAGGGCCTTGGGCGCGAAGAAGAGGTAGTAAAACGATACGAAGACGAGGAGGACGTAAGCGCTGCGCAGGCCTGCGATCCTGATGAGCGTTACGAAAATCCAGTTCCCTATGAATCCGCCGCGCGTCCTGCCGGTCCACCGCCTCGCAACAGCCGAATCCGCGTCCGCGCGGCTCTCGGACGCCATGCCTGTCACCTGACGGCCCCTCCGCCGTTGTTGGCAACCTGGCCACAGTACTCGTAGACATCGTCCAGCACGCGCATGGAACGAACCTGAGTCTCTTCAAGCCTGCAGCCGAATTTCTTCTCGATCGCAACGACGAGATCCACTGCATCGAGGCTGTCCAGGCCAAGGTCGTCAATCAGGCGAGCGCTGGGCGTGAGGAGCGACGGTTCAATCTCGAACCCCTCCACGAGAATCTTGTCCACCTGCGCCGCCACCTCCTCCTTGGTCATCCTTCCCACCTCCCGGAAACTCCCTGAAATCCAGTACCAGGACCGCGTTGGTTCCCCCGAACCCGAACGAATTGGACACCGCCACGCCGATTCTGCGGTGTTCAGTCCTGGCCGCGACGTTAATCGGCACCGTGCTGTCATCGAACCGCGTGAAATTCACGTTCGGCGCGATGAAGCCCCCCTGTGCCATAAGTACAGTGTACACAACTTCGCTTGCGCCCGCCATCCAGCACTCGTGTCCGGTCATGGATTTTGTTGACGATACCGGCACTGATGTCCCAAAGACCTCCGCGATCGCTTCTGCCTCCGAAGCGTCGCCTACCGGCGTCGACGTCGCATGGGCGTTGATGTAGTCCACTTCGCCCGGCGTCACCCGGGCGTCGTTGAGAGCCATCCTCATTGCCCTTACGGCTCCGCCGCTGTCCGGCTTGGACAGATACGACGAGCCGTCGGCGGAAAACCCGTATCCGCTGATCATGCCGCGGATGCGCGCGCCTCGCGTCCTCGCGTGGGCGAGATCCTCGAGCACGAGGGCCGCCGCGCCGCCCGACGGAACCAGCCCGTCCCGTTCGGCGTCGAACGGGCGCGAAGCCCCCTCCGGATCGCTCTCCCGCATCGAGAAACACCCAAGCGCATCAAAGCTGGTCATGACTTCCCAGCTCGTTTCCTGCGCGCCGCCGGCAATCACGATGTCCTGCAGCCCGGACCGCACGAGCATCAGCGCCTGGCCGATAGAGTGCGCCCCGCTCGCACATGCCGCGCTTATTGACCAGTTGGCCCCTTGCACGCCGAGTATCGTAGCCAGGTTCATCGTTACCGTGGAAGTCATGGTCTTGAATATCTGGCCGCCGCCAATGAAATGCGTTCCGCCTTCCTTGCGCGTGATGTCAATTGCCTCAACCGAGGACTGCACGCAACTGTCGTTTCCGAAGATGATCCCGCAACGAGGGCCCGCGAGCGAGCGTGTATCGAGCCCGGCATCGGCTATGGCATCTGAGGTAGCCGCGAATGCATATTGCGCCGGTTCCCCCATGGTGCGGGCCATCTTGCGCGTGCAGCCGCGGCTTTCGAGGTCGAGACCGGTGATGCGGCCCGTGAGCGATGAGCGGAAACCGAGTTTCTTGCGAGTTTCGTCGAGGACTATCCCCGACCGCCCGGCTTCCAGTGACCTGGACACTTCATCGAGTGAACAGCCGATGCAGGAGACGATACCCATGCCGGTTATGGCAACCGGCCTCACCGCGGCCCCCGGACCAGGTTTCCCTTCACGCTGTCGCATCATCGTTCTGACATCCGGATTTCCATGTCTTTCAGGGCTTCGGGCCTCGTAGCGGGGTCAGACAACACCGCCGTTTACGCCAATCACCTGCCCGGTTATGTAGGACGCGGCGCTTGAGCACAGGAAAACCACAAGCGCTGCCACTTCGCGAGGCGTCCCGAGCCTCCCCATCGGAACCATTTTCGTGAGTTCTTCGACAGGGAGACCTTTGAGCATTTGGGTGTCGATGAAGCCAGGGGCAACGGCGTTGACCGTTATGTTTCGTTTGGCCACTTCCCGGGCAAGCGCCTGCGTGGCCGCGATCAGGCCGGCCTTGGCTGCGCTGTAGTTCACTTGCCCCGGCATCCCCGATATCCCCGACGCGGACGAGATATTCACGATCCGCCCGGATCTCCTCAAGAGCATCTCTTTGAGGATCGGGCGGGTGGTATTGTAGAAGCCCGTAAGAGTAGTGTCAATAACGGTTTGCCACTCTTCAGGTTGCGTCCATATGAGTAGCGCGTCCTTGCGGACGCCGGCGTTGTTGACCAGTATGTCCACCCGGCCATGGCTCTTCAGAATGCCCTCGGTGGCGGCTGTAGTTGCCTCGTAGTCGGCTACGTCGAATTGGCATAGTTCGCCCGTGCCGCCGGCCTCGGTTACGAGCCTCAGTGTCTCCGCGGCGTCTTCCGTACGGCTGCGGAAGTTTATCACCACGTGCCGCCTCGTCTCCGCAAGCGCGACGGCTATCGCCCTGCCTATGCCCCTTCCGGCGCCTGTTACAACCGCTATTTCCCTGACCGCCTCACCCATGTCTACCTCCGCGCGCCAGGACCAGTGACGCGTTCACCCCGCCAAAGGCGAAATTGTTGCTCAAGACCACTCGCACATCCGCGGGCGTTACGCGCCTCACGTGGTTAAGCCCCTCGCATTTCTCATCGATGTTGTCGAGATTCAGCGTGGGCGCGATGAAGCCGAGCTGCATCATGAGCGCGCAAAAAACCGCCTCCATCGCGCCGCAGGCCGCAAGTGTATGCCCCGTATGCCCTTTCGTCGAGCTCACCGGCACCGTTGCGCCCACCACGCTTCTGGTCGCTTCCGCCTCTGCGATATCACCGGCAATTGTGCCCGTGGCGTGCGCGCTCACATAGTCGATATCGTGCGGGTCGACGCCGGCTACTGTGAGCGCCTGCCTCATGCACGATGCCATCCCCTCGACGTTGGCAAGCGCCATATTGGCGCCGTCGCATGTCGTAGCGTAGCCGAGCACTTCGGCGTAAGCCGTTGCGCCGCGCGCCCTTGCGTGATCGTAGTCCTCCAGCACCAGCGCCGCCGCGCCTTCGCCCGCCACGAGACCATCCCGGTCGCGGTCAAAGGGGCGTGGCGTCCGCTGCGGGGTGCCGTTGTACCGTCTGGATGCCGCCAGAAGTATGTCGAACACCCCTGCGGTGGTGGGATGCAGCTCTTCCGCTCCGCCGCAGATCATAACGTCCTGGTAGCCGTCACGAATCGCTTCGAATCCCGCGCCGATAGCCTGCGTCGACGATGCGCACGCGCTGCAAGGGGCGATGAGCCGTCCGCGGGTATCGAGCATGGCTGCAACGTTTGCCGCTACGGTGTGGCTCATGACCTTCATGAACATTGTGCCTTCCTGCCCCTCGATGCCGCCGTTGACAAGGAAATCACCGAAAAACCGCTCCAGCACTTCCGGAGACCCGGTCGTCGACCCGAATGCTACCCCTGTGCGACCGCCGGACAACGTATCCTGGGGTATTCGCGCGTGCGCGACGGCGTCGCGCGCCGCGAATGCGGCGAGGATCGACATCCGGCCCATGGTACGGCGGAACGTCCTTGCGATGGCCTTTGGATCAAGTCCGGAGACGCGGCCGGCAACATGCGTCTTAAGTCCTTTCACGCCTTGCCATTCCGGCATGGCGCTGACGCCGGAGCGACCGCTCGAGAGCGCATCTCTTACGTCTTCGAGGGTATTGCCTATGGGAGAGTTGATCCCCATCCCGGTGATAACCACCCGCCTCATGACGTCGCCTCCAGCACCCGCGCGATCAGGCGCTCATGTCCCATAATCGCCCCGCAGGCGTCTATGCTGCTGATGACCGTGCCCACCACGCCCGGCAGAACCATGCTTTGGCCGGCCAGATAGAGCCCCTTTACCCGCGTTACAGCGCTAATCCGCGCGGCGGACAGGGCTCCCATCGTCTTTTTCACGCCATATGCGCTGCCGGAGGGGGTAAGTGTATAGTCCCTAAGGGTAAGCGGCGAGAAGCAATCTACAAGCCTGACGCGAGCGCTCTCCAGACCGTTCGACTTCACGAACGCAAGTATGCGCTCGGCGGCCGCTCGCTTGACATCCTCATAATCGCCCGGACGCGCTCCCGTGCGCGATGAGGTCCAGGCCTCCCATTCGCTGTAGTCGGACGTTGCCAGGGCCATTAGCGCGTGCCGGCCATCGCCTACAGGCCACATACTGCTGAAAACGCCGTGCGGCGGCAGCGAATTCGCTATCGTATGAAGCCCATACTGGCGCTCTGTGTCCAGGTCCGCATAGATGAAGGAGTTACAGCATTGAGGCGGACGGTCAAGACCTTCCACGATGGCGGCGACTCCGCAGAAGCTTATGGTGTCCTCAAGCCCGGATACGCGGTTTCTGTAAGCCGGGCGAAGAGCGCCATCCGAGCACAATTGAAGCAGCTGTTTCGGGTGCCCGGTGAATAGAATCGTGCATGCTTCAATCCGCTCGCCGTCGGCCAGCCGCACAGCAGCGACCTCCCCACCCGCTGTCTCTACCGCGGTTACCAGGGCGCCGGAGCGGATCTCGCCGCCGAACTGCGCAAGGGCATCTTCAAACGCCTGGACGAAAGTCACGTCGCTCTCGTCGATCCGCCATGCGCTCGAGAGAAATGAATCGAGCACAAGGAAATGCGCGTAAAGAGGACATTCGCCTGGCCCAACTCCATAGAACGGGTTCAGTGCCGTGAGTATGGCCCTGAGTTCGGCGCAGTCCGTGATGCAGTCAAGGTATTCCTTAAGAGAGTGCTGCATTGCTGCCAGCGGCAGCATGTCCGGCCGCGCCTCGATGTTGTAGAGCGCGAAGTCCTTAGCAGTAGAGGCCATATCGCTCATGAATCGGTCTATGCCGCCGGCTTCGGCGGGGAACCTCTCAAGAAGCCGTTCGCGCAACGTCTCACGGCCGCAGGGCATCACAAAGTCGGTTTGCCCAAGTTTGAGGCGAAGGAACCCGGACGGATCCATCCGCACAAGCCGCAGTCTGTCCAGGACGCCCGCATACTTGAGATAGCGCCACAGCACCTCGCCCTCGCCGAGCGATCCGACAAGGTGCACACCGGTTGGGAATCGCACACCGCCGCGGACGAACGTCTGCATGAGGCCGCCGGGGTGTGATGCCTGCTCCAGCACAAGAGTGCTTCGACCCTCGCGCGACAGCGTTACCGCCGCGGTCATCCCGGCCACGCCCGATCCTACAACTATGGCGTCATACTGCATCGCGGTCCTTCTTGAGAACCAGCGCCACATTTGAGCCGATCGCCGCCTCGGCGACTTCCTGATGGAGGGAGAGGCCGGCTTTTCGGAAAGCGTCCACGTAGAAATCGCGGCCGCGGAAATGGAGCGTTCCCCCGGCACGGTTGTGACCGGTTGACGTGGAGAATACCTCAAACCACGACGTCACGCGATGCTTCGTCTCGTCTGTAGCAAAGGCATCGCGGAATACAAGCGTCCCGCCCGGCCGCAGCGCTCCCGCCGCGGAAGCGATTATACGCCGCTGGACGTCTTCGGGCCAATAGTGAAGAACGTCGATGAGCACAATCGCGTCGGACGCGGGACAGATCCAGCTCACAATGTCCGCGCACTCAAACGATGCGTTCGAGGTCTCGATAAACGTCCTCTGCGCGACCGCGATCTTGCGCTCGTCATAGTCCACACCCACCACTCGCCTGTCCATGGACTTGCGAGCGAGGACGTTGGACATGATTCCGTAGCCGCAGCCGAGGTCCACGACGTCGCCCTTCAGCGGCACGAGACTGTCGACCACCCTGTATATAGGATCAAGCCTCAGCTTCCAGGCGACGTAGTTCTCCACGTAGGGGCCGAGGTAATTGTAGAGATCCCGGATTCCTATGCGGAACGCCCTGCCCTGCTGGGACAGGCGCCAATCGCCTGCCTGCACTTCGAGCATTTGCCTCTTGACGCGTGATGCAAGGGGGCGCGCGCCCTGGCTGTAGTCGAAAGTCTCCCGGGTCACCCGGTCAAACACGCGGACAACGATCCGATGTTCGCCGACCCAGAACGCCCCATGAGGCGTGCAGATCTGCGTGCCGGTCAACAACACCGGCAATACGTCGTGCCCCGTGCGTACGGCAATCTCGAACGCCCCCATATGGAAACGCCTCATTCTGATATCGCGCGAGCGGCTGCCTTCCGGAAAGATCATTACCGACACGCCGTCATCGAGCAGTCCCCTGGCCTGCGCGAGTATCTCCTCGAAATCATCCGACCTTGTCAGGATGTAGCCGGCGTCGCGCGCCATGAGGCCGACAAGCGGCGCGTCCCAGACCCACTGCTTAACGACCATCACCTGGTCGACCGGGAGCGCAAGGATGGACATGATGTCGACGGCGGCGAGGTGGTTGCTGACGATCACGGCCGGTGTGCGAAATCGTTCCGGCGCCACGTTGATCCATAGCCTGTCGCTGCTGCGATAAGGGTAATAGGTCATCAGGCAGTAGGCAACCAGGTGGATGTACCGCCTGACAAGCCTCCTGCGAGCCTTGAGGTCCCTGGGATAAAGCGCCATCGCCACAAACCGCAGGCAGCAGGAGTAGAAGAGCCATGACGAGATAAGGTAGACCAAGACACACAGCCCGCCGGCCATAGTCAGCAGCGTCGGCGAGCCAAGGCGTTTCTTTGCGGGAAGCATGGCCGCCGCAACCGGCGGCACGACAAGCGCGGCACAAAGGAGGCTCGAGAGCATCCCGATGGTTCCAGTTATGCCGATGGCATAGAGCGCCGGGTGCCTTGCGAATGACAGGACCGCAAAGCTGCACAGCGTGGACAGTACCGAGATGATGACGGAACCGAAGGCGACTGCGCCCGCTTCATGCCCCCCGCGGAACGCCTCAAGGGAACTGCTCAACAGGAATATGCTGTAATCGATGCCGACACCGAACACGAATACGACGAAAAGCGAGCTGACAACGTTTATGCGTATCCCGAGGAGACCCAGGGCGCCCAACGTCATCGCCACGCTCAGAAGCACGGGTATGAGGCACACGGCAACGAGTTCAAGGCGTCCCAGCAGAAGCAGCAGACATACAGCGACCGCGATGGCCGCGATTACGGCGAGGGTCTTCAGCTCGTGCCTGGCGATCTCGGCGCTGCGCTCCACGAACCGCCTGCCGTTGGCAACCATCGTGCCCGGCAGCGCGGCAATGATGGCGTCCCTCGTCCCGTCGAACGTGTAGCCGGGCGCGGGCGAGAATACGCTCATGAGGAGGCAATTGTCTCCATCGCGGGCAATGCGGCTGCTGACAAGATCGTCGAGACCGGTTCCGGCGAATTCGCCGGCTGACGGCCCGGCGGCCGAACTGTCCAGAGCTGCGTAGAACGGCTCGAAAGCCTTCGGCGAAAACGAGTACGCCGCAAGAGAGTTCCGCATCGTCGCGCGCAGCGAAGCGCGGCGCTGGGGTGACCAGAAGCCGTTCCATCGCGAGGCATTGTCAAGCTGGGTCTTCTCCGAGGGCCGGATAAAAGCGATTGACGATACCGCAGTTACGCGCCCCTCTTTCTCCAATCGATTGAGGACCTCGAACAGCCGGTCATTGGCCTCGAGGGCCTCCTCGAGAGTCTTCCCGCGCACCACCGCAACCGTCGAGGAGAAGTCCCCCCAGGCATCATGGACTACGCCCATGTCAGCGCGGTCTGCGGGTGTAAGGTAGTTCAGGGCGTCCGCGTTGCCCTCGAACTCCAGATGCCTTAGTCCAAAGGCGCTTACGGCAAGAAGCGCCGCGATGAAGAGCGCCGAAGCCGTCGCATGCCGCGCACGCCATTCGAGAAGACGCTTGCAGTAATCGGCAAGCGGCACGACATGCCAGCGCCGCTGCCTGTGCTGCGCCGGTAAAAGGCTGGGGAGCGCAAGCACAGCGTACAGATTTGCCCCAAGGACACTGACCGTGGCAAAGATGGCCGTCTGCCTCTGACCGGGGAGCGAGGAAAAGAGAAGGCACAGCAGCGCGGCCACGGTGGTTCCTGAAACCATCGCAAGGGGCAGAAGCATCGTGCGGACCGTCGCGTACGGCGACTTCTCATCGGAGGTGTTATCGATTCGGTAGAATATGTGCACGGCGCAATCGACCGTAATCCCGAGCAGGACAGCGCTTACACCAATGGAAATCGCCGATATGGCCGGATCGACGATTCCGTAGAGAAGCGTCGCGCAGGCAAGGCCGAATACCGGCGGCAGGAGCATAAGAGGAACGTATACGGCGCGCCGGAAGAAGAAGACCGCCAGGAGCAGGATGCCAATCGACGAGATCGTCATTGCGATGGCAACGTCCGCTTTGATCGTCCGCGCGTTGTCGAGCGACGCGCGATGCCCGCCGACATAGCTTACGCGAACCGTCCCCTGCGGCGCCGCCGCCAGCGACTCCGCACGCGCGTTGTCGAGAAGGGCGTTGAGCTTTTCATTCTGAGGCATATCCATTGAGGAGCACGTCGGCATCGCGATCATGAGAACGTGCCGGCGATCGCTGCTCCAGATGCGGCCATCGATCACTTCCGCGCCGCTTGATTCGCCCGCAAGCGTCTTCAGCTTGGCGACGAGCAGCTCGTCAAGCCCGAGAGGGTCGCGCTGGATACGTTCGCGGGTGAATACCCCTGAAGGGTCAATAAGCGCCTTGTGCGCGGCCGCCAGGCGTGACTCTACACTCGCCGGGGTGAGCCGCGCCTCAACCGTCGAGATATCGCCCGCGGAGAAAAGCCTTCCCTTGCGCTCGCTCATCGCGTCGAGGAGGGCAAGAAAGTGCTCCGGCGACGTGCGGTAGTGGATCATCGAAAACATGCCGGAGCCGCGCAAGCGTCCATAGAGCGCATCGGCAACGCCGGTAACGTCCTTTTCGGAGAGGGGCTTGTCTGCCTGGGCGCCGACATCGATGTAGAGGGTGTCGAGCGCCTTGAAGCGCTTCATGACGTAGCGGTAGTCGCGGATGGTCGCGTCGGTATCCGGCAGAAGCGCGGTCACGTCTTCATCGAGGCGCAGGCGGGTCGAGACAAGGGCGCTGGCGGCGAGGACGACGGCCGTTACCGCCACGACCAGCACGCGCTTGGATGCCGGGCGCATCCTCAGGCCTTCTTTCGGAGCGCACAGACAAGCCTGGCAGCCGCGTAGGAAACCACACCGGCGACGATCCCCGCTGCCGCCGCGAAAACGATGCTGCCCACGAGGTACTCCCACGCGTAGTACCACACGCTGACCGGGTTCAGCAGTCCTGCCTCCACCGACGGGTCCGGCGCATGGGAAAGAACGAACTTTCCGGTGACGACGCTCGCGTAGAGTATGGCGGGAATGAACGCCGGAATGGAGATGTTGCTTGCGGCGACGACGATGGGCTTGCTCAGGCGCAGTGCGTGGGCTGTGACCACGGCTGCGGCCATCTGGAACCCCCATATCGGCAGTATGCCGAACGTCACTCCAAGGCCGACGCACGCCCCCAGCCGGCCGGGCGTGGTGCTCTCCTGCAGGACAGCGCCGCGAAGGATATCGTAGAGCCGGCGCCATAAGGACTTGTCGCCGTACGCGCTGAGATGCATCTCGCGGCGGATCGACGCAGGCAGGGTCAGCCGCTCCACCATCAGCAACGCGTTGAGGCGCGCGACCCTCGCGAAGTCCCTCAGCGGCCGGAAGTGCGACTTGCTCCCCGGGCCATAGGATACCGTTATCGGTATCTCGACAACAGGAACACCGGTCCACATCTCCTTCACAAGCGTTTCGATCTCGAAATCGTACTTCGCCGTCCGCAAGGTAATCCCCAATGTCGCCGAGAGAGGGTACGCGCGAAATCCGCTCTGGGTGTCGCGCACCCATCGGCCGGTCTCCGCCCACACCCAGAAGTTCGAGTTGAAGCGCAGGCCGCGGCTCATGAGCCTCCTGCCTCCGCCCGAAAGACCGCGGTCGCCGATGACGATCGCGTTGGGGTTGTCTCTAACGGCTTCAAGGAAGCGCGGCAGATCGCGCGCGGTGTGCTGCCCGTCGCCGTCCATCGTTACGGCGTGAGTGAAGCCGCGTTGGGCCGCGGCGAGAAAGCCGCTTCGCAGGGCGGCCCCTTTGCCGAGGTTTCGATCGTGCGTGACCACGGTCAGGCCGTTCACGGCCGCTAACGCATCGGCCGTGCCGTCCGTGGAACCGTCGTCGACCACGATGACGTCGGGGGTGATGGCGCGTATCCCTTCTACCACGCGGCCAATGGTCTCGCGGTTGTTGTAAGTCGGCACGACCACGCATGCTTTGACGGGCTTAGTCTGTAGGCCGGGGTGCATCGCTACCTGCCTGCCCGCTGGTCGATGAAGATCCTCTTCTTGCGATACGAGTCGGCCTCCTGCAGGCGCGCCACTTCTTCGCCGGGGGCGATTCTGACGGAAGGCGTCACCCTCAAGGCCCCCTGCAGGTTCTCGCGCATCGCCCGAAGAACGCGCTCGTGGTCGCCTTTGACGACAGCCACCACCTCAAGCTGGTCCGAGAGGACGGTCGGAGAAGTCGCGATCATCACGTAGTCGGTCACCTCGTCCATCGCGTCAAGAACGTTCTGGACCGCCGCCGGGTAGACGGTTGTCCCCTTGATCTTCAGCATCTGGTTTCTGCGGCCCACTATCGGGCCGAGCCGGGGCGTCCAGCGACCGCACGAGCAGCGCTCGCGGGTTATGAACGTGCAGTCGCCGGTGCGGAAGCGGACGAGCGGCATTGCTTCCACGCCAAACGTCGTTATCGTCACCTCGCCGACCTCGCCGTCAGGCACGCCGCGTCCTTCGTCGTCGAGTATCTCGACGTAGAGGAGCTCGGGATGCAGATGCCCGCCTGTGCCCGCCTCGCATTCACAGAAGGACGTCGCGAACTCTGTAGCTGCGTAGGTCGAATAGACCTTGGCTCCCCATGCCGACGCTATGCGTCCGCCGAGAGCGTTCAACTGGAAATCCGCTGTCCTCACCGGCTCGCCGATGCAGACGAGGCGGCGCACAGTCGAGTGCGCAAGATCGATACCCCTCTCATCGGCGTACTCGGCCACCCTTTTCAGAAACGACGGCACGGATACAATCGCCGTCGCGCCGAGCCTCTCAAGCATACTGAGGAGCATGACGGGCGACCCCGACCCAACCCTCACAGTCGCCGCGCCAAGACGCCTCAGGCCTTCGTAGTACGCGAGTCCGGCGATAAAGCACTTGTCCATCGTCACCGCAAGCAGCACGGTGTCGTCTTTGGTGAGGCCGGCGCACGTGAAGGAGAGGAACTCGTTGTAGCCGAGCCTTGCGACGTCGGCCTCTGTCATCGGGTGAAGTAGCGGTACGCCCGTAGTGCCGCTCGTGGTGACGATGTCCGCCACTCGCTCGCGCGGGACACACCAGAGGCGCTCCCCTTCGCAAGCAAGATCGGCCTTGGTCATGGGCGCAATGCGTTGGAGGTCGAGCGCGCTCTTCACCGCGCTCGGGCGGACGCCGTCACTGTCAAAGCGCTTCTTGTAGAACGACGAATTCGCGTAGGCGTACCTGACCGCTTTCGCGATACCGGCGTCGGCAATGCGCTCAAGCGCTGACGGGTCCAGTGCGATTTCGTCAAGCGGCTTTCCAGTGCCCAAACGTGCGGTCCTGCGCATTGCAGCGATACTCCTTGAAGAGGGGCGTTCCCGACGACGCAACAAACGCTCGAAGCGCCTGGAGGCAATGCCGAGCAGGCAATGGAAGGGTCACACGTCTGGAGGGTGTGTTGTGGCTGGAGAAAACCGTCCGCCAATCCCTGAATATCCCGCTTACCCGGCCGCCCCCGAAATCCACGCACGAAGCATCCGCCATCGCGCCGTAAAGTTTGAATTGTTCACGAATTACGTGCGCGTGTCAAGGCTTTTCCGACGCTTCGAAGTCTGCACTCTTCCGAGCGATGACACACCCTCAGCCGGAAGGCTGACCGCATCGGCAACAGGCCGCCTGTGGCACAAAGTTTTCAGTTGTCAAAGAACGAGGGCTGGAGGCTGCAGGCCGGAGAAAAACCGTACAACCAGAACCAAACCACCAGACAGGAGGGGCAGGCGAGCACTGCAGGTCTCGACGGGCCATGGTATCGAATTCCGGCCGGATTTTCACCGGAGGGGCAGTCGAGACCTGCAGTCTTCGACTGCCCCTGTCTGCGGACAGACTCCGAGCCCTCACCCGTGCGGGTGTCCATTTCACAAAGTCTTCAGTTGTCAAAGAACGCTCGCCACGCGCCTACGGCGCGAGAGAGTGGAAAGTCGCAAGTAGAGAGTGGAAGAACCGAAAAACATAGCCCCTCTATAACTATGTGGGGTGAACGAGTGTTGGGGGTTTTCGCGAGACGTAAGTCCAATAGAGTGTTTTCCAGATATGGACGTAAGAGCTTGTCCAGACAGCGACTTAAAGAAAAAAAGAGAAATTTGGATTTCCTCTCCGGAGGTGAACGAGCCTCGCGGCATCGCCGAGGCGGGAGGCACAAGATGTAGGGGCACGCGTGCGGCGCGAGGAAGCGAACAGGCCAGAGGGTCCTTGCGCAAGGAGTTCTGGGGCGCGGGAGGGGAGCTACAGGCCGAGTTTCCTGAGCCTGTCCATAAGCGCGGACTTGCGGGCGTGGGCGGCGCGAAGGGCGGCGATGCGAAGCTGGAAGTCGGACGAGCCCTGCCTGTCGGCGAGGTCTTTGAGGTCCTTGAGCAGCTTCATAGCCTCGTCGTAGTTCTTGGGGAGCTTTGTAGCAATGAGGCTTTCGATCTCGGCCCATGTCTGCGGAGTGCGACCGGCGAGATCGTCGAGGTACCTATTCCTCGCTTCGGCAGCCGCGCGCTCTCTGCGGGCCTTCGCCTCGGCTTTGTGCTTCTCGGCAATTCGCCGGAACTCGTCCGCGCCAGCGAGGAGCTGTGAGACGGTCCGGCGTGGCGCGGCATCAGCGGCAGACACGCCTGAACTCGCGGGATGTGTCTCGCGCTGGAAGCGAGTGAGCAACTCGCGGCCGAGGTAATCGGCCTCCCCTCTCATGAGGCTCGCGAGCATCGCATCCTTCTCACGCGCGTCAAGGGTGGCAATCCATTTGTCGAATGCTTTATTGTCCTCCTTCGGCTTCTCAACCGTCGGACTGGCTGAGGCCGCGGCGGCGAGGAGGTGAGCGTCAATCCGGAGGAAGTTCGCGAGGCTCTCCAATGAGGGCGATAGCTCCTTGAGGTTTGGCGGCACGGGCGGCTCCAGGTCGTCCTCTTCAAGCTCTTCGTTCTGCGCATCCAACAGCCAACCAAGGTAGAGGGCCCTAAGATCGCCATCGATGATCTCGCTGCGAACTGAGACCATGGAAGACAACAGCCCCACCCCGTCCTCCTCCCAGTCCCCGTCTTCGTCTTGGGACTCGAAGCTTACGATCAGTTTGCCGTCCTTCTCCCACGCGGAGACGAAATCGGTCTGGCAATACTCGCGCGCGGTTTCAAGCGAGAGTAACTCGGACGGAAAACGAAGCTTCAGGATGTGCGTGCCCCAGTTCGCGAGGTAGAGGAACGCGTCGAAGTACTTCTCCACCCACTTGTCGGGATTGCCTTTGAAGTCTCCCCAATTGTAGTGGTTGGTGAAACTCGTGGGAGTTATCACCGCGCGCGTGGAATACGATCTCAACACACGCATCTCCGCGGCCGTCAGCGGCCGGTCGATGGCGAGGAATTCGTAGTATTGGTATTCGCTCATAGAAAGACCTGAGTCCGAAGTCTGAAGTCCGAAGCAACAGCCAACAACCTACGGCCTTGGTTCACGCCACCTGACGGTACAGGGAATCGAACTCTACTAACGCTCCCGCCAGGGCGGGTACGGAGCCCCGCCCCTACAATTACTGCAACGGCCGTAGCAGCCGCCTATTTCATCTTGCGGATTCGGACCTCTATCCCCTTCTCGCCGGCAAGGAGCTTCGTCAGTTGCGAGGTGTCGGTGTCGCCGTAGTGGTAGGGGTAGAGGATCTTGGGTTTGAAGGCTTTGGCGGCGTCGGCGACCTGGTCGGGGGTCATGGTGTAGGGCAGGTTCATGGGGAGGAAGGCGACGTCGATGTCTTTGAGGGATTTCATTTCGGGGGTGTTCTCGGTGTCGCCGGCGACGTAGACGCGCTTGTCGCCGAAGGTCAGGATGTAGCCGTTGCCGTCGCCCTTCGGGTGGAACGGTTCGCCGGAGGGGCGCTTGTGGAGGATGTTGTAGGCGGGGACGGCTTCGATCTTGATGCTTTCCACGGTGCGGGTGCCGCCGTTCTTCATGACTGTGCCGTCCTTAATCGTCGCGGCGCACTTCGCGGTGAGGATAATGACGGTGCTATCCTTGCGCACGGCGGCGACGGCCTTGGGGTCCATGTGGTCGTAGTGTTCGTGGGTGATGAGGATGAGATCGGCCTTGGGCATCTTCTTGTAGTCCGTCTCGCTCATGACGGGGTCGACGTCAATGACTTTGCCGCCGAATGTGAACATGAGCGAGGCATGGCCGATGAACGTGATCTTGAGGTCACCGGCCGAAGTCTGGATCGTATCCTCCTGAAACATAGCGTCCCTCCCGTTCTCCGCGGCGTATGCGACGCGGCCCAATTGTGCCAGGGCGACAACTGACAGAAGAGAGATCACGAGAATAAGCGCGGCATAAACGGAATGCGTGACTGAAGGCGATCTGAGTGTCATCCCCTTCCCTCCTAAACGCTCACATGAACAGGCCGGGCATGGCCGGACCGAATCATTGAGTTTGATTATCGCATGAAGAGCGGATTTGTAAAGAAGCGATAGTTCGCCGCTGACTTGCAGGTAACCCTATTGACGTGCGATTGCAAAGAGCGACGACCCTCCGCATGCCTGGCTAATTGGGCGTCAGTGGCGCTTTGTCGGCATTGCAGCAAGGGCAGGCACGGGGGCCTGCCCCTACATTACCAGTGGCGGCAGGGGCTTTCACGATAGCCTCTTCGGCACCTTGGTGATTGCTTTGCCGCGGGAGATCTCGTCGAGGGACCTGTTGGTGATCGCCGAGTCCGGCTCAGATGTAACGGGGTCGTAGCCGGGGTCTGCTTCGTCATCGACCATCTTGATCAGGAACCAGCGCTGCTGCCCGCCTTTGCCGGAGCGGATGAGGGCGAAGGCGCCTTTGAGCTTCATGCCGTCGAGAAGGAACGTCGCGTGACCATTCTCGATCTGCGCGGCAAGAGGGATTTCCCCGCCGAGGTCGTCCTTCTTGATGTTCTCCACGATGCCGGTGTCCCAGACCATGACGGTTCCCGCGCCGTACTGGCCGTCCGGAATCACGCCTTCAAAGGCGGCGTACGTTAGCGGGTGGTCTTCGGTGGGGACGGCGAGGCGCTTGTCCCGAGGGTTCATCGAGGGACCTTTGGGAATGGCCCAGGACTTGAGGATACCGTCGGCCTCGATGCGGAAGTCGTAGTGAAGGGTCGACGCGTCGTGTTTCTGGACGACGAATATGGGTTTTGCGCGAGCATGCGTTTTCCTGCCACGGGGTTCGGGCGTACGACGGAAGCTTCGTTTGGCGCGGTAGTCTTCAAGGACACTGCCATGCGGCTTGGCCATGCGGCACCTCGGAAAGGCAAACTGGAAACGTGAGATCGGAGCAAAGGCTCACGGGCGGTCAAACCGCCCGTGGCACATATGGGCCTCGAAACAGCAAACTGAAGATGATCCGCTGTTGGCGGATCAAGACGTTGATCACTGGTGGACGAGCCACCAGCGCCACTCGGAGCGCGTCCTAACCCTTCCCGGAGTGGCCGGCCATCGCGGGCATCTCAAGGGAAGGGGCAGCTCTATGCTTCTCGGTCATGAAGTCTTTGGCCATCTGTTGAGTCTGCTCATCGCTGAAGAGCGACCTTGCGTGGTCGAAGAGAGTCCCTTCCTCCTCGTGGAAATGGTGCTCCAGCAGCTCGCGCAGCACGGTAAGCTTTGCGCTCCACTGGCCGCCGTCGGGCGGGGTTGTGTCGATTTCTTTCATCACCGTGCGGGCTACGCGGTGCTCTTCCAAGGCTTCACTCGCAGCATCCTTGCTCGAGTCGTTTTCAAGAAGAGGCGTGTAAAAGACCTTCTCCTCGGCGAGGTTATGGGACATCAGTATGCGCCAGAGCTTCAGGAACACCCGCTCTTTGGCCCTTGCGGGCTGTGTTTTGTCGCTAAGCGCCTTGAGTTCGTCCCTCACCGTTCTGTGGTCGTCTCGTATTATCTGGTACAGGTCCATGGAGTCCTCCTTTGCATTTCCTGAACGCATCCTCCGCCACAGATACTGCGTGGCAAAGGCTACATCTCCACAAGTATTCCAACCAGCGATACATGGTGAAAGTTTCCGGTCTTGGCTATTTGTCCGAGGTGAGTACGTGGGCCGCCACGCGGGAATACGCGCTGGGGACACCTGGGGAATATGCTGCGAAGCCGCCGGTGCACGTATGGTGCGTAATCGGGGTCCCGCAAGGGCAGGCAGGGGCGCCTGCCCCTACAAGAGGCGTAAGGCATGGAGGCAACGGCAGCTCACATATGGCCCTAAGCGCAGCGTGTTTCAGGACTTGCGGATGTCGCAGCTTTCGGCTGTGGGGGCGTCGCCGGCTGAGGGCGTCTTGCCTCTCGAAAGAATGCTGTCGACCGTGATCGCTTCGCAGCGCGTGCATTCGAGGCATCTGTTGCAGCGGGTGTCACTGGAGCTTTCGAATGGGACAACGTCGTAGCGGCAGGTCCTCTTGCACAGGGCGCAGCTCGTGCACGTCGTCTGGTTTACCCTCAGGAAGACGGCGCTCACGCGATTGCATAGGCCATAGATCGCCCCGAGTGGGCAGAACACTCCGCACCATGGCCGCTGCGTGAAGAGCATCGCCGAAAGCACGAGCGCGAGAATGACGATCTTGGATACGCTCGGCCAGACAACCGGTTGGTGCGCGAGCGCGAGCTGCACCACGTTGGGAATCGCTCCCTCAAGCGCGCCGGCCGGACATTGCCTGCAGAAGAAGAGTGGGTGCCCCTCGCCGTACAGGAACGGGATTATAAAGACCATGCCCAGAAGCACCCCGTACCTGAGATAGCCGAGCCAGTGAGGTATGCGGAACCTTGGCGTGGGGATCTTTGCCAGCATGTCTTGCAGCCAGCCAAAGGGGCACACCCAGCCGCAGAAGAAGGTTCCGAAGAGCGCGCCGCCGGCGATGAGCGTCCCCAACGCGAGGAAAGGCACGACGTGGATGGCGCTGAAATTCGCGAGAACGCCTATCGGGCACGCGAAAGTGGACAAGGGGCACGCGTAGCAATGGAAGACCGGGCCGCAGATGTTGTGGAGCTTGACGAATGGCATGAGCCACACGGCGAGAAACGTCGTCTGGACCCAGCCGCGCCAACGCGAGAAACGCGCGCTCAGAGATGAGGAATTCTGTTTGGCCATGGCCGCCATGGCCTCCTTACTTCGTTCAGGTGGGGCAGGCGACAGCGGGCGCGGCCCCTGAATAGGTGCGTTTGACTTTGCCGTCCGGGCCAAGCGTGAGCCCGCCGATAGTGATGTCCTCGACCATAGCCGACTCGGAGAGAGCTATCTGGACGGTCTCGGTCGAGGTTCGAGGCTTTGACGCCTTCGGCAGGAGAAAGCCCGGCATCTGCACGTCGCTGGCGGGCGTTACCGACTTGGGAGGCTCCTGGACAGTGCGCTCGGTCAAAACTGAGGGCTTGTGGAAACCAGCACCGTACACGAGGAGGGCCGCCGCGCAGAGAACAAGCAGCGTTGCTGCAATGACGCGAAAACGGGAACCGCGCGCCGGGGTCTCTACCATTGATGCCATGCTTCACCTGCTCTCGCAAACTGATTCCAAATTGGCGGAGGTGAATGGGAATCGAACCCACCCAGGACCCTTTCGAGCCCAACACTGGTTTTGAAGACCAGGAGCACCACCAGGCACCTGTCACCTCCCCGTGACATAAGTATAGCAGGTGGTGGAGTTTGTGTCCACTACCGCGTATCCCTGAGGCCGTTGTAGAACATCATCACAGGAGAGCCGCCGAAGGCTATCGCCATCCAAGCGGCCTCGTCGATTTCTTCTTGCGTAAAGCCCATTTGACGAGCCTTCTTGATGTGGATTTTCGTGCATGGCTCGCATTTCGTGACGACGGAAAGGGCTATTGCCAGAGCCTGCTTGGTGGCCGCATCGAGGGCACCGGGAGCGTTGGCGCGCTGCATGAAGGCTTTGAACGCCTGTTCGGCGGCGGAGGCCGTCTGTGGAGCGGCGCCAGTAGCCGCCGGCGCAGCGCTTGCGCCGTCAGCGCAGCAGTCTTGTGCTGCGGGTCTGGACGCAGGCGCCTGCGAGCAGCAGTCAGCCGCGGCAGCGGCGTTAGCGGACGCAGGCGAGGGCTGAGCTTGCGCCATCACCGGCATCGCGCGCGTGCCGGCGGTCTCTATGAAGACCTTGCCGCTCCCCTTCGCCTTCACAGCCCCTATGATCGCTGCAGCGGGCGAGCCGGATTCCCGAAGGCGCTTCACAAAGGCTCCCGCGTGCTGTTCGGGAAGCGCAACGAGGAGGCCGCCGGACGTCTGGGCGTCGAAGAGAATGTCGAGCATCTCGCGCGTGAGGGCGCTTGCGGGAACAGTGCTCTGCTCGGAGCTTTCTCTGTTTCGCTCGATGGCGCCGGGCAGTATCCCTTGCCCCGCGCACTCAAGGACGCCGGGGAAGAGAGGCACTTCATCCCAAACGAGGGATACATCGACGCCGCTGGACCGCGCCATCTCGGCGAGGTGGCCTATAAGGCCGAAGCCCGTTATGTCCGTACATGCGTGAGCGCCGTGTTCGAGCATGAGTTCTGAGGCGCCCTTGTTGAGACTTGCCATTGACGCGGCGATTGCGTCAACCCACCCGGCGGGAGCGCGGCCGATCTGAGCGGCAAATGCGATGATGCCCGTGCCGATGGGCTTTGTGAGCACGAGAACGTCGCCGGGCTTCGCCCCGGCGTTGGACATGATCTTTTTCGGATTGACGGTGCCGGTAACCGCAAATCCGGCCTTGATCTCCTTGTCGTTGATGCTGTGGCCACCGACGACGGACACGCCCGCTTCAGCCATCTTGTCGAGGCCGCCGCGAAGAATGTCGAGCATGACCTGGTCGCTTACGGTCCTGATGGGGAATCCGAGTATAGACAGCGCGGTCAGCGGCTTGGCGCCCATGGCGTAGACGTCGCTCACAGAGTTAGCAGCGGCGATCTGACCGAAAAGATAAGGGTCATCGACCGAGGGGCAGAAGACATCGACCGTCTCAACGAGGGCGAGATCTTCACTCAGGGCGTACACGCCTGCGTCATCGCCGGCCGCGACGCCGACGAGGACTCTTGGGTCCGCTGTGCCCGGCAGCTTGCCGAGGATGCCCTTGAGCGCGGCCTGATCAATCTTTGAGGCGCACCCCACATTTTCCACGAGCTCGGTGAGCCTGACGGGTCCATTGGGCTTCTCAAGCCGCTCTCCCGCGCACAGGCACACGTCGCTTCGTGAGAAGACGTCGCAGGGGCACGGTTTCTTCGGGTCGCAGATGCAATGCCCGAGCCGCGTTGAACGCTGCATGACCCGCTTACGCTTCTCCGTGTTCTTCATATGCGCCTTTCCAATTACATTGACGACGCGACTACAGCGGCCCCCAGTGCGCCGGCCATCTGAGGCTGCGGCGCGACGAGGACCTTCTTTTTGAGCGCTTTCTCAAGCGCCGTGACCATCCCGCCGAGAAGCGCGACGCCGCCGGTCAGGGCGACGGGCTCTTCGATATCCCTCGCGGCCATGGACGCGACACGCGATGCAAGCGCGTTCTGAACGCCGGCGGCAATATCAGCCGGCGCTACGCCAGACGCGAGAAGGCCGATGATCTCGGTTTCGGCGAAGACAGCGCAGGTGCTGTTGATCGCGGCGGCATTGAGGCTCTTGGACGCGATAGCCCCGAGGGCATCAAGGCTGACTCCGAGGCGGGCCACGACAATTTCGAGAAACCGGCCGGTGCCGGCCGCGCAACGGTCATTCATCGCGAAATCGCGCACATCGCCATTTTCCGCGAGGCTGATGACCTTGCTATCCTGGCCGCCGATGTCGATAACCGTCCGCGCGTCCCTGACCAGCCACCGCGCGCCCCTTGCATGGCAAGTAATCTCGGTCACGGTCGTATCGGCGAAGCCAACTGCACCGCGGCCGTAGCCGGTTGCGACGGTAGCCTGAATGTCCCGCGGCCGGAGCCCCTTGCCTTCGAGCGTGCTGTGGAAGAGTTCTTCGGTCAGGGCGGCCTGATCCACTCCCTGATCACGGATGGCGGCGGCGAGGACCTTGCCATACTCCGCATCGAGGAGCACGACTTTGATCGTCCGCGATCCGACGTCGATTCCGGCAAATATCATGCTTTGGCAACTCCACGCACTGTCTCGAACAGCGCCTGTACCCTCATGGCGATTCTCGCAGAGTCCGAGGGCGAGTAGTCGGTCTCAATCTTGAGATACGGAACGCCGAGTTCGTCCTCGCATAGGCGTTTGACGCTGTACGATTCCACATCGTACGTAAGGCACGCCTGCCAGACAAGCTCGATCACGCATTGGGGGCGATACTCGTCGCAGATCCGCTTCAGGCTCTCCATGCGTGCAGTGTTCGGCGTCTTCACAGAGCAGGCGAGAGCGAAGTACTTCTTCGCGACTGCGGCCATTGGATCGCCTTTCTCGTCCACGTCGTCAAGAATCGGCTTCAGGCCGGTGCAGTTCTCCATGGCAACGACAGTGCCACCGCTGTCTTCGATGATTTCGAGCACCTTTTCGGCGCCATGGACCATCGGCACGCCCGTCATGAGGACGCGGACCCGCTTGCCGCCCGCAACGCCCGGCGACCCGGCGTACTCCTCGTATGCCTTCTCATACATACGCAGGTCGGCATCGATGCCGGAGATGCTGCTCTTGAACTCAATAAGCTGCCTGCCATGCAGCGGTGGATCATCGGCCTTCATGAGCCCCGCAAGCCGTCTGCGCAGCCGCCTCTCCTTGTTCATCGTCCTAATGGCCGCGCGAAGCTTCGCATCAGTGATTTTCGCGCCGAAATAGGCCTCAAGCGCGTCCTTCAACCGCTTCATCTCGCTCATCCAATGCTCGAAAGCGACCGGATCGTCCTCTTTCTGCGGCAACTCAAGGACGTGCATCGGCTTGGAGCGAGCCATGAGCTCATACATCTTTTTCTTGCCGTCGCAGGTGGTTTCCGCCACGACGAGGTCGGCCATTTCGAGGAAGGGGTTCGAGCCCTCCACGAGATAGCCGTATGTGGACTTGATCAAGGGGCAGAGATTCCTCGGCAGGTGTTTGTGCGCGGCCACGATGGTGTCCACATCGCCCCCGCAGAGGCACACCGGCACGGCGCCGGCGGCCATTATGAGCTCGCGTGGGGTGTATTCGCACATGATCCCCACTATCGGACGACCGGCTGCCTTGGCGGCTTGGGTGTAGTCGAGACAGTGGGATATCATGTCGGAAAAGTAGTGAACTGCCGAGACGGGGACGGCATGGGGCGCCCCACAACGCGGCTTCGTGGGGCGCGCCCGCGCCTTCGCTCTTCTGGAATCCCCCGGCGCTTTTCGTGCATGAGGCTTCTTCATCCGCAATCTCCCACCTTTGCCGTCCGCGCCGGCGATAGATCGGTTCTCAGAACTCGTATTTCAAGGCGACGCCCCATGCGCCGTCCGCTTCGTGGTTAAGCAAGGTCCCGAAATTCGCATACCCGGCCGACAGCGTCATGTGCTCGTTCACAATGTAGCCTGTGCACAAGGTCCACCAACTGTCGGGACTCCCGACAACCCCGGGTATCGATTGGTAGTTGTTGGGAATCTGTCGATACTCAGCCGCAAAGGCCAGCTTGTTCGTGGCGAGAACGCACACGCTCCCTTCGCCGACAATCGTGCGGTCGTCGGTAAAGCCCAGAAGCCCGATTTGCGCGGCGGTCGTCGACCGCATGCCGGCGGTCACGAGCACGGGGCGCGGAAGGCCGGGAATCATCTTCGTCGCGAAGAGTGTGTAGTCAAAGTCATCGTTGTCGGTAATCCCTATGGCCTTGAGCGTTCCGTTGAGCTCGTCATTAAGCGCCTTTTCGGTTTCATTATACTTGTAGGTCACGCCAGCCGTAAGCGCGGGCACCCATGCGGTATCGAACTCACCATCCTTGAGTATCTCATAGCGCAGGTTGAAGTTATCGAGGTTGACCGCTTCCTTCGAGATGTTGATATCGGTTTCTTTCAGGATGGTCTGCCCGAGATCGCCCACGTCGAAGTGATCGAGGCCATAGCCGAGTTCGACGCGTCCCAGCACGTTCTCCGTAATCGTCCCGGCTTCGAGCGACCGTCCGTAACCAAGGTGAACATACATGCCGCCGACACTTGGCAGGCCGAAGACCTGGCCTGCAGGCGCCGGATTGCATAAGTACGCTGACGGTACAGCAAAGGCTCCGCTCATACCTTCCAGGTTGTGAAACGGCAACGGCAAATGCGCTGCCTTGGGCGCTGTGCTCTCGATTTCGGCGGCGTTCAGCAGCGCTCCCATGAACGCGAACGTCACACATACCGCAATGACCCCTGCAAGAATGGTTCCTGATCTCCTCATGTCCTTCCCCCTTTGCAAAATTCCTTGATTACATGGTAACATACGTATCCGATCAGCCTGTACGAGGTCGTTCACGCGCTCCGCGGCCGAGTGTTACACCCTTCCTGCCACCTCCACCATCGTTCTCAGAGCCGACACGCCAGTACTCGATACAACCCCGCAGCCTGGAGACACGAGCCGCACGCCTCCTGCCACAAGACGCTCGCATTCCGCCCGTATGGCTTCGTCCTTCCCTGCGGCAAGAAGGAACGGGCTGAGATTCCCCATGGCCCGCCACGACGGGCTCTTGCCTTTGAGGCCGATGATATCGACCATTGAGTCGAAGCTCACCGCGTCGGCGGAAAGGTCCATGAGCTCTCGCTCGATAGAGGCAACGTCTCCGCAGATGTGCACTATGACACGCAGCCCGGCAGACCGCGCTTCGCTGATGAGGGTTTCGAGCGGACCGAACACGAACTCCCTGAAGAGCCTTCCGCCGAGTATCTCGCCGGTTGCCGTCGGTTCTGCGATGCACAGGACTTCGGCCCCTGCGGCGGCCTGCAATCTGGCATAAGCCGCAAGGTCGGCCGTGACAGCACTAAGGTACCGCTTCAGACGTTCGGGCTCACGCCTTGTCCAGCGCATCATCATAAGCGGGTCCGTCAGCATGCCGAGGAGAGAGAAAGGCCCCGGCACGTTACCTATGACCACCACATCGCCGCGAGCGGCCCTCGCGATTGAGATCGCCTCAAGAAGCGTTGCGGCGCGCCCACGCGAGAAATCCGGATGGGGCAGCTCACATTCCGTGTCGACGGGGATGAGGCTTCCCATGACCCGCGGCTGCGACGTGGCCGAGCCAAGGTTCACCCGGGCGCCGTATGCCTCCGCCTCAACCGTCATGCAGAATGGCACTGCGATGCTGTCGAATCCGGTAGCTTCCTGCATGGCAAGAGCAAGTTTCGCCATAGCTCGCGCGTCGGTGTGCGCCTCGGGCCATGATGCGCCGCACTTCTCCATGATCTCTGTCACGGCCATGCTCATCATTCCGCCGGGGCAGAGAACCGCCTTAGCCTGTTTGTCCATGCCGTTGAGGATGGACAGGAGCCTTTCGCGCGATGTCACTGGGGCACTCACGACAGCTTGTACTCCTTAACCGAATCAAGGAGCGCCATGATATTCGCCGGCGGCGTCTCTATCGGAATCTCGCAGCCGCTGGCAAGGATAAAGCCGCCTGGATTTTGCGCGCAGTCCCTGAGGCATGCCGCCGCCGCGGCGCGGATGCTTTCCGGCGTGCCGTTGAGCATCACTTCCGTTGGCGCGACATTGCCCATAATGCACACCTTGGAGCCGACCTTTTCCTTTGCTTCCGCAAGAGAGATTAAGTCGAGGCTCAGTACGGCGGCGCCCGAAGATGCCATGAGGTCAACAATACTGGAAGTCTTGCCGCAGATGTGCAGAACAACCGGCATACCGAGCGAACGGATTGTCTCGTGCACAGCCACGAGCCCCGGCAATGCGAATTCCTCGAACGCCTTCCTGCTTATGACGGATCCCGATGCGACCGGGTCCACCGGCACGGGGATGCCCCCGGCCTCTGCAACGGCCTCGCAGAACGCGCAGGTTACCTCGGTCGCTTTCTGGAGGAGTGCCTTCGCGAGAGGCCTGTTCTTGTAGAGGTCTCTCGCAAATACCGACGTCCCGCGGAGCGCTGCCGCAGTCGAGAACGGCGCCGGCACGCAGCAGGATACGAATACTTCGTCGCCCACCTCTTTCACGCAGTGGCGGATTGCCTCCAGAAAGACGCCAAATCGCCCCGATGCACGCGCGTCGACGGCCGGCAGTCTGTCCGCGTCCGGCGGGTCCTTGACCGCCGGCTCGGAAAAGCGCGACACGTCGTCCGGAGGGAAATAGAGCTTCGTTCCCATTGCTTCGGCGATAATCGACGTGTCCGTGAATATCGTGATCAGGTCCTGGCCGTAGCGCCTGTAGGCGGCAACGTGCGCCGCTCCCATCGTCGGCCCGTTCGCAGCATACTCGCTCACCTTGACGCCGAGCACGCGGGCCGCGTGATTCAGGATGAGAGGCACGCAGGGGATGCGATCTATCGGCTGACCCGTGAGAAACCTCCCTATTCTCTCCTTGGGTGATGCTTCGCTCATTTGCGCGCCTCCTCCCATGCCGTAAGTATCCTGACCGCATCCATGGCGTTTGCGCCGTAGGCGTCGGCGCCGATCTTAGCGGCGAAGCTCTGGGAAATCGGCCCGCCGCCGATAACCACCCTGAACGACTTTCGAAGCCCCTGGTCCTCAAGCGCCTTCACGAGCTTGCCCATGCCCGGCATCGTCGTGGACATGAGCGTCGAGATCGCGATCACGCCCTGCCCCACCTGGCGGGCCTTGTCGACGAAGGATGCGACCGGCACATCGTTGCCGAGGTCATGGACCTCGAAGCCTGCGGCTTCCAGCATGAGCTTGACGATGTTCTTGCCGATGTCGTGAATATCGCCTTCGATCACTCCGATGATCACCTGCGAAGCGTCGCGCGGGCCGGTCGACTTGAGGCGAGGCTTCAGAACCCCCATTGCCGCGTACATGGCATCCGCGCAAAGGAGAATCTCCGGCACGAAGTACTCGCCGGTGTCGTACTTCCTGCTTACCACCTCCATGCCCTTCGAAAGCCCTTGGGTAATTGCCTCATAGGCGTCGATACCCTCAGCGAGCGCTTCCTCGGCCGCCGCCACGGCGCCTTCCTCATCCATGCGATCCACGGCGTCGGCCAACGCAGCAAGTATTCCATCCCTGCGAGAAGGAGTTGTCTTATCTTCTGCCTGCACCGCTTACCCCCTTTCATGTCAGCGCCATGCCCTGAAAACAAAAAAGCGAGGAAGAAACTCTCATTTCTTCCCCGCCGAAACTCGTGATTCGCAGTTCTACTTAGTCGAGTGCCAACCCTCCTGTCCGCTTTCTGACATACCGACCGCGGGCGCGGTCCGGACTCGGCATCCGCCCATAAGGGCGCCTGGCACTCGCCACGAGCACCGGCAGGTCCCGCCTCAACCGTACTCCAGGAAGCCCGCGTAAAGGATCGGTCTGGCCAACCTCATCAATCAATCTCCGCTACAACCGTTCACCTACCCAATCGCACGCGATAAACGCCGCGCTGACCCCTGATTATGCCTGCGCGCAGGGCCCTGCGTCAACGGAAAAAGCCCATTTTCGTCATGCGTCAAGACAAAGTGCCAAACGGGGGCATCATTAGCTATGAGTGGCAAAGCGCGCCTAATTGTCTACGGTTTCGATGAGTTTTCGGCTTTCTTGCAATGCCCCTCGGTAAGGGGTAGAATTGCGTTGCATCGAGCCTTATCAGGCTTTCAATCCAAAGACTGGAGACTACTATGCCCAAGGGGCCTCAGGACCTCCTTCGACACATACCCGCTGTAGAAGCCGTTCTGCAGGAGGGGAGCTTGAGCGGCTGGCTTGAGTGCGCGCCAAGAAGGGTCGTGGTGGACGGCGTTCGGGCGGCCGTGGCCGAAACGAGGGAACTCATACTCAAGAGCAAGTGCGGCGGCGCCGATGAGGCCAAAATCCGCGCGACGGTCCTCGGCCTTGCCGACCGCAACATCCGCAGGGAGATGACGCCGCATTACCGCAAGGTGATCAACGCCACGGGCATAATACTCCATACCGGCCTTGGCCGCGCGGTGTTGCCGAGAACGGCCCTCGACCAGATATGCCAAGAGCTCACCGGGTACTCCCTGCTCCAGGCAAGCATCTCCACGGGCGCGCGCGACAAGCGCGACGGGCGAATCGAAGCGCTCCTGAAGCAACTGACCGGCTGCGAGGCCGCCACAATCGTCAACAACAACTCCGCCGCCACGTCCATCGTTCTCAACACGGTGGCCAAAGGCAGGGAAGTCATCGTTTCGCGCGGGCAACTCGTAGAGATCGGAGGTTCGTTCCGCCTTCCCGACGTCATGGAGGCAAGCGGCGTAAAGCTCGTGGAAGTAGGCACCACGAACAAGACCCACGCTCGCGACTACGAGCGCGCAATTACGGAAAACACCGCCGCTATCATGCGCGTGCATCCGAGTAACTACAAGATTCTCGGCTTCACGTCTGAAGTACCCCTCGCGGATCTTGAGAAGATCGCGCATTCCCGGGGACTCGTTCTCATCGATGACGTCGGCGCGGGATCGCTTATCGATTTCTCGCGTTTCGGCTTCGCATATGAGCCGACACTCATCGACTCCGTCGCGAGCGGCGCGGATGTCATCACTGCCAGCGCGGACAAGCTTATCGGCGGCTGTCAGGGCGGCATTGTCCTCGGCAAAGAGGCTATTATCGAAGCCGTGCGCAAGAATCCACTGGCGCGCATCGTCCGCGTAGACAAACTCACACTCACCGCGCTTGAGGCAACCTTACGCCTCTTCCTCGACGAAGCAACCGCGCTTCAGGAAGTCCCCACGCTTCGCATGCTTGGGCGACCGCTCGCGGACATCACCGCCCAAGCCGAACGGATTGCGACCGCGATCAATGCCAAGGCGCCCACAGTTACGGTGCACACGGTTGACGGCTTCTCCCAGATGGGAAGCGGGTCGCTGCCCGGCCAGGACATACCCACGAAACTGGTGACCATTCGCTCCGATGAGCGCCGCCCGGACGACATCGCGAGGCGGCTGCGCGCGGGCGAGCCGCCGGTATTCGCGCGCATTCAGGACGATGCCGTCCTCCTCGACCCGCGCACGGTCCTCGAGGGAGAAGAGGACTCGCTCGTCGCCGCGGTTTCGGCGGCGCTCTCCGAGGAATAGGATGGCGGCCAATCAGATAAACGTCACCCTCGGAACCGCCGGCCATATCGACCACGGCAAGACCGCGCTCATCAGGCTCCTCACCGGCTGCGAGACGGACCGTCTCAAGGAGGAGAAGGAGCGCGGCATGTCGATCGAGCTCGGCTTTGCCCCCTGCCAGATTGCGGGCGTCGAGATCGGCATAGTGGACGTGCCGGGTCACGAGAATTTCGTCAAAACGATGGTCGCGGGTGCGACGGGCATTGACGGCGTCATCCTTGTAATCGCCGCCGACGATGGCATCATGCCGCAGACGCTGGAGCACCTTCAGATACTCACGCTTCTGGGTATAGAGCACGGCGTCGTCGCATTGACCAAGATCGACAGGGCCAATACCGAACGCCGCGAGCGTGTCCGCGCGGATATCGAGAACCTTTTGTTGGGCACGTTTCTCGAAGGCGCGCCGATCCTGCCAATCTCCAATATTACCGGCGAGGGATTCGACGGATTCTACTATGGGCTCACGGATCTCATCCATTCGATAACGCCGAAGCGCACTGACGGGCTCTTCAGGATGCCTGTTGAACGGGCGTTTTCCGTCAAGGGGTACGGGACGGTCGTGTCGGGAATTCCGGTAAGCGGCTCGGCCAAAGTGGGCGACGAGTTGGAGCTCCTCCCGCAGCGCATAATGGGCCGCATCCGCGGCATAGAGGCGTATGGCAAGACAAGCGACACCGTCATGGCAGGCCAGTGCGCCGCGCTTCAGTTTCGCCACTGGGACCACAACGTGATCGAGCGCGGCAACTCGCTTGCGGTGCCGGGGACGTTCGCGCCGCAGGAATGGCTCCTCGTCCAATTCAGGATGCTGTCGACGGCCGGCCTCGCGCTCGATAGCGGCGCGCGAGTCAAGTTCCACACTGGCACCTGCGACGTGCTTGCGCGTGTGTACCCGCTTGAAGGACTCCGCATGGAAGCCGGAGGTGAATACGCGGCGCAGATACACGTAGACGCCCCTGTGGTCGTAGCTCCGAGAGACCGCTTCGTCATGCGCGCACTTTCACCGGTTACAACCGTCGGCGGCGGGATCGTCGTTGAGGCGATGCCGAAGCGCCTCAAACGCAATCGCCCGGGTGTGCGCGAAGAAGTCGCGGAGCGCGCGAAGGCAATTCTCGACGAGAAGGCGTTCGCCGAATACGCCGTGAGGAACGCCGAAGGTGCGGCCGCCACTCAGGACGAGATCGCGTTTCGCACAAAGATCCCCTCGAAGCGTCTTGAGACTATCCTGGCCGAGTTGGCCGCGCAAGGAACGATCTCGCGCGTGCCCGGGGGCCAATTCATGCATCGGCAACGGGCGTCCCAGCTGGAGGCGGCGATCCTCGCCGCGCTTGACGCGTTCCATCGCGAAGAACCCGCAAGCGTCGGCATCACGGCAGAGAGTCTACACGAAATGACGGCAATCGAGAAAGACCTGCTGACGGGATTTCTTGACCGTATGAAGGCAGCCGGCGCCGTCGCGCTCCGTAACGGCCTCTATGCTCTCCCCTCACATCGCGCGGCCATGAGCGATGCCGCGCAGGAAGCAGCCGTGCGCGTCGAGGCGCTGTTTAAGACCCGCGCGTTTGCGCCGCCGGAGGTCGGTGACATGGCGGCTGCCGCCGGCGTGCAGCCGAAGGCGGCCGAAACCGCTATGAAGACCCTTATCGAACACGGCGCGCTTATCAAAATAGCCCCGGATATGTACTTCCACAAGTCGGCCGTGGAACTCGCGCGAGAGAGGATTACGAAGCACATAGAGGAGAAGGGATCGCTTCCGAGCGTTGATTTCAAGTACCTGATCAACACCACGAGAAAATACGCGATTCCGCTCCTCGACTATTTCGACAAGATAGGGGTAACGCTGCGGATTGGGAATACGCGGTACCTGAAGAAGCGGTAGAGGGGCATCAATATGTCCGAGCTCGATCACCACACGGACGAAAAGCCGCGTAGATTCTTCGGAATTGCCGGTATCGGCTGCCTCACCATCGCGGCCCTGGCCAGCATTGTCTTCCTGCACCAACTGCGAAACGTTCGCAGCAGCCCTCCCGGCACTGGCATGCCTGCGCTTGCTGTGATGCTACTGTCCGTGCCGTTGGCGCTTCTTATGGGAGTCTTGGGGCTCTGCTTTGACAGGCCAAGGACGATCGCGACGGCGATATCGCTATTGGCGGGCGCCGCAGCACTGCTGCTTGTAGCTGCCTGAACTGCGCGTCAGGATGCGCTTGTCAATACCACGTCGGCCCCGGCGGTGGCGCTACGGCCTTGGGCTTTGTCACCTTACCCTCGATCGCCAGGTCGAGTTGATCCAGCGTGAACCCCTCCGCCTTTACCTCGTGGGTTCTGCTCGTGAGGACAAGCCACGGCTGGCCCTGGACGCCCCACTTTGCAAGGGTCTTCTCGGACTCCGTCGCGGCGCCTATGGGAAACCTCACCGCCAGCTTGTCCATAACCGCCTGTCGCGCTGACGCGTCCATCCCGGAAGTATCCACGCCGATCACGACTATGCCGCGCTTGCCTGTATCAGCGGCGATCTTGCCCAACTCGCTCACCAGATGCCGCGACGCGCGCTGGTTCAGGTCGAAGAAGCACAACAGGATCATCTTGTCGACGGAACTGTTGACCGCGGTGTCGATTCCGAGGTCCTTCGTGTCAGGAATCGCCTTGCCGACAAGCGATGGCGCCTCCTGCGCAACTGCAGTCGTCCCGGCCTTCGGCCGCGGCGTGACCGTGATCTTGACGTCTCTCGCGCCCGCCTTGCTGTCAGCTTTCCCTTGCACGTCTTGCTCCTGCTGGTAAGCCGACACGGTGATGTCACCCGCCACGAGCCCTTCTATCTTGAACTTGCCCTCGACGTCGCTCGTAGCGCCGCGCGCCGGCTGCCCCTCGCCTCGTACCGTCACAGAAGCCTTCGCCACCGGCTTTCCGTCCGCGTCGACTACCGTGCCGGTAACGCTCAGGTCCGCCGCGCTGAGGCCGATCTCGACCACGGTCTCTTTGTCAATCGCCGCCTCGGTGAGTGTCACCGTTGACCGCCTACGCCCGAACTCCGGCGCTACGGCATCCACAACATAGTCAAAGCCGGTCGGCAGGGCTTTCCATACCCACCTGCCCTCTTTATCGGTGAAGCACGTCGTCTGTCCGACGGTCATGGCCATGTCGCCAAGAAGCGCAATCGCGGTCACGGGCGCGCCTTCTATGGGCTTGCCTTGAGCGTCAACGAGGTGAACCGCCAACTCGGCCCCCTTCTTCATGAGCACCTCGACGGGCCTGTCGGGACTGGCAACCTCCACGGTGCCTGCCAGCCCCTTCTCCTCGCTTCTGGCCACCACGAATACCTGCGGCAGATTCGTGCCCCAGGCATCAGGGTCCCACTGGCCTTTGAACGCGCCTTGCTCGTCCGTCACGAGGTCCACGTCGAGCCCGATCGGCACAATCCATACCTGCGCGCCGGCAACAGGGTTCCCCGCTTCATCGCGCGCGATGCCTTTTATCGCCGGCATCGACTCCAGCTTCAGCACCAGCCGCGAGTCCGTACTCTGAACGTCAAACGTGGCGTCAAGTTCGGCGGTCCTATAGCCGGCCTTGTATATCTTCGCCACCTTGTACTGGCCCTGGGGCAGCGTAAAGCGCACTATGCCATCCTGATCCGTCTCGCCCGCGGCGGTCTGCGGCTCGTCTATCTCCACCCCGGCCTGCGCAAGCGGCTTTCCGTCCTGGGCGTCCACTACCTGCACCTGTGCCTCGACCTCCGGCGCTATTTCCACTTTGACGCCACCGGTCGTCTGGCCTATCTCGGCGTTTACGAGAACGGGCGCCGCGGTCAGCTTCCCTTCCTCGCCCTTCGCCAGCGGCTCGACCACGTACACTCCGGGCGCGAGATTCCCGAACGCGAACGCCCCGTCATCCTTCGCAGCCGCCTCAACGCCCTCATATCCGATGGCGCTCTTCTTGAGGCGGCATGCGACCACTTGCCCCGCGGCGGGCTTACCCGTCGTCTTGTCGGTCACGACGCCTTCAATGCGCGCTTCGTCGGGCAGCGCGATCTCAATGTCGGTCTTGTCCACGGGGAACTCGCCTCTCATATCGAGGCGCGTCTTCCATGTGCTCGTGAGCATCCTCGCCTTGCCCGGCGCGGACGCGATAAAGTTGGCGGTCGCGCCTGCGGGAATGTTCTTGAACGCGAACGCGCCTTGCTCGTCGGCCTTTGCCACCAGAAGGTCAAGCGGCGGCAGGCCCGGCAGCCACCTCGGCCTTGGCATCTGGCCGCTCGCGACAAACGCCTGCACCTCGGCGCCGGCGATCGCCGCGCCGTTTGCATCCACGACCTTCCCGGCAAGCGTCTTCGGCTGGCCCATCACAAGGCTGATCGGATGATTGTTGTAGTCCCAATCCTCCCACGCAAGCGCGAGCCCCTCTTTCGACGCCACTACCCCCGCCGCCGAATGCCCCGGGCTCTGCGACGTCGCTCCAAACTCAAACGCGCCGTCTGCGCCCGTCGTCGCCTCCCCCGTGACGATGAGACTGTAAGCGCCGCCGTCAAAGAGCACTTCGTAGCTTCTCACGAGCGCGCCCGACACCGCCGCGCCATTCAAATCCGTCACGCGCCCCTTGCATGGCGCCTTGGCGGACTCATCCGCACATGCGCTTGCTGCCAAAGCTGCAGCCGCCAGGCATGCAGCCAGCATACTTCTGAAACTGCGACCCATAATCCCCCGCTTCTCGGAGACTCAGTCGTCCCCAATATTAAGCTTATCGGCCTTGATATTGAAAGGCCCTTCGTACTGCACGGTAACGGCAAACGGGCCCTTGACGTTCACAGGCTCTCGCCACGAGAGCGCGCACGTGCCGCCTCACCCGTACTCCAGCTTGAAGTCGCGTGTGAATGTCCCTGCCTTATTCGCGATTGTCAGCGTGGGTATCGGAACAACGCCTCCATTCACAAGCGCCTGCTTGATGGTTTCACCCATCTTGCCGAGGAGCCTCGAGTTGATCCAGTACTGCCCGCTCATTTTCCCTGTCGTGAGCTCCGCTGTCACCGGCTCCCCCACGTCAAGCTCAGCCTCCTCGCCGGCGACGACTTCGAATATCGCCGTCCTCGGGAAGAGCCTGCCGGTTATCTTCCATTCGACGCCGGACTTGTCCCTGCGGTCAGACAGCCAGTGATGGATGACGTACTCTCCCGCGGGCGCCTCCGCCGCGCCCTTGGAAGTATCGAGGTAAATAAGCCCCATCTCGCCGGCGATGCCGATCTCCTTCACCGTTGACGCAACGCGGACCTTTCCCATGGGGACGCTCTTGCTGTCAACCGGGCTGAAGGATATCGATGCTCCGTCCCGCGCCGGCTCCGCGTGGAAGAACGCCCCGCCGGCCTGCAGGTACTTCCCGGGGATATAGAACCGCTGCAGTTGGTCGGTGGCCAGTTTGATGCGGTCCGCGTCCTCCGGATCCATCGACGTGTCGTTGAACGTGCCATTGGCGTTGTAGTCGTAAATGTCGCACTTGTACTTCTTGCCGCCGACCGTCACATCCCCTTCATAGTAGCATCCGCTGAAGGCGTATAGCGCATGCACCGTCTGACTCACGCCGTCCTCCAACGCGCCCTGGCGCTGCGACTGATGCACCAGAAGCAGGTGATATGTCATTGGCCCGTCGTCGGTGCTGAACACGATCTTCACAGGCCCGATGCATCCGCATCCTTCGTCGGATACTTTGATCGGCGCCTCATCGGCCAGACTGCCGTCGCAATTCGTGTCGATGTAGGCGCAATCAACAGCCCCCTTCTCCTTTGATCCGTCCAGCGCTACCCAGAGAAACCCGTCCTTGACGAAGGGCGTTTCCCACCGCGTGAAGAGCTGCATGTCGCCGTCGAATCTCGGCATCGCCACGTCTGCAGGCGCCGTTTCGCTGAGCCTTAGCTCCTTATACCACCTGTCTTCCTGCTGGTTCTGCGGCTGATCGCCCGTGATCTTGTATTGCAGCCACTGTTCATCGGCCGCTGGCGCAGCGCTCGCCGCGGCAAGCAGGCTTGCCGCGGCACAGATTGCCAACAACGCCTTCCTCATCGTATTCTCCTCCGCGGCCAACAAGAGAGATTAGACACCTCTTCGGCTTTACGTCAAGCAAAATGCGCCAGGAAACGCCTGTTCTCTGGAAATGCGCAGCCTTCTGCAATTGTTGACGCGATCCAGACATGAAATTGTCTAAAAATCGCTTCTGAAATGGGCTTTTTTCGCGGGAAGTCCTCTGAGCCCAAATGCTTGCAAGAGGTGTCTACGCTTTCTGCGAGGATGGCACCCCCGGTCCATCGTCGGCAGCCCGATGCGCAATGGCCCCGTTTGGTGGAGAAGCGGAGACCGCCGGCCCTGAAGACGGCGGCCTCCGCCATTCTCGGTCAAAATGCCGAGCATGTATGCGCAGAACCACGCACCGCGAGCCCCTTCGCTCGCGCCGCGCGGTTATTCAATGCTCGTGCCGATACTACTCGGCCGCGGTGGAGCCGGCGCCGGCAGGAGCAGCGGGTGTAGACGGAGCGGTCTCGCTGCTGCCGCATCCGAGGGCAATAAAACCAACCGCTAGCAATGCAATAATCAACTTCACCATTTCAAAATCCTTTCGTTTCCAGTTGTGACAGTTTCGCCAAAACCACCTCTCTTGACATTCGACAGTACTGCGTGATCCTGTGAGGCCGTCTCACCTCCTCTCGCATCCAGCGTGCCGTCGAGCGCTTATGCCGAAATGTCCTGCGCGTTCGATCTCGCGCTGCTTTCCTCTCCAGTGCTGGCCCGTTTTCGCACCTCTTCTATTCGCTCTCCTCACTCGTACGAGGAGATCCAATTCCTCCCGTCCTGCCTTATCAGCGCTTCCGCCTCGGCCGGCCCCCATCCTCCCGGCTCGTACTCGGCCGGCCGCGCCATCGGAGCGAGAAGCGGCTCCACCACCTTCCATGCCCGCTCGATCGCGTCCGCGCGCCAGAACAAGGTCGGCACGCCGCACAGCCCATCCAGAAGCACCCTCTCATACGCGTCGGGGATTCTTCTCCCAAAGTCCGCGTACGAGAAACCCATTACAGCCGTAGCGATCTCGTCCCGCCGCCCCGGTACCTTGGCCGAGAACGACAGCCTTATCCCTTCATCCGGCTGAATCCTCACGTAAATCACGTTCGGCCGGATACTGTCGCACAGCGACTGGTCGTCAAGCACGCACAGCGGTATCTGCTTAAAGACTATCGTCACCTCTGTGAACTTGCGCGCGAGCGCCTTCCCGGCCCTCACGTAAAACGGCACGCCGAACCACCGCCAGTTGTTCACCGTCAGTTTCAAGGCAACGAAGGTCGGCGTCTTCGAATCCGGCGCAACGCCCTTCTCGCTTCGGTACCCCTTATACTGACCGACAACAAAATCGTTTTCGCCTATGGGGCCAAGCGATTTTATGACCTCCATCTTCTTGTCGCGAACGCTCTCGGCGTCTCCCGCCACCGGCGGATCCATCGCGATAAGCGACAGCACCTGCAAGACATGATTCTGCACCATGTCCCGCACAACGCCTGCCTCATCGTAATACCCGCCGCGTCCCTCGACCCCTATCGACTCCGCCCCGGTGATCTGAATGTTGTCAACGTACCGCCGATCCCAGAGCGGCTCGAATATCGAGTTGGCGAACCTCATCAGCAGAAGGTTGCGTATCGTGTCTTTCCCAAGGTAGTGGTCGACACGGTAGATCTCTGATTCTTCAAAGATCGAAGCCAGCAGCTTGTCCAGCCGCGCGGCGCTTTCGTAGTCAAGCCCGAAGGGCTTCTCCACCATAATCCGCTCAGTCGCGCCTTCCATCTTGCTCGGCACAAATGAGACGGCCTTCATCGTATTGAGCACCTGCTCGCACACGGTCGGCGGCAGCGCCACGTAATAAAGAACGCTCTCTGCTCCGCAGCGGCCTTTGAGACCCAGGATGGCTTCTCTGAGCCTCCTGAACGCCGCCGGATCGCCATAGTCGCCGGGCATGTAATGCAGCCGCAGCGCGAACCTGGCCAGCGCTTCCTTCGAAATCTCCGCCTGCGCCGTGTACTCCTCAATCGCTTCGACCATCCTGGCACGAAACGACGTATCATCCATCTGCGTCCGGCCGAAGCCGATGATCGCGAATCTCTCGTGAAGCAGGCCGTCCTTCTCAAGGCTGTAGAGCGACGGCATCAGCATTCGGCTGGTCAGGTCTCCCGAGGCTCCGAATATGACCATAATGCACGGCTGATAACGTCTCGGGTCATATTCCGATACGCCGGCTTCGGCGCCGCACGTTTCGCCCTTGCGGACCGTCGCCGCCGGGTTTTCGACCGCCTTCCCGTTTCCAACCACCATAGCCGCACGTCCCAGTCAAATGCTCTTGCCGTAACGCCTGAGGCTGCCTTGACTAACGTGCCGTCCATGCCGAGCGCAAATTAACTGCCGCCAACGGGCTTGGGATCACCTTGTCCTGCTCAGAGGATGCATGTGCGAATGGTGCTCTTTCCCCTTCCCCAGCCGTCCTATCGGCACGAAAAGTCTTCAGCCGCGCAGACTTCGTGAAAACAGCCATACCGATAGTGTGTTGACATGCCTGCACCGTAAAAGCGTTCCAATCTTGTCCCGGAAACACCCTCCCGGCGGGCATAATGCATGATTATATAAGAGTTTCCATCTTTTACCGCAAGAAAAAGTGCAAATCTTGCATCTGCCGGACTCTAAAGCAGTCGCGGCCTTCGCTTGCCCATTGTGCGGAAACCCATCACTGTCGGCTGCAAAACCCTTGCGGAATGTCTGTTGCTCTTCCGCAAATGTTCTGCAAGCGTCCGTCATGTCCCCACCATTTCTTGCTTGACGGATGCGCCGGCTCCTGCTAACAATAGAGGACGTCCGGCTGGGTGGCTGCGCGGGGTGGACAGAAGAAGGGAAGACCCGCATGCGGCCAACGCGCCTACCGAAAGGCGGAGAGGAGGGGTGGCAATGATGGCAACCATGATCGGCTTTCCGAGTCGCATGAGCCTGCGGTATTTCATCCTCGCGCTGTGCCTGGCGCTGCCGCTGTCGGCAGCACGCGCCGTTGCGGCTGAGGCTTCCGGCGGCGTCACTGTTCTCAAGCGAGACAGCGGCACGATGAAGAAGTACGAGAGCATTGCCGGCGGCGGCCATTTCGTGGAGTTCGAGTGTCCGCCCGGCAAGTGGTACCTCGTGGGCGTTCAGGTCTACGGCAGCCGCTACGGAACCCCTACGCCACCGAAGGAGAATTGGACCATCACGCTGTGCGATACGGATTTCAAGGCAGTCAAGGAGATCAAGGAGCCATATTCGACCTTCGAGCGAAGCCCTCAACAGAAGTGGTACCGAGTTGAACTGCCACCCCTTGAGCTGCCTGCAAAGGATGGCAAAACCCTCCCCTTCTGGCTCAATGTGGACTTCAACCCCCACCAGACCAAGGGGGTGTACGTGGGCTATGACGGTTCCACCGGAACTCACTCGAGAATGGGCCTGCCCGGCGAAGAACCCGCTGCGATGGAGGGCAAAGGCGAATGGATGGTTCGTGCCATCGTCTCGCAGCAGGCCTCCGCAAGCGCGCCGGCCGGCTCCGCCAAGTGGACCGCCCCGGGCGACACCGGCATACCCACTCCGGAATCCGAGGGCCTTGTAGAGCTCAAGAACGACACCGGCAAATCCACAGGCCAGCAGAGTATCGGCGGAGAAGGTCCCGTTGTGACCTTTACCAACGTCCCAGAGGGTGCAACGCTCCAGCGCCTCCGGATCTACGGCTCGCGATATGGAGGCAATTTCGACCCTGCGAAGACGCAAGTGCTCTACTATGTCTTCGACGATCAGGGAAACACCATCGCGAACGGCTTCTTCCCCTACTCGACGTTCGGCTTCCAGCCCAAGTGGGTGGATGCGAAGATCCCGCCGGTCAAGGTGCCTTCGACATTCAGCATCCTCATCAATCCGGAGGCCACGCAGAACAAGGGCCTATACTTCCACTATGACGCCACGGGCGCGAAGGGGCAGGCTAAGGCGGGCTCGTCTCCCGATAGCGTCGAGGACCTGAAGGGGTCGTGGAACTGGATGATACGGGCGTATGTCAAACCCGGTGGCAAGTAGGGCGCTTTAGCAGACGAAAGCACTCGATTCGGGGGCGCCTTCGCGCCCCCTTTTCTTTGCGCCCTCGACCTGTGCCTGTCACATTGCCCTGATTCCCGCCGCTATGGGAAGGAGAATCCGGGGAGTATCAGATTGCCAAGGAGGCAAAGGAGGCACCCCGTGGCCGGTCGCTTCTCTCTCGATGTGAGCATCCTCCGCGAGGTCCTCGACCGCCTCAATTTGGGCGTCTACGTTACGGACACTGAGCGCCATATCCTGCTCTGGAACAAGAAGGCCGAGGAGATTACCGGCCACAAGGCCGAAAACGTCGCCGGAACCGCCTGCTACGACGGTGTCCTTAACCACATCGACAAGGACGGACACCTACTCTGCTTCACTGACCTATGCCCCTTGAACAGGGCGATAACACTCGGAAAGCAGAGCGATGTGCCGATTCTCGTATACGCCCAGAAGGCCGACGGCAAGCGCGTCCCCGTCTCGGTGAGCGTAGCGCCGCTCTATGACGCAAACGGCGAGGTCATTGGCGGTATCGAAACGTTCCGCGACGAGAGCCGCGCTCTCGCAGATCTCGAATTCGCCGGCAAGATTCAGCGCAGCATCCTGCCCAAGCGGCTTCCGGCCGTTGGCTCCTTGCGCTTTGACGCGGTCTACTACCCTCACGACCTCGTCGGCGGCGACTTCTATGACGTGCGCCCGCTCGGCGACGACCGTTTCAGCTTCATAGTCGCCGACGTCCGCGGTCACGGAGTCTCAGGCGCACTATACACCATGTGGCTTCGCAGCCTTGAGGACGCATTCAAGTCGTATCTTGACGAGCCAGGCCGCTTCCTTGCCGCGCTCAATTCCGAACTGGCCCGCCTCCTCGTCTCCGAGAGTTTCGCCACGGCCATATGCGGGGTCGTGGATGCCGGGACCTCTGAAGTCACCTACTGCAACGCCGGCCACCCTCCGCTGCTCCACTACCATGCCGCTGCCGGCGAGACCACACCCCTCGAGAACCACGGCCTCCCTGTCGGCATCAGCGCCGGCGAGGAGTACGAATGCGACAGCATGACCCTCGCCCCCGGCGACGTGCTTCTGGCCTACACCGATGGCATCACCGACATCGAAACGGCCTCTTCCTCCGGCCCCAAATCAACCGCCCTTGGCGAAGAGGGGCTTATCCGAATCCTGCACTCCCAGATCTCCCAGGGCCGCGCCGATCTCTTGGAGCGCATCTACCTCGCCGCCCTCGATGCCTGCCAACAGGTCTCCCCCTCTGACGACGTCCTTCTCTTCTCCATCGCCCGCGAACCCTGATGTTCGAATGATCCTCCGATATTTCCCTCTCCCTCTGGGAGAGGGCAGGGTGAGGGCCGTGCCAGCTTGCGCCAACGATGCCTCTGAAATGCACCTTTCCACTTGTCTCACCTTTCCCACTCGGCACGATTGGCGCGCGCGCGTGGAACTCTTCACCCGCGTCCCCTGTCACTCCCGCCGTAGCTTGCGGTGTTCTTGCTTTGCCTTCGGTCTTCGGACTTCAGACTTCGGACTGGTCTTCTGGTTTACCTTCAGTCTTCAGCCTTCAGTCTTCAGCCTTATTGAGAAAGGACCCTCTCATGCCTACCTCTGAAAACCTCAAGGACGCATTCGCCGGCGAAAGCCAGGCCAACCGCAGATACCTCGCTTACGCGAAGAAAGCCGACGAGGAGGGGCTTACCCAGATTGCCAAGCTCTTCCGCGCGGCCGCAGAAGCTGAGACTGTCCATGCAATGGGTCACCTCAGGGTCATGGGAGCGGTCAAGAACACCGAGGACAACCTGCAGGACGCGATTAGCGGAGAAGCCTACGAGTACACAAAGATGTACCCGCAGTTCCTGAAAGACGCCAAACAGGAAGGCGTCAAGGCTGCCGCAACCTTCTTCAGGTGGGCCGGCGAGGTCGAGGAAACCCATCACCGCCTGTATGGCGAAGCGGCTACCGCCCTCAAAGGCGGCCAGGACATGCCTGCCGCCAAGATCTTCGTCTGCAGCGTCTGCGGCAACACCGTCCTCAACGAGGTCCCCGACCCCTGCCCCGTCTGCGGTTCCCCCGGCTCGAAATACAACGAAGTCCACTAACCACCGGTGCCAGCTGACCATGCAGTTGTAGGGGCGGGCGCCCCTGCCCGCCCTTGCTTCTATTTGAATGTCGCTTTCCCGCTCCCCTGGATCTCCCGCCACGCCGCCTTTGCCCTTCGCATCAAACACAAGGGGCGGAAAGCTCCGTGCCTCCCGCCCCTATGTCTTTGCGCCTTGTCCTTCATCACCCGCGCCTCAAGCGCGGTTCACATTCGTGCTTTAGTTCAAGCCTCAAGTCCCAAGCCACAAGCCCTCTCTTCCCACGGCTCAAGCCTCGCGGCCTGCGGCCTCTCGCTCATCCCTTAAACGGCTGGAACTTCTTGCGGAACTCCGCCAGCGACTCACGTATCGTCTCAACGTCTCCCGGTTTCTTCCGGCTTGTAACCAGTTCCAGCGGCGCCGACATGCCGAGCACCGGGAAATACCCGCGGCTCTTGATCGACTTCTGATACTCCGGTCCCGTTTCGAAGTTGACCGCGCCCGTCGGCATGATAATTCTGCCGGCATGCCGCTCGCGCACGAACGGCGCCAGAAGGTCCGCAAAGCCCTTGGGTCCGAGGACGCCCGCCGGGAAGATCTTGATCGCGTCGGGCTCGTTGCCGTCTTCGCGCTCGATGAAGTAGTTGAGCTCGGTCGGCGTCATGATAGCCGGCGCCGCAAACGCGTTGACCGCGTGCGCGCGCTTCACGAACTCAACGCCGGGGCCGTAGCCACCCATGACGTTGGCCGGCGCGACGATCATATCGAAATCCATCTTGATCGCCGATTCGAGCTCCTTGGGGTTGAGGATGCTTCCGACGCCGAGAACGAACGGGTTATCCGCCGGGCTCGTCGCCCTGACCTTCACGAGCTCCTTCATCCCCTCGCGTAGGATCCCTTCATCGATCCTCATCGTGCATTCCGCGACGAATCCCGCCTTCCACACCTCGGTCATCGTCACGACCATATGCTCCGGCGTCTTCACGTGATCGCGGTTCATCACCACCACGATCCCGCTCTTCCTCAGCGCCGCATCAACCTGCTTGCGATCCTTCTTGTAAGCCATCTCTTCCTCCGCTATAAACCGACTCCGTCTGAAGTGAACTGTACGCGTATGGCGTCTTTCCACCCACCGCCAGTTCCCAGCGATAATACCGCGCGACGCTCCTGAAATCAACGGCGTATGGCCGCGCATTCGCCACTGTTTGCGTAGGGGCGACTCGATGAGTCGCCCTGCTCCGAGACCCGTCAACGCTGGGTTTCAGCGCCAGTTGCAGACGCCAACGCTTCTATCTCATGCATCCTTTCCGCTGTCTGCGAGACACCTTCTGTCACACACTCCTCTCCCACCCACTCATACTTCGCGCCCGTCGAAGGGTTGTACGGCAGAAGCGACACGCGGCTCAAGCCTGCGTCATTCATGAACGAGAATACGCCGCGAAGATTCGCCTCCGTATCCGTGATCCCCGGTATGAGCGGCACTCGGATGACGATATTGCGCCCCGCGAGTCGTTTCGCATTCGCAAGGATCCGCCGATTCGACGCGCCGGTCCACCTGCGATGCTCGCGCTCGTCGATGAGCTTGATGTCGTAGAGAATGAGGTCGGAGAGGTCGGCTAAGCGCTTCAGCGTCGCCCACGGCGCGGCGCCGCAGGTTTCTATTGCCGTGTGGATACCCTCGGCGCGGCAGCCGGCAAGAATTGCCTCCGCGAACCCCGGCTGTGCCGTCACCTCGCCGCCAGTGAGAGTCACTCCCCCGTCCGAATGGCTGAAGAAGGGGCGCAGACGCACTGCTTTCCTTACGATCTCCTCCGCCGCAACCTTCCGCCCCGCAATCCTGAGTGCTTCCCGCGCGCACGCCGCGACGCACGCACCACAACCGGCGCACTTCGCCCGCTCGAGGACGCGCGCGCCATCCTTCACCGCGTGCACGCCTCTCTTGCACACGCTCACGCACGCCCCACATACCGCGCACCGCTCTCGGAGGAACAATAGCTCCGGCTCCCCCCTCCTCGATTCCGGACTATGACACCACTTGCACGATAGCCCGCACCCCTTCAAGTACACCGCCATCCTGATCCCCGGCCCGTCATGCACCGCGAACGTATCAAGATCAAAGATGATCCCTTCGGTTTTGCCTGTGCTCTCTGAGGTCAGTCTCCGGCCGGATAATCTGGCCGTCCGAAGCAGAGAGTCTCTGTGGTTCATTGTCTTCTTCATTGCTACCGAACCGCCACCGCGTCAGCGCCCCTCGTCCGTGCATTCCGATTCTTCTTGCTTCAGCCTTCAGCCTTCAGTCTTCAGCCTCGCGCGTTTCACGCGCGTGCTTCCTGTCGGCGGATGTGGTGCTCCTGCTGCTCCCTGCTGAGCATCGTGAAGTACGCGCACCATCCCCCCATGCGCACACGAAGCGACTTGTACTTCTCCGGCTCCCTCTGCGCCGCCCGCAGTTCCTCAGTGTCTGCAACCGTCAGCGTCATCATCGCCCCGCCCGTCTCGACAAAGCTTCTCACGAGCGCGGCCATCCTCGCCGTCCCTTCATCGCCCTCGACGAGCCGCCGCGCGAGCCTCAAATCGAGCGGCGACCCCGCGGGCAGGTTCGAGCGGTGCATCTTCGAATATGAGAGTATCGCGCCCGGAAGCCCCTCCACGTCCCGCCCCAATGCCGGGCTGAAGTTGGACGATACCGGCTCCCTCGCAAGCCTCCCGTCAGGCGACGCTCCGAGCCCTTCGCCGATGCCGATGTACCATGAGAACGTCCCAACCCCGCACGGGAACTTGATCACGGACTCATGCTCGTGCGCATACTTGCTCACGGTTTCGACAAACGCCTCAATCATCCGCTGCCCTACCGCGTCTGCGCGTTCGTCGTCGTTGCCATACTTGGGCGCCGCTTCAAGCCGCGCGCGAAGCCCCTCAGACCCAACGAAGTTAGCATCAAGCGCATCGCACAACTCCCGCATCGTGCACGCGCGCTCCTCGAAGATAACCGTCTTTATCGCGGTTAACGAATCAATCGCATGCGCCGCCCCTTCCGCGAGCATCCCGAACGTCCTGAACCGCGACCCACCTGCCGTCATGTCCCGCCGAGACTCAATGCACCCCTGAATAAGCGCCGAGAGCAGCGGCACAGGGGCAATAATACTCCGCACGTTAACCGTCTCGACGACCTGCGCGACCGTTCGCTTCACCATCTCATTCATCTGCGCCGCGAACGCCGCCCATACATCTTCAAACGACGTGAAGCTCCTCGCGTCCCCCGTATCGATCCCCGCACGCACGCCTCCCACACGCGACACACCGTGGTTCAAAGCCCACTCCAGGCACAGCATCATCGAGAGGCGTAGAAACCGGAAGTCCGTCCGCCCAGGTATGATCACCTCCCAGCAGCCGTCATTTGTATAGTCGCGCGCGTCGGGTGTCGGTATTCCAATACGCTCCAGCGCCGGCACAATCGCCTCATCATTGAAGAGCGCCGGCATCCCGCCGCCGTCTTTGAGCGTTTCGCACACGGCAGTCAGGAGTTCCGCCGGTGTCCCGCGATGCGCGCGAAGCGTCAGGAGGGGATTCGTCATCTTGTTGCGCCGGTATGCCTCCAGCAGGATGAACGTCAGCGGGTTCGTGCCGTCGGCGTGCTTCGGCGTGAGGCCGCCGATGACGATATTCTGCAGCCAGTGATTCTCGGCGTCGATGCTGTCGCGCTCCGTGCCGATCTGCGACGAGGTGTAGTGCCGAGTGCGCTTAGCGGGGTCCGCCGCTTCCGGAGCCCTCGCGCTCGCCAACTGGTCCTCGGTGGTCTTCGCCCGTTCGTTGAACTTGAGACAAAAGCACGTCGCAAGCTCCATCGCGCGTTCAATCGTCAACCGTCCCTCGCGCAGGTCAGCCTCTAAGTACAGCCACACGTACTGGTCAAGCCGCCCCATCGCGTTGCCGTTCATCGTGGAGTGAAACACCATGTGGACAAGCCACACCGCCTGCAGCGCCTGATGAAACGTCTTCGCCGACCCGGCGGGAACTGCCTTTAGGTTCTCCGCCATCCTGTGCAGCTCGGCCGCGCGCTTGGCGTTTCTCTCCTCAGCAGACAGCGCCGCACACCGCTGGGCGAGTCTCCCAGCGAAGGCAATGACCCCGTCGATCTCAACCATCACCGATTCGAGAAATGCCCGCTCCTCCGGCGTGGCCACCTTCCCCATCTGCGCTACGGCGTCCGCTCGAATCCCCGCGAGCCCCTTGCGAAGCATCGTCGGATAGTCCGGCACGATGTGCCCAAAGCAGTGTATCCCTAACCCTTTCTTCTTTGCCTCCGCCTTCTCCGCGTCGGTGAGATAGTCCGGGAACCCCCATTCCGCATGCGCCCTCGGCTTCTCGAGCGTCATCGACCCCGCGAACAGCTGCCCTTCCCACACATCCGTCGGCATATTCGCGAGCTTGAGCGCGGACGCCCTCGCCTTCCTCACCGGCAGCGGCTCGCCCACATACTTCGGGTCAATCCTCTCCGGACACGGCCACGTAACCGGCGGCTGTTCCATCGCCTCCCTTACGCGCCTGCGCAAGTCCACTACCCGCGCCGTATCGGAAATCTCGTTCAACTTCACGCTCGCCGCCATCTTCGGCACGCCATCGGCGCGCATCGCCGATTTCTTCTTTCGCACTTTCCCACCTTCCCACTTTCCCGCTTACGCGCTACTGCGCGTACGCTTTCTCCGCCGCCTTGATTCCCGCGTCCGCCGACTTGACCGCCTTCATGTCAAAGAGAATCCGCCCCAGCGCCGTGAGTAACGCCGCCACGTGCCGCTTCGTAGCGCTCTCACCCATCAGGCCGATTCTCCACGCCTTCCCTTTGAACGCGCCCAAGCCGCCGCCGATTTCGATGCTGTACTCGTCCAAGAGTCGCTTGCGTACCGCCGCCTCCTCGATCCCCTCAGGCGCGGCCACGGCGTTGAGCATCGGCAACTGGTACAAGGGGTGCGCGAGATAGTGAACGCCCATGGCCTCTAAGCCCGCCCTGAGCGCCTTATGATGGAACATGTGGCGCTTCCAACGCGCCTCCAGCCCCTCTTCAAGCACGAGTTTAAGCGCTTCGTGGAGAGCGTAGTTCATATTGATCGGCGCAGTGTGGTGGTAGAGCCTCTCTGTCCCCCAGTATTGCCGCACCATATTCATGTCGAAGTACCAACTCTGGACCTTCGTCCTTCGGCTCGACATTGCCTTCTCCGCAGCCGCGCTGAATGTGATGGGCGCCAACCCCGGTGGGCATGACAGGCATTTCTGCGTTCCGCTATAGCACACGTCGACATGCCAGCCGTCCACGTCGACTTCCATCCCTCCGAGGCTGGTCACGGTATCGACAATGAGAAGCGCACCCGATTCATGGGCGATGTTCCCGATCTCCGCTATCGGCTGCGCCGCGCCCGTGCTCGTCTCAGCGTGCACAATGCCGACCACCTTGAACGGCCCGCCGCGCTTGATGGCTTCCTTGACCATATCCGGCGGAAATACCTGCCCCCAAGGCATCTCTATCGCGGTCACCTTGGCGCCGGCGCGCTCGGCCACGTCTTTCATGCGCTGGCCGAATACGCCTGCGATGCAGATGAGCATAGGGTCGCCCGGCTCGATCAGGTTGACGACAGCCGTTTCCATGCCTGCTGAGCCGGTTCCGCTAACCGCGAGCGTAAGCTGATTCTTTGTCTGGAAGACCGCCTGGAGCATTTCGCGGATTTCATTGAGGATTTTAAGGAATTGCGGATCGAGGTGCCCCACCGTCGGGTGCGCAAGAACCGCCAGAACGCGAGGATTGACGTCAGATGGACCCGGTCCCATGAGCAGCCGCGGCTTGATGTCCTTTACGCTTGTCATGAACGCTCCCCTTGAAGTTGCCGATTGCCGTAAGTGTTTCCACTGGAAGTGTTATTGTAAGCGCAAACCGCAGGAAGTGTAGTTGCTACGCAGGAATGTGGAAAGTGGACGGGCAATCGTCGCCTTGCGCGCGGCTATTCGCCCCCCGACATCTCGGTGGACGCCTGGACATCGACAGGCGACGCCGCCCCTTCGCCCGCCTTTCGGTGATAATGGCGGAGCTGGCGAATGGCCAGCCACAACGATGCGAGTACGATTGCCGATACGATAGCGGTTATGGATACCCGCCCCCAGGGCACGCGCCCGCGTGCGAAACCCTTTATGATTGCGTCAGTTCCGACAACGTAGAACACAGTCGTCGGCAGCATACAGAACCACGAGGCCACGATATATGGCAGAAAACGCACTCGCGTCAGCCCGAGCACGTAATTGAGCATATTCGCGGGCAGTATGTGCGCGAGGCGCGCGACCGCAACTATTGCCGCGCCATCCTTTTCCGTAAACGCGTCAAGCTTGCTCAGTCTGGATTTGGACGAAAGCCATGCGGCCATCTGCTTTCGCGCGAAGTGCCTTGCGATGAGAAAACTGATGGAAGCGCCGATCGGAGACGCGATGCTGACTGCGACGATGCCCTTCACCGACCCGAAAATGCTCGCGCCGAGGATCGTGAATATCTCCGCCGGCGCGGCCACGACGATTCCTGCGACGTTGACCCCGATGAACGCGAGGAGCCCCAACGGTCCGAGACCCTCTATCCACGCGCGCAGCTCGCCGAGTCTGGAGCCGAGGTGGAATGTCCACGAAACAACGGTTATGGCGACAAGGACACATATGAGGAGGATTGGCCGCGCCAGGGGCAGGGATCGCTTGACCCAAGTCACGAAATTACGCACAATCCCGAGCATTTTCCCACTCATCACGGTGTACAATCCAGCGTTGCAGGGGTATGCCCGGGAGTTCTCTTGAGTCATAGACGCATATACGCTTGGGCTTCCGTCTATCTCAGACCACCGTGCCGGATACATCAATCCGGTAATCCTTGCCCTCCCACTGCCCTTTCTCGGGCCAGAAGAAGGTGAATCGGATCGGCGCGCGGAGACTATCCCTTTTCTCTATTGGAATGTCGAAGTAGTAAGTCCCGACCCCGCTGTCACTTGCGTCGTTATCGCGCACACTGGCCCATTCATCAGCCGTCCAGTGCAGCCTGAACCGGGCCGACTGCTGAATCCGTAGCACCTGCCCGGGGGCCACTTTCGCCACGTGCCTGCCCCTCTTCCAGACCTCCAGATCCTTCCTCCCGGTGCCGTTGCCATAGCGCTCGCTGACGATCTCCAGCCGGTCGAATATGCCGCTGTCCGCCGTTGACCTCAGCAGGTCTATGTACTCCGCGTGCGCCCACATGAGCGGCATGGCGGAGCCGGCCGGACGGCCAAGGTACATGCCGTGACGCGGTATGTCGGCCTGGTCCCATATCTGCTCGGGCAGCATCCCGCCTTTCGACGCAAAGCCTTCTATCGCATGTATATATGGCTCAGGGCTCCTGCCGCAGGCGAGCTCGTAGTGTCCTCTCTCACCCGTCAGTAGCGGCCATGCGCGACCCTGGCCCCAGCCCTGATAGGGCCTTCCGTCGGGCTGCTCGCCGTAACCGTCGTGGTTGTACCGGCGCCAACAGGGGCCGAACGGGGTGTCGACCTTGAGTAACGCGTCTACGACTGCCAGAGAGTCCTCTATGAGGGCGTCGCCGGGCTTTCGGACGCCATATCGCACAAGCTCGAGAAAGCCGGCGTCCACAATCTCCTTCGCGGGGAATTCGTACTGCGCGCCGGGCGGCCGATTGGGAATGATGAGCCTTCCGGCATTGGGATCCTCGTTTGGGCTGTCGTCGTGGACCTTCGCTGGCAGGATGCGGATGTAGTGCCGCGGGATGCCGGGCACGAGCGATCCCTGGGTCGTTACGGTCCATTTCTCGAGATGCGCCTCCATAAAGTCCGCGGAGTCCTCGAGAAACCGCGCCGCGCTCTCCTCGCCGCGCGAGCAAGCCATGTCCGCGGCACAGACGAGCGCGGCAATGACCGCGGCGAGGGTGGACGGCGAGTAGCCGCTCGTCTCCTCCCAGCGCTCCTGCTGCGTGATTGGACCCATGCACGCGAGATACGCCGCGGCGGCCTTCACCATCGGGTAGGGGTCGAACTGTCCGAGGCCGCCGGCCTTCCACAGACGCCATGCGAGCATCACTGGAAACGCCACTTCGTCGAGCTGGACGCCGCTCCAGTGCGGCCTGCCGTTGATCCAGAAGTTCTGAGGAAAGCCGCCGTCCTGCCGCTGCGAGGTCGCAAGGTACACGAGCGCCCTGCGCGGCGTCACCTCGTCGCCCGCGGCCAGGAGACCCAGCGCGCTGTGCACGAGGTCGCGCGTCCATACGAGGTGGTAGCCGCCGATGTCCTCGTCGCCCTTGATCTGCCCCCAGGGGATACTCGCCGAGGCGATGAACGCGCCGGCGAAGGTCTTGTCCTCGTGGGAAAGAAGCAGCTTGTGGCTCAGGCGATAGAGCCGCCCCTTGTCGCACGACTCATCGTCGAGCTCGCGAATCTTGCAGCACACGCGGCTCCACTGCTCGCGGAACCTCTCGCGGTGCTGGGAAAACGGCACGCTCAGGCTCTGCGCGAGCGTAGTGAGCGCCGCGTGAAGCCCGCCGCCGAACGCGATGGCCAGTGTGAAACGGCCATCCTCGGGCAGGACAATCTCGCCCATGAGCGCGACGTTGCCGTCATCCGCGCTGTCGAACTGCCAGTCCATCGTCATATCGTCCATGAGGTCCTGCCAGCCGTCGCTCCTGCCGACGTAACCGCATGACGTCGCCGAAAAGCCCGTGTCGCACCCGAACGCCAGATGCGTTCGCCCCTTCCAGGCGATGAGGACGTCGCGCCCCGCCAGCTTGTGCCGCCGGGCGGAGTTCCCCGCGCCGCCGACCTCCAGATGAGGGGCAAGGAGAGCATACAACTTGATGCGCCCCTTCCATTCCGGCGCGGTCTCAAGCCGCACGTTCACCAGCACGCATGCCTGGTGAGGATCGGCGATAATCTCTTTGTGAAGCGTGTAGCGACCCTGCGAGTCTACGCCTTCGATATGGTAGCCGAGCGAATCGGGCGCGACCTCGACCTTGGCCTTCAAGTCGCGCTTCTCTTCGTGGACGAACGACCTGCCGTCGGTGATGAGCAACTCCAGGTCGCGTATCTGGGGCCTGTCGATGGTGGGATAGTAGACCTCGTTCAGAATGCCGTGGGATATCGTGAACCATATCCGGCTCGACGCCGCGTACGCTGTGCCGACGGCCTCCTTGGAGCTTGAGGTCCAGCGCGGCGGTATGCCCGGCTTGCCGAATGCTTCACCTGTGCGCTTTTCGCCAGACATGAGTCGGTCTCCAAATGCGAAAGAAAGCAAGGCAGATCGAAGGTCAGGAGAGCATAGGGGCGAGTCGGCGAGTGGCTCTGATACGAAACCGCAGGGTGGCACGGCCCTCACCCTGCCCTCTCCCAGAGGGCTTGTCATTACCCACATTTCTGATGCTTCCTCATCAGTTCAAGCCCGTCGCACATGATCATAATGTTCTGCCAACCTCGCCATATCGTTATCCATCCGGGATTGCCGTCACC
>Ga0315282_10000258_pt1 | contig 106634 bp, 86 predicted proteins | sample YL17G07_20_MG_FD_203693 | JGI IMG/M metagenome (GOLD analysis project Ga0315282, IMG submission 203693) | Sediment microbial communities from Yellowstone Lake, YNP, Wyoming, USA - YL17G07_20 | ecosystem: Environmental > Aquatic > Freshwater > Lake > Sediment | place: USA: Wyoming | collected...
GGGGATGGGCGTAAAGCTTTGCCGCCCGATGACCGGCGGGTCCGCCTCCACTTCGACCTTCTGCACCGAATCGCTCAAGGTGAGATCGACCTGCACATAGCCCGACACGGTGTCGCCGTTCGATGGGGAGTCGATCGTCACCGTCGGCGGAGTACCCGAGGCTCCGGTGACCTGCACATCGTCGATGGAGATGCCCTGCGCGTTGGTTCCGCTGTTGGCCGCCACTCCCCAGAAGAGGCGCACTTCCTTCCCAGCGTAGCTGGTCAAAGGGAAAGTCTCTGTGGTCCAATCCTGCAGTGTAGTGTCGGTGAACTCAACGTAGTCGTAGATGCGATCGTCCGTCGTAACCACGAAGAAGACATGGTCGCCGGTGTCGCCTCGCCGGTTGCGCCGCTTGTAGGTGAGCGTGGGCTTGGCGAAACTCGAAAGGTCAATGATCGGCGCATATGCCCAGTCGTTGCTGTATGAAGCATAGTTCGCGGTCGAGCCGCTGGAGTGCAGGCATGGCGCGGCTACACTGCCGGTGGAGGTGTCGCCTCCCCACGACGTATTCGAGGACCCCTGGTTGCCATCGAGCTTGGACCACCCCGAGGGCATCGCGTCGTTTGCCAAGCCGTCGAAGTTGACGCTCCAAGGCAGCGTCACGTGGGTGTTGCTCGGCGTCACGTTGATCGAGCTAACGACCATGTTGCCCTTGTCGTCGTACACCTTGGCCCTGAGCACCATCTTGCGATTGAACTCGAAGGTCGTATCCCAGTTGGTCTTGTAGAACCCGCCGTCGGGCGCCGTGGTCACGCCGAGTTGGCGGTTCTCAGTCTCGAACTCGACCTTGCGCACCGTGCCCGCGCCGCCACTTATCGACAGCCTGATCTCGACGGTGCTGGTAACCGTCGCGCCGTCAGTCGGGTTGTCCCAGGTCACAGTAGGCGGCGTGTAGGGTCCGCTCTCGTAGAGCTGGAAGGCCTGATAGACGTTGCAGAACCGCACCGTGCCGTTGCCCGAGTTGTCGTGGAAGCCCTTGGGATTCGCGGCGTTGTTCAGGTGAGTCAGCTCTGTCGCCGAGGACTGCAGCAGGCCGCGCACCTTGTCGCTTGTCGGGTCGGTGATGTACGACCATAGCAGCGCGGCGCAGCCTGCCACGTACGGCGTGGCACAGCTCGTGCCCTGCCGGCCGAAGGTGTAGGAAGTGTCGGAAGCATTCGAGACCGACAGGGTGGAGGTGCCGGGCGCGGCGATGTCCACCCAGTCACCGTAGTTGCTGAAGTACGCGCGCGCGTCGTAGCGCGTGTCAATGGGGAGGACCCCGCCGACCAGCGACCAGTCCTCGTCGTTCGACGCTTTGACCAGCGTCGTGGCGCCGACGGCCATGCACTCCGGGTAGTAGCCGGGGTAGCTCGGCGCGCTCGTGTTCCAATTCGCGGCCGCAACCACAAGGAGCACGCCATCCGCGTTGCACTGCTTGGCCGCGAGCTGGGTGGTGCGGTCGGGGAACTCGCCGGTCAGGGACATGCTGATGATGTTGGCGCCCAGGCGGTCGGCGAGCAGCATCCCTTCCGCCACCTGGCTGTCCGTGCCGTAGCTGCTGTCGTTGAGCACCTTGATCGGCAGCAGCGTGACCGTCCAGCAGACACCCGCCAGGCCCTTGCCGTTGTTCCCCTTCGCGCCGATCTCGCCGGTGCAGAGAGTACCATGGCCGTACGCCTGGCCGTCTTGCGGGTCGTTGTCCTTGTTGACCACGTCGGTGAGGATGCCGGGCCCGTTGTACGGCGGGTCGGTCAGCGGGTCGATGCAGTTGTCCACGAGGTCTTCATGCGTGTAGCGCGCCCCCGTGTCAGCCACCGCCACAAGGACGCTTGAGCTGCCCGTGGTGTAAGTCCAGGCCTGCTGATCCCAGGCGCCGATGCGCTACAGCCCCCAGGTCCCGCGCCCATTGGCGTTGTCATCGCCGTTGCGGTTCACGTAGTACGGGTCGTTGGGGACCGTACTTGCTCGCTTCACGCCCTGCGCGGCGCCATCAGGCCTGGAGGGAGGACTCGTCTCGTCCAATGGCGGCGCCACAGGCGCATCTGCCGGACTGGCCGGCTCCCCCACGACGTAGACGTAGAAGTCGTAGGTAACCTCACTCACGAGCCCGGGGTTCTCGTGGAGCACCTTGAGCATCATCGCGTCGAGATCCCCGACGTTCTTCACCTGCGGCAGCTGGTAGACCGCGAAGTTCACGTCCTTGTAGAACACGCGGCTAACGAGGTTCAAGCTGTACTTGGAGGCAAGGTTCACGCTTACCTTGCGCAGGAACGAGTGGTCCACCAGCGGGGCGTTGTCCGTCGCATGCACGGCGTCAGCGATGCCGCCCGGCCCGGGGTCGAGGTACGGCCCCAGTGCGCTAGCCGGCGGCTGCGCGTCGAAGAACACCACGAAGCGGTCGCTGGCGAAGTCCGTCCCGGCCTGTGCCGCACGGCGTGGCAGTGGCACTGCCGCATCGCTGTCCGGCACCACGCGCATGCCCGCGGTCAGTGTAGCCTCACCCGGTATCGCCTGCCGTCCGGGCTCAGCCGCCGCCTGCCCGGCGCCCACCCCCATGCTCTCAGTGCCTGGCAGCACGGCGCCATGGCCGCTGCAAGCCGAGCAGCCAAGTGCAACCACCAGCGGAATCAGAACCCGCGCACAAGCCACAGAGACGCGCTGCTTCACTATGCACCTACTCCAGAGGAATGCCCGCAAGCCTGAATCCGGGTTATTATCCCCACTTCGCTCATGACGTCAATGATCGGATGCTCCCCTGAGGCGCCGGCGAGGCCAGGCTTTCCGCACCTGCCGGGCTGACCCTCCGAATGCGGCTGTCCAGCGACGCAGCTAGCCAGCTGCCCAGTTCTGCCGCATTCCCACCCAAGCGAGTCTGTTAACCTGGATTTTGTCTATTAATAACCTATATCAGGTTGTAATGAGACCGATAATACGGGATCATCTATGGCGGGAGGCCAGGAGGGGTGAAGCCATGTGCAGGCTCGGAGGTGCCGGATGTTCAAGCCCGTGTTGTTCGCTGCGGTAGGTCTGATGCTTCTGCAGTGCGCCTGCGGCGGCGGAGGTGGTGCGGGGCTGTTGCTCCCGCCGAGCAAGGCGCCATCTCTCGCCGGTGAGGTTGCCAGGCGCAGCGGAAGCGCCCTGCGCGCCACGTCGGCGGACGACCTAGTTGTGCGCGTTGTGGTGTCGAACCCCAACGCGCCGGGTACGAACGTGGCGCTGATTCGCTACTGCCTGAAGCACGACCCGCAGGAGGACTCGCCGCTGACCCAAGCTGAGGCGAAGGGCTATCTCGACCCCGTGCCTCCGAGCCTGCCGCCCGACGTGGACGTGCAGCAGACGCCCTACACCGGCTCGCCGCAGGTGCTTACCATCTCGTCCTTCAGCGGCGGGACGCTGAGCCCGGACGACCGCTACTGGATCAGCGCGGTGTTTGTCTCGGGGGCGGGAGTGGCCGGGCCGGTGACGCTCCCGCAGCGCTTCAAGCTGATCTTCAAGTATCAGCTCGTCGAGCCGCCCGCGATCGGCATTCTCAAGACGTTCGAGGGCACGGTCTACGATGAGCACGGCCAGGGACTACCCAACGCCTTCGTGCAGTACTTTCACAAGGGCAAGTTCCTAGAGGCGACGGTGACCGAGGACAGCGGGCACTACTACTTTGAGGTGGTGGTGCCCAACCCGACGACGCCGTCATCGGTGCGCGCGGCTAGCTGCGAGGAATCGCCTGACAAGACGCAGTACATCCTCAAGGCGTATCATCCGGACTACGACTTCGAGCCCTATAAGTACCTGCTGCCGGAGTACGTGCACTACTACGTCGACCTGTTCTTCGATAAGGAGCACAACGAGGGCGGCGGGGGCGACATCTAGCCCTTCGCGTCCGGGCTAGGGGTCGGCTCTGGTGAGTGCGGGCAAGCTGTTGCACCGGGAGGCTCCATCCGTCTGTGAAGTTACGCCTGGCGTGCGCGGCAGATGGAGCAGACGGTATAATATGCAGGCTCGCGGATTAGGCTGACGCGAGTCCTGCAGTACTGCCCCAGAAACCAGAGAGCCCGTCGGGAGCCTAGAGTCCGATGCTAGTCGAACTCGAATCAGGGTGAAGCTCGCTCCCAGCTTCTGGGACTTCTACGTAGCTTGCTTGCCTGGTAGAAGTTGGAGGCAAACCCGTGATTAGGCGCAGACCTAGCGTCGTCCCGTTGCTGCTCGCGCTTACGCTGCTGGTGTTGGGGAGCACCGCCTGCGTGAGCAACGGCTCATCTGTAAACGGCAGCGGTTCGCTTAGCTCTGAGCAGGCGGCGCGAGCGCCCGGCATGGCTGGTTTTCCGAGTCTTGCAGAGGTCGTCCGCGTGGCTGCCGCCGCTGCGGATGAGTTTCTGATACGGCAGGACGGAGCGGACTTCGCGGGCGACTTGCCGCTCAGCCACTGTACGGCTGCCGACACAGCTGCGGACTTCTCCCCCGTCTGGACTAGCTCGCCGCCGCATCAGCCTGCGGACGCCGCATACGGCATTTACCGGCTCACCTATGACCCCCTCGCGACGCCGGTCACGCTGACGGTTGCTTGGGATACCCCGCCAGCTATAGCCGCTGATTGCTGGATCGGCCTTTCCGACTGGGTCAGCGGCAACTGGCATTGGGAGCAGCTGCCTGAAGGCAGCGAACTGGAACTGGCGAGTCCTGAGCGCTACTCCGACGCAGCGCAGCATTGCTTTGTCGCCGTTCTAGTACTGGGTGAGACAGCTTGCAGCCTGGCGACGATCGGCTACGGTATTCCGGCGCCCCCCACTGGAGACGGCTATACGCTTTACACGCCGCTGTCTGACACCATGACCTACCTGATCGACATGGACGGCGCTCTCGTGCATACTTGGACCAGTCCATATAAGGCGGGCGCGACTGGGCAGCTCACGGAGGCCGGCCACCTGCTCCGCTTAGCTGATGTGAACAATCCGACATTCAGCGGTGGTGGTTCGGCTGGCCGCCTGGAGGAGTACGACTGGGACGGCAATCTTGTCTGGTCCTATGACCTGAGCACCAGCACGCAGTGCACGCACCACGAATTCCAGCCGCTGCCCAACGGCAACATCCTGCTCATCGTGTGGAACCTGTACACGAAAGCCGAGATGACCGCCGCGGGGCGCAATCCGGCCAAGATGTCCACTGCTGTGTGTTGGATCGACTCTATTCTTGAAGTACGGCCCACGCCGGGGAACGGAGGGGACGTTGTCTGGGAGTGGCGTATATTCGACCACCTGATCCAGGATTTCGACGCCACGAAAGCGAACTACGGTGACCCAGCAGTCCACCCGGAGTTGTTTGACGTGAACCTGGCCGGGTCTTTTATTCCGGACTACACGCACGTCAACAGCGTGGCCTACAACGCCGCCCTGGACCAGGTGGTGGTCTCGCTGCCGCTCTTCAACGAAATATGGATCATCGACCACTCGACCACGACGGCAGAAGCGGCAAGCCACAGCGGTGGCCGGTATGGGCACGGCGGCGACCTGCTCTACCGGTGGGGTAACCCGAAGAACTACCGCGCGGGCGGAGCCTCCGACCAGCAGCTTTTCGGGGTGCATAACGCGCATTGGATTGCGGACGGACTGGACGGCGCCGGTGACTTGCTGATCTTCAACAACAACGCGGGGACGCCTCAAGGCCAGCAGTACTCGACGGTGATGGAGCTCACGCCCCCACTTAATCCCGACGGGAGCTACGACAAGCCAGGCACAGCCTATGGCCCCGCGGCGGCGGCGTGGGAGTACAAGGCCAGTCCGCCGGCGTCATTCCACAGTGGAACTATGGGTAGCGCCCAGAGGCTGCCTGGAGGCGATACGCTTGTCTGCAGCGCCTCGCAGGCGTGGTTCTTTGAACTGAACCCTGCGGGTGAGATCGTCTGGGAGTACACGAATACCTTCCCGCAGGGTGGATCCCCGGTGGTCTTCCGCGCCATTCGCTACCCGCTGGACTACCCCGGGGTGTCCGGCCTGCAGTAGCAAACCGGGGGATGGCGCGGACAAGGCAGCGTGCGGGCATTCAGAGCAGGCTGACGCGAGTGCGCCTGCCCAGCAGCTGGGCGGGCCGCAGGCGGGTGCTAGAATGCGTCCCGACTTCACAGGAGGACTAGTGCAGCGCAGGCTGTATCTCCGCAGTAACGGCAAGACCTGAGGCGGCGTTCGGACGCGCCCGGGCGGCGCGGCCAACTGACAAGCCGCCATCTGCTGCACCGGTTCCTGCTTCTGAGCATCCCCAACAGCGGCGCCTGATGGCGGCGGCGTTCTCACTGCATGCTGGAGGGCTTGCTATGTCTACCTATACCGAAATGTGGGAGGGCCTCGGGCTCGACCTTCAGCGCCACGAGCAGCTGATGCAGCTACTCGGCGAGTTCTACACCGGCATCTATCTCAGCCAGCACGACCGGCCCAAGGGCATGGGCTACTTCGACTTCGTGGTCAGCGAGGTGCACGGCCTGCGCGTGCAGGAGCTGCAGGAGCACAAGCGGCGCGGCGGCCATGTGGTCGGCACGTTCTGCGTGTTCGTCCCGGAGGAGCTGATCCTCGCCGCCGGCGGCGTGTGTGTGGGGCTGTGCGCGGGGACCGACTTCCCCGCGGCGGACGCCGAGGCGGTGCTGCCGCGCAGCATGTGCCCGCTGATCAAGTCGGCGGTGGGGTTCAAGCTGGCCCGGCTGTGTCCCTACGTGGAGTCATGCGACTTGGTGGTGGGCGAGACGACCTGCGACGGCAAGAAGAAGACCTGGGAGGTCTTCTCGCAGCACGTGCCGATGTACGTCATGGAACTGCCGCAGAAGACCGCCAACCGTGGCAACGGCATGTGGCTGGACGAGGTGCGCCTGTTCAAGGAGCGCCTCGAACAGCTCACGGGGGTCAAGATCACGCAAGAGGGCCTGGCCCGGGGCGTGCAGCTCGTCAACGCTAAGCGCCAGGCTCTGGCGCGCCTGTACGACTTGCGCAAGCACCCGGCACTGCCGATCTCCGGCAAGGATGCGCTGCTTATCTCGCAGACCGCCTTCTATGACGACGTGGAGTGCTTCACCGCGAAGGTCAACGAGCTGTGCGACGAGCTGGAGGAGCGGGTCGGGCGCAGCCAAGGCGTGCTCAACGGCTCAAAGCGTCTGGTGATCTCCGGCACGCCGATGGCGATTCCCAACTGGAAGCTGCACCACGTCATTGAGACCAGCGGCGGGGCCGTGGTCTGCGAGGAGAGCTGCACCGGAACGCGCTACTTCACCAACGAGGTGGATCCAAGCCCGGCCACGGTGGACGGGATGATCGAGGCCATCGCCATGCGCTACGTCAAGACGCCCTGCGCCTGTTTCACGCCCAACGCCGAGCGGCTGGACAACGTGGTGCGCCGGCCAGCTAGCGTTTGACCCGGCTTGCGCCGCGCTATGATCAGACTGCGACGTGGTTTACGAGCAGGCAGTAGTGCTGGGCAACCAGGAGATCGGCCCCGGGCATCATCTCCTCACGCTCAGGGTGGCGCGGCCGCTGCCCGAGCTGCGCGCCGGGCAGTTCGCCAACCTGCGCTGCGATCCCGCCGACCGCTACTCGCTGCTGCGGCCGTTCTCGATCCTCGACGCCGACCCGCTGGCGGGCACGCTGTCCATCTACTGCAAGCAGCTTGGGCGGTTGAGCAGCATCCTGGCGACTGTTCCCGCGATGGCCCGCCTGGACTGCCTCTATCCGCTGGGCAACGGCTTTCCGTGGCGCGAGGACCTGCGCCGCGTGGCGTTGGTGGGGGGTGGCACGGGACTTGCGCCGCTGCTCTTCTGGGCGCGGCAGCTCGAACCGTACGGCGCGGGGATGGAGGTGGCCGGCTACTTCGGCGGGGCGACCGGTGCCGACCTTGTGCCGGAGCTGCTGGGCGACTATAGCTTCCCGATGCACCTCGCGACGATGGACGGGTCGGTGGGCTTCCACGGCACTGTCGTGGAGCTGTTTGCCGGGCATGCGGAGCCATGCGACGCAGTGTACGTGTGCGGCCCGAACGCGATGATGGCTGCGCTGCAGAGCGTGCTGCCCCCGGGCTGCCAGGCCTACGCCAGCTTGGAGGAGTACATGGCGTGCGGCGTGGGGGCGTGCCTCGGTTGCGCGGCGCGCATCCGCGAGGACGGGGCGGTGGCGCACCGGACGGTGTGCAAGGACGGGCCGGTGTTCGACCTGCGCCAGGTCGAGTTCGCGCAATGACGCTGCGGCTGGCCACCGGCAGCGCGGGGGCGACGCGCGGGTTGGGTGAGATGGTCGGCCGGGTGGTAGCGGGCCCGCTGGCGCTGTTGCTCATCGGCGACTACGGATCGGGCAAGACCACGTTCGTGCAGGGCCTGGCTGCCGGGCTGGGCATCAAAGGGCCGGTGCGCAGCCCGAGCTACAACATCGTCAAGCGCTACAGCCAGGGCCGGCTGGTGCTGGTGCACGCCGATCTCTACCGCACCCACTCATTTCAGGAGATTGAGGAGCTGGGCTTGCTGGAGATCCTCGGGCCGGACGGCATACTCGCGGTGGAGTGGCCGGGGCGCTACCTGCCGCCCTTCGCGGGAATGCCGGCGGTCACGGTGTACTTCAGCATGCCGCCCTGTGTTCCTGGCGGCGCTGACCCGCTGGCTAACGAGCGGCGGCTGGAGATCAGCTGGACCGCGGAGTGCCCGGCGAAGGTGATTGAGGTGCTGCGTGCGGTTGCTGCTCGATAGCTCGGGAGCCGAGCTGGTGTGCGCCCTGGCCGATGCCGAGGGGCTGATCGTCGAGCGGCGGTACCCCGCTGGGCCGCAGGACGGTTGCGACATCCGCGCCGCGGCGGGCATCGTGATCGGCGAGCTGAAGCCTGCCGACCTGACCGCCGTGGTCGTCGGGCTGGGGCCGGGGACCTTCATCGGCACACGCGTGGCTATCAGCTTCGCCAACGGATTGGCGGCGACGGGCGAGGTGCAGGTGTACGGCGTGAACAGCCTGGCCGCGATAGCCGCGGTGTACGGGGCGGGTCGCACCGTCGTGCTGCGGGATGCGCGGCGCGGGGAGGCCTACTGGTACGGCCCGGTGGGCGAGCCGGACCCCTGCCGCAGCGTGGCCTATGGGGCCATCGCGAGGGAGCTGCAAGCCGGGCGGATTGGGCACGTCGTGGTGGAAGCGCCGGCGCACGCCACGGCTCCGCACCTCAACCCGGGACAGGAGCTCATTGCGGCGGTGCTTGCCGCTGGCGTGCCGCATGTTCCCTGCCCGGGGGTGCCCGCGGAAGGGCTGAGGCGGTGCCAGGCGATGGCGCAGCCCGCAACTTACGTCGAGCCGGTCTACCTCCGCGGGTACCTGTGAGCCGCCGCCGGTCCGGCGCAAGCGCCCGGCGCGCGTGTACAATGCCTGCATGCCCCGCAACTTCGCAGACATCCTCACTGGACGTATGCATGACCGCCAATCGCGGGTCATCGTCGGGCTGGACCCGCAATGGGAGGAGCTGCCCGCGAGCATCCGCGCGCGGGCCCAGGCCGAGTTCGGCTTCGACGCGCCGGGCCCCGAGGCGGCAGAGTGGGGCCTGCGCGAGGTCTGCGAACAGATCATCGAGGCAACGACGCCGTTCGCCGCCGCGTTCAAGCCGCAGATCGCCTTCTTCGAGCGCTGGGGCAGTCACGGCCTCAACGTGCTGCAGCGCGTGCTGGAGGACCACGAGGGCGAGCTGTTCATCCTTGACTGCAAGCGCGGCGACATCGCGAACACGAGCTCGGCATACGCGCTGGCGGTGTTCGGCACGCCGGGCGGCCCACCGCCGCCGCTGCCAGCAGCCGCAGTGACGCACAACGTCTATCTCGGGCGGGATACGCTGGAGCCGTACTTCCCGCACCTGGCGGACGGCAAGGGCGTGTTTGCGCTTGTCAGGACGAGCAACCCCTCAGCCGCGGACTTCCAGGACCTGCTGATCGAGGGTGAGCCGCTCTATGTGCGCGTCGCCCGCAAGGTGGCGGAGTGGGGTGCGCCCTACATTGGCGAGTGCGGCTTCTCGGCGCTGGGAATGGTCGTGGGTGCCACGTCGCCGGAGGCGGCGAGTCGCGTGCGGAAGGAGGCCCCGCAGTCGCTGTTCCTCGTGCCGGGGATCGGCGTCCAAGGCGGACGCATCAGCGATGCACGGGCGTTCTGCAATCAGCGGGGCCAGGGCGCGGTGTTCAACTTCTCGCGCGGGATCACCGCCGCGTATCGCAGCGACCCGTTCAGGGCCAAATTCACCGAGGAGCAGTTCAGCCAGGCGGCGCGGGCCGCGGCGGAGTACTACTGCGGGATGCTGAATGCGGAACTAGGGACGCCCTAGCGCTAGTGCGGCTTGAGCAGGGCGGCGGTGGGGGATTGCGGTAGGGACGCGATGTACGCGCGCAGCCGCACGCGGCTTTGCAGTGCTCCCGCGTGGTAGGTGATCTGGACGATTCCCGTGGCGTCGGACACCGGGTCCCGCACTTCGACCCAACCGTTCACTTGGTCGAGCATCTCCACGCGCAGCTCTGCGCCGGCGACCGGCAGGCCGAGCAGGTCGAGCACCTTGGCCGTCACGCGCAGTTCCGCCATGCCGTCGGCGGGCATGATCGCCCCTTCCCGCGTCAGCGACGCCGTCAGCGGGCTGCGGTAGTACAGCTCGAGGCGCGCCGGACCGGCTTCTACCAGCACGATGTCGAAGCTCGCCACCAGGCCGGTGGAGGGCTCCATCACCTGGATGATCGCCGTGCCCGGCGTGCGGCCGGCAATGAACGCGAAGGACAACCGCCCCGCCTTGTCAGTGGCCTTGGCGTCCTGCACAATCTGGCCCTCGCCCGAGACCAGCTTGACGGTCAGCGGCGCCCCGGGGACAGCCCGGCCGTCGGTCGTCGTCAGCTCCGCGTGCACCACGGACATGGAAGCTCCGTCAGCGGCGAGCTGCTCGGGGAAGCCGTCTACCGTGAGCTTGTAGATCGGGGCGGCTGCTGCCTGGCGCGCCAGGTAAGCCTTGTATTCCTCTGGCGAGACGAGCTGAATGTCCAGATAGGCGATGGCTGCGATGGGAATGGTCAGCGTGCCCGTGACCGCTCGGTCGGGCACCCTGAAGTCCACGCGCCCCGCCTCGGGCATCATCCCCGCGCGGTAGTGGAAATGGGCCACGCCGTCCTCGTCGGTGGTCGCCGCGCGGCCGTTCAGTGTGCCTCCCCCAGCCATCACGTCGGCCTCGACCTGCACGCCGGCCAAGGGGTGTCCGTTCTCCAGCAGGGTGGCGGTGATCTCGGCCTCGCTGCGCCCGTCGTTGGGCAGCGCCTGCGGACTGCTTGCCAGGCGCAGCTCGACCCCTGTGCCGGGCGCCAGCGATGCACTCGGAGCGCCTGCGGGACCGACAGCGGCGGCTGCGGACATGCAGAGAAACGTGAGGAGTACCATCCCCGGCACAAGTCCCATAACTATGCTCATAATCCTCATCGCCATCCTTATTATACGTTAAGGCGAGGCGATTTCACAGCGCCCGGGCTTTGCGGCTTCGCAATTGGGTGCCCCCGCGCCGCTAGACCCATTCGAACTCGCTGGTGAAGTGGCGCAGCACGGGCGACTCCCGTGAAAAGCGCACGCCGCGAATGCTCTCTGCGTCAGCCTTAAGCGCAACCATCCGCTCGGCGACGTACTCGAGCTGCGTGAAGCTGTAAGTGCGGCGGGGGATCGCCAGGCGCACCAAGTCTAGCCCGCCAAACTGGTTCTCGCCCGTCTCAGGATGCCGCCCGCGCAGGATGCTGCCGATTTCCACGGTGCGCACGCCGGACTCGACGTAGAACGCCAGGCTGAGGGAGTGGGCGGGGAACTGCTCGTCCCTCAGGTGCGGGCAGAAGTGGCGCCCGTCAACGTACACCGCGTGCCCGCCGGGGGGCCACGTGGTGCGGATGCCTGCGTCGCGCAGCAGCGTTGTCAGGTGCGCAACCTGGCCGGTGCGATGCTCCAGGTACTCGTCCTCGCAGCATTCGTACAGTCCCACCGCGAGCGCTTCGAGGTCGCGCCCGGCCATGCCGCCGTAGGTGCAGAACCCGTCGAAGAGGATCTCGTAGATGCGCAGCGCCTCGTAGGCCTCACGGGAGCGCACGGCGATGAACCCGCCGATGTTCACCAGCCCGTCCTTCTTGGCGCTCATCCACATCCCGTCGGCGTGGGACATCGTCTCCCGCAGCAGGGCGGGGATCGTCCAGTCGCGATAGGCCGGATTGCGGCGCTTATTGAAGTAGGCGTTCTCGATCACGCGCGCGCTGTCGAGGAACAGCGGCTTGCCGTAGCGCTCGCAGACCGCCTTGACCGCCCGCACGTTGTCGATGCTCACCGGCTGGCCGCCGCCGCTGTTGCACGTCAGCGTCATGCACACCAGCGGCACTTTCTCCCCGTGCTCCTTGAGGAACGCTTCGAGCTTGTCCAGGTCCATGTCGCCCTTGAACGGTTCCTCGCTGTCCCAGTCGTAGATCGCCGCGCCCACCAGGTTCACGTCCATCGCGTGCTGGAACTGCACGTGGGCGCTCGTGGTGTCGAAGTGGATGTTGCTGGGCACGAGGTCGCCGGGCTTGAGGAAGTGCGTCATGAGGATCAGCTCGGCGGAGCGGCCCTGGTGCGTGGGCAGGACATGCTCGAAGCCAAAGAGCTCCACCACCGCCTGTCGCATGCGCTCGAAGCTCATGCTCCCCGCGTAGGCCTCGTCGCCGTGCATCAGCGCCGCCCACTGGTAGTGGCTCATCGCGCCCGTGCCGCTGTCCGTCAGCAGGTCGATGTAGACGTCCTCGCTGCGCAGGTTGAACAGGTTGAGCTTGGCTGCCAGCAGCGCCCGCTCCCGCTCCTCGCGCGCCAGCAGCCTGAGAGGGGCGACGGACTTGATGTAGAAGGGCTCGGGGCGCTTGGCGCCTCGCCAGTGTGGTTGATCCTCTGACACGCTTTGGCTACCTCCTGGCCTGCGATGATACCAGCCGCGAAGCTTACCCCGGCAGAGGGCCCGCCGGGGCCGCTCGCCGCATTGCTCGAGGCCTCAACTTCCGACGGACAGCACGTACGGGTCAGTTTCCTTGGCCAGCATCTCGTGCATGTGCTGGAACACTGAGGGGCACTCTTGCGGCAGCTCGGTGCCCTTGGCGGCGAGGTCCTGCCAATGCTTGACGACCCGCACGGCGTCCGCGCGCACGCCCCAGTCGGGGTTGTCGAGCTGCATGCCCACCGCGACGACGTTCATGACGCGGGGTGCATCAGCCTCGCGCGCCAGCACCACTAGCACGCTGCGCAATGCGCGCGTAGGCAGGGCCTGCGCTCCGGCTGGCACCGGAACAGACGACCCGCCGGCGACGGTGGCGGCGAGATCCGCGGACACGCCGTCCTCGTACAGGTTCCAGTGCTTGCCGAGCTGGTTGATCAGCGCCTCGCGCACGGTAACCATCGGATGGCTGAGAAGCGGTCTCAGCTGCGGATAGCAGTTCACCTCCAGGTCGGTCAGCGTAGTCATCGCCACGCGGATCAGCGCCTCGTCGCCCGCCGGGTCGAGCATCGCGATGAGGCGGTCGTCCGCGGCGTGGCTGCCGAGCAGCCCCAGCACGCCGATCGCCCGGCGCTGGAACGCGGGGTCGGGGCTGTCGAGCAGCGGCACGACGGCATCGGCGATGTTAGGTGGCTTCAGCTCGCCGATGAGGTAGAGCGCCACGTTGCGCCGCGTATCGTTGTCGCTGGTCGTGTTGCGGCGCAGCAGATCGGCGACCTGGTCGGGCGCCTGCTCCATCAGCGCCTTGAGGATGTCGACGTACGCGCGCTGGGCGAGGCCCGAGGCGTCGTTGTCCATCTTGCCTTCGAGGAAGGGAATGACTGGCGGCCCGAACGCGATCAGCCTTTTCCGCGCCTCGGGCACGATGTAGCGGTTGTCGCCCACCTCCCAGCGGATGCTGATCTCCCACAGTTCGTCGAACACCTTCTGCGTCAGCTCGCCCTGGTACTTGCAGACCTCGGGGATCGGCGCCTGGCCGCTGACCACGTTGGCCGCGCCCTCGCTGGGGAACTGCCTCTCCGGCTGCGGCGGCGGCGCGACGTCCACGCCGGCGCCGTAGAACGTCTGCGACCAGACGCTGGCGTCCTTCATCACCGTGCTGAGGTAGTCGTCCTTTCCCGCGAGGTCGACGAAGATGCCGATGGAGCCCGTGTTGCGGTCCGGCCGCCCGCCGTTCATCATCCCGTCGCGCCGCCCGGCGTAGATGTCGTCGCCGCTGCGATCGAAGAACATCCCGACGCTGTTGGTCAGCCCCGTGCCGTTGCAGCTCGTGAGGCCCATGTAGTGGTCGTTGCCGCCGCGGTCCATCAGCACGCTGGCGGCGAAGTCGTGGCTGCCGCCCTGGCCCAGCCCGCTGTGCATGACGTACGTGTCGTTGCCGCTCACGTCCACCAGCCCGCCGATGGCGAGGTGGATGCCGCTGCCCTGGCCGTACTGCGTCATCTCGTAGCTGTCGTTGCCTCCGCCGTCCCAGAGAAGCCCGGCGCTGTACCAATAGCCCACGCCCTGGTTGTAGATGTCGCCGAGGTAGCGGTCGTTGCCACTGTAGTCGATGAGCATCGCGATGCCGCCGGCGTAGTCGATGTCGCGCTCGCCGATGGCGAAGCCCTGGCTGAAGCTCTGGTAGCGGTCGGCGAAGAGCGGGGCGTCCAGGTACACGCCGCCAGCGTGGTACACCTCGTTGCCGCGGCGGTTGATGCACAGCGCCAGGCCCAAGGTGCGGGCGAAGGCCTGGGCGTTCGTCCAAGCGGTGTAGTAGTCGTTGTCGAAGGCGGCGAGGTCGATCGGCTCGGGCGTCTCCACATCGGTGGGGACAACCGGCGGGGCCTGCACGCTGTCGTCGATCATCACGCCGATGCCGAAGCCCGCCGCGCCCTGCGTGTAGGCTTTGCCGCTGTAGTAGTCGCTGCCGCCGTCGTCGTAGAACACGCCGATGCCGCCCATCGCTGCGCCCAGGCTGCAGTTGCCGGCAAGGTAGCGGTCGTTTCCGGCCCCGAGGTCGCAGAACATCGCTGTGCCAAGCACCGCTGCGCCAAGCGTAATGTCCACGCTCGCGCAGTCGTACACGTCGTCGCCGCCCATGTCGAGGAAGAAGCCGGTGCGGCCGTCGCCCAGCGGGCTGTAGTCCGCCGAGGCGCCGGTGGGCTCGCCGTCGGGAGCGAGCCTCGGCCCATAGCTGCGCTTGCCGTAGGCGGCGCCGATGCGGCAGTTGACGTAGTGGTCGTTGCCGCCCGGGTCGATGAGCACGGCGAAATCGCCGGTGTAGGTGTCGTCATGCGGCGTCCCCAGGCAGATCGTGCCCTGCGGAGTCGAGACGTAGAGCGGCCGGGTCGCTGGGAAGCACTTCGCAGCATCGTCGGCCCTGGCGATTGCCTCGGCCAGGCTGGCGAGTTCGAGCATGCGCGCCGCGGCGAAGGTGCCGCAGCCAAGCTTGCTCGCCAGAGCAAACAGGTCGGCGCTCGTGCCCTGCTTGGCAGCGTCATAGCCGGTCTTTTGCTCTGCGGATTGGTCAACGGGGTGCCAGGCCATCGCCGTGGGCAGCTCGTCGCGCAGGCGCGTGAGGTCGTCCCCAGCGACCGGCAGGTTTAGCGGCTCTCCCAGGAGCTGCGTCAGCCGCTGGATGAGCTGCCGCTGTGAGCCGAGGAGCTCTGCAGGCGGGAGGGGGCCGGCAGCTTCGTCCAGGGCTTGCTGCTGCAGGCCGCTGCTGGCGAGTATGTTCCGCACTGCGTCGGCGATGCCGGCTGCCGTGGGTGCGCCGGTAAAGGCTTGCGCCGTCGCGTCCATCCACGGCGCGATACTGAGGGGATCGTCCATCATCGCGCGCACAACGGGGAAGCAGTCGAGGCCTTTGGTGTAATCCTTCTTGAACCTGAGGTCCGTGCGGTCCATGTTCACGGCGTACAACGCCGTGTCCAGCGCGGCGAGCTCCTCAGGCGTGTACGTGTTGCCGTAAGCCGCCGCATCGGCGGGCGCCAGGGTGGATGCTGCGCCCGTGGTGAGAGCGAGGCAGGCAACGAGGGCAAGCAGCATCAGGAAGCAGACGCAGGGGCACGATGGAAGCCGGGACATCGGTGATACCTCCGCCTTCAGTTTAGCGCGCGTTAATGGCCTACGGGCAGTGACGGCCGTAGTACTGCCGTAGAGCGACCGGCCCTCGGTACTACGGCCCTCCGTGGCCGTAGACCTTACTCCCATCCGGCCCATTCATAGTCAGTGACCTCCGGCCAGCGGCGCTGCGGGTTGCTTAGCAAGTACACGCACTTCTCATTCAAGTCGCCTTCGTCGCGGATGATGCGGTCGTAGTACTCGGAGTCCCAGACGGGGCCCTGCCGGCCCTGCTTCCGCTGCATCTGATTGGTCGAGTACGACTTCCACATGTGCACGATGCTTGCAAGTTCCTCACCGGGGAGCGGCCGTATGACCGCATGGACGTGGTCGTTCATCACGACGTAGGCATAAAGCTCGTAGCGCTTGCCAGCTCCGAAGCGCATCGCCTGTTGGACTAAGGAGCGCTCTTGTGGCGACAGCTCTTTCGCAGGCTGCACCAATCGCCACGTGATGAGGTAGGCGGAGCCCTGGAGGCGCCAGTGCGGCAGCTTGCGGCGGGTGGTGTGGAGCGAGTCGTCCTTGAAAGGACTACGGCCAGGGACGGCCGTAGTACCCAACGCTGGGGCCTCCGTGGTGCTTTCTGATCCGGCGGGCACGGCTTTCGCACAGTCTTCGGCATCCTCAAATCTCCCGCCCCACCATTTGCGCAGGCGGTCGAGGAGCGCCTTCTCCATGCCCCGGCCGGTGAGGTGCAGCAGCCGCGGCGGGTTGTCCTTCAGCTTCTCCGGCCAGTAGTTCTCCGGGACGAACGCGCCGGGCGCCTCGTGCGGATAGCGGTAGCCCTTGCCGTAGCCCAGCTCCTGCATCAGCCGCGTCGGCGCGTTGCGGATAAGCATCGGCACCGGCAGCGCGCCGTGCTTGTGCACCGCCTCCTGGGCTCTGCCGTAGGCGCGGTACATCGCGTTGCTCTTCGGCGCGCAGGCGAGGTACACCACGAGCTGGGAGAGGGCCAGCGCGCACTCGGGCATGCCGATGAAGTCCACAGTGTCCTTGGCGGCGATGGCGTGGACGAGCGCCCAGGGGTCGGCCAAGCCGACGTCCTCGCTGGCGAAACGGATCAGCCGCCGCACGACGTATTTCGGGTCGTCGCCGGCTTCGAGCATCCGCGCCAGGTAGTAGAGCGCCGCGTCGGGGTCGCTGCCGCGCAGGCTCTTGTGCAGCGCGGAGATGACGTTGAAGTGCTCCTCCCCCTCCTTGTCGTAGAGCAGGGAGCGTCCGGCCAGCGCGCGCTTGAGGATGTCGCGGGTGATGCGCGGCTCGGAGCCCTTGGCTTCCGCGGCATCCGGCTCAGCCCCAGCAACGCCCGCCAGGCCAGCGCACATCTCAAGCGTGTTTAGGGCGAAGCGTGCGTCGCCCGCCGCCAGCTCGGCGATCTGCTTGAGCACCCCCGCCTCCACGTGATCCTCCTGCATTCCCAGCCCGCGCTCGCCGTCCGTAAGCGCGCGGTTCAGCAGCAGCTCTATGTCCGCGGGGTCGAGGGGGCCGAGGGTGAGCACGCGGCAGCGGCTGAGCAGCGGGCCGATCACCTCGAAGCTTGGGTTCTCCGTCGTCGCCCCGGCGAGCACCACCGTGCCGCGCTCGACGTGCGGCAACAGCACGTCCTGCTGGGCCTTGTTGAAGCGGTGGATCTCGTCGATGAACAGCAGCGTGCCGCGGTTCTCGTGGGCGCGCCGCTCCTTCGCTCCCTCGATCGCCTGGCGCACATCCTTGACGCCCGCCAGCACCGCGCTCATGCTGACGAACTCGTAGCGATCACCCGCCAGCAAGCGGGCTATGGTGGTCTTGCCTGAGCCGGGGGGCCCCCAAAGGATCAGGCTGGGCAGGGCGGTGCGCTGGATCAGCTCGCGCAGGATGTCCACCACGGCGGGCTGGCCGGCGACTTCGCCCAGCGTGCGGGGGCGCACGCGCTCAGCAAGCGGCGTCAGCGCGCGCTGCGCCCGGGGGTCGGTGAACAGCGTGCCCACGCTCGTATCGTAACACCGTCTCTGCGCTATCATCCCCGCATGCAGATCCTGGTCACCGGCGGGGCGGGGTTCATCGGCTCGCAGCTCACGGAGCGGCTGCTTCAGCGCGGGGACAGCGTCACTGTGCTCGACAACTTCGATCCGTACTACGACCCGGCGATCAAGCGCGCCAACCTCGCGCAGGCCGTGCAATACGAGGCTTTCAGCCTGGTCCAGGCGGACATCCGGGACGCTGAGCGCGTTGAGGAGCTGTTCCGCCGTCAGAGCTTCGACGCGGTGGTGCATCTGGCCGCCCTGGCCGGAGTGCGGCTGAGCATCGAGCACCCGCAGCAGTTCGTAGACGTGAACGTCAGCGGCACTCTGGTGCTGCTGGAGGCGGCGCGCAGATGCGGCAAGCCGCAGTTCATCCTCGCCAGCACGAGCTCGGTGTATGGCCTGTCGCGGCGCCTCCCTTACCGCGAGGACGACCCGCTGCTATCGCCCGTCTCGCCCTACGGCGCGACGAAGATCGCCTGCGAGAAGCTGGGCCACATCTACCACTCCGTCCACGGCCTGAGCGTGACCAGCCTGCGGTTCTTCACTGCCTATGGCCCGCGCCAGCGCCCGGACATGGCCATCCACTCCTTCGCGCGGGCAATCCTCGCCGGCGAAGAGCTAACCCTCTACGGCGACGGCAGCACGCGGCGGGACTACACCTATATCGACGATGTCGTCGGGGGCATCGTCGCTGCTATCGATGCCCGGCTCAGCTATGACGTGATCAACCTGGGCAACAGCAATCCCGTTGAGTTGCGCGTGCTGGTCCGCATGCTGGAGGCGGCCTGCGGCACGCAGGCCAGGGTGCGCCACGTGGCGGAGCAGCCGGGGGATGTGCCTCAGACTTGCGCGGACATCAGCCATGCGCGGGAGGTGCTTGGGTACGAGCCGCTGACGCCGGCCAGCGTGGGAATCCCGCGGTTCGTGGAGTGGTTCGCGGGGCACATGGCCGCGACCGCAGCGAAGTGATGGCCGCGGCGCCGATCCATGTCGTCTACCTCGTCTACGGCCTGGAGTACGGCGGCGCCGAGGGGCAGCTCATGGAGCTGGTAGGGCGCTTGCCGCCATCACGCTACAAGCGTACGCTGGTGACCTTCACGCCGAGCCGGTGGATCGCCGACAGGATGAAGGACTGCGCTGTGGACGTGCTGTGCCTTCATAAGCGCGGACGGGCTGATCTGCGATGGTTTCTCAGGTTGCGGCGGCTTCTGGCGGATGCCAAGCCCCAGATAGTGCACTGCGTGGGCGAGGCCGCGAACCTGTGGGGGCGGCTTGCCGCGCTCAGCCTGCGGCCCAGGCCGGCGGTGATCGCCTTCACGGGCACGCTGCTCATCGGCCTCGCTCCGTGGCAGAGGCTGGCGGTGCGCGTGATGAGCCACGCCTGCGAGTGCGTCATCGGCAACTCGGAGCAGGTGGTGCAGCGGCTGTGGGAGCTTGGCGTGCCGAAGAACAAGACCCGCTGCATCATGAACGGCGTGGACCTCAGCCGTTTCGCGCAGCCATGGGACCGCGCGCAGGTGCTCGCAGGCGAAGGGCTCGAGCCGGGGCTGCCGCTCGTGCTGTCAGTGGGCCGACTGTCGCCGGAGAAGGGCCAGGTCCACCTGATTGCCGCGGCCAAGCTGCTGCATGACCGGCGGGTGGATGCGCAGTACGCCATCGCCGGCCAGGGTCCGCTGGAGGGCGCACTGCGCGACGAGATCGCACGCCAAGGGCTGGCGGAGCGCTTCCACCTGCTCCCGGCGCGCCCGGAAGTCGCGCCGCTACTGAATGCCTGCACTATGTTCGTGCTGCCGAGCTTGGAGGAGGGCCTAAGCAACGCCCTCGCCGAGGCGATGGCCTGCGGCAAGCCATGTGTAGCCAGCCGCGTGGGCGGGTGCCAGCACCTGCTTGCCGGCGGCGAGCGTGGGTTCCTCGTGGCAGTCGGCGACGTGCAGGCTCTGGCAGACAGGATCGCCCGCTATCTCGGGGACGACGAGCCTCGCGGGACTCACGGTCGCAACGCGGCGCAGTTCATCCGGGAACACCACAGCATGGAGCGGATGGTGCGGGACTGGGAGGCGCTCTACGAGGAGCTGGTTAGCCGCAGGCGCTAGAACTTCGATTGCCCGGGGGCGTGCGCGGCCACCAGCCTGTACTCGCCCTCGGCGGTTCTCTCGTAGACATGCAGGAACGGCTGGCCCTCGACCAGCAGCCTCAGGTGCAGGCTTGCGCCATCCGAGCTCATCGTGAACGCCATCAGTTCAGCGCCGGCGGTCAGCTCCGCCAGCTTGTCGCGCAACTCCAGCGGCAGGCTGTCAGGAAGACTGGGCAATGGTGCGGCTCCGCTCTCAGTCTAGCGTGCGCCTTTACGGAAGCCCGCCGGCGGCCGATAATTGCTTGGTGAGCATCGACCGCCCAGACATCCTGCCGTCCATCCCTCCCGGACAAGTTACTGTGGCGGCGTCGCAGGTGCGCCTGGGGGAGCTTACGGTCGGCCAGCTGTACCGCGTGCAGATTACGGCAGTGTTCCCGGGCAAGGTGGAGATCCTCGTCGGCAACCAGTACCTGCTCGCGGCCACGGCCCTGCGTTTCCAGGAGGGCGACGTGGTCACCTTGCGGCTGAGCGAGCGCTCCGCGGATCTGCTGCGCTTTCAGCTTGCGCTTCCCGGGGGAACGACAGCGGTGGAAGGCCTGGAGGTGCAGGCCGAGCTGGGCACGCTACTGCGGGCACTGGGTGCTGCTGATGCGCCGGAGAACCGTGCCGCACTTGTCTTGCTCTTGCGCAGCGGCGTGCCGCTCACGCCCCTGACGCTCGGGGAGGTGGCCAGCCTGCTGTCGGTGTTGCCCGGGCCCGTCGTGGCCGCGTTCATGGCGTTCTACAAGGAGCTCGTCGAGAAGAGCCTCAGACCGCAGCTGCCGGTGCTCATCGAGCTGGCCCAGCTTGCCCAGGGCGCGCCGCCACTGGCCTCGCTGGCCGCAGCGATCAGCGCGGAGCTCCAGGAGACACGGCTCAAGCGAGGTGGCAAGCCGGGGATGTACGACCAAGCCGTGGAGGCGGCTGCGCTGAGCGTCGAGGACGAGTCAGAGCTTCCCACTGGCGATGCCGTCCGGTCGCTCATGCGCCTGCTCTATGGCTCGCCGGAGCGAGCTATGTGGCAGGCGCTGCTGGAGGCGGGCGCGCCCCCCGGGCGTGGCCAGGCGAGGCGGCGCAGGGCGGGCACGGTGGAGCTCGCCGACCTGGCCAACATGGCTGGAGAGGAAGATACGCCGCCTAGCTTGAGCCGGCTGGCTGCCGTCGTTCAGGCGATCCGCCTCGTCTCTGCGCTCAGCCCGGATCGGTTCGAGGTGCCGCTGCCGCTGATCCTCGACGGCATGCCCACCGAGGCGCAGCTTAGCTTGCAGGTGGTTGCCGAGGAGTACTACCAGAAGGACTACGCGCTGCGCCTGCGGGTGGAGAACAGCCTGCAGGGCAAAGTGGAGTTCCAGGTGCGCGCGCGCGGGCCGCAGTTGACGGTGGACGTTCTCGTGAGTGACCCGCAGGTGCTGCCCTACTACGAAGCCGAGCTGCCGCGGCTGCGCGAGGAGCTCGAGAATGAGACGGCGTTCAGCGTGAAGCGCGTCAGCGCAGGGGTGCACGGCCTATGACGGCGCCGCCGACAAGAGCCGTCGCGCTGCGCTACGAGCCGGACAAGGACGCCGCGCCGGTGCTGATAGCGAAGGGCAAGGGCTATGTGGCGGAGCGGATCATCGCCCTGGCCCGCGAGCACGGGATCCACGTGCATCCCGACCCGGCGCTGGTGGAGCTGCTCATGGAGGTCGAGCTGGCCGAGGTCATCCCACCGCAGCTCTACCAGGTCGTAGCGCGCATCCTGGCCATGGTCTACCGCGTCAACCGCGAGCTCGCGCGCCGGAAGGGCATGTTCTAGCACGGCTACGGCCGCGCGGCTCGAAGCTCCCCAGATGGTCTATCTCAAGCGCGTTGCTTAGTCCGCCTGGCTCCAGCGCTCCTCCTCGACTCCGTAGACGCGGTTGGCCTCGCGGGCCAGAACGAACAGCAGGTCGGCCAGGCGGTTGAGATAGCGGATGAGCACTAGGTCGAAGCCCGCCTCCACCTGGGCCGCCACCGCCAGGCGCTCGGCGCGGCGGCAGACGGTGCGCGCCTGGTGGAGGTGGGCGGCGACGGAGTGCCCCGTGGGCAGGATGAAGTGGCGCAGCTCGGGCAGCCCCGCGGTGAGTTCGTCGATGTACTGCTCCAGGCGCTCCACGCGCGCATCGTTGATTCTCTCGGGTTGCGGGTTCCCCGAGGCGAGGTCGGCGCCAAGGTCGAACAGCTCGCGTTGCAGGGTGGCGAGGATCTCCGCCAGGCGGTCGCTCTGCTGGTGCAGGCTGCGCGCGATGCCGAGCACGGCGTTGAGCTCATCCACCGTGCCGTAGGTGTTGACCAGCGGATGGCTCTTACTCACGCGCTCGCCGGAGAACAGGCCGGTCTGGCCCTTGTCTCCGCCCTTGGTGTAGATCTTCGTCATGCCGCGTCTCCGGGGGCAGTGTAACGCACCACCGGGGCTCTTCGCTAAAGTGGCCCTTCCTTTCGCCGATAAAGGCTGCTGACGGCTCATCGGAGGGGAGCAAGTGGATGATCTTCCTCCTGCTGGGCCTGTGAGTGGATGCGGGTTCTCCGCCACATGGAGGTGGAGGGAGCCCCGTGGTTCTCCCCGTGTCCGCGCGGATCAGTGAGAGTGTCTGGTTCAAGGAGGAACTGACCGATGAGCGTCCTGCGGATCAACCAGAATCCGATCGCCCTCAACGCCAACCGCAACTTGCGCGTGACCGGCGCGGCGATCGCCAAGTCCCTTGAGCGCCTATCTTCGGGTTTGCGCATCAACCGCGCGGCTGACGACGCGGCGGGCCTGTCGATCAGCGAGAAGCTGCGCGGCCAGATCCGCGGCTTGCAGCGGGCGAGCGCCAACGCCCTGGACGGCGTCAGCCTGATCCAGACTGCCGAAGGCGCGCTGGGGGAGATGCACACCATCCTCCAGCGCATGCGCGAGCTGGCGGTGCAAGCGGCGAACGGCATCTACACCGCGGGCGACCGGCAGGCGATACAGCTCGAGATCTCGCAGCTCACCGACGAGATCAACCGCATCGCCAACACCACCGAGTTCAACAGCAAGCGCCTGCTCGACGGCACGATGGGCGCCCTCATCTCCACCGACGACTTCAGCCGAATCCGTGCGGCGGTGACGGGCAGCGTCGGGCAGGGTGGCAACTTCGTGCTTAAGTGCGTAGCGAAGACCACGGGGCAGCTGCAGGTGCTCAAGACGGACGTATTCACCGTGCAGCAGAAGTCGGACAGCGTGGGCCTGCTGAACTTCCTGCAGACGTGGCGGGCGGACGCGACGATCGCTACCGCCGGCGCGGACGGCATCGGCAACACGGGAGCGTACCAGATCGAGCTGCCGATCACCGGAGGCGGGTCGATCGCCGTGGGCAGCGTTAACGATGGGACGTTCGTAGTCAGCGACGCCACGACCGCCGCGGCCGGTGACCTGCTGCGCGACAACCTCCAAACGGAGGAGTTGGGCAACGGCGACGTGCTGCGCATGACATTCCAGACATCGACAGGTGTACAGACCGTGGATGTAGTCATTCGCGGCGTGGCCGCGATGACCAACAGCGGCTTGGCGGCCTCGATCACGGCGCAGTTGGGTGGCGCGGTGGGGCCGTTCCTCGCCGCCCCGGGTGTGTCGTTCACCGCCACCGGGCAGTTCCTGATGAGCCTGGACCCGGGGGTGACGATCCTCAATACGCAGTTCATGGATACCGACGGCAGCGGCAGCGACTTCTACCTGAGCTTCGGCCAGACGGGGTCCACTGCGACGAGCAACGTCATGTTCAACAACTTCGTCTACGGCTTCACCAACGCCGGCGGCTCGACGGGGGCGATCAGCGTCGGCGGGGCGAACGCCCGCAGCACCTACGGCTCCGCCGGCTACATCAGCATCGGCGACGTCACTGCGGGCACAGTGCAGATGCGCTTCGCCACGCGCTTCAACTGGGCGCTCGTCGCCGGCGCAGGCAACTCCACCACCGACACAATCTCCTGGGACCGCTATACCGGCGGAAACTCGCTGCAGAAGTACGGTAGCTTGTGGCAGACCGGCCCGGTTCCGTCGAATGGCACCTACCTGGTGAGTGCGATCACCAACCGCACCTACGCGGTGTTCGGGTTCAACAACGAGCTGTACACGGACCGGGTGGCGGCGGGGATCGACCAGGACACGGCGATCGCCGCGGCCCGCGGCACCCGCCAGCTCGGCCTAGTGGGCTCCACGGTCGTGAGCGTGTTCTCGATCAGCGCCAGCTTCCAGGGGACGATTGGCAGCGCCCTGGAGAACGTGCGGATCGCCTTCGACGGCATTCTGCAGGAGGGGGAGACGGCGACGTTCAACACGAGCACGACGAACGTCCTCACCGCCGACCAACTGAACACGCTGGCCTCGCTCACCCGCTTCCGCGACCTGGGGGTGTTCAATGGGCGCAAGAACGTCGAGTTTGAGCTCTTCCTGCGCGGCACGTCCAACCGGGCGACGGTGAACCTGAGCACCAATGACACCTACGAGGACATGGCGGGCAAGATCAGCCTGGCGTTGTGGAACGCCCAGGGCACGGGGATCATCAACACGGCGATCATCAACCCGCAGCAGATGCCCGACCTGGTGCACGTGAACACCATCGGCGTGGCCAAGGGGACGATGTCCATCGTCTGTCCCATCCCGGGGGCGCAAATCGTGTTCAGCGGCGACGAAGCGCTGCTCAAGGCGCTGTCGGTGGTCGAGACTCGGGCCTCCAAATCGCCGGTCTACTCCGTGTCCGCGCTGAACCTCGAGGTCAACAAGAGCGCCGGGTCGACGCGCGTTGACACGAACGAGATCAACGGCCTGCTCCCGGGGCTGCGCATCTTCTTTGACAACACCCTCGGGCTGAGGCTCGATCCGCAACCGCCGACCGACGCCGACGCCGGGCCGAACACGCTCTCCACGTTTGCTTTCCCCCGCGCCTTCGAGCGACCGGTGATCTCGGTTTCCGGCGCCATCGAGACCTTCTTCATGCACGTCGCCCCACGGGACTTCAATCTGCAGACCGGGGCGAATCAGGGGCAGCAGATATCGACCTTCATCAGCGACCACTCGGCGGAAGCGCTCGGCGTGGAAGGGCTGCTCATCGTCTCCCCCGAGCTGGCCCAGGAGGCGATCACGCAGATCGACGTGGCGATCGACCGCGTCAGCGCGCAGCGTTCCCGCCTGGGAGCGATCCAGAACCGGCTGGAGAGCACGATCCGCAACCTCGACGTGGCGGCGGAGAACCTGACCGCCTCGGAGAGCCGCATCCGCGACACCGACGTGGCCCAGGAGACGGTGACCTCGACGCGCAACCAGATCCTGCTCCAGGCCGGCGTGGCCGCCCTAGCGCAAGCCAACCAGCTGCCGCAGACCGTGCTACAACTGCTGCGGTAGTAAGCCTACGCCCTCATCCCGGTGAGGGCCATAGCCGGTGAATCGGCCCCCCTCGCCGAGGGGGGCATTCCCGCGCTAGGCGAACGATCGCCCCCGTGTTATGGTCTATCCCGGCATGTGGGAATGCCTTGAGTGCCACTACGTCAACGACGACTGGGAGGAGTCGTGCCAGCGTTGCGGGCTGGGTAAGATCAGCCCGTCGCTGACCGCGCCACCCAGTGCAGGTGAGCCGGCTCAGGTGCAGCCCGCGGAGCCTGTGCCGGCTTCTGGCGAGGCGATGCCGGTGCGTGTGCGGCGGACGCTGGCGGAGTCGCGAGCGGCGGAGGGGGCTGCGACCGGGCGGCGCCGGAGGATGACGCTGCTTGAGACCGCCGGGCTACTGCTGGTGCTTATCAGCCTCGGCGGGTGTCTGGCCGTGGGCTACCTGGCCTGGCGCCAGGGCGTGCTTGACCACTACTTGCCTGAGCAGCTTCGGTCGCAGGGCCCCGGCACCGCGGGCCAGCAAAGCGAGGGAGGCGCGCTGACGGAGGCGGAGTTGCTCGGTGACCCGCTCAGCGACCTGGAGACTACGCGGACGTCAGGGTTCGCTTCCTTCCGGCGGTTCATCCAGCCCCTGCGCAAGGCGCGCGAAGAGCTGGCAGACGTTTCGTTCAGCTCAACCGCACCGGCTACGCTCTCAGCCGAGTCAATCGTAGAGCTCGACAGCCTGGGCGGGTTGGGCGACCAGCTGCTTGAGCACTACTCTGAGTTTGAGCCGCTGGCGGCAAAGGCGCGCGGGGAGGAACTGCTCAGGCAGGTCGACGTGCTCCGCAGTGAGTTTGCCGCGCGCTTCACCGAGCTCATCACCGCGCTCGGCCAGGCCTATAGCCGCGACGGCGCTGCGACGCATACGGCCTACCTGCTGTCGGACACCATTCCGAACGCCGTAGAGCAGCTCGGCAAGATCGACCCGCTGCCGCTGCGTGAGGCATGGCGCAAGGCCGTGCATGCCCGGGAGCAGATGTTCCTCGACATCAAGAACGACGACGTCTACCGCCAGCTTGAGGCGCGCTACTCGGCGCTCGTGGAAGTGCATAACAGCGCAAACGCCGCGCTGAAATCAGTCCCGCCGGTGGAGTGGCACGGCGGAGTACTGAGCGAGGATGGGGCGAAGCTGCTCGACTTGTACGACGGACTGGCGACGCATGTAGAGAAGCTCGTGGTTGAGTTCGAGGCGTATTCGGCGACGCTGACAGTGGAGCTGGACTCCGACCGTCGCCGCGGGCTGATCAAGCAGTTCCTCGATCTGGCTCAGGGCGATCACCTCCTGTGCTTTGAGGAGGTGTACAAGATCTACGCCCGCGACCGCGAGCTGAGCCACCCCGCCTACGAGAACCTACGCGTGCACTACGATTTCGTTAAGGCGCACTGGCCGGGGCGCAGAAGCTCGTACGAGGAGATCTTCAACCGCTACGAGGAGGAGTGGCAGCAGCGCTGGGGCCAGACCTAGCGCGGGCGCAGTGCGCGTGCTATTGTGCTGCGGCGCCCGCCGCCGACATGCGCTGCGGGCTCCCTGCAATGACCACGCTCGAGATCCTCGGCATCGCGTTCGGGCTGTCGATGGACGCCTTGGCGGTGGCGATCGCCGCCAGCGTGGCGCTGCACCCCGTCGGCGGGCGCCAGGTGTTCCGCTTCGCCTTCCACTTCGGCCTGTTTCAGGCGGTGATGCCGGTGCTGGGGTGGTTTGCCGGCAGGAGCGTGGCCCCGCAGATCGCCTTGTGGGATCACTGGGTCGCCTTCGCCCTGCTGCTTTGCGTCGGCGGCAAGGCGCTGCACCAGGCGTGGGCCAGACAGGGCGACCAGCGGCTGGCCACCGACCCGACGCGCGGGCTTTCCCTGATCATGCTCTCAGTGGCGACGAGCATCGACGCGCTGGCGGTCGGACTGAGCCTGGCGATGTTGGACGTGGTCATCTGGTACCCGAGCATGCTGATAGGCCTGACCACGGCGGCGCTGACCGCCTTGGGCATGATCGCCGGCAGCCGACTGGGCGCCAGGTTCGGCTGGCGCATGGAGGCTATCGGCGGGCTCGTGCTGATCGGCATCGGGGTGAAGATTGTCGTGGACCACGTGCTAGGCTGAGCGAAGCCCTCGGCAGTGGCTTGGGGCGTGACAACTGGCGCCCAGATCTAGTACAGCCCCGGCTTGCCGGGGGGGCGGGTCTTCCAGCGCTTGTGGCCCCATAGCCACTGCGTCGGATCCTCGCGGATGACCTGCTCGTATGCCGCATTGACGCGGGCGAGCAGGGCGGTGACAGCTGCGCCCCTTTCGTGTGGCAGGTCGCTCATGTCGAGCGGGGGCTTAACTACCAGGCGGTGCCTCCCGGGGGCGATCCGCCGCGTATGGACGAGCATGATCGGTGCGCCGGTTTTCAGAGCGAGTGCCGCCGGACCGGCGACCGTGCTTGCCGGAATGCCGCAGAACGGCGCGAAGGTGCCGGTCGAACCGCCGTTCTGGTCGGCGAGCAGCCCGAGCACGTCGTTCTGCTTGAGCGCCCGGAGCACGGCGCTGTTCACCTTGTCCCCGGCGTAGATGTTCTGGATGCCGAAGCGCGCCCGCCAAGGGAACGCCAGGCGTGTGAAGAACTCGTCGCGCTGCTCCTTGCCCACGGCGTGGACGGGGCATCCCCGGCTAGTGAGATAGGCCGCGCTTAAGTCCCAGTTGCCGTAGTGCATCCCCAGCGCGACCACGCCGCGGCCGAGCTCAAGCGCGGTGCGCAGGTGATCCATCCCCTCCTCCTGCTCCACCATGGCCAGCGCCTGGTCCACGGGGAGGAAGCCCATGCGGATGAACTCGATGCAGTAGTGCCCCAGGTGGATCGCGGCTTGGCGGCCGATGCTTCGCCTCTCGCCCTGGCTCAACGCGCCGCCGGAGAACAGCTCCAAGTTGCGCGACGTGGTGCGCCGCCAGCGCGGGAAACACCACCATCCGGTCAGTGCGAGGCAGCGGCCGAGGGCGTATGCTGCCTTCTCCGGTAGCAGGCGCACGAGGGCGATGACCAGCCGCGCCAGCAAGTGAAGCGGCGCGTTGCGCAGCGCGATTGCCCAGCGAGGCCAGCGCACCCTACGATTGTAGCCAAGTCCGCACTCTATACTGCCAAGCGATGAGCCGCCCTGCTGATCGCGTAGGCGAGCGCGCGCCCTGGCAGCGCCATCCGCTGACGCAGTTCCTTGCCGTGCTGCTGGGCGTTGGGCCGGTGTACCTACTCTCCATTCTGAGCGGGGCTCGCGCATTGGCCTCCGGGGACGCCCATGCGCCGGGTGTCGCTGAGAGCCTGCTCGAGGTCCTAGTTGTGGTCGTGCTCTTTGGCGGGCTGCTGGTTCTGCTGCTCAATGTTGTCTGCGGCGAGCCGCTGCGTGCGCTAAACCTCCGCCGGGGCGCGCTGCGCCAGGACCTGGCGGACGGCGCCGGGCTTTGCCTGTACATCATCGCGGCGATGCTGCTCTATGGCCTGGTCCTCGGCTGGACGGGCATGGAGCAGGTGCCCGCGGCCAACCGCAAGATCGCCGGTGCGCTCGCAGCGAACCTCCAGTTGCTGCCGGTTTGGTTCGGCCCGGTGGTCTGGTTGCGGGCCGCGCTCTACGAGGAGTTCAGCCGCGTATTCCTGCTCTCGCGGCTGTGGCAGATCTGGCCCAATCTAACCGGGCGGATAGCAGTTGTACTCGTCTCAGCCACGCTGTTCGGGCTGGGCCACACCTATCAGGGCGCGACGGGCACGCTGGGGACGGCCGTGATCGGCATGATCCTGGGTCTGCATTACATGGCCCGCGGTCGCGTGCTGCCGCTGATCATCGCCCATGGCATCTACGACACGTTGGTGCTGGCGACGCTCGTGATCGGCACGGTGAACGGCCTGTTCTGAGAAGCGCAGGTCCGGCAGGCCCCCCTGCGCTGGTTTGCAGCGAGCCGAGGGCCCAGCGATGCTATAATCGGAAGTGGCGCGGGCGGCGCCAATCGGGATTCTAGGAAGGCGGAATGGGCGGAGTGTGTCGCTGGGGCGTGCTCGTTGTTTGCACGGCGTGGGCTGTGCTCCGCGCTGCTGCGGCCATAGCCGCTCCCGACCGGTTGTACGACATCGTGCCGGACGCCGTTCCGGACCAGAAGGGCGCCCTGGCTTTCAGCTGGGGAAGGAGCGAGATCGGGCTGGAGGGCCCCCTCGCCAGCCAGCAGTCGGTCCACAACTACTACAAGCTGAGGTACACCTTCAACCCCACGTCGGCGGTATCGTTCCTCTACGCCACCCATGAGCTGGGCGGCGCAGAGAGCTACGGGTTGCTGACTCCGCTGTTCGACAACCAGGACAGCGGGACCTCGCTCGGCTTCGACTTCAACGTCAACCTGATGGACGTTCCGGCGACCCCGGCGGACAAGGAGAAAAACGTCGCCTTCTCCGCCGGGTCAAGCTTCGGCCTGGGGCTGGCGGGCACGATGTACAAGCTCGAAGCGGGCCCGCTCAGCGAGAACGAGACGCTGTTCAACGCGTACCTGGTGTACTCCACCGACCTCACCGAGGAGCTGCGCGCCCACACCTATTTCAGTTCCGGCCGGTTGACGGGCGACACGCATACCGGCTCCGTGAATCGCGTCGGTGCCGGCCTGGACTATACGGTGATCCCCGGGCGCAGGCCGCTCACGCTGATGGCCAACGGCGTGCTCGACATCTACAACTTCCGCAAGCCGACGTTCAACACCAGCCGCGTGAGCACCTTCGAGGTGGGCTTGCGCTACCACCTGGCGAAGGACTGGTTCACCAGCGTGGGGTGGACTACCGTGAACGACAGCGAGAACGACGTCTCGGGCAGTGGGCTGTTCGCCGGCGTGAACTTCGTGAACATGCCTGCGGAGAAGCCCAAGGTGTGCCCCCCGGCTCCCGCCGGGCAGCCCGCCGCGGGTGATGCGTCGCAGCCGCCGCAGCAGCAGGCGATGGCGCCGCCGCCCGAGCCTGCGCCTACCGGCGAGCAGGTGCCTGGCGGGGGAGCGTCCGAGAGTACGAGCGTCACTGCGCAGGAGGCCGGCAAGGTTGCGGCCGAAGCCAGCGGGCCTGAAGGTGCTAGCGGTGCGGCACCCGTCGCCGAACCGGCAGCGGAGACGACCGCCTCCGGATCCTCTGGGACAACGGGCGAGCAACCTACGCCCAGCCCGGCGAGGGAGCCTGCGGCGCAGGGCAGCGGCACCTCTGCTGAACAGGGTTCGAGCGGGGAAGCGCAGTCCGAGCCAACATCGGGGGAGGCGTCAGCCGGAGAGGACAACGGCGTTGCCATCCCTGCCTTTCCTGACGTCCTGCCTGAGCATACGCCGGAGAATGCGAAGATGCTGCGCCCGGAGGCGCCCGGGCCGGCAGTGCCGCGCCATACGGCAGCTGACAGCAGGATGCTCCGTCCCGAGGGAGGTGGGGTGCCGGCTGGCATAGGTCCGGAGCTAGCCTCGCGGCCGGCTGACGAGCAAGTGGCTCCAGGCCAGGAAGTAAGCGCAGTGAAGACCGACGAGGCTCAGAAGAAGCCGGCGGTGTGGGGGGCAGGGCTGATCAGCCAGCAGGGCGTCGTTGTCGCCACTGAGCGGACGGCTGGCGCCCCGGTTCCCAGCACTGGACGGGCGTACCTCTACGCAAGTCAGGCGCGGCTGGCTTTTCTCAGCATTGTGCGGAGGCCCTAGGCGTGCGTGGGATAGCGCTTGCCGGATTGCTGGTCGCTTGGGTGGCAGTGGCGGTAGTCAGTGCTGCCACCGGCGGGCAGCCCGCTGGCGGCGGGGACACTACCGACTGGTCGAAGTGCCTGGCCTGCCACCACAACGAGGGTGTGAACCTGCCCAAGCTCAGTGACCTCCGGCCCCTCGCTCCAGGTTCACTGACGCGCGTAGCCTGCATGGATTGCCACAAGGCTGCCGAGCTGAGTGTTTCCCGTGGCGACCTGCGCCATCCCGTGCGCCCCCTCAATGCTCATGTGGAGTGCACCGGATGCCACGAGGCGGTCCCGCATGCCAAAGGCGCGCCGCCGCCGCTGCCTCTGGGCGACTACAACTGGCGCGTCTGTCTGGCTTGTCATCGTGACATCGATGCCAAGCTGCGCATGGTCTCAACCCACGGGCGGCACCCGCAAGTAACCTGCCGCCGCTGCCATGCCCCGCACAAGCCTCTGCAGGCGGCGCTTCCCTCGGTGCTGGTGCCGCAGAGCATCCGCGGGCAGTGGACCGCTGGCTATGATTGGCAGACGAGTAATGCGGCCTGCTTTGATTGCCACACTGCCGCCGAGACCATGGTCAGCCTGCTCGCCGGCTTCATCACCCTGAACACCGAGAACTACCACGAGCGGCACGTCGTGCGCGGCAGGATCCTCTGCGTGGAATGCCATGATCCCCACGGCTCGATGCAGCCGATGATGATCCGCGGGCAGACGATCAGCGGTGAGCTGCTTCTCTACCGCAAGGCCCCCGACGGAGGCAGCTGCGACACCGTGTGCCATGGCGTGCAGCACAACGCCCTGGGCTATCGCAACCGCCTTTACTAGGGCTGGGGTGATGTTATGAATCGGCCTTGGCGGATGCTCCAGTTGAGTTCCCTTTCCTGGTAGGGGTGCCGCTCAAGGTCGTAGTGTACGGGTTCTCCCTCGCCGACCCCCGGCGGCGGGTTGGGCAGGAGCGTCATGGACACTAGGCTGAGACCCACGATGTCTAGGAGGTGGATCTCCGCCGAGGCGAGGTCGAGGCGCAGGCGCTTCACGCCGCTGGTCTTATAGTTCGCCCCGCGATTCACGTACTGCAGGGTGTGCTTTCCCGGCGGAAGTGCGAGGGCCAAGATGTGGCGCGTCATGATGCGCTCTTCAGTGCTTCGATCCTTGTAGATGCGCTTAGCGAACACCGAGTCCGCGTCAAAGTGCATGTACTGCTCCGGTCCGTCAGTGAAGCCCCAGGGGTTCGCGGTGGCCGGCACAACCACCAGCCGCGATAGGCTCCAGTCGCGGATCCCCCGCCCGTCGACGACTAGATCCGACGTGTAGAACCAGTCCTTGTCGATCTTGTCGTTGATCTCGGTCGTGAACTCAGCATCGGCGTAACGCGCAGATTGGATCGGCGCAAACCAGGCCACATAGCCTTCAGCCATCGGTGCCTGGAAGTCAAGCGGCTTGGCCGCGGGACCCATGAACTTGTCGAAGTAGCCAGTGTCCGACGTAGCCTCGGTGCGCAGCCTGTCCATCGGCACTTCGGCGGTTGTCTTGAGCAGGGGGGGCAAGTAGCTCGCGGCCAAGGCATAGCCTGTGCGGGTGCCGTCAGGGCCGGGGTCTGAGCATCCAAGGATGATTCCAAGCACCTCGTAGTCCTTGCTCAGCACCAACCCGCCGGCGCTGCCCGAATCGAAGAGCCCGCGCAGCTCAAGTAGCAGGTACTCGCTGGCGTAGTCCGCGGTGAACGCCGACGGCGTGAGCTGGCGCGGATAGCCAATGCGCACGACAACGGCCGCCGCCTCAACTTGGTCGCGGTAGGCTGCGTGATGCATGATCCGGACGTCGGTGCCGGGGACCAGCAAGCGCGGGTCGCCTACCCTGCACGCTGAGAACTGCAGTATCTTGCCCAGGTCCGCCCCAAGCACAGCGACATCTGTTCTCCGGTCAAGCCTCCTGATCCGGCCGACGTCGAACACCCCGTGGCTGGCGTGGACAATCGTGATCTTCTCAGCGTCGCTCACCGCATGGAACGCCGTGACGACATAACCGTTGGCGCTGTACATGTAGCCGGAGCAGCGGCGCACCGTGCCGAACCGCGTGTGCACAACAACCTGGACAACGCTGTCCAGCGCCCTATCCCGCCCGGCATGAAGGCCCTGGGCAAGTGCGGGCCCGCCCAGCACTGCAGCAAGAGCGCCGATCAGTACGCAGCGAACTCCAGCGCGAAAGGGCATCTCGCCTCCTCGTCTACTTCGACCGCTGTGCATAGTACTACGCGCCAGAGGCGGCAGTGCGCCAGCCCAACTATGGCATGGGCGCGTTTCATCGCATCCGCCGGGCCGCATGTGGATGGCTGGGCGACAAGCAGTGGATAACTGTGAATCGCACGCGAGCGTGCAGTCGGCGGCGCCTAAGCCCAGTCACAGTCTTCGCTTCTTCAGCTTGGTGCCCCGAGTCGGCAGGCCGAGCACGGCCGTGAAACCGGGCTCCGTCTTGATTTTGTCGGGCTTTTCACCTAAAATATAGCATCCAACCCGTAATTAGCTGGCTCAGCGAGGTGGGACTTGCCTTCCCGGAGAGACAAGCGCGCATTGGAGACCAAAGCTGGGGCGGCCACCGTGAAGACAGAAGGTACCTTGAGGAAGGTGGATCCGCAGAAGGACTTCGACCGGCTGGGCCGGCGCTATTTCGATTGGATCGTGCGCCAATTCCCGGGGTTGGCCACATACCTGGGCATCCACGAGTTCGACGGGCGGCTGACTGACTACTCGACAAAGGCGGTTGCGGATCGCAGGGCCAGACTCAAGGAGTTCCTCGCGCAGTTCAAAGCGATCCCCGCGCGACGCCTCGATCTCAACTCCTACGTTGAGCGCCAGCTGATCATTGACGAGTTGCAGGTGGCGATCACTTTCGACTCGAAGCGGCCGCGGGAAGAGCGCGACCCCGGGTTGTTCCTCGACGACGGCGTGTACTCCTGCTACGCGATTACCATCCGGGAGTGCGGCGACGCTGAGGAGGCGGCGCAGAGAATGACTCGGCGCCTGCTTGGCTTGCCGCGGATGCTTACCCAGGCGCGCAAGCTGGTGACGAAGCCGACCAAGACCGACTGCGAGGTGGCGATCCTCTCCGGCGTGGGTGCGATCTCGTTTTTCAAGGACACCGTGGCGAAGTTCGCCAAGCGGGTGAAGGATCCCAGGGTCCGCCAGGCGATGCGCGAGGCCGCTCAGGTGGCCGAGGAGGCGGTCCGCGGCTATCTCGATTGGATCAAGCGCGAGCTGATTCCACAGGCCAGCCCGGACTTCGCCGTCGGCCGCGACCTGTTCGATTTGCTGCTCAGAAAGCACCACCAGCTTGACCTCGATGCCGACGAGCTGCTCAAGCTCGGGCGGAAGGTCTACAACCAGACGATCAGAGAGCTGAAGGATGTCGCGGCGCGGGTCAACCCGCAGTACACCTGGGAGCAACTTGTGGATCTGCTCAAGCGGGCGCATCCGACGAACAGCGAGCTTGTGCAGTACTACGCCGACGAAATGAAGCGCGCGAAGCGCTACGTCATCGAGCACCGGCTGGTGGACATCCCGGAGGGGGAGCGCATCGACGTGGTGCCCACGCCGGAGTTCGCGCGGCCGACGATCCCCTATGCGGCGTACGTCGGGCCGGCGCCCTATGAGCGGGAGCAGCGCGGGATCTTCTGGGTTACGCCGGTCGACAAGGACAAGTCGCCGCCGGAGATGGAGGAGCAACTGCGGGGCCACTGCACGCACGGCATCGTCGTTACCGCTCTCCACGAGGCGTACCCCGGGCATCACCTGCAGATTGCGGTAGGCAATCTGCTCCGCGACCGCCCGCTGCGGATGTTGCTCGGCACGAGCGTGTTTACCGAGGGCTGGGCGCTGTACTGCGAGCAGATGATGTGGGAGCAGGGGTTCTACGACGACTTGCGCGCCCGCCTGCTGCAGCTAAAGGACCAGCTCTGGCGCGCCTGCCGCGTCATCCTCGATGCAAGCCTGCATACCCAGGGCATGAGCTTTGAGGAAGGCGTGAAGTATCTCGTGGACAAGGCGAAGCTGGAGCAGCCGAACGCCGAGGCCGAAGTGCGCCGCTACTGCCAGAGCCCGACCCAGCCGATGAGCTACGCCGTGGGCAAGCAGCAGGTGCTGGAGATCCTCGGTGATTACCGGGCGATGCGCGGCAACGCGTTTAACCTGCGCCAGTTCCACAACGAGCTGATCCGCCACGGGGCGCTGCCCTTCCGCCAGATCCGCCGCCTGCTGGGGTTGCCAGAGAAGGCCAGGGCGAAGGCGGCTTCAACAGCCTAGGTGCGCCTGCCCGGCCGGTCATACGCCCGCCGTCCGAGGATCGCGAGCTTTGCCGGCTAGCCCTTTGCCGCTTCCACGATCTTGGCGAAGGCTTCCGGCGCGCGGACTGCGATCTCGGCGAGCATCTTGCGGTTGAGCTGGATCGCGACGTTTCTAAGTCCAGCGGTCAGCTTGCTGTAGGTCATCCCCTGGGCGCGGCTCGCGGCGTTGATGCGCGCGATCCACAACCGGCGGAAGTCGCGCTTGCGCCTGCGCCGGTGAGCATACGCGTACATCTGCGCATGACGCACGGCCTCTTTCGCAGCGCGGTACAAGCGGCGACGGGTGCCGCGGTAGCCTTGCGCGAGCTTGAGAACCCGGCGGCGGCGCTTGCGGCTGGCTATGGAAGACTTGGCGCGAGCCATCACTTACCCCCCGCACTGATGAGCTGCTTGATCCTCTGGGTGTCCACGGGGTGCAGCTGCGCAAGGATCGCCAGACGGCGCTTGCGCCGGGCGCTCTTCTTCATCAGCATGTGCGCGGACCCGGCGGGCTTGTGCATGATCTTGCCCGTGGCGGTCACTCTGACCCGCTTGGCCGTCGCCTTGTGTGTCTTCATCTTTGGCATCGCTTGATGTCTCACTCTTCCTTGGGCACGACCTGAGCCTCCGGCTTGAGGGCGGGCGAGGCGATGGCGACCTTCTTGCTCGGCGCCATCACCGCGTGCAGCCGGTTGCCGATCATCTGCCCATCGCTCATCTGCTCAACCATCGCGCAGTCGCTCAGCTTCTCGGTGATGCGCTTGAGCTGGGCCATGCCGTTGGTCGCGGCGTAGGCGCGCTCGCGGCCGCGCAGGATGAGGTTGAACCTCAGCTTGTGCCCCTTTTCAATGAACTCGCGCGCTCTCTTCAGCTTGGTCTCGATGTCGTGCTCGGAGATCTTCATCGAGAAGGAAAGCTCCTTCATCTCCGTCTGGCCCTTGGAGGGGGTCTTCTTTTTCTTCGCCTGGTAGGCCATCTTGCCGTAATCGAGAATCCGGCACACCGGCGGACTGGTGTTGCCCGCCACCTCTACCAGGTCAAGCCCCGCTTCCTCTGCCTCTCGGAGGGCCTCGGAGAACGGAATCACTCCGCGCTTCTGCCCACCAGCATCGATCAGCAGAACCTCGCGCGCACGGATCTGCTGGTTCACTCGATGATCAGCTATCTGCGCTACTCCTCATATTGGACTCAGCGAGAGAATATATCAGACCCCCACGGGCGGTGTCAACGAAAACCGCGCGCGCCGCGGGAATCCCGGCGTTGTGAGTCCGTCCGGATGCGCGGCGCGGTTCTGCTGCGTCGGGTGCGGGCCGGCGGGACGCGACATACCGTGTGCCGCTGCTCTTCAGGCGCTGTGGTAGCATCCAAGACGCCTCTCGTGCCGCTATGGCCCGGAGGTGCACGCATGGCTGGCACCATACCGCGCGAGCTGGAGCAGGACCCTGTGCCGTTCGTCAAGTGGGCGGGCGGGAAGCGCAGCATCGTGGGCGAGCTGCGGGCGCGGCTGCCGGAGCGATTCTCGCGGCTGGCGGAGCGGCTCAATGACTACTGGGAGCCGTTCGTGGGCGGCGGCGCGTTGTTCTTCGCACTGCACAAGCAGCTTCAGCGAGCGCACCTGTCTGACTCCAACGCCGAGCTGATGACCGCCTACCACGTTGTTCAAGGCAGGCCGGAGGAGCTCATCGAGAGGCTGCGCGAGCACGCAGGGCGGCACTCCAAGGAGTACTACTACACCGTGCGCGCGCAACACGAGTCGGCGGACGAAGTAGCGGTGGCCGCGCGGCTGATCTACCTCAACCGGACGTGCTACAACGGGCTGTACCGGGTGAACAGCCGCGGCGAGTTCAACGTGCCCTTCGGCAGGTACAAGAACCCGGCGATCGTCGATGAGGCGAACATCATGGCCTGCAGCCGGGCGCTTGAGGGAGTGGAGCTTCGCGCCTGCGAGTTCAGCGAGATCAAACCGCGGCGGGGCGACTTCGTCTACTGCGACCCGCCGTACCATCCGCTCAACAGCGGCTCGTTTACCACGTACACGAGGGGCAACTTCACCGAGCAGGACCAGGTGCGCCTGGCGGACTTCGCGGCAGGCCTGCGGGACCGCGGCGTGCAGGTCATGCTCTCCAACTCCAATACAGCCTTCATCAGGGAGCTCTACTCAAAGCGGGGATTCAAACTGGATGTCGTCCTAGCGCCTCGGCTCGTGAACAGCAGAGCGGCCGGACGGGGGGTCGTGGAGGAACTAATCATAAGAGGGTACTGAGTATGGGTGAGAGGAAGTCTCAGGGCGGGCAAGCTAACTACACCGGGAGAATCCTGCAGGAGTTCATCGAGGCACGCTTGCGTGAGTGCGGCTACTTGTACATGGCGCAAGCGAGCTTCCGCGAATCCCGCTCACCGGCACAGGCAGCCTACACTAGGCAATGCGACATCGGCCCTGGCATCTATGGCACGCCACTCAAGGCGGACTACGTCTTGTTTCACCCAGCCAAGTGGCCAGAGCTGTTGGCCATCGAGGCAAAGTGGCAGCAGGCGGCTGGCTCAGTGGATGAGAAGTACCCCTATTTGGAGCACAACATCAAGCAGTGCTATCCATGCCCAGCTGTGATCCTCCTTGACGGGAGGGGGTACAAGCCGGGGGCGGCGGAGTGGTTGCGTAAGCAAGTCGACGGGCGAAAGCTGCTACACGTGTTCGATATGGCTCAGTTCACGGCGTGGGCGAACCAGGGCCATCTCTAGCCAAATCGCAGGGGGCGAGTCCTCTGGCCATTCCGGTTCTAGGCATGAAACCTCCCACCCCAGTTTGCCGTCTATGAGGTTGAAGGCTTAGGGCGCACGGCATATCCGGCGGCGATCCTGGGTATTAGTAGTGGATACCCCGGGGAGTATCGCCGGGGTCCTGAGCCGGGAGGCGATTAGGATGTGGCGAAACGTGATTGTGGTGGCGGCCCTGGTTGCGGGGCTGGCCTGCCTGGCGCTGGTGATCAGCGCGGACGGGGCGAGGCCGCTGCACATCTGGGCGCCATACCTGGCGTTCTATAGCCCGTAAGGCTGGGGCTGAGCCGCGGCGCGACTTCGCGCCAGGGGGTTTTCATCTCGTTTTCCATTCCCGATGACCTGCGGCGTCGTTTCACGCGCCGAGAGCCGGCGGCCTCGCCCATGGCTGGGAGCGGCCGGCAGCCTACTCCACGGGGATTAGCTTGCGTGTGCGCAGGGCGAAGAGGGCCGTTTTCACGGCCTCGGGGCGCAGCATGGGCAGCAGGCGCCTGACGGCCAGGGCGTACCAGGCGAGCTGCGCCGCGTAGGCTTGGCGCAGCGCCTCGGCGTCGGTCTGGCGGTCCGTCTTGAAGTCCAGCACCAGCGCCCGGTCCCCCCAGACGGCGAGAAGGTCGATTGCGCCCTGGACGAGGACGCGGTCGCTTGGGTGCCAGGCGCTGCCATGTTGTGGCGGTCGAAGGGACAGGGGCAGCTCCTCCGGGGAGGCCTCCAAGGAGACCCAAACCTCGGTCAGCAGCTTGGCGTTCGCAAACGCGTCATAGTGCTCCCGCAGCACGGCTGCCGCTTCGTGAAGCCTGAGCTCCTCCACCTGTTTGCGCAGCTCTTCGCCTGGGCGCAGCTCCTCGATGATGGCGCGGATGTCGGAATCTGCAACGGGGTCGTGGAAGTTGAGCCGGGCGAGCACACTGTGGGCGAGCGTGCCGATATCCGCCCCCGATGGCTGGCGCAGCGGCTGCATGAACTGCGGCGTGATCACCTGCTGGGCCTGCCCCAGCTCTCTTTCAAGCGCGAACAGGACGCTTGAGTCTTCCTCCTCGCGCGTGCGGCGCGCCAGTTCGCTCACGGTAATCTTGCTCGGCAGCCGCGATGACCCCTCGTAGGGATAGCGGAAACCGATCCGATGCCTGATACTGGCGACATCGAGCACTGCAGTTGGCTCGGCAGCGCTGGCGGGCGCAGCAGCCTGGTCCGACACCGCAAGCGCTTCCTCTGCTTCCTGTGGGACGGCTTGGGCAGGCTGGGCGATCACGTCCCAGGGAGAGTCAGCGGCCTCGGCGTCGCCCATATCGGGGATGGCCGTATCGGTGCTAGGAGCCGGGCGGGGTGCTGGTGCTTCGCTCGCCCGGCCAGGCACGGCGTGGACGGCTCTGCGGATCTCCCCTGCGAGCTGCAGGGCCAGCCAGTCCCACGGGGCTCGCGCGCGCTCCGGCTCGGGGGCCACCGCACTCAGCCGCTTAATCATGTCCGGGCTCAGCGCGGCGATCACTTCCAGGCGCTCCCGGGCGCGGGTCATCGCTACGTAGAGCAGCCTCAGCTCCTCCTCGCGCTGCTGCACGCCGAGCGCGCGCTTGAGGTGCCAGTAGCGCATCGTCTCGCGCCGCCTGGGCAGAGGCGCACCAGGCCCCGTGGTAGCCAGGCCCTCAGCCATGTCCAGGAGGCGCCCGCCGATGCCCTCCCGCTCGTCCCACAGCACGTCGCCGCGGCTGGAGCTGAGGTTGAACCGCGCGTGCATGTAGGGCAGGACGACCACGGGGAACTCCAGCCCCTTGGCCTTATGCACGGTCATCACGCGCACGACGTCCGCGCCCTCGCCGAGCACGGCCGGCTCGCCGCCCTCCGCCGCGGCCAGCCGCCGGCCCTCGAGGTACTGACGGAAGCGGCTGAGACCCGGGCGATCGGTGCGGGCGAAGGCGCGCGCGCTCTCGTGAAGGTCGAGGAGGTTGGCCATGCGCTGCTCGCCGCCGCGCTGGGCAGCCGAGGCCGCGAGCAGCCCCTCCGTCGCGTACAGGTGCCAGAGGAGGTCCGGCAGAGGGATCTCGCGGGCGAGGGTGCGCCAGTGCGTCAGGCGTGCAGCGAACTGCGCCAGCTTGCCGCGCGTCACTGCGACCTTCTCGCCGAGCGTGCCATCTGCCGAGAGGCTTCCGGCCTCCATCAGCCGCTGCGCCCTGCTCCACAGCGACTGCGGCCCGGGGCCACCGTCGTTGGCCAGCCGCGAGGCGATCAGCAGCTCCTCGGGAGTCAGCCGCCCTAGCGGCCCGTGGAGTGCAGCGGCCAGCGGGATGTCCTCATGCGGGTTGTCGATGACAGCCAGGAGAGACAGGGCGTTGCTCACCTCGGGCCGGTCGAAGAAACCCGCCACCTCCGGGGCATAGACAGGTATGCCGACCTGCTCCAAGGCCCGTCGGAGAAGCTGCATCCGGCCTGTGGCGCTGCGCAGCAGCACGGCGCAGTCGCGCCAGGCGATCTCGCGGGCATGGCCAAGCTGCGGGTCGTAGATGCGGCGCCTCTGCCCGCCCAGCCGCTCCTCGTGGATCTCCCAGAGCACTTCCGCCACGCAACGAAACGCGCACTCGTCCAGCGTCGCCTCCGCATCTGCGTCTTCTGCATCGTCCTGGGCTTCGGCACCAGGCTCGTCGGCGGGATCATCGGGAGAGCCGCTACCCGGCAGGGCATGGGGCAGAAGCACGTGCAGCCGCGGGCGCATGGCGCCATAGGCGATTCCTCCCTCGGCGGCGAACCACTCCGCATAGGATGCGCCATACTCCAGTCCGCTGCCCCGTGCGTAGTCCTCGCCCCCGAACTCAGGCGTGATCAGCTCGCGGAAGAGGTGGTTCACTGCTTCGAGGATCTCCCGGCGGCTGCGGAAGTTGTGCCGGAGCCGCAGCACTTCGCCCTGAGGAGGAACGAGCGTCTCGACCAGCCTGCCGAACAGCCGCGGGTCAGCCTGGCGGAAGCGGTAGATGCTCTGCTTGACGTCGCCGACGACGAATCGCGGGCGCCCACCGCCATCCGCGGCGTCGCGCGTGACGAGGTTGATAATCCTGTCCTGGAGCTCGTTGACGTCCTGGTACTCGTCCACCAGCACGTGCTCGAACTGCTGGCGCAGCGCCAGTGCGGCGAGCGATGGCCCGCCCGCGGGCTGCTCTGCTTCATCCGCGGTGAGGATGCGCAGCGCGTTGCGTTCGAGGTCGCTGAAGTCCGCCAGGCTGCGCATGCGCTTGTACCGCGCGTACTCCGCGTCGAACCTCCGGGCGAGACCCCACAGCGTCTTCAGGCGGGCGAGCGCCGCGTTCTCCCGCTGGGCCACCTCAGCCAACGGCGCGGCGAGTATCGCCTGCAGCTCGTTCACCTCGTCCTTGAATTGGTCTGAGGTGTCTTTCAAGCGGCTGTACCACGGTGAGTCCTTAGGCAGGTCACGCCGGTAGGGGGAGGCGAGCGACTGCTGGTACTTCAGGGCAGGACGGCCGTCGCTGCCGTCCTGCCTAGCGGTGAGCGCCAGAACGGCCGCCGCGATCTGGTCCCAGCCGTTGTGCGGGCTGAGCCGGGCCAGCACGACTTGCCGCTGTGCGAGGTACTGCAGGTGCACCGCATCGAGGTGGTCCTTCTGGAGCGCCTCCGCTTCATCGTGGAAGCACGCCGTCCAGCGGTCGCGCCAGTCAGCAAGGATGCCAAGCAGGCGCGCCTCGGCGGGCCTTCGCGCGTCGAACGACGCCGGGTCCAGCTCGCCGCGCAGGATGTGCGCCCTGGCCCATGCCTCGGGGTCGGGCAGGGAGCAGCGGAAGTCGTGCAGCTCCAGCACCAGCGGGCGCAGCCCGTGCTCGCCACGCGCCTTGCTCAGGTCCTCCTCTCCCAGGCCGTCGATGCCGCCCCAGGCGAGGGCGGCCTCTCGCACTGCGGGCTCAGCGGCGGGGCCCAGCCAGCGGTCGAGCAGCTCCACCGCCAGCCTGTGCCGAAGCTCCGCGGCCTCATCCTCCTCCATTACGCGGGCGGGCGCGATGCCGCGCAGCTCGCCGAAGCGGCGGATCACCTGCTCGCAGAAGCTGTGGATCGTCGAAATCTGGGCACGCGGCATGGCAGCGCGCTGGCGGCGCACGGTAGCCAGATTGCGCTCACGCAGCTCGTGGTCGGCGGCGTCCGGCTCTCCGCCCACCATCCGCTGGGCGGCGTCTTCGAGAGCCGTGGCAAGCCTATCTCGCAACTCCGCCGCCGCCGCCCGCGTGAAAGTGACGACCAGCATGCGGTCGACGTCTACGACCCGGCTGGGGTCGGAGGTTCCGTCCTCGCGCAACCCTAGCGCGAGCCGCAGCACGCGGTCGACCAGAACCCTCGTCTTACCTGACCCAGCGCCAGCAACCACTGCGAGTTCACGGTCGTCCAGGAACACGGCGTCGCGCTGGGACGGAGTCAATTGCCCGAAGCCGTGCGTGGATGGGCCCTGGCCTAGCATGCGCCATCCTCCCCGCCCAGCGCCAGTTCCGCCTCAGCCCGGCTGTCCACGTCCCGCGCTTGGCGGAAGCGGTCGCCGGCGGTGTGGTCGAAGCGGCACACGGAGCGATTCGCGCAGCCCTGGCACGCCACCCAGCCCAGATTCGGGCTGCGCAGCGGGTGTGGCGCGATGCGCAGGCTGAGCATCGCCTCCGCCACGCGCTGAGCCGCCCGCCTGGTCTCGTCCAGCCAATGGTCGCGCAGCTTCGGGATGTCGGCTTCGTCCACAGTCTTTCTCATTCCCTTGGGCAGCTTGGGCTCCCGGTGGACACTGAACTCCAGGGTGCCGCGCCCGGGCTTCGGCTTGGGCTCGATGCGCTCGACCTCGACGATGCGAGGCTCGATCTCTCCCAGGTGCCCATGGGTGGCAAGTGACTGCACGGCGAGCAGGTACAGCGGGAGCTGAAGACTCAGGCCTTCCTTGAGGGCCCACCACTCCAGGCGCGGCTGGCCCAGCTTGTAGTCCACCACGGTGCCCAGGCCGCGGCTGTCCACGTCGAGCCGGTCCACCTTTCCTTCAAGCAGCATCGTCCGGCCGCTCACCTGCATGAGCAGTGGCGGCAGTTTGGCCAGGCGGCCGAAGGCCAACTCAACGTTGCGCGGATGGCGCCCCTCGCCCGCAGCGAACACGCCCAACAGGTGCCGCGCGAAGAACCGCATCATCAGCCGCGCCCGCGCAAGGACATGGGCGACGCGGTCCCGACCGGTGAGCGCGCCCAGCCGCCTGGCCAGCTCGGCGAGTGCCGGTTCGAGCGCGGCAACGAACTCCTCTTCGCTCAACGTCCGCCAGAACGCTGCGCCGCCGCTGCTGGCCGCCGCCTGCAGCAGCGCGCTCACGCCGGCCTGCAGAGTGCGGTGGAGCAGCTCGCCGACCTTGAGCGGGCCGAGGGCGAAGTCCTCCTCCGTCTTGAGCCGGAGCAGGTACTTGCTGAAGTGCTGGAATGGACAGGCGGCGTATGTCTCCAGCTGCGATGCGCTCAGAGGAACGCCGGTGAGGCCCGCCCGCTCAGTGTCGGGGAACAGCAGCGCCTGCCACATCCCGCTGTCGAGCTGCATGTCGGCGCAGCGGCTGACCGCGTTGCGCTGTTCGTGAGATTGGCGGTTGGCGAGCGCCCAGCTTAAGGCGGCGGTGAGGGCGTCCGGGCACAGCTCACCGGCGATGCGCGAAAGCTCCTCGCGCTGCGGGCTCAGAGCGGCTGCGACTGCCAGGTCGCCGGGGGCTGCTGCACTCAGTGGGTCAGCGGCTAGCGCAGCAGTGGTGGCAGGCCTGTCCGGTGGCGGCTCAGGCTCGATCGCGAGCGCCTTGCATAGGCCGCGGAAGTAGCGCGAGGGCTTGAGCTCGCGGCCATCGCGGTCGGCAAGCGGGTGCGTGAAGAACAGGGACTCGGCAGGCCGGGTGGCGGCGACCAGCGCCAGGTAAGGCTCGCGGAGCGCCCGCGCCTCGCTCCCCGGCGCCACGAGGAGCCGCCGACTGCCCGCTGATTCACCCGACACAGCTGCAGACTCGTCAGGGCCGTTGGCGCTGTTGGCGAGGGCGCGCTCGGCGTCTGACAGAAACGCCGTCTGCGGGCTCATCGCGGGCCACTCGTCCTCGCTGAGGCCGAGAATGAGCGTCGCCCGCACCGGAGGGTGGCGCCCACGTTCCACGCCTGTGAGCAGCACGCAGTCGTCCACTGCGGGTGGATAGCCAAGCGTGAGCTCGCTCAGGCCGAAGTTGAGCCAGCGCATGAACTCGCTGAAGGTCATCAGGTTGCTGCTCTGCTCGTCCGCCTCCCACGCGAGTGTGATGTCCTGTCCAACCAGGGCGAGCTCGTCAAACAGGCCCGCAACCGCCTGAAGTACGCCGCGGTGCGAGGCAGCGATGGACTCCGCCCGCAGCGCGGCTGGATGGCCGCCCACTGGGCTGCCGTCGGCTGCGTCCGTCCAGGCTTGCAGCGTCTGCTGCACCCGCTCCGTGAACAGGCACTGCCAGGCATGTTCGAGCATCCGCGGCAGGCCGAGCCGCCCGCCGTACTCCACCATGCGGTCGGCCAGCTCGCGAATCGGCGCCGCGGCTGCGAGGCGCTCATGGTGCAGCGCGGCGATGCCGGTCTGGGCCAAGGCGCTGCGCTCGCCGAACCAGGCCCCGCGCTCACCCCATGGCTCGTCCGCCAGCCACGCGTGTACGGGAAGGTTGTGCCTCCTGGCATGGGCCTGCAGTCTGTCAAGGACATCTCGGCCATGTGCCAGCCTGACCTGGTTGTTCACGCCGTCGGCTGATTCCACGTGAAGCGGGAACAGCAGGTCGGTCTTGAGCAGCGCATAGACGTCCTCCGGGTATGCCAGCGGCGGGCGGGAGGCGTTAAGCGCCAGGCGCGCATACTCGAGCGCCAACCGCACCCCATGCGCAAGTAGCAGTACCGCGGCGTGCCCGCTGAGCTGGATGCGCCTGTCAACGTAGTGCGGGACGCCCGCGTCCGTCAGCCGCGAGCCGAGCAGGTCAGCGTAGGGCTCGAGGTCGCGCACGACGATGCTGATCTCCTTGTACCGATAGCCCTCGTCCCTGACCAGCCGCAGGACTTTGCGGCAGGCCAGCTCCACCTCGGCGCGCCGGTCGGCACACACCGCCGCCCGCGCTTCCGGCCCTGCAGCCTCTCGGCCCACTAGGTTTGCTGCTTCGGACGCGTTCTCGGTCCGCGGTCCTTGCAGGCCGTGCAGGGCGAGGCCCGCGAGGCGGCTGCCCGCTCGCCATCGGGGCAGCGATGGCGCAGCCGCGGCGCCCCCGGATGCGAGAAACGTGATCTGCCGCTGCCGCGCGAATGGCACGCCTGCCCGGCGGGCGATTCTCATCCAGACGTCGAGCAGCTCGCGCCCTGCGCCATACCAGTCCTCCAGCACCCACTCAGCATCAGATCCGGTCCCGAAGCCAGACGGACTTACAGGCACGGTGGCCGTCAGGCCCGCGCAGGTGGAGAGCAGCGCCTGCAGCGCATCTTCCTCGGCGGGCGTGAAGCCCATGAAGCTGTCCACCCACACCTGCGCCCGCCGCAGGTCGAGCTGGGCTGGCGCCCGGTCTTGCACCTCGCGCCCACGCAGCGCGGATTCGATGTACGCCGCGGCGGGGCGGTAGGAGTATCCCAGCGCCGCGCATCTTGCGCGGTACTTGCTGAGCACTTCGGCCAGCAGCCAGAGCTTGTCGCCGGTGGCATGGAGCAACTGCCGAGTCGCCGCGTCATGCTCGGCGATGGCAAGCGAGGCGATAGCGCGCGCGCGCTGCTCAAGCGAGGCATGCTCGGGAGCGTGCTCGTCGCTGTCCCTGGCGGCTGTGCCGTACAGGTTGGCCTCGGCGATCATGTCCGCGAGCGCGGCAGCCTGGGCTTCGCGCCTTGGGCCGGGCGGGCAGACCTGCCAGACGAGCAACCGGTGCCCGGTCTCCCTCAGGCGGGGTCTGTCGTCCCCGGAACTCGCGCGCAGGAGGTTGCCGAGGCGAGTGAAGCTGAGCACGCGCGCGCGAGAAGCCGCGGCCGAGCCGCCGGTGAGCGCGCTGATGCGCCCCAGAAGCTGGCGCTCGATGCTGAGCGTTTGCTGCTCAGGGACGATCACGATCAGCGGGGGCCGCCCGAGTACCTCGCGTGGATCGCGAAGCTTGCCGTCCGCTGCAGCCAGTGCCGCGATCTCGCTGAGCACTTGGTGCGTCTTGCCGCTTCCAGCAGGTCCCGCGATCAGCCGCAATTCGCCCACGCCACGATTCTAGCGTGGACCACCCCCATGCCCGATGCGCGCAGTGCTAGACTTGCGCAGGCTTGGATGAAGGAGTGCGCAGGCGGAGCGTGGGAGCGGCGAGCATCGGGCAAAAGGTCGCGCAAAGGCGGCGAGCCGTCCGCAAGCGTGTTGCCGGGGCCGTCCTCGGCTGGGCTTTCGTCATCCTCGTCTTGGTAGTCGCCGTTTGCGCTGTCGCCGCGTTTTCCACGGAGCGGCGGCTGCCCACTGCGCTTCACGGCGTGCACCAGCTTGGACGGCGGGCGCTTGTCCACTTCGAGCTGCGCGCTGACCCGGAGGACTTGGCGAGCGCGGCGCGCAGTGCCGGCAAGGCGATCACCCAGGCGCACGCCAAGCCGATTCAGGCGTGCCGCCCGCGCGGCCTCACGATGTTCCGCGGCAACCCGCAGCGCAACCTCTCCGGGATTGGGCCGGTGCCACGGAGGCCCAAGCTGCTGTGGCGGTTCCAGACGCACACGAAGCTGGAAGGTCCGTACGAGAAGCGCGGCTCGGCCAAGGTGACGGAGACCACGCCCTGGGCGGGCCTCGGCTGGACCGGCCAGCCGGTGTGCCTGGAGGGCCGCCTCTACTTCGGCAGCCCTGACTCCTACGTGTACTGCCTGGACTTCGCCACGGGCAAGCCTGTTTGGTACTACCCGAATCACCACTGCATCAAGGGCAGCATCGCGATCTTCAACGGGCTGATCTACCACGGCGGGCGCGACAACAAGATTCACTGCTACGACTTGAAGGGGCGGATGGTGTGGGAGACTCGCACCGGCAACGACATGGACTCCAGCCCGGTGGTGATCGGCGGACTGGGCTACATCGGCGGCGAGGACAACTATGTGTACTGCTTCGACGCGCATACCGGCGAGATCGTCTGGAAGTATGGCCCGGCCCTGAGCAGCTTCGAGAGCTCGCCGTGCGTGGTTGCCAACTCGGTGATCATCGGCGACGGACGTGGCCAGCTTGTCTGCCTGGATCGGCAAACGGGCAAGCTGCAGTGGGAGTTCAACACCCAGGGAGACACCGACCACACGCCCGTGTACTGGAAGGGGCGTATCTACGCCGGCTGCGCCACGGGCGACTCAAACGAGCAGGGCCACCTGTGGTGCATCACCTCCGGGTCGGGCAAGCTCATCTGGCACGCAGCGTTCAAGCGCGGCTTCTGGGCCACGTCGGCGCTTGACCCGGGCAGGGACCGCCTCTATGTCGGCAACAACGACGGCTACTTCTACGCGCTGGCGATGAGCACCGGCAAGCAGGTCTGGCGGCGCGATCTGCACGCGCGCATCTGGGGCAGCGCCGCGGTGACGGACGGCCATGTCGTCGTCGGCACGCGCGACGGGCGGGTGTGGTGCCTGGACGAGACAACGGGCAAGCCGCTGTGGGTGTTTGACGCGCTGTTCGACATCGACGCCACGCCCTGCGTCGCCCAGGGGCGCATCGTCATCGGCGACCAGGGGGGATGGGTGTACTGCATCGGCGAGGCGGCTCCCGGCGAGGCGATCAATGGGCATTGGTTCGTGACGCGCTTCCCGCAGCAGCGGCGCCTGGACCACAACGCTAAGGGGATCCCCACGTTCGTCACACCTGCGCCGCCGCCGCAGCTCTTCATGGACACGAGATCGGCTTCGCGCGAGAACTACCTGCGACCGGTCTACGGTCCCGGATGGAAGAAGCCTGGCAGCGGCTAGCATGCCGCTGAGCTGCGCTGGCCGGGAGAGCGGGACGCCCTCTAGCCGGCGGGAGCGGGGGCGATGCGCGGGCCTTCCTTGCTGGCGGCGGGGAAGTCGGCGCCCTCGGGTGGTGCAGGCTCGGCTGACGGGGCGGGCTCGGCCGGCGCGGCGGGCTCGGACACCGCTGTGCTTTCCTGCGTGATTTCCCCGGCGCGCATGAGCTCCTCGAACTCCTGGCGGTTGAGGTGCTCCTTCTGGATCAGCAGCGCGGCGATCTCGTCCATCTTCGAGCGCTGCTGCGTGAGGATCTCCCGCGCGCGGCCATAGCACTCGAGGACGATGCGCTGCACTGCCTGGTCGATGCGGTAGGCGATCTCGTCGCTGTAGTTGCGGTCCTCGGTTAAGCTGCGGCCGAGGAACGGATTCTCGTACTGGTGCCCGAACTGCACCGGTCCAAGCTCCTCGCTCATGCCGTACTTGGTGACCATCGCGCGCACCATCTCCGTGCTGCGCTGCAGGTCGTTCTGCGCACCTGTTGTGATGTCGCCGAACACCAGCTCCTCCGCCGCCCGGCCGCCTAGGGCGGTCGTTACGCGGTCGAGGATCTGCTGTTTGCTCACCAGGAACCGGTCCTCGGTGGGGAACTGCAGCGTGTAACCCAGGGCCTGCCCGCGGGGCAGGATGCTGATCTTGTGCACCGGATCGCCTTTGGGCATGCCGAAGCCGACGATGGCGTGTCCGAGCTCGTGAAAGGCGATAACGTGCTTCTCATGCTCGCTAATGATCCGGCTCTTGCGCTCCGGGCCGGCGACAACGCGGTCGATGGCCTCGAACATCTCGTCGTTGTTGACGCGCGTATGCCCGTTGCGTGCCGACAGCAGCGCCGCCTCGTTGACCACGTTTCTCAGGTCCGCCCCAGTGAACCCCGGCGTGCGCTGGGCAAGCTCATCCAGCTCGACGTTGCGCCCCATGGGTTTGTTGCGCGTATAGATGCGCAGGATGCCCTTGCGCCCGGCGAGATCCGGCAGGTCCACGACGATGCGCCGGTCGAAGCGCCCAGGCCGCAGCAGCGCCGGGTCGAGCACGTCCGGGCGGTTGGTCGCCGCGAGCACGATGATTCCGCTGTTGGGCTCGAAGCCGTCCATCTCGACCAGCATCTGGTTGAGCGTCTGCTCACGCTCGTCGTGCGTGCCGCCGATACCCGTCCCGCGATGCCGGCCCACGGCGTCAAGCTCGTCGATGAACACCAGGCATGGTGCGCGGCGCTTGGCCTGGTCGAACAGGTCGCGCACGCGGCTCGCCCCCACGCCCACGAACATCTCGACGAAGTCCGAGCCGCTGATGTAGAAGAACGGCACGTTGGCCTCGCCCGCCACCGCCTTCGCTAGGTGCGTCTTGCCGCAGCCCGGCGGGCCAACCAGCAGCACGCCCTTGGGGATCTCCGCGCCGAGAGCCTCGTACTTCTTCGGGTCGCGCAGGAAATCCACCACCTCGCGCAGCTCCTCCACCGCCTCATCCACCCCCGCCACGTCGGCGAAGGTGATCCGCCGCCGGCCGTCGCCGGCCAGCCGCGCCCGCGACTTGCCGAAGCTGATCGCCTGGTTGCTGCCGCTAACCTGCATCTGGCGGTTCATCAGCCAGAAGAGGAACACCACCGGTACGGCGAACAGGGCTATCAGCAGCAGCGTGCTGGGGTTGAAGATGCTGTCCCAGAGGGTGGGGTTGATCAGCCCGTACTTGACGTTGTTGTCCTTCATCAGGCGGATCAACGTGTCCACGTACTGCTCGTCGTAGATAGCGGTGAAGTTGACCGTCTTGTAAGTTGCGGCAGCGGCGGAGCCATCCTTGAACTGCCCGCGCGCCTCGCTCGTCGACTTGACGAGCTGCACTTCCGCCACCTCGCCCGAGCTGATATAGGTCTCAAGCTCGCTCTGCTTGATGGTTACAACGGCGCCGCGCGTGAAGTGCTGGACCATCATGATTAGGCCCATCAGCACCACGGCGATCAGCAGAACCTGCGAGATACGGCTCGGTTGCATTCTATTCCGGCGGGCTACCTGCGCCCGTAACATGCCGCATGGCATGGCGCGCCCAGTATGGCGCGGGCCTGGCTACGGCCTATCCTTCACATGTTAACACAATCGCACCGGTCGCCCGCGCCGTTAACACAGTCGCACCGGCTACCTGCACCTTCCGCCCAATCGGGTATAATCCGGCCGGGAGGGGATGCTCTGTGTATTGGACGTTGGCAACCGCGCGTAGGTTCTACCTGCGCAAGGAGGGTTTTATGTTCTACCGCCGCAGCATTTGGCTGGCGCTGGTCTGCAGCCTGGTGCTCACCAGCTGCAGCACGCTGATCACGGCCTACCTCATCAGCCAGTTGCTGAACGACAAGGCTCCCAAGCGCACGTGGAGCGGCGTCGTCCACGACACCACGGGCCAGCCTGTGGGGGGCGTGGACGTCACCGTGATCGGCCAGGTGGAAGGGGACGTGAACTTGGCCAAGTTCGCTGGCAACACCGACACCGAGGGCCACTACGCTGTCCGCTTCCGCTACAACAAGAACGTGAGCTACAGCGTCCAGGTGAGCAGCCACGGCGTCGTTTTGGCAAATGAGGAGATCGGCACGATCGAGGTCGGCGACCGCGTGACGGACTTCATCATCCAGGGAGCGGTGAGCGTCGAGCTCGCCGGCATCGTGCGCGGGCCGGACGGCAACCCGATAAAAGGTGCGGTTGTCGTCGGCGCCTCAGCCTCGGCCCTGGATGCCACGCCGATCGTGCTCCTCGGCTCCGATAGCAAGGCGCAGTACGAAGTGACCAACGACAGCGGGGTCTACCAGCTCACCGGGAGCATCGCCAAGTACGGCGTCGTCTGCGCCTACCACCCCGACCACGGGTTCGCCTACGCCTACGGAGAGGACACGGACAAGAACGGCAGCATCGCGCTGAACATCGACATGGGCGCCTCGGGCGACTACGCCGTGCACGTGCAGGTTGTCGACGGCAGCGGCACGCCCATCTCGCAGCAAGTCCTGCCCCCGGCGCGGCAGTTCCGCCTGCGCCTGTACGTGCCGTTCAACCTCTCGCCTGCGGTGAACGATGTCGTCGCCGACAACGGCCTGTTCCCGGGGCTCGTCGGCAAGCCGGGCGATACGCACCCCGAGACAGTGGACATCAGCGTCCAGGCCACGGGGCTGGACGGCATAGCGGATACGTCGCGAACCGCGAGCGGTGGCAACTACAGCTTGCGCCTGCTGAACATCAGCGACGACAACCAGCCTACCGCCCTGGTGCAGAGCGCCAACCCGCTGGTGCTGTACCAGGACTCGACGGTCATAGTGCGCGTGAACTAGGCGATCGACAGCCGGCCTGTGCGTCGCGCTCGCCAAAGCGCGCCGCCTGGCACTGCCTGGTATCAGCTGGAAGCACCTCGTGCTAAGCTTTCCCAACCTCCGATGGAGAAAAGGTGATGCGCATTCTTCTGGCTCTAGCACTGGCGGTAGGTTTGGCGACTCCGGCCCTGGCGTTCGGCGGCAACGTGGGCGACCGCGCGGCGGACATCCACGGCTGGGACGTGATTCACGGCCGTCCCGCGGCGCTCAGCGAGTTCAGTGGCAGGTGGGTGTTCATCGACTTCTGGGCGTCCTGGTGCGGGCCCTGCATGGGCGAGCTGCCCAACCTGATTGCCCAGACGAAGGACCTGCGGGGGCGCAAGGACTTCGCCGTCTTCTCCGTGAGCCTGGACCAGCCGGACACGCTGGAGAGGATGCACAAGGTGATCGCCAAGCAGGGGATCGCCTACCCCGTGCTCTACGACGGCGGCGGCTGGAAGAGCGTCCCCGCGGTGGAATGGGGCATCAGCGCCATCCCCGCGACGTTTCTGCTCGACCCCGCGGGCAACATCGTGGCGACGAACCTGCGCGGCGAGACGCTGCGCCCGGCCCTGGACTTCTTCCTCAACCACAAGGGCGTGTATGCGCCCATCGGCGTGCGCACCTCGCAGACGGTGAACGACGACGGCAGCGTGGCCGTGCGGCTTGAGCTGTGCAACCCGCGCCACGCGTCACTGAAGGTCGAGGTGGACTACTACCACATGCGTTACACCTGGGCGCCCGACGACCCGGACCACAAGAACCCGCCGGTGAACCGCGAGTACATCGAGAAGGACCCGAACAACCCGGAGATGACCTTCGAGGTGCCCGCGGGCGACTTCGGCGACATGGTGCATGAGTTCACCATCCCCGCGGTGGAGAACACGCAGAACATGGGCTACGACGTCAGCGTGGAGCTGCCGGAGACCGAGGCGCTGATGGACGGGCACGGCCTGTGGGTCAGCGCCAGCGGCCGGGCGAAGCTGACGAAGTAAGCTGGGGGCTGCCCGAGCCCAAGTCGGCTGCGGAATGCCGACAGCGCTGGTTTCAGTGAACGCCTGAACGGCTACGGCGTTTGCGCGGGTATCAACCAACGCGCCCAGGGCCGGCGCTGTCCATGCGCTGGGCCAAAGGCATCATCCGCAGGAGGAATACCATGCGCGTCCTCATCGCCACGGCAATTGCACTGCTGTTTGCAGCTCCGGCTTACGCTTTCACGCCCCATGTCGGTGACCGCGCGGCGGAGCTTAGCGGGCGCGATGTCGCCAGCAAGGACGTGTTCAAGCTCAGCCAGCAGGCAGGGCGCTGGGTGCTGGTCGACTACTGGGCTTCGACCTGAGGTGCCTGCGTGCAGCAGTTGCCGCACACCAAACTCGCCACCGCCGCGCTGCGCAAGTCGGGCCAGCTCGAACTGGTGTACGTCGATCTCGACACCCCCACGTACGCCGCTGACATGAAGCAGATCATGCGCCGCATCGGCTTCGAGTACCCCAGCCTGTACAACGGCTCGCCGGACTTCCGCGAGAACCTCCTGGATTGGAACACCGGCGGGACGCACCACAACTACCTGATCGACCCGCAGGGCAACATCGTGGCTAAGGACCTGTACATGCCGGAATTGGCGGATGTGCTGGACCACTTCGTCAACGGAGTGCAGCCCGCCCCGCCAATTGGTCTGCGCGCCACCGCCACGGCGGACGGTGCGGGCGGCGCCACCGTGCGTGCCGAGCTCAGCAGCCCGCAGCGCCTGCCGCTGCGCGTGGAGATGGACTACGCCTACGTCGTGCAGCAGGCGGACGGCACTCAGCAGCTTGTCAAGCCGGGTGGCGACGCGCCGGGAGCAAGCCGCGAGGTCGATTTCAAGGACGCCAACGACACGGTGGAGGCGTTCCAGATCCCGGCCCAGGTGGGCGCGGTTGAGATCCGCTACCAACTGCGGGTGCTCATCCCCGGCACGGAGTCGCTCTGCGGCGGGAAGGGCGTGTGGACAAGCGAGCGCGGACGGCTGAAGCTCGGGCAGTAGCCAGGCCCCCGGGGGGTACAATGCGGGCAGGGAGGTGCGGGTATGCTGAGCAGATCGCTCATGTGGTGTGTGGCTATCGCCACGGCCATCGTGGTCTTCAGCACTCCGGCCTTCGGCTACGCTCCTCACACCGGTGATCGCGCGCAGGACTTCTACGGGCGCGACATCGTGGGCGGAGGTGTGGTGCATCTGGAGGACTTCCGTGGGCGCTGGCTCTGGGTGGAGTTCTGGTCGCCGAACTGAAGCCCCTGCGTGCGGCAGTTGCCGGACTTCATCAAGCGCAGCGCGCCTTACAGGGCAAGCGGTGAGCTGGCAGTCCTGTTCGTCTGCAACGCGCCGAACAAGGGAGCTGAGCGGCTCAAGTCGGTTATCGCCCAATACGAGATCGATTGGCCGGTGTTGTTCTATGGGGATGGCCCGTGCGTGCCCAACAAGGAATGGCACGTGTCGGGCGTCCCGATCGCTTTCCTCGTGAACCCCCAGGGCGTGATCGTGTGCCATGCGATGGGGACAACCGCCTGCAACAGCATGGTCGGCACGTATGAGCAGCTTCGCAGGCAAGGCGACCCCGCGCCCGCAGGCATGCGCCTGCGGCCCAGCACTGAGGGCAACACGTTCGTAGTGCGCATGGAGCTCTACAATCCGTCCCGGTCGCCGCTGGACTTGGCGATCGACTGCCAGTACATCGACATGGAGTGGACGGACGGCAAGCTTACCAAGGCCGAGTACATTGACCCGGTCAAGCACGGGCCTGAGCAGCGCCTGAGCGTCGAGTTCAACGATGCCTCGGAGATGGTCTACGAATGGCGGCTTGACGCGGGGCAGTACGAGAGTCTTCTCTGCGACGTGTACATGCGCCTGCCGGGATGTACTGGCGATGACCTCTGGGGCGGCGGATGGACGATCCAGCGCTGCTGGGTGAATCCTGGTGGCCCCAAGTACTGCAAGGAAGCCTTCTAGGCGTGCCGCGGCAACGTGGTGGTGGCGGTTATAATCATGGTGCATCGGGCAGTGGCGCAGTCCGGTTAGCGCACTAGTCTGGGGGACTAGGGGTCGCCAGTTCGAATCTGGCCTGCCCGATGTCTCACCTGTGGCTGAGCCGGGGGATACGCGCACGGCCGCCATGCGCTGCATGCATGGGGCTCGCCAGTGGGGATTCCAGACTAACCCGGGAGGGTGGCTATTTCTTCTTGGGCTTGCACCCACCCATGGTCTTCGAAGCGGCGGCGGTCTTCGGGGCCTCGGGAGCCTTCGCGGCGGGCGCCTTGGCGACCTTGGCTGGTGCCTTCTTGGGGGCGGGCTTGCTGGGTTTGGTGGCCATCACTAGCTCTCCTTAGTGACTTCGCCGGCAGGGCCGGACGGCGATATTCTAGCAGCGCTTGGCGCAAGGTGGAATACTGGTTTTCCAGCGCTCGCGAAGTGCGGACTGCGTCGCATGTCAGGTAACCGGGAAGTTTGCCGTGTGCCCGCTGCACGGCGTGCGCATCGGCGGTATACTGCGATGCAATGCGAAAGCGGGGACTCAGACGCGCGCTGGTCATCGGCTGCCTGTGCCTGCTGGTGGCGGTGGCAGTGCTGGCGCTACTCGGCTGGCGATGGGTGCAGGGTCCAGGGATTGACCCCCTTATCGCTGGCCGGGCGAAGGTCACCGTCTTCGACTTGCCCGCGGAGTGGCAGACGCTGAGCCAAGACGATCTGCGCGCCAAGCTGCGGGTCGGCTTGGAGCAGAACCGTACGGAGACCGAGGATTGGCGTCTGCGGCTGAAGGGGCAGGAGGGCGAGGACCTGCGCCTGCTGGCGTTGTACCTGGGCGATAGGCGCGCCGCGGTGCGCTGCCTTTACGGGCTGGCCAGGGGCGTGACGTACGACGACGCGGGGATGACGATCGACTATCTCGACATTGCAGTGGACGAGGCACGTCGCGGCGGTTTCGTGGAAGAGGAAGCGGAGTGCCGCTTGCTCAGGGTGGAGCCCTGTCGCGATGCAGACCTGCTGTACCGCGCGGTCGATGAAGCCGCAGAAGCTGCCAGGCTCTTCCGGGGCCTACACGCGACTGCCAGGGAGGAAAGGTGCCTCTTCCAAGAGATCACGACAAGCTTCCACTGGCTTGGGCGCTATGACGAAGCGCTGGCTCTCTGGCCCACGTGGATCGAACTCGAGAAGGCCAAGGATAAGACGTTCCACAGTGCGCAGGCGTCGTTGATGCTCTGGATCATGGCGCTGCAGGACTGCGGGCGCCTTGAGGAAGCACTGGCGAAGGCACGGGAGACGCTTGCCCTGGCGGACCAGCCCGGCGCTGACATGGACCGGCCAGAGATTCTGCGGCAAATCGGGGTGATCTGCACTAGCATGGGGCGCTACCCGGAGGCCGAGGAAGCGCTGCTGGCGGCGGCACGGGAGCCGCCGACTTCCAGCATCGGCCGCGATGTTCTTGATCCTCAGCTCAGCCTGCTCCGGTTGTACAGAGCAACGGGCGAGGCCGAGAAAGCACGCCTGTTGTGCAAGGTGAGCGTAGCTGAGTTGGACATGAAGCTCGCGGCGATGCCTAAGCGAAGAGGCGGGGAGACAGGGCAGGTGCGGGACGATCTGCTCGAGCTCAAGGCTGAGCTGCTTGCCGCGCTGGGAGATGTCGAGCTCGCGCAGCGCGATTTCGCCGGGGCGGCTGGAAGCTACGAGCGGGCGCGGCAAGCCGGAACAGGCTTGGAGCTTTGGCCGGCGCGAAGGAGAGTCGCCGGTAGCCTCGGCAACGCCTACGTCGAACTTGGCCGAACGGGTGATGCGCTTGCGGTCCTAGAGGGCGCTCTGGCTGAGGCAAGGCAGTCGGAGTGGAGGATCATCACTGGTCCGGACGATCCGTCAGTTCTGGTCGCCATCGGTTGCGCGCACACCGCCCGCGGCGAGTACTCCCCGGCGCGGCGCGCTCTCAAGCGCGCGCTGCGCAACTCGGCGGTCTTCACCGGCGTGAGCCGTGCAACCAGTGAGGCTGACGCCCTGGAGGCGCTGGGCGACCTGGACCACCGGCAGGGAAGGGACGCAGCAGCGGCAAGCAGTTACCGTAAGGCCTTCGACAGACGCGCCTCAGTTGTTCAGGCGCTCGTCTGGAATGCGCCGCTGATAGTTGGCTCTTGCGACAAGGCTCGGGAGTGCGGAGACACACTGGCTGGGCTGTTCACCAAGGGCGGGCGCGTCGCCGAGGCGGCGGAAGTGGAGGGCGTATGCGATCAGACAGAGAGCGCCGCAGCGCTTGCCCTGGGCAAGACTCTCGTCCGCACCGAGGCTGGCCGCCAGGCGCTTGCAGATTACCGCCGCGCGACGACATACTGCGAGACACTGCGCTGGATGCTGGAGTGGTCCAGCGGGCATGTGTCCGACGCCTCCGTGGCGTGGATGGCGGTACAGCGAGAGACTCCGAGTGGTCGCAAGTACATCCTGCCGTTGTTGCGCGAGAGAGCCAGGCTCCGAAAGGAGCTCGGCGCGCGCATCGCCGCTCAGGAAGCAGCCGCGGCAAAGGCTCTGGCGGAGCTGCGCAGGGCTGAGCCCGAGATCACCGACATCATCGAGCTGCGCCCGGCTTCCCAGCCTCAAAGCTCATCTACTGGCCAGTAAAGCTCCGTACAACGCGGCGCGCTAGCTAGCGACGACCTTGCTGGCGGAGTGTGCTCGCGCGAGCGCCTGGAGCAGTGCGTCTATGCCCTCCCCCGTCAGCGCGCTGAGCTGCAGGGCTTCGGGGTGGCGAGCGGCGAGGTCGCGGCGGCCCGGGGCGTCCAGGCGGTCGACTTTGTTGAACACCAGCAGCTCCGGCGTCGCGCCCAGGCCAATCTCGCGCACGATCTTGCGCACGGCGTCGATCTGCGCCTCCACGCGCGCGTGGCTGGCGTCGGCGAGGTGGATCAGCAGGCTCGCGCCCTCCATCTCCTCCAGCGTGGCGCGGAAGCTCTGCACCAGCTCGGCGGGCAGGTCGTCGAGGAACCCCACCGTGTCGGTGAGCAGGATGCGCGCCGGCGGGACGTACGTCGTTACTAGTGCATCAGCCGGGTCGACAGCCGCACCGGCGCTAGCGGGCAACACGAGTGCGCGCGCGGTGGGGTCCAGCGTGGCGAAGTACTGGTCGGCGACGAGCACGCCGCTGCCCGTGAGGCGGTTGAGCAGCGTGCTCTTGCCCACGTTCGTGTAGCCGACGATGCTGGCGATGAACACGCCGCTGCGCTCGCGGTGGCGGCGGCGCAGGGCGCGCTGGCTGCGCAGCTCGCCGAGGCGCTGCTCGATCTCGTGGATGCGCCGCCGGTGGCGCCGCTTGATGCGCTCGGTGAGTTGCTCGCCGGGGCCGAGCGTGCCGATGCCGCCGGCCAGCGGGTCGAGCTGCTCATAGCTGCGCACGATGCGCGGCAGCTCGTAGTGCAGGCGGGCCAGCTCCACCTGCAGCTTGCCCTCGGCGGTGCGCGCGTTCTGCTCGAAGATGGCGAAGATCAGGTCGTAGCGGCTGAGCACGGGGAGGCCGAGGTCGTGCTCCCAATTGCGCTGCTGCACCGGCGTGAGCGGCACGTTGAGCGCCACCAGGTCTACGCCTTCCGCATGGGCGCGCTGGGCGAGGCCGGCGAACTGGCCGCGGCCGACGTAGTAGCGGGGCGAGATGCGCTTCACGGTGAACTGCAGCGTGGTGGACGGCTGGAGGCCCGCCGCCACGGCTAGCTCGATGAAGTCGTAGGTGGCGCTCTCGGGGTCATACTCGTGGGCGTAGCGCCGCGCCAGCTCGGCGAGGAGCTGCGCGCCGCCCATCGCGCCGTCTGAGCGGGCGGCGAGGGGCGCGGCAAGGTGTACCGCGGTGAGCAGCGCTGTATGACCAGCGATACGTGCCCGGCGCGCGCTAACTGCCTTCCTCCCCTGTTAGGTTCTGCAGCACAACTCCGCTGACGAGGTCGATGAGCACGATGTCGCTGCCGCCGCGGGCATTGGCCAGCGATGCGACGCAGCGCGCGTCGTCCACCTGGGGCGAGATGCTCGGGTCGTCCAGGGGGCGGTCGAAGAAGGTGATCTGCCGAGGGAAGTCGCCGGTCGGGTCAGCCACCCAGAGGTTGTCCACGCCGCTGTGATCGCTCACGAACGCGATGAAGCTTGCATCGGGGCTCCACGCCGGGGAGTGCTCGCTGCTGAGCAGCGTGAGCGTCAGGTTGGCATTGGTCGCGCTGCCGTCCACGGCGCTGACGATCTTGCGCCACACATCGGTGTAGTCGCCCTGCTGCGAGGTGAAGAGGATCTGCCGGTCGATCAGCGGGTGCAGGGCGGGCTGAGTCTGGCTGCCGCCGAAAGTGCGGTCGATCTCGGCGGGGGAGCTGCCGTCGGACGCCATCATGTACAGCGTGGTGCGGTTGTTGCGGTCGCTGACGAAGACGATGTTGCGGGAGTAGGTGCGCGTGAACACGGGCTGGTAGTCGTTGAAGGCGGGCGTGGTGACGTCCGCGGCGGTGCCCGTCCCGTCCATGTTCTGCACGTAGACGTCCCAGTCGCCGGCGGGGCTGCGGCGCTGGTAGGCCAGCAGCGCGCCGTCGCTCGACAACGTGGGGTGCAGCTCGCTGCCGGGGTCGGAGGTGAGGCGAAGGAGGCCCGTGCCATCGGGGTCCACTGAGAAGATGTCGTATCCGCTGATGCGGTTGCTGGCGAAGACGATGCGGTTGAGCACGCGGTTCCATTCCGGCTGGATGTCGTGATGCGGCGCGAGCTCGGTGCCCGTGGTGAACGTGAGCATGGTTGAGCTGACGGCCCGATTGCCGCTGAGATCAGCCACGCCGTTCACATGCACCTCGTAGTCTGTGCTCTTCAGCCAGCCCCCCTGGGCGTCGATGATCAGCGACTTGGCGCTGACGGTGGCCGTGAGCTGCGCGTCCGGGGTGCTCGTGACGGTGAGCCCCGAGTCGGGTTGCGCAAGGGGTTCGCTGTAATCAAGCACCAGAGCCATGTTAATCGGGAAGTTGGTTGTCCCCGGCGCGGGGTCCACAGACAGCAGGCGAGGCGGGAAGGTGTCGACCGCCGCCGTGCGGAACCGCCAGCGCACCGGTCTCGCCACTGCCTCTCCGGTGGTAGCTCGCAGCTCGCCCACCAGCTCGACGAGGACCTGTTGGTCCAGGGGAAGCTGGAACTGCGGACGAATGAGCACCTCTGTACCGTTCGTGGTGACGGTGAACGACACCGACTGTGGAGTGATGGCGAAATCCGCCGGGGCGACGCTGGCCGCATCAATGGGAGCGGAGAACGTGAGAACCAGATCGCTGTCCAGGGCTGCGCCCACGGCGTTCAGCGGAGGGTTAACCGAGACCGCATGAGGCTGGCCGGCGGCGCTGGGTAGCGTTATGGTCACGTTGTGCGAGCCGGCGGATAGCGCAAAGAACACGCAGGTGAAGTCCCCGCCGGCGTCCTGGGCGCTCAGGGTGTAGGTTCCCGCCGGCAAGTTGTCGTAGGAGAACCGCCCCTGGCCGTCGGTGGCCAAGGCGCTCAGCCCCAGGAGCACCGCCGCTCCAGGGATGGGCGCGCCGCCCGGGGTCTGCACGATGCCGCTCAGCGTGAGCTTCGGTGTGGGTGGCGTAGGCGGTGCGCCTCCACCGCCGCAGCCGCAGCTAAGCGCGGCGAGCGCGCAGATCAGCGCAGTTCGAGCACGATGACCGATGGCGTTTCCCTCAGCCACAGTATAAATCTACCCCGTGAATAGCGGACGCCAAACCTCTGGGGCGTGCGCGGCAGGTCAATCTTCACGCGGTGCGATGTGTAACCCTTCTCGCCCGGCCTGAGAAGCACCAGCGGCGCAGCCGGATCAGCGGTGGCGAGGAGGACGTTGCCGCCCTCGTCGACGGCGAAGTCCTGCAGCAGCGGCGCGGCGTCGATCCCCGCGGGATGCTCGAGGGCGAGGCGCCTGAACTGCCCCGCCGCGCCGCGCCGGTAGATCACCGCGCCCTGGTTGTAGTCGAGCACGAACAGCGAGCCGTCGGCCAGCGGCTGAGCCCGCGTGTACACCGCCTGCGGATAGGGCAGGGCGCTGAGCAGGTCGAGGCGGCTGGTGAGCTTCCCATCGCCATTGAAGCTGGCCAGTACGCCGCGGTCGGGGAGCATCGCGTCGATGACTCCGCCCGGACCGAGCGCGATGTCGCCGACCGCCGCCAGGGCGAGTGGCTCGCCAGCCTCCTGCGGGTAGGCCAGGTCAATCCCGCGCTCGAAATTGCCGTCCGCGGCGATCGTGAACAGCTTGTGCGCCGCCTCATCGAAGACGAGCAGCCCTTCGCGCTCCCGCGCGCAGCATGCCGTGGGACGGAAGGTCAGCTCCCGCCCGCCTTCGCGCAGGATGTGCTGGTAGAGCTTGCCGTCCAGCGTGTAGTCGGCGATCTGGCCCGCGTCCGGGTAGAGCAAGGCGATGTGCGTGTCGCTGATCATCGCCGCGTCCACGATGCGCCCGCTCTCAGGCGTCACCCGCGCCACAACCGTCAGCGTCTGCCCTGCGGCCGCCGCAGGCGCAAGCATGGCGACTATGCACGCCGCCGAGGCCGCGACGAGGGCCGCGCGTCGGATGCCGGAGGGCCGTCTACCACAGCTCACGGAGCTGCTCCTCGATAAAGGCCAGGTTCTTCAGGGCCTGCAGCCGCCGCGCGTGAACGTCCTGCTGCAGGGCTTCGCGCCCATCCAACAGGAGATCAAGCTTGGCCAGCGTTTGCGCCTCATGCACCGTGGCAGGATAGCACCACGGATAGCCCATGTCGTCGCAGAATGCGCTCACCTTGGGGTCGTAGGCTACGCCCATCGCGGGCAAGTCGCGTGCGGCGGCGGCGACCAGGCCGTGCAGGCGGTGGCTGATCACAAGCCGTGCGCCAGTGAAGGCTTGCCAAACCGCGCTTGCCCGGTGCGCCTCGTCCGGCGCAAGTGCGAGCACCGTCATCCCCTCCCCCCTCGCCCGCGCCACTGCCTGGCAAAATGCTTCGTCCTGGCCATGGTGCAGGGGCAGCAGGACGACGGGCAATCCGGCCAGCTTAGCGGCATAGGCGAGGCATTGCGCCAGCGCTGCCGCCTCCTCCGTCCTGTCGCCGGGGTATGGCAGGTCCCCCGTCGGACGCGGCATGGCGAGAAGATACTCCGCAGGCAGGCTGGCGAGACCGGGGCAATCGGGATACGGGCTGAAGGTGGCGCCGAGTATCGGGTCGCACGAGAGGTGAACGTGCGGGTGCTTGCTCAGGGCGGGCTGGTGCAGCGCCCATTCGTAGCTGCTCCGGTCGCGCAGGCTGAGCAGGCGCACCAGGCGCAGGACCGCCGGCGTCAGGCGCTTGGCGAGCTGTGACTGGAGCGGGCCAATCCCTTGGTGTAGCAGGAACACGGGGACGCCGGACAGGGCGAAGCGGCGGATGACCCACAGGTAAAAGAGCAGGCTGCGCAGGCTCGACGCGTCCTGGAGCAGGCTGCCGCCCGGCGCGACGACCGCCCGGTAGTCCCGCGTCGGCATGGTGAGCGCGGTGCGCTTCGGCACGAGCCTGCCGACGAGTTTCATAAGCGCCGGCCCTTCGATGAATCCGCCAAGCGGGTCGGACTGCCCGCAGAGGATGTCGGCCTGCAAGCCTTGGCTCCTGAGCCACGCGCCGTGGCGGATGAGCCAGTCGGCGAGCAGCGCGTCGTCGCCGAAGTTACCCGCGCCGAAGTAGCCGAGGAGGAGCACGCGCCGCACGGGGCGATCTTAACAGCCCCCGCTTGCACCGACTTCGGGCGTGGCTACAATACGGCTATGCGCTGGGCGCTGCTGATGCTGGTCGTTGTGCTGATCGGCTGTCCCTGGCAGCGCAAGCCCGCCGTCCGCCTGCCCAAGCAGCCCGACGAGTTCACCGCCTTCGGCAACCTGATGCATGACGTCGACGGGTTCTACGCCGAGCTGAAGCGCCTGCAGTCCCTCTACACGCTCCCGCCGGATCCATCGGCGGTAACCGCCGGGAGCAACGATACGGCATTAACCCTGCTCAGCCGCGTCGAGAAGAACCGCGCGGGGCTTGTGCTGCGCGAGCAGGCAACGCGCGGCGAGTGGGTGCTGTGGTTCTATACGGGGCCCGATGAGAAGCCGCCGGCGCTCAAGGTGCTGCGAGACCAGGCCACGGCGGGCGGCTATGAGATCGAGCTATCCCTGGGCAAGGACGAGGCGAGCATCCTGTTGACGGCGAGCTGGGTTGAGGGGCGGTATCTACGGCTGAGCCGCGAGGTGACGCTCGGCGGCCTGGACAGCGAGGCGCGGGCCGCCGCGGGCGAGACACAGTGGACGCTGGACGGGCCGTGGCTGCCCTACCGCATGCTGCCGTCGGTCAACGGGCCATACGGCGTGGTACGCGACGCAGAGGCCGATGGCGCCTGGCATGGCGCGGCCTACCCGCAGGAGCTGATGGCGCCCGCGGTGGCCGCCTACGACCGTAGCCGCGGCATGCTCATCGCCGTGGCTGACGACCACCCGCGCAAGCTTGACCGCAGCTACAGCGTGCAGTGGCGTATCGCCAACGACGGCTCGGCGGGGGCGCTGGTGCGCCTGGCCCACAGCGCCTACGACCCGACGCAGGACCGCTTCGCCGACGCGCCGATGGCCAGCGGCCTGCCGCTGCGCGACGTCATCGTCATCGAGCCATTCGCGGTCACGCGGCACAGCGTGGACAACACGCTGGTGGAGGCTGAGACATCGGAGGTGATTGGCCATCTGGCGGACTTCGTCCACGCCTTCCACTTCCGCCCTTCGCCGCCGCCGCCTGGCGAAGACGGCGACTGGACAAGCCTTAATGACTGGGACGGCCCTAAGGGTGCATCCAGAGACTTTGTGGATCGGCAGAGCCGGCTCTGGGACGTTAAGTATGCTGAAGACTGGTTCCTCACAGATTCGGGCAACCACGTTGGCGCCCCAGTCGGAATCGCCGCGAGGGACATGAGCGGAGGAAGGGGGCTGTCGAAGCGTACGCTTCGTTTCCTTGAGGACACTGCCCAGGCGGGGTTGCCGGTCTTCGCGGGCCTCGACTTCCTCACGGTTGACTACTTCAACTGGTACCATGCCACGCGACCGGGCCGAATTGCCAGTGACGCATCGGGCAGGTCGTTCGACAAGACTCAGGGGAGGGGCATTCCGCTGATCGATGTCCGCGATCCCGTGGCTGCTGCTTGGATCGTGCGCAAGATGGCCGTGGACATAGCGGCCTTCCCGCAGGTGGCCGGGTATGACCTGTGCAATGTCACGCGCTTTGATGTCCAAGGCCAGCAGGGCCCGCAGGGGTCATGCCGTGTGAGCTACGCAGCAGGAGCGGCTGCTGTTTGCCTTCGCACTGCTGAGGCGGTGCGCGAGGTGCGGCCCGACGCGATGATTGCCGCCGACGGCGTGACCCTTGCCCTGCCCGCCTTTGCGAATGCGTATCTCAACGGCGGGACCACCTGGTACACAGTTGACCTGACCCTCGAAGACCTCCCTTCTCTCGACTACCGGCAGGCGAATGAGGTGCTACGACAGGTCTTTGGCGTGCGCCCCGTTTGCTGCTTCAGTACCACACGCCCTGCCTGCCAAGTGCTTGGCACAACGGCAAGCGTCCGCGGGCATTGGCTCGCTCCTTCACTCACTCGTACCCCCGGGTTTGCCCCGTATGCCGCTCACCAGCCCGAGCTGCGCGCATCCGGAGGGGAGCTGCGAGTCATCTACTCATATCCTGAGTCGTGTGGGTATACCGCCGGTGCAGACCGTCCGGCGGAGTACAGCAAACTCATCGCCGTCCTTCCGGGCGACTGGCAGTCTGCGCATACGGTGTGGATCGCGTTTGTGGGCATCGCCGCTGCCTCGGTTGAAGTGGATTCGCGAAATAACCTGACCGTTCGCTGGCAGAGCGGCGGGGGCGAGGCTAGGGGCGAATGGACTGAGAGGCTACCTCCCGGTTACTGGCGCATCCTGCATCCTTCGCCTGACGCCGTCAACTCCGGTGACGTGGTGCTTATCGAGCGTAGCGGGATGCAGCTTCCGCCGGCGGAGGGCAAGGGCCAGGCTTAGCGCTGCCGCCGGTCCTGAGCGATTGGGCAATGTGAGCAAACCGATCGCGCCACGGCGTCAGCGGCGCGGCTGAATCTGTCGCCGTCCTCACCCACCCCCTGAGGCTGATAGTTGGTTGTCTCGATAGGCTGCTGTTCGCATTCCAGGCGCAGCTCGCCCTGGATGGGCAGCGGCGGCTCGCCGCAGCTCTCGGTGGGCCGCTCGGCGAGGTTCGCCGTCCGCGGATCACGCGCCTCGCCAGGCCACGGCGCGTCCTTCACAACTTCGGGGTAGTACTCAAGGTAAGGGAGCAGGCGCTCCGCGGCTCTCTGCGGCTCGAGCTGGTTGATGACGCGGCGCGCGATGTTCTCGGTCAGCGTCAGCGCATGGGGGAAGTCCGCCGCCTTGAAGCGCACGCTGAGCAGGCAGACGTTCTTGCCTGCACGGCGCACGGCCGCCAGTTCGCCGTCCACGTCCTTATACGGCGTCTGCTCGGAGAGCAATCCCGGACCCAGCGGATTCGTCACGCGCGCCGTGTACGCGAGGTACTCCCGCGCACGGTTGGACTTGTCCTTTTGGTCGGTCAGCCCGAGGGGCGAACGCACCTCGTAGATGGCGTACTCGCTCTCGCTGCGTGACTCATGGGCAAGCAGGGCTTGCCGGTAGGCGCAGTGCGCCTGCATGTCGAAGGCGGATTGCAGACGCCTCGCCCCCGGCGCCGTGAGCGCCATGCGCAGGCTTACCACCGCCTCGTAGTGCCCCGCGGGCGCCTCGTCCGTGGCCGCCAGGTCGGCGAGCAGCACGATGACGCACAGCCCTTCCTCCGCCTGAGTGCGGCCCTGTCCTCCGCGCGCGATTAGGAACGAGTAGGGCTCGTTTTCGATGATGCGGATGCGCACGCCCGGAGGGGCGACGGCGCTGAACTCAAGCCCGCTGAGCACGGGCGCGGACAGCGCTTGCGGCGCCGATGCGGGGGGTGACAGCATCAGCTCCGGCGTGAGAGCGCGCTCCTCCACGCGCCGCCTGCCGTCCGCCCAGACGCTCGCCGGCATGAGCAGCAGCGCGATGGACACGGCGAGGGATGTGACGAGCGCAGCACTTGCTGCTCGTGCGGGCAACGCAGACAGCGCCATGTCTCTTTCATCGGCGCGGAGATAGGGCGGTTCACACTTGGATGGATGGAGGGGGAAAAGAAAACCGGGTCCGCCGGTTAACGGCTACCCGGTTCTGGCCATGAAGAGAGCTGACGCGCGAGAGGATAGCACCTTCCACGCCTCTTGGCAAGCGCTCCGAAGGCTTGCCGGGTGTTAAGCAAAAGGCTCCGGGTTTCCCCGGAGCCCTACCAAGTTAGGGGGGATGGTAAGCTGCGTCACGCCATCGCTGACGTAACGCCACATTAGACGCTCGCACCGGCGCAGGTGTTCACCCGCCGGTGCTTGCGACCCGCTGGAGTGAGCCCTGCCTGAGCCTACGCGAATCGCGGTTATCGGCGACCCGCACATCGCCGTACCCCGCTGCGAGAACGACCCGCGCCTCGAGGTGGACCCCGGGCGCAAGCTCCACGGCCTGTCGGTTGAGCTGCTCACTGCGACCATCGCCGAGGTCAACGCGGAGCCGGACGTGGACGCCGTGCTTGTGCTGGGGGACCTGACGCGCGACAGCGAGGAGTTCAACCACGCCGTGGCGCGGGATCTTCTGGCCGGGATTCGCGCGCCGTACTACATCGTGCTCGGCAATCACGACATGCTGCGCCAGCGCCCGCCTGGCGAGCACTATGAAGGCGTGAGGTACCTCGATCGCGTCGACGTGGCCAGGTACCACCACGATCGCGGATTCCCGAACGGAAGGACGCAATACGTCGCCGAGCTACCCAGGGGGCTAGCACTCGTGGTGCTGGACAGTAACCGCACGCTGGCGGAGCTGGCCAAAGAAAACAAGGTGGAGTCGGCCCAGGAGGACGGCTGGATCGGCCCGATTCAGCTAGGCTGGCTGGACGGCATGCTGGGGCGTCTGCGCGGCAGCGGGCGACTGCCCATCGTCGCCGTCCATCACAGCGTATTGGAGCAGTCTCCGGCGGAGCGGCCCGAGCACTTGCTCTACAGCGCGTTTCGCCACTGGCGCCTCACCAATGCGCCGGAGCTGGTGGAGTGCCTGCGGCGGCACCGCGTACGGGTCGTGCTGTCGGGACACCTGCACGCGCAGAGCGTGAATGTCGAGGAGGGCCTGTGCAATTTGGTCACCGCGGCCTGCGTGAGCTACCCCCATGCTTGGCGGCTGTTGTCCATCAGCCGCGATGGCATTGAGATCGAGTCGCGGCCGCTGGCGGCCATTCCGTCGGTTCCCAACCTGCAGGAGCAGTCGCGGAAATGGATGGCGCAGGGCATGACGCGGCTGATCGCCAGCCGGGTGGAGAAGCTGCCCCTGGTCGGCCCGATTGCCGACACACTGCTGAAGGCGGTTGAGGAAAGCGGCTGGTGGCCGCGGTTCTGCGATGGAACGCTGGCCGGGTTCCGCATCGACCCGGCGCTCCTGCCCGGTGGGAACGCCGCTGCTTCCGCCACCCTGCCGCTCGTTGTGCAGGTGCTGAACGAGTACGGCGACTGGAAGGCAGTGCGTCCCGACCCCAACCGTCTAGTGATCCCGCTGACGCCAGGCTAGCGCGCCTGCCCAGCTCTGCGCCCGAGCTTGGTGAAGTCCTGGGCGGGCAGCGAGGCGTCGAAGTCGTAGGGCGTAAGGCTGAAGCCGGCGAGCTCCGGGCTGATCAGCATCGTCGGCGAGGCATGGCCCAGCAACACGCACAGCGAACGCTGCTCGACGTCGAGCCCGAGCTTGCGGTAGAGCTCCTGCCGTGCGACGGGGTCAGCTTGCGCCTCAGCGTCGGTGAGCATCTTGTCGATGCTGTCGTCGCTCAAGTATGACCAGTTGCCGCCTGTGCCGGCGAGGGTGCTGCGAAACACGGGATAGAAGAACGCATCCGGGTCGGGGTACGCCGGGCAGGCGCGCTTGAGCAGAATCTCGTGGCTCTTGTTGCGTACGCGCAGCTCCAGCTCGGCCTCGGTCAGTGGGAATGGCCGCATGTCGATCGAGATCGCCTTCCAGTCGTGCAGGATCAGTTCCGCTGCGGCCTCTAGGTGAGCCGTGCGCAGGTAGCCGAGGTCCATGCCGGGAATGAGGTGACTCCCCTGCTCGTGGTCGGCGTCAATCTCGCCTTGGCGGGCCTGCTCGATCTCTGGGGCGAGCGGATAGAGCGGCTTGGCGAGGCTCGCCGGGTCAATGAACCTGCGAAACGCCGGCGGTAGGAGGTGCGTCCAGGGCGTGAGCTGCCCCTCCAGCGCCGTACCCATGTACTCCCTGTCCAGCGCCCAGTTCAGCGCCTGCCGGAGCCCGAGCTTGCTCTGGAACTTGGAGTCGCCCCAGGGGAAATGGCTCTGGTTGAACAGCCCGATGACAGCTGCGGCGGTTTGGTGGTCAACGAGCGCGGGTGCGAGGTGCGCATCGGCGCGCACCGTCTGCACTGCGTCCACGTCCAGGTTCGCTGCGTCGAGCTTGCCCTCCCGGAACAGGGCGAGCTGCCGGGCCCGGTCCGGCTCGCAGATGAATCGCAGCTCGTCCAGCACGGGCGGGCCGTCGAGCTCCGCAGGGTTCGGCTTGAGCACGAGCTCGCCGTTCGCTGCGCTGGCGAGGAGGAAGGGGCCGAATCCCGCCGTGGGCGCCTCGCGCTTGTCCAGGAGCCCAAGGCCGGGCTGGCTGAGCCACAGCGGCAGGATACGGTTAGCCCGTGCCAGCTTGAGTTCCAGCGTGCTGCCTACGATCGTGATGCCTGCGATGCTGCTGGCTTTGCCCGAGGCGAAATCGCGCGCGCCGCTCACTGTATCGGCGAGCTGAGCCGCCAGCGGGCCGTTGTTGCCGCGGAGGATCCTCTGCCAGCTGGAGGCGAGCCCCTTCGCGAAGTATGTGGGATCGGTATCGTGGCCCGGCGCCTGCCGCATCGTGAAGCGCCAGGTCATGCCGTCGGGAGCGCACTGCCAGCTTGAGGCCAGGCCGGGTAGTAGTTCGCCCTGCGGCGTGGCCCGCACGAGAGGTACCTCCAGGCACCGTGCCAGGGCGAAGAGGCGCGGGTCGCTGAAGTCAAGCGCCTTCAGCGCCGGGTCCGTCGGCGCTGCCTCGATGGGAAGACGCACCGCGCCTCCACGGACAGCGGGCACTGCGGGCTTGGCAGGCGGCGTCTGCCCCGCCCGCTTCCCCGGCATGCAGCCGCCGAGCAGCAGTACAAGCGCGGGCAAGAGAGCTACAGCGCTACGCAGCATCAGTTCCTCCTCCGCTGAGCACCTGAACCAGCTCGCCGCCCAGCCGCTCCAGGGAGTATCGCTCCTCGGGCACCGCCGCGGCTTCCTGCCTCAGCAGCGGCAGGGCGTGCAGCGCAGAGACGAGACGTCTGCCGCACTCCTCGCGCTCAAGCGGCGTGGCGGCGATGCCGCGATCGGCAATCTCAGTCATCGACGAGCCCGCCGTGACGAGTGCAGGTACGCCATGGGCAAGGGCCTCCTGCACGGGGAAGCCGAAGCCCTCTTCGGACGACAAGTTGACGAGGAGATCGGCGTGGTGGTAGAGCTGGCTCAGGTCATAGTCATTGACGCGGCCCAGGTCGTATACCTCAGCGCTAGTCCGTGTCTCGCGCCAAGCCGCCCCCGCGGTCTCCAGCGCCAGCCGCCGGCCGTCGGGAGCGGTGTGGAACCGCCCGTCGCCACCCACGAGCACCAGCGAACCGCGATAGTCGCCCCGCAGCACCACGTCCCGGTAGACGTCCACGAGCAGCGGCGTGTTCTTGCGCGAGCCCGCCGTGCCCACCGCGAGGATGTACTGCCCCGGGCTGCTGAGGCGGTGTAGCGTGCCTTGCACCTGTGGAGGGTGATCTCCATGGCGCTCGGCGCGGGAGAGCTGCCACAGCCGTGGCGAAAGCGCGGGTCGAACCACGGCCGTCCTCGCCTCTGCTCCGGGGAACAGGCGGGCGAATGTATCAGCAGTGTGCCGCGAGATGCACAGCAGCGTCGCTTGACGCTGCAGGCAGCGCCTGATCCCGCGACGGTAGAGGAACCGCGCCCGCCAGCCCACGGTGCCCGGGCGCGTGAACGGCAGCAGGTCGGGCAGCACGGCGAACTCGCGGGGGGCGAGGCGCCTGCCGGGCAAGGTGAAGTCGCAGCCGAGGTAGGCGTCGAGGCGCAGGGGGGCGAACTGGCGCGGCAGGTCCAGCTCTTCGAGGATAAGGCGGTTGAGCCACGAGGCGGGGCAGCAGTGCACAGCGAGCCGGTCCACGAGAAACTCGCTGCGGCGGTCGCATTCGTCCCGCAGGCACTGCAGGTCCGCCATGCGGCGCACGTAGACGTGCAGCTCCCAGTCGGGCGCGCTTTCGGCGAGGGCCAAGACGTAGATGCGGCTCAGGCGTCCCAGCCCGGTGGGGTTGCCCAGCGCCAGCCCGGATATGCCTAAGCGCACGGCACTGATTATGCCATCGTGATATGCTCAGAGCGTGCGCGCACTGTGCCTGCTACCGCTGATCCTGCTGGTGAGCTGCCAGCTGCCAGGCTCGCGCACCGGCGCTGGCGGTGGGGAGGGCGCGCCGCACGCCGCCGCCTGGTTCGACCCGCAAGCGCGCATCGGCGCCGCGGTGCGCATGACGACTGCCGCCGGGGTGGACCTGCGCCAGGCGCAATACCTGCGCGGGCCAGGCGGGGAGCTGAGCATCCTGGTGCTCACACGCGACTATGGCAAGCGTGCAGAAGGGAAGGCCGATTTGCAGATGGTGGAACTGGTACCCGCCGGCTCCGGCACGCGTCAGCCGCTCACTCTGCGTGAGGAGTACCTGCCGCTGCGCATCTTCGTATCGCCGGAGCGGAGGGCATACTGCGTCGCGGCACTGCGCCGCGGTGAAGGGCTGGGGCCGGAGACGGCGCCGCTGAACATGCACGTCTGGGCGGGCGGCGCCGCTGCCAAGATTGTGGACAGCCAGCCCGAGCTGTGTCCGCTGGGCTTCGTCAGCGAGTCGCACATCTACTGCCGGCCAATGGTGAACAGGCGGCGGGATGCGGGGCTGATCCTCTTCGACTTTGACTGGGATGCCCCCGCGCAGGTGTACGCGGTAACCACGGGGCAGTTCCTGCGCGCGAAGAGCGAGGCGTTCACCGGCAATGGTGATGGCACGTGCATCGCGGGCTTCGCCGTGCACGCCGAGCCTGCCCTGCCGACGCGCGCCAGCATCACTTACGCGATGATCAGCAAGGGGCGCGCGGCGAAACGCTGGACGCTGCCGTACTACACTGCGGACGAGGGTGGGTGGTTGCCCGCGCTGTGCTTCGCCGACGCGCGGACGCTGGCCACGGTCGCGTTTCGACCCGGCGCGCTGGACTCTGGTGCGCCGGGGCTGTTCCGCATCGTCACCCTCGACGCGGGGAGCGGCGCGGTGCGGCTGGTCGAGGATAGGGTGCAGCCGTACGTGACGATTGCGGGGGGAGGGGGGGTGCTGTTCTATGCCCTGCGCCACGCAGGCGACGGCGCGGAGTCCTGGGAGCTCTGGGTGGCCAGCACGGACGGCCTTCTCAAGCGCCGCCTGCTGCTGGACAGCGACGCCCAGTACCTGGGCGTGCTCGACGCGCTTGACGGGCAGCGCGTGCTCGTCCACCGCCAGTATTTCACGGTTGTCGGCAACTCGGTCGAGCTGCACAGCGAGCTGAAGGAGATCGCGCTGGGCACGCTGGCTCAGACGCCGGGGGAGGGCACGGGCGGCGCGGAGAGCCTGTTCACCCCGCCCGGCGAGTCTGGGGGCGCAAGTCCGAGTGGTGCGGGCGGATCAACCGCTGAAGGTGCGGCACCGCCGCAGGGGGGCCCCCCGCCGATCACCATCCCGTGAGCGGTAGCAGCACTGGGTGGTTTCATCGCGCCTCCGTCGCGTGTGGGTAGAACGGTACTGGCTCCTCACCGGCGATGAACGCGAGTTGGCCAGCGTGCGCGCCTTCCGGCACCTCGCCTTTCGGGCCGACGATGCAATCCTCCAGCTGAGCGCTGGCGCCCACGCGTGCGCCTGGCATGAGGAGGCAGTTCTGCAGGCGGCAGCCGTCGCCGACCTCCGCATTGGCCATCACGATCACGCGGTGATAGAGGTCAAGCTGCTTGCCCAGGCGCGCCTGCTTGTGCAGGTAAACCAAGTCCTTGAACACCGCGCAGTCGTGGCGGTCGCCCCACAGGGGCGTCGGCCCCAGAGCGAAGCGCTGAGCGAGCAGCGCGAAGTTGGCGGCGAAGTAGCTCTCGAAAGTGCCGATGTCCGCCCAGAACCCGCTGAAGCTGTGGAACCCCAAGCCCCCGTGCTCGGCAATCAGCTTTGGGAACGTCTCGCGCTCGATGCTCACGCTGCGCCCGTCGGGAATCGCTGCGATCGCCTCGGGTTCGAGCACGTAGGCACCGGTGTTGATGTAATGCGGGCCCCGGCCCGGATCGCCGGTGGGCTTCTCGCGGAATCCCATGACGAGCTGGTCCTCCACCTCGAGCAGCCCGTACCGCGATGGGTCGTCCATCGCGTAGCCGCAGATCGACGCCATCCGGCCAAGCCGTCGGTGCGTGGCGATGAACTTGGTCATGTCGAGGGAGCAAAGCACGTCGGCGTTTAGAACGACGGCGGGCTCGTCGCCGAGGTACTCGCGGGCGTGGGCGATCGCCCCCGCCGTGCCCAGCGGCTCGTCCTCCAGGCTGAGATGGAATCTCACCCCGCCGCTGTAGTGCTCCGTGAATGCGGCGATCTGCTCGGCGTGATGCCCCGCGGCGAGCACGATCTCGCGCACATCCGCGCGCACGAGCTGCTCCACCTGATAGTGCAGCACCTCGCGGTCGCAGACGGGCAGCAGCGGCTTGGCGAGCTGCTTGCTCAGCGGGTAGAGCCGCGTCGCCAGTCCGCCAATGAGGAGGACGGCCTTCACCTGGGCTCGCCCCGCCGATCGATGAGCATGCAGTCGCCGTAGCTATAGAAGCGGTAGCGCTGTTCCACCGCGTGATGATAGACGCTGCGCATCAGCTCCTCGCCGCCGAAGGCGTACACCAGAGCGAGCAGCGTGGAGCGCGGGAGGTGGAAGTTCGTCAGCAGGAGGTCGCAGGCGTCGGTGCCATGGCCGGGATAGATGAACGCGCGCGTCATCGCCTGGCGCGGCGTGCCGGGCGACGTGCGCAGCGTGTGCAGCACGCGCAGGCTCGTCGTGCCGACGGCAAGAACGGGCTGGCCGGCTGACCATGCCTGCTCATATGCGGCAACCGTCGCCTCGTCCGCTGTGTACGCTTCCTCGTGCAGCTCGTGGTCGCGCAGGTCAGCTGCACGGATCGGCGCGAACGTGCCCAGGCCGACGTGCAGTGTGACCGCAGCGATGCGATGGCCGTCCGCGGTCAGGCGCGCGAGCATTGCCTCATCGAAGTGCAAGCCCGCCGTTGGTGCTGCTGCCGAGCCCGCGGTGGAGGCGTACACAGTCTGATAGCGCTCGCGGTCGGCCTCGCGTGAGGCAAGGGCCTGCTCCTCGTCAGCCGCGCGCTTGATGTACGGCGGCAGCGGCGGCAGGCCATATTGCCCGAGGTAGGCCAGCAACTTGTCGAGTGCCGGCGCATGCCCATCCGCCGCGGCGTAGCGCACGCGCGTGCCATCGCGGCTCTTCGGCGCGAGCAGCGTGCACTGCCAGCCGCCTGGCAAGGAGATCACCTCGCCGCGTTTGAGCCGCGCGTTGCTGCCCACCACCGCCTCGCACTCCCCATCAGCGAGATACCGCAGGAACAGCACCTCCACCTGCCCGCCTGGGACGTCCGCAGCCGTCGCCTGCCGCGCGCCGTACAGCCTCGCGAGGATGACTCGGCTGTTGTTCACGACGATCAGGGAGCGCGGGGGCAGCAAGCCGGGCAGGTCGGCAAATCGCATGTCGTCGAATCGCCGCTCTGCGACACGCAGATAGAGCAGCCGCGAGGCGGAGCGCGAGGGCAGCGGCTGCTGCGCGATTAGCTCCGGCGGCAGCACGTAGTCCAGCCGCGACACGGGATACGACGGGCGGTCGGGCACCGCCCCCATTGTAGGGCCGAAGCGCCATGCGGTGGCCTAGGGACCCCTGGTGATCCTTCGCCGCCCGGTCTACACGAACGGCGCGCCGCCAGTCCGCGGCTGGATCTCATGCCACTCGGCAGGCATGTACTTGTGAAGCGCCTCGGGCAGCCGCACCGTGGCCTCAGCGGTCTGGTATGTCTCCAGCAGCGCGATCATCAACCGCGGTAGCGCCAGGCCGCTGGCGTTGAGGATGTGCAGGAACTCGGGCTTGCCGCCGCGCTCACGGCGGAAGCGGATGCCCGCCCGCCGCGCCTGATAGTCCGTGGTGTTGCTCGCCGAGCTCACTTCGCGCCAGGCCTGCTCCGCCGGGCAGTACACGTCGATGTCGTAGGTCTTAGCGCTGGCGAACGTCATGTCCCCCGTGGGCAGCACCTTGCGCCGGTAGGCGAGCCCCAGCAGCTCCAGGATGCGCTCGGCCTCGCCGGTCATCTCGTCCAGGTCGCGGTAGCTGTGCTGCGGGTCGGCGAAGCGCACCAGCTCGACCTTCTCGAACTGGTGCACGCGTGTCAGCCCGCGCGCCTCCTTGCCATAGCTCCCCGCCTCGACGCGCCAGCACGGACTGTAGGCGCAGAGCTTGATCGGCAGCTCGGGTGCTTCCAGGATCTGCTCGCGGTAGTAGTTGACCACGGGCACTTCCGCCGTGGGGATGAGGTAGAAGTGCGGCCCGGTCGTGCCCTGCGGCGCGGGCACGCCTTCGACGTAGACGTGGTACATCTCGCTGCCGAACTTGGGCAGCTGGCCGGTTCCCTCCGGGCAGCGCGGGTGGACGATGAACGGCGGGCGCAGCTCGGTATAGCCGTGCTGCTGCACGTGCACGTCGAGCATCAGGTTGATCAGCGCGCGCTGCACCAGTGCGCCGGCGCCGTGGAAGACTGGGAAGCCGCTGCCCGCCAGCCTGGCTCCCGCCTCGAAGCTGACCAGCTTCAGCCGCTCGACGAGCGCGACATGATCGAGGGGCGTGAAGTCGAATGTGCGCGGCTCGCCCCAGGTCTTCACAACCTCAGCGTGTTCCTCGCCGCCAACCGGGACGCTCTCGTGCGGCAGATTCGGCATGGCGAGCAGGATTTCGCGGTCGAGGCGCTCATACTCGCTAAGGCGCTGCTCCAGCTCGGCCATCTGCGCATCCAGGCCCTGCAGGCGCGCCTTCTCGCCCTCAGCCTGCTCCCGCTCTCCCGCCTTCATGTATTCGCCGATGCGCTTGGAGACGCTGTTCTTCAGTGACCGGTCCTCGTCGAGCTTGGTCTGCGCAGCTCGCCGCAGGCCGTCATTCTCCAGGAAGCGGTCCACCAGCGATGCGTATTCCTCGCCCCGCCTGGCCAGGATGGCTCTCACGCCATCGGGGTCGTCGCGCAGCAGCCTGCGGTCAAGCATCGATGTACCCGATTACGTCGCCCGTGTTGACCAAGCCGTCGTTAGTGGTGATCTCGGCAAGGATGCCGGCGACTTCCGCCTCGCAGATGACCGTCGCCTTATCCGCCTCGACCTCGAACAGGTCTTCCCCGGCGAGCACGCCGTCGCCCGGCTGCTTCAGCCACGCGCCGAACTTGATCTCCTCACTCTGCATGCCCAGGTCGGGCACGGTGATGGGCACACGTTTCATCGCTCCTCCTCCACGGCCCTGCGGTGCTCCTCCGCCAGTCTGCGCACAAGCTCAGCCACGGAGCGCGTGTCCGTGCCCGGGCCGAACACCTCGCGCACCCCCAGGCGCTTCAGCTCCTCGGCGTCCTCCGCGGGGATGATCCCCCCGGCGAGCACCGGCGTCGACGCCATGCCGCCGGCGCGCAGCTTATCGAGCACGCGGGGCAGCAGCGTCATGTGCGCGCCCGAGAGGATCGACAGGCAGAGGACGTCGGCGTCCTCCTGGCGGCAGGCGGCGGCGATCATCTCCGGGGTCTGGTGCAGCCCGGTGTAGATCACCTCGAATCCGGCGTCGCGCAGCGCCCGGGCGATCACTCGCGCGCCGCGGTCGTGCCCGTCCAGGCCGGGCTTGGCGACGATCACGCGGTAGGTGGCCGTCAGTGCAGTCACGGCCAGATTCTAGCATCCCCGCCCGCGGGGAGGCGCGCCGCCCGCGACCGTCCTGTGTCTGCTATCATCAGCGCATGGAGCGGCAGGCCTTCGACCATCTCTGCGAGCTAGCCCGGCTGACGCTCGCCAAGGAGGAGCTGGGGGAGTTTGAGCGCAAGTTCGAGCGGCTGCTGGAGTTCGTCGAACAGGTGCAGCGCTACACGCCGCAGTCCTCCGGTCCGCCGCTGACGCTGGTCGATAAGGTGGAGCTGCGGCGGGATGCGCCGCTGTCCTTCGACTGGCCCGAGGACATGGTGCATGACTATCGCGTGCCCATGGTGATCGACTTCGAGGGAGGCGGCTAGGTGAAGGAGCTGCTCACGCAGACCGCCTGGGAGCTGCTCGGGCCGATCGAGAGCGGCGACGTCGATCACACTGAGCTGCAGGAGCTGCAGTTCGAGTTTGCGAAGTGGATCGACGGAAAGCTCAACGCCTTCATTACCTGGGACGAGAAGGTGGAGCCGCAGGAGTGGGATTTGCCGCTGGCGCACGAGGGTCCGCGCTGCCTGCATCGCATGCCCTATGCGGTGAAGGACATCTTCGCCACGCGCGGGCTTCAGTCCACCGCCGGGAGCCGCATTCTCGAAGGCTACGTCCCGCCCTACGACGCCACCTGCGTGCGCCTGCTCAGGCACGAGAAGAACCACCTGATGGGCAAGACGAACCTCGACGAGTTCGCGATGGGCAGCTCGGGCGAGATGAGCGCCTATGGGCCGGCGCGCAATCCGTGGAGCCTGGACCACGTTCCCGGCGGGTCGAGCTCCGGCAGCGCGGTAGCTGTCGCCGCCTGCCAATGCTTCGTGGCCTTGGGCACCGACACGGGCGGCAGCGTGCGCCAGCCGGCGAGCTTCTGCGGCGTGGTCGGCTACCGCCCGAGCTACGGCCTGATCAGCCGCTATGGGTTGATCGCCTACGCCTCAAGCTGCGACCAGGCGGGGATCTTTGCCCGCAGCGCGCTTGACGTGGCGCTGACGATGAACACCATCGCCAAGCCCGATGGGCTGGACAGTACCTGCCGCGCCGAGCCGCTGGACTACGTCGCCGAAGTGCAGCGGGAGATGCATTGGAACAAGCTGCGCGTGGGAGTGATCAAGCAGTTCCTCGACCCCCAGGCGATCGAGGCGCCGGTGCTGGCCAACTTCCGCGCCTCCCTCGACACGTTGGCAGGAGCGGGGGCGGAGATCGTCGAGCTCGACTTCCCGCTCGCGGACTACTGCCTGCCCGCCTACTACATCATCGTCAGCGCAGAATGCTCAAGCAACCTGGCCCGCTACGACGGCATCCGCTTCGGAGTGCAGGGGGAAGAGCCGGACCTGCTAGCCCGTTATCTTGGAGTGCGCAGCCGCGGCTTCGGGGCGGAGGTCAAGCGGCGCATCCTGCTTGGCACCTACGTCCTCTCAGCCGGCTACTACAAGGCGTACTACGACCGGGCGCGGCGCGTGCGTGGTGACATCCGCGCCAGCCTCGACGACATGTTTCGGCGGGTGGACGTCCTCGCCACGCCCACTTCGCCCACGCTGCCCTTCAAGTTCGGCGAGCGGCTCGAGGATCCGGTGCTGATGTACATGTCCGACCTCTGCACCGTGTTTGTCAATCTTGCCGGCACGGCGGGGATCAACATTCCCAACGGCTTCGGCGAGCGCGACGGCGTGCGCCTGCCCACGGGCCTGCAGCTCGTCTGTGCGCCGCATCGCGACGCAGTGCTGCTCCGCGTGGCTTGCCAGTTCGAGCAGCTTACCGGTTGGCGCTACACGCCGCCGCAGTGGGTGGCCGAAGCCCTGGCCATGTAGCATGGACGGCCTTCCGCTGAGCCAGCGCCCGCCACGCCCATTCTGCTGCGTGATCATCCCGGCGTTCAACGAAGCGCGGCGCGTAGGGGCCGTCGCGCGGCTTGCCGTACGCTGCGGGCTGTTCACGGAAGTAGTCGTGGTGGACGACGGCAGTACGGACGGCACGGCGGATGCGGCGCGGGTGACCGGCGCGCGCGTGCTGACGCATGGGCGCAATCGCGGCAAGGCCCAGGCGATGCTCACCGGCGTCAAGTCAACGGCCAGCCCGGTAGTGTGCTTCCTCGACGCGGACCTGCTCGGCGTGACCGATGAGCATCTGGCGGCGCTCGTCGAGCCGGTGGTCGCGGGGGAGGTGGCGGCAGCCCTGGGCGTGTTCAGCGGCGGACGTACGGCGACGAGTCTTGCTCAGCGCATCGCCCCGATGATCTCCGGGCAGCGGTGCCTGAAGCGCGAGCTGCTTGATGACTTCATCGAGTGGAACTCGGGGTTCGGCATCGAGACGGCGCTCAACGACCATCTGCTCAGGCTGGGCGTGCAGCAGCGGCTCGTGCGCTGGGAGGGCGCAGCTCAGGCGATGAAGGAAGAGAAACGTGGGCTGGTTGTCGGTTTCCTCGCGCGTCTGAAGATGTACGGCGAGATTCTCGCCACATGGCTGAAGACGAAGGCCAAGCCGCGGCGCCGCGCCTAGGCGGCCAGGGACGTCGCCGGGCGTGCAATAATCCCCGGCGTGCCTCAGGCGGAAGTGCGCATCGGCGTGGACACCGGCGGGACGTTCACCGACCTCCTCCTCGATGCGGGAGATGGTTCGCCGCTCGTCGCGCACAAGCTGCTGTCCACCCCATCCGACCCGTCCCAGGCGGTGCTGAGGGGAGTCCGGGAGATTCTCGCCAAGTGGGCCACGGTGAGCGCGGAGCAGCCCGGGCGCCCCGTAGTCGTTCATGGCTCAACGGTGGCGACGAACGCGCTGCTTGAGGGCAGGACGGCTCGCACCGCCTTCGTCACGACCAAAGGCTTTGAGGACACGTTGTGGATCGGGCGGCAGGACCGGCCTGAGCTGTTTGCGTTTGAGCCGGAGAAGCCCGCGCTCCCGCTGAGTCGTGAGTGCGTCGTCGGTGTGGATGAGCGAGTGGCGTTCGACGGGGCGGTGCTGAGAGAGCTTTCAACAGGCGAAGTCGAGCGCGTGATCGGGCTGATTCGCGACATGGGCGTCGAGTCCGTCGCCATCAGCATGCTCCACTGCTATGCCAATCCCGCGCACGAGCAGATGCTTGCGCAGCAGTTGCGCCAGGCACTGCCCGGCGTGCACGTGACCGTGGCGCACGAGGTGCTGCCGGAGTTCCGCGAGTACGAGCGGGCGGCCACGTGCCTGGTCAATGCCGCCGTCGCTCCAGTGATGGTGCGCTACGTGGCGGGATTGGAAGCGGCGCTTCCCGGCGCCCTCAGGGTGATGTCGTCGGCGGGCGGCACGCTGCCACCAGAGGCGGTGCTGCGCACGCCAGCACTGACCGTCCTGTCGGGGCCGGCGGGCGGCGTGATCGGCGCCTGGGCGCAGGCTCAGGCGGGAGACGAGGGCCGTGCAATCACCTTCGACATGGGCGGGACGAGCACCGACGTGGCTCTGTGCGACGGCGCGCTTCCGGCGACCACGCGCAGTGCCGTCGCAGGCCTACCGCTGGCGCTCAGCATGCTGGACATCCACACCGTCGGCGCGGGCGGCGGGTCGGTCGCCTGGGTCGACGCTGGCGGTGCTCTGCGTGTTGGCCCGCGAAGCACTGGCGCTGATCCCGGCCCCGCATGTTATGGCCGCCAGAAGCCTCCGCTCGTCCCCACGGTCACTGACGCGCATGTCGTGCTTGGCCATCTGCACCCGGGTGCACCGCTGGCCGGCGGGCTGGTGCTCGATGCGCGCGCGGCGGAGGAGGCAGTGGGCCGGCTTGCGGCGGAGTGCGGCCTGGGCATTCTGGAATGCGCGGCGGGGATTCTGCGCGTCGCTGAGGCGACGATGGCACGGGCGATCCAGCATGTCTCGCTCGAGCGCGGGCACGATCCACGCGAGTTCACGCTGGTGCCCTTCGGCGGTGCCGGAGGGCTCCATGCGGCGCGGCTCGCGGAGCTGCTTGGCATGCGCCGCGTGCTCATCCCGTGGCAGCCGGGCTTGCTCAGCGCGCTCGGGATGCTCGCCAGCGCCCCGCTGTACACGTTCTCGCAAGCAGTGCTCGCAAGGCTGGAGCGTTCGGAAGCAGCGGGGGGTGGCCTGGCCGCGCATCCCGCGGTGCACGAAGTCCGCGAGAGCTTGGTGTCCATGGCGCGCGAGGCCTTGGCAGCCGAGGGGATCCCTGAGGCGGAGTGGCTGCTGGCTCCCGCTGTGGACCTGCGCTATGCAGGTCAGTCGTATGAGATTGCGGTGCCTTTGGACGGCCCGGATGCGGCGGAGGAGTTCGCCCGCCGCCATGAGCAGCTCTACGGCTATCGCGATGACGGCCGGGCTGTGGAGGTCACCGCCGTGCGCCTGGCGGCTGGTTCGCACCCCTGCCCCCCTGCCATGCCTGAGCTTGCCCCCCGCGATGGGCCGCTGAGCGTAGAGGCCATCGGCGAGCCGGTCATGCTCCATCGGGCGGGCGGTGAGCTGCGGGCATGGCGGGTGCGGCGGGATGCACTCTGTGCGGGCGACATGCTCCTTGGGCCGCTGATCGTCACGGAGTACTCCGCGACAACGGTCGTTCCACTAGGATGGCGGCTCACAGTGAACGCCGTCGGACAGCTCGTGATTGAGCCAGCGGAGGGGGAGCACTGATGCGCGCGAGAACTGAAGCCGCGAGTCCGGCCCCGGCAGACGCAGTCGAGCTGACCGTGTTCCGCCACCTGTTTGCGGCCATCGCAGAGGAGATGGGCCTGCGCCTGATGCGCTCCGCGTTCTCACCGAACATCAAGGAGCGCCGCGACTTCTCCTGCGCGGTCTTCGACGCGGCAGGCGCTCTTCTCGCCCAGGCGGCGCACATCCCCGTGCACCTCGGGTCCATGGCCTTCGCCGTGCGCGCGGTTCTCAATGCGCATCCTGATGCCGCCCGCCACCCCGGCGTGCATTACGTGCACAACGATCCGTTCTGCGGCGGCACGCACCTGCCCGATATCACCGTGGTCGCGCCGTGCGTGGTGCCTGGAGAGGAGCAGGCGCTCTTCTTCGTCGCCAGCCGCGCGCATCACGCCGACGTCGGCGGGCTGAGCCCCGGCTCGATGCCGCTCAGTACCAGCATTGACGAGGAAGGCCTGCTCATCCGTCCGATGGTGCTGGACGCTGACGCCGTTTCCTGGATCGCTTCCCACAGCCGCACGCCCGATGAGCGGCGGGGGGACTTGCTGGCACAGGTTGCCGCGGTAGACGCCGGCGCAATCAGGCTAGCTGAGATGTGCGCGCGATACGGCACGGCACTCGTCGTGCAGCGCGGGCGTGAGCTCTGCGACTACACCGAACGCACCGTCAGCCGTGTGATTCTGGCGATCGCCGACGGCGAGTACCGCTTCGAGGACGTGCTCGACGATGACGGCCTGGGCACGCATGACATCCGACTCGCCTGCTGCCTGGTCATCTCCGGGGACAGCGCCGTGGTTGACTTCCGCGGCTGCGCCGACCAGGTGCGCGGGCCGGTGAACGCTGTGCGAGCAGTGACGGTTGCTGCAGTGAGCTACGTGCTGAGCTGCCTCATCGAAGGCGATGCGCCGCCGAATAGCGGCCTGCTGCGTCCAGTGCAAGTGCTCACGCGGGCGGGCAGTGTGCTTGACGCCCTTCCACCGGCCGCTGTCGCCGCGGGCAACGTCGAGACAAGCCAGCGCATCGTCGATGTGCTGCTGGGGGCGTTGGCGCAGGCGCTGCCGGAGAGGATACCCGCCGCGAGCCAGGGCACGATGAACAACGTCGCCATCGGCGGGAACGACGTCCGCGACCCGGCGCGACCGCAGGCATTCGCTTACTACGAGACGCTGGGCGGCGGAGCGGGCGGCGGGCCGTCGCGCAGTGGGGCGGACGCGCTGCACACGCACATGACGAACACGCTGAACACGCCGGTCGAGGCGCTCGAACACGCCTACCCACTGCGCGTGGAAGAGTACAGCATCCGCCGGGACTCGGGGGGAGGGGGGGCCAACGCTGGAGGCTGCGGCATCGTGCGCCGCATTGTTCCTCTGGCACATGTGGAAGCGACGCTGCTTACTGAAAGGCGGGTGCATCCGCCCTATGGACTGGCCGGGGGCAGCCCCGGTGAGCCAGGGCGCAACACAATCATCACCGCGCAGGGGGAGCGGCGCGAGTTGCCCGGCAAATGCCGGCTCACCCTTGAGCCCGGGGAGGCGCTGGAAATCGCTACTCCCGGCGGCGGCGGGTGGGGTGTGCCTAGTTCACAGTAGGCGCCGCGGGATACCGGCGGCGCGGCGGGGCAGGGCGCCTAGCGGAACAGGCTGGTGATGCTCATGCCCATGTGGTTGCGGCGGATCGCCTCGGCGACGAGCGGCGCGACGGTGATATAGCGGATCTTTGGCACGTCGGTTTCGCTGCGCCTGGGAATCGTATTCGTCACAGTGACGAGGTCAATCGAGCTTTCCAGGATGTTCTTCACCGCGTTGCCGCTGAAGATCCCGTGGGTGGCGAATACGCGCACCGCCTTGGCCCCGGCGCTGAGCAGCCGCTCCGCACCGTTCTTGATGCTGCCCGCGGTGTCGATCATGTCGTCGAACATGATCGCCCGCTTGCCCGACACGTCGCCTACGACTTCGATAACTTCGCTGACGTTGGGCTCGGGGCGCCGCTTGGCGATGATCGCGATCGGCAGCCTGAGCCTATCGGCGACGTAGCTTGCCCGCTCCACGCCGCCCACGTCCGGGCTGACCACCACGCAGTCCTTCTCCGCCCAGCCGTCGCTGTACATATAGTCGCAGAGCACGTTCGCCGCCGTGAGGTGGTCGACGGGGATGTTGAAGAACCCCTGGATCGCGTTGCTGTGCAGGTCCATCGCCAGCACGCGGTCGGCCCCCGTCAACTCGATCATGTTCGCCACGAGGCGTGCGCTGATCGGCTCCCGCGGGGCCACCTTCTTGTCCTGCCGCGCGTAGCCGTAGTACGGCGTGACCACGCCGATGCGGTACGCGCTGGCGCGCCTGAGCGCGTCCACCAGGATCAGCAGCTCCATGATGTGCTCGTTCACCGGTGCGCAGGTGCTCTGCAGGATGAAGCAGTGCGTTTCGCGCACGCTCTCGTCAACCTTGACGCGGATCTCGCCGTCGGAGAAGCGCGACACCTGGGCTGTGGTGAGCGGCAACCCCAGGTTGTCGCTGATCTCCTGCCACAGCCCGGGGTTGGAATTCCCCGCAATCAGCCTCAGTGGTTTGCTCGCTGGCGTCATTGCTTCCTCCCTATGCCTCCTCGTCCTGCAGGGCATCCGCCGTACTCTCAGCGCCGCCCTTGGCGGCATCCTCCCGCCGCTTGTTGCGCCTGAGGATCTTCTCCCGCAGAAGCTTCACGTAGCCCAGCTTGTTCTCCTGGCGGGCGCGGCCGATGGCCAGGGCTCCCGCGGGCACGTCCTTAGTGATCGCCGAGGCCATCGCCACGTAAGCGTCGTCGCCGATGGTGAGAGGCGCGGAGAGGCTGGAGTTGCTACCGATGAACACGTTGTCGCCCAGCGTCGTGTGGTGCTTGGTGTAGCCGTCGTAGTTGCAGAAGATCGTGCCGGCGCCGATGTTCACATTCTCGCCGAGCGTCGCATCGCCGATGTACTGCAGATGCGGCAGCTTGCTGCCCCGGCCCACGTCCGCCTTCTTGGTCTCGACGAAGTTGCCCACCTTCACGTCCTCGCGGAGGATTGTGCCCGGGCGCAAATTCACGTACGGCCCCGCCCGCACGCCGTCGTGAAGCACCGCCTCAGTTCCGCGCACGTGGAGCAACACGCAGTTCGCGCCGATTTCGCAACCCTCCAGGTAGCAGCCTTGGATGAGTTGCGTGCCCGTGCCGATGCGCGTGCCGTTAGTCAGCACGCAGTGCGGCCCGATTTCCACGTCCGCTGCCAGCTCCACGTCGTGGTGCAGGTAGATCGTCTCCGGCAGGCGGAACGTCACGCCTTCGCGCATCCAGTGCGAGCGCAGGCGCGCCTGCAATGCCGCCTCGGCCTGGGCCAGCTGCTCGCGATCGTTGACGCCCAGCACCTCGAGGGGTTCCTCAGCGCAGACAGCAACCGTGGGGGCCAGCCGCACCACGTCCGGCAGGTAGTATTCGCCCTTCACGTTCTCCGCGCCGAACTCCTCTGCCGCGCGCCGCACCTGGGCGAACACGCTGCGGTCGAAAACGTAGATGCCGCTGTTGATTTCCTGGATTGCCAGCTCCTGCGGCGTGGCCTCGAGGTGCTCGACGATGCGCAGCACGCGCTCTGGATGCGATCTATCCCGCAGCACGCGGCCGTAGCCGCTGGGGTCGGCGAGCGTCGCGGTGAGCACGGCGTGGGGGGAGCCGGCCTGGCTGTGCGCAGCGCGCAACGTCAGCAGCTCCACGGCGCGCACCTGGGGCACGTCCCCCGGCAGGACTAGTACGTGCGTGATCTCGCTGCGCAGCACCGGCTCCGCCTGCAGCAGAGCGTGGCCCGTGCCCAGCGGCGGGTCCTGCAGGACAAGATCGAGGCTGCGCCCGCGATAGCCCTCGGCGAACCTGGCGGCCAGCGCCGCGCTGTGCGTGCCATAAATGAGAATGACTTGCACTGGGTCAAGCGGCGCGACGGCGTCGAGCACCCACTCGATCACCGGCTTGCCGCACAACTCGTGGAGGAGCTTGGAGGTGCGCGACTTGAAGCGCGTAGACCTGCCTGCAGCCAGGATGACCACAGCTAGACGCCCATCCATTGCGGCGCGATTATACATCTGCTGTGAGCTGCACCCGGCGTGGCGCCGCCCGGTCACTTTGATCCAGAGACGTGGCGGGATGGCTCAGGGGTTCCTGGCGTGCTCCGGGGGCGGTGCAGTGATGCTTATCCCGAGCTCCTTGGCCGCCGCCTTCGCCGCTTCCAGGTCCCCGCCGTGGTAGATCGCGTTGGCGTACTGCGGCCAGTGCTCCTTGAACGGCAGGCTGTTCATCTCATCGTGGCATTGCGCGCACCACTCGTAGGTGTACATCGTGGCCTTCACCGCTGGCAGCTGCACCTTCCCGTTCACCGCGTCGTACACGTGCTGGTCGGTGATGTTGCTGTGGCAGCTGACGCAGTTCATCGCGTAAAGGTCATCCGTCTTCGCATCGTAGACGACGTGGCACTTCATGCAATCCGGGTTGTAGAGCTGCGAGGCGTCGGCGAGGGTGCGCAGCGCGCGGGCGTGCGCCGAGCGCGTGTAGGCGTCGTACTGCTCCTTGTGGCAGTCCGCGCAGTACTCCGGAGGCATGTAGAGCTGCTGGATCTGCAGCTTGAACGTGCCGTAGAACAGCTCCTTGAGCTGCGGCTTGTAGTCCTTGTCGATCAGCGCTTTCACAGCCGGGTCGTCCGCCAGCGTGTCTTCGATCGGCATGTTGCTCCCCGTGATGCGCACCCCCCCCGGCTGCGGATCAACGGTGCACAGCCCGAGGTACTGCCCCATCTTGTAGCTGTTCAGCCACGGTGGGGTGTCGTGGAACTCCAGGGTGGCCGTCGCCATGTCGCGGTTGCCGGTGAGAAACAGGTCCGCGTCCTTGGCAAAGCGCTTGGTCATCTCCTCGATCCACGGGCCTTCCCCTTCCAGGCAGGCGATGCGCATCCCCACGCGATGCCTGAGCCTGCCCAGCTCCTGCTCAAGGGCCGCCGCCGGGTCGCTGAAGGCGATGCCCTTCGGCATCTCGAACTGCACCAGCTCGGGCTGGCTCACCGCGGTGATGCCCACCTTGCCCCCGGCCACTTCCACCACGGCGCTGCGCTGTGGCCACGGCTGGCCTGCGACACTGAGATTGGCGCAGATGCAGGGGATCTCTGCGGCACTCTTCAGGCGTTCAAGCCCCTCCGCGCCTTGCTGCGCCTCGCGCACCCCGAGCACGAGCACGTCGTAGTGCATCAGCTTGAGCGCCTTGGCGATGACCACGCCCTTGAACAGCTGGAACTCGCCGCGGTCCTCGACGATGTGCGCGCCTTCGATTGCCAGCACGGGCTGCTTCGAGCGCAGGTCGCTGAGCATCGTGGCGCGCTTGGCCACCCCGCCTAGCTGCCGCGCGCTGCATCCGCAGGTCTCAAGGTAGCCGCTGGTGTCGTAGCTCCAGGCGATGGCGAAGGGCTCGCGCACGCGCGCCAGCGAGCAGCACGTCGTTCCGCGGAGCACCGCGAGCAGCATGAGTGAGCCCGCGAGGAACAGCCAAGGTCGACGGAGCACCATCCTGCCTACCTCAGGGAGAAGACGAAGTCAATCTCGACGGGCACGTTCAGCGGCAGCGCCACGGCGCCGCTGACCACCCGTGTGTGCCGGCCGTCGTCGCCGAAGATGTCGACGAGCAGGTCGGAACAGCCGTTGATCACCTTGGAGTGGTCGAAGAAGTCCGAGGTGCTGGCTACATAGCCGCGCACCTGCACCACCTCGATGATGCGGTCGATGTCGCCCTCCAGCGCCGTGTCCGCCCACGCCAGGCCGTTGAGCGTGCAAATCTGCGCGCAGCTCACGCCGTCGTCCAGGCTCACCTCTGCCCCCAGTCGGCCGGTGCGGAACGGCGCGCCGTCCTGGAGAGGGATCATCCCGGAGATGTACAGCATCCCGCCGACAACTGGCAGGCGCTCCAGCCTGTCGAGCATCGTCTGCGCGCTGCTCAGGTTGAGCACCTTGTAGGGAACGTAGCTTGCCAGGGGCATGGGCGGTTTGGGCAGGCTCAGCCCCAGCTCGGCGATGCGCTCATGTATGCCCATAGGCTGATTCTAGCACCGCCAGCGCAGGCGTGCGGAAGGCAGAATGTACAATACCGCATCTGCCCGAGGAGGCCCTCCATGCATTTCGCCCACACCGATGAGCAGCAGATGGTGCGCGACACGATCCGCGAATTCGCCGAGGCGGAGCTCATGCCGGAGGCGCTGAAGCGCGACAAAGAGAAGCTCTTCGCCCGCGAGCAGTGGGAGAAGTACTGCGCGCTCGGCTTCGCTGGCATGACCATCTCCGAGGAGTACGGCGGCGCGCTGCTTGACCCGATCAGCGAGTGCATCGTCGTCGAGGAGCTGTCACGCTGCGACGCCAGCTTCGGCGTCCTGGCCGCTGCGCATTCGGGGCTGGTCGGAACGACCATCATGAACTGGGGTACCGAGGAGCAGAAGCGGTTCGCGCTGCCGAAACTGGCCAGCGGCGAGTGGATCGGCGCCTACAGCTTAAGCGAGTCCGGCAGCGGCTCCGACGCGGCGGCGATGCAGTGCGAGGCAAAGCTGGTGGGCGACGAATGGGTGCTCAACGGGACGAAGCTATGGGTGACCAACGGCAACGTGGCGGGCATCTACGTCATCTTCGCCCGCAGCCATCCTGAAGCGCCGAAGAAGAGCCAGACCTGCTCGGCGTTCATCGTGCCTAGGAGTACGCCCGGGCTTTCCGTGACGAAGGTCGAGGACAAGATGGGCATCCGCGCCAGCGACACGGCGGAGATACTGCTCAAGGACGTGCATGTGCCGCGCAGCATGGTGCTCGGCGGCGAGGGCAGCGGGCTGAAGGTGGCGTTCAACGCCCTCGACATCAGCCGCATCGGCATCGCCTCGCAGGCGCTGGGCATCGCCCAGGGCGCCCTGGACTTCGCCGTGCAGTACGCCCAGGAGCGCGAGACCTTCGGCAAGAAGATCATCGAGCACCAGTCGGTCTCCAACTACCTCGCCGACATGGCGACGCGCGTCGAGGCGGCGCGCCTGCTGACCTACCGCGCGGCGTGGATGAAGGAGCACGGCATGGTGCACACCAAGGAGAGCTCGATGTGCAAGCTCTTCGCCGGCGACACCGCCGTGTGGGTGGCTGACCGCGCCGTGCAAATCGCTGGCGGCTACGGCTATACCACCGACTTCCCCGCGGAGCGCTTCTTCCGCGACGCGAAGATCACGCAGATCTACGAAGGCACCCAGGAGATGCAGCGCCTGGTGATCACCCGCGCCCTGGCTGGCACGGTCAAAGGGGTGGCAAGCAAGGCGGGGTAGCCTGCGACCCGCCCTGGCATCAGGCGTCCGCCGCTGTCGGGGCACGGCTGTCCCTCCAGCCGATGCGCATTTGCGCTACCTCTTCTCAGGCTCCGGCTCGTACATATGCGGGAAGAGCAGCACGAGGTTCTCCAGCGTTCTGCCCACCGCTTCCAGGCTATGCGCGCTGCACTTGTCCGGCGTGTCCTGCGTCGTGTGCCAGTACGATGTCCCCGTGCCCGGGTAGACGGGGTAGTTGAAGTCGATGAAGTCGTACATGCGCACGCCCCGGGCGATGAGCGGCAGGTGGTCGTCCTCGATGGTGATGCCGCCGCCCTGCTTGAACGCGCGGTAGCCCAGGGCGCGGCTGATCTCGTAGGCCGAGCCGAAGACCAGGCCCGCGACCGCGTCGGAGTTGCCCTCGGGGTATATGTCCAGGGTTTTGTCCCCCACCATGTCGAGCAGCACGCCGTAGTTGTAGCTCGCCGCCTGGGAATCCGAGAGCTGCTTGGCGAAGTACTTGCTGCCAAGGAGCATCATGTCCATCCCCGGCCCGTAGTCTTCGCCGTCGAAGAGCACGATGTCCACCCCCACGGCCGGCGGGTGGTCGTGGAACACGCGCGCCAGCTCGACGAGGATCGCCACGCCCGATGCGCCGTCGTTGGCCCCCGGGATCGGCTGGTCGCGGGTGCCCGGCGGGTTGTAGTCTGCGGTGGGCCGGCTGTCCCAGTGCGCGGCGAGGATCACCCGCCGCGGCTGGTCTACCCCGATGCGGCCGATGATGTTCGCCATGTCCAGCTTGCCCGCGCCGCGCTTCACGCTGAACTGCTGCTCCCGCAGTTCGCTGCACGACTTCGCGAGCTCCGCGGCGAGATAGCGGCGGCACGCCTTGTGTGCAGCCGTGCCCGGCACGCGCGGCCCGAACTGCACTTGCTTCAGCAGGCAGGCCCATGCCCGTGAGGCGTCGAAGTACGTCGTGCAGGCCTGGGAGGGTTGCAAAGCCCTCGGTGTAGAGACTGAGAAAGCAGGTCGCGGGATGGGAGGCGGTTCGCGGCGTACCGCCCCACCGCACTGCAGTGCCCTGGCCAATTCACTACAGGAGAGGGCGAGCAGGAGCACAACCCACGGCAGGTGGCGCATAGGGCCAGTATACCTGAGATCGCCTACTTGGCGGGGTCTCGCAGTACGGCGATAGGCGTCTCGTCAGGCGCCGTGTAGCCGAATCGGCGCTTCAGTAAGTCAAGCTGGTACTGCTTGTCGTTCGCCAGCCGCTGGCCGACTGCGAGTAGCTCGGCGTACTGCTTCAGCTCGTCGGCCCGGCGCTGTTCAAGCCGCTGCACCTCCGCCGCCAGCTGCCGGTGCTCGAACCATAGCACCCCTGCCTTGCCCAATGTGAATAGCGCCAAGCCCCAGACGAGAGCGAACAGGATAACCCGTTGAAGAAGCATGCAGAACCGCGCGATCACAACCCTCACACCGCAATGTTAGCCTACCCGCGGCGTTCTGGCCAGTAAACATGCGTTTAGCGTACTTGCACAGCCACATCTCCCACGGCTGGGCGTGCCCAGCAGCCTGACCTAGTCCTGGGCGTAGGCGAGTGGAGGCCCGCAGTCCACGCCGCTGAACAGCTCGCGCCTGCGGTTCAAGTAGTCGATCACGATTCGGTGAACCGCGGCGTCGAAGTCCGGATGCGTGGCGCGCAACTTGCGCACGACGGGGTCAAGCACGAAGCCGTTGTAGTTCGGTAGCCGCGCAGCAGGCAGCCCGTCTGGCGTCTCCCCGGCTCGCAGCGCCTCCTCCAGGCATGCCGCCGCGTCCTTGAGGCTGTTCTCGGTCTCAAGGTTATCCGCCGCGCGGTACGCGGCCGCTTGTGCGGCTAGCACCCAGGCTTCCTGAAGTTGCGCGGTCGTCTTGGCTGCTTCCTGAGCGGCGGCCATGGCCGCTTGGATGCTTGGAAGCTCCCGGCGGTGCCGCTGCGGCCGCGCGCCGGAGGCAGTGCCTGCAGCCCCGGCCACGCCGCCGGCGAGACGCCACCACACGGCGTTCAGGCTCGCCTGCGCCACCGCGGCTTGCACGTCGAAGTCCGCTGGCGCGCCATCGGCGATGTCCATGAGCTGATCCGCCCACCGCCAATCGCGCGTGTACTGGAGCAAGGTGACGGCCGCCCGCGCCTTGATCCCCGCCATCGAGCACGGGTTGCGGCTGGAGGACGCGGCCTGGGCGAGGAGCGACACGGTCTGCGGCGCGTCCAGCCCGTAGCGGGCGGCGCGGGCGAGTGATAAGTCGAAGGCGCGCTCTGGCTCATGCGGGTCAGTATTGAGGAGGGCCTGGAAGTGCATCTCCGCGCTCGCTGCGTCACCCTCTCCAAGGAGGTAGACCGCATAGAACCAGCGTAGGTCGGGGTCCGCCGTGGACGCGGCTGCTGCCGCTCCCTGCGCGTACTTTGAGGCGGCGTCGTTATCGCCCTGGAATACGTGCCACGCCAGAGCGAGCAGTTTTGTGTCGGCTTGCTGCGGGCGCTCGGCGAGTTCCTCCTGGACTACCTTCGCTGCTCCGGCCACATCGTCGCGCTCTACGCGCCCGGCGAGGAGCAGGAAGCGCAGGTGCAGGCGCATCGACGGCGCGGAGGCCAAAGCTGTGGCCTGCCAGCGTTCTAGCTGCTCCGGTAACCCGGCATAGGAGTATGCCCAGGCGAGCTCCACGGCGATTTGCTCCTGCGCGGGCTCTACTTGGCGAAAGGCGTCCTGCTGCAGCTTGATTCCCTCGGCCAGCGGTTTCGCCGCCTGGTCCGGCCTAAGCCACGCGTCGCGCAGCAGCAAGTCGCTGAGCAATAGCCCCAGCTCGACCCCGCCGTACAGCGTGCGAGCCTTGCGCACTTCGGCGACTTCGTCGCCGATGGTGGCCGCCGTGGGCGGGTAGGCGGGCGCGCTGAAGACGGTGCGCTGCAAGTGTTCGAGGGCGCCGTATCGCAGGAGGGTGCGGGCGATCTGCACGCCCAGGTAGACGAGGACCCCGACCCAAAGGGCGGTAAGCAGCTTGGCCGGCAGCCCACGCGGCGCCATCTGGCCATTATACGCGCCAGGATTCGGGTGCAGGAACTTCCTGGGAAGGGGCCGGGGGCGGCTTGAGCGGTTGCATTCGCGGTTCACCGTGGCTACAATCCACAGCGAAGGGGCGCATGCCGGAGAGGCGGAGCGCGGCTCAGGGGCCGCCGATGAGCCTGGCCGTCGGCCCACCACGGAGGATGCATGAAGCACCGGATCCTCGTCGTTGATGACGAGCGCACTGTTTGCGAATTGCTCGCCGAGGCGCTCGGGGATGCTGGCTACACCGTGCGCAGTGCGCGCAGTGTTGCGGCCGCCTGGGATGTCCTCGCGGAGGAGGACTTTCACCTTGTCGTGCTCGACATCATGATGCCCGTGGAGAGCGGCTTTGAGCTGCTCCGGCGGATGCGGCGCGAGGGAAAGAAGGGCCTGTCCGTGATTCTGCTTACCGGCGTCGCCGCGGAGGAGGACAAGCTCCTCGCCTTCGAGCTTGGCGCGGACGACTATGTTGTGAAGCCGTTCTCGCTGCCGGAGTTCGTCGCGCGGGTGAAGGCGGTGCTGAGGCGGGCTGAGTCCAGCATACCCGACGTTGTGGAGTTCGGAAGCTGCCGCATCGACCGCTCCGCCCGCCAAGTCTACCGCAACGGCGAGGAGGTCAAGCTGCGGCTCAAGGAGTACCAGATCCTCACCGCGCTGGCGGAGAGCCCGGGAGTGGCGATCAGCCGCCAGGACCTGTTTCGCAGCATCTGGGGCGACGACAGCCCGAGCGGCGAAAAAACGGTGGACGTGACGATTCACACTCTGCGCGAGAAGATCGAGGACGATGCTTCGCTGCCGCGCTTCATCCAGACGGTGCGCGGCTTCGGCTATCGCTTCGACATCGCGTCTTCGTCCGCGCATGCGGGCCAGGAACAGCACCCGAGCGCGTGATTCCCCTGCATCCGGGGCCGACCCATGCGCGTTGGTTGCGGCAGCCTCAACCTGCTGGGCGTGAGCAAACTCCGGCGCTTCTAAATGCTTTCACGCCAGTCGCGCAAGGCGACAAACAGAGCGTCTTCAACCCATTTTGTGAACCTGGTCGCTACCTTCTCCCTGTCCTCGTCATACGAGAACTGGAAGATGTCCTCAGTAAGGCGAATCGGTTCGGGCAGTGCCGGAGGCTCCTCCTGATCTGGATCTTTGGAGAGAAGATCTTTATAGAGCAGGAAGGCCGAAACAGCCATCACTCCGATGAAAGACTGCCCTAGCGAATGAAACGACAGAACCAACTCGGCCTGACGCTCCCATCTGATCCGCAGTCGGATCCAAGATCGATAAGTACTTGTGTCTGCGAAGTAGCCTGAGTTTCTAGCGACCTGGATGATCTGGTACTTGAACCAGTACGAGTTCTCCTCTGAATCTTCCTGCACGTCTGAAAAATAGCCCGAGTGGAGAGCTTTAAGTTCCAGAGTAACCTGGTGAGCTATCCCCGTGAGGATCTGATAAGCCGTAGCCTTGAGAGCCTTCGTAGTCTCCTCAGCTTGCATGAGCATACTACGATTGCGCTGCTCTCGGCGCTTGCCCAGCCGTTCGGTAGCTGATAGGATGAGCGTTTGATACGCCGGTCGCTCTGCGAGCACTGTGTCAGCGAGACTGACTGCTTGTCGCATGCTGAGCAGCTGGCGTTGCGAGAAGAGCTGGACGAGGGGCCCCAAGTCACCATTGTCGGCGCTCTCAAGCGAGTCCAGGTAGTCTGCCCTCTTGTCGCGTGGTATTACGAGTGGAAACCACTGAGCTTGGACAAGCACCAGGCTGGCTAGGGCGCGACCTACCCTGCCGTTCCCGTCCTGAAAGGGGTGAATCTGGGTGAATCTGTGGTGCAGCCAGGCTGCTTCGACCTCTGGTGGTACATCCCCTGCGAGATGGCTGTCGTGAAGTGCAACTAGCTTCTGGATCTCGGAGTCGACTTGGACAGGGGGGCAGTACTCGTGGACTAGACCATCAGGTCTAGTCGGATTATTGGGAAGCTTCTTCCAAGTTCCCTTTTCGAGTCTCAACTCCATTCCTGTGCCAAACTGGTCCACAGCCTCCGTAGTCTCTTGGTTCCGGGTGAAGACCTGGTGCAACTCCCTGATATATGCAGCCGAGAGTTTTCTGCGCTTAGCGACGAAATCGAATATGCCGTTTATGACTTCTTCATGATCCCGCAGTACATTGATCAAGAGCCAGGGGGGTTTGTCGGTGGCTCCCCTTGGAACGAGATCCACGAGGAATCCATGTTCGATGAGAGTCGTTGTAATGCCTTGGGTGAGTGTGTACGTGTTCTCAATTATCCCGGTTTCTATTGACCACTCGCGCTTGAGCTTCGTCAGGAATTCCTTGAGGGCGGCAGATTCCTTGAGCTGATCTAACTCCTGCACCCAGATGGGGGCGAAGGAAGCCAACTCTGGCAATCGTAAGCTCTCCCAATTCGAGGGTAGGTCCTCGATGGGTGCCCAGCGGTAGTAGTATTGCTCTGTGTCCATTGGCGTCTCCATTGCTCAGGCTTGCCGAGATCCGCTTCGGAGCTTCCCTAGGGCGACCGGCCAGTCTGGACCATACTAGCACGGAGGAAGACCCGCTAGGCGTCTGTGGTAGTCTTGAAGCCGCTCTAAAGCGGGATTGCACATGACGACGATCGGCGAGCAGGTCTCCGGCCTTGAGCTGATGGACAAGCTCACCACGCTCTGCAAGCGGCGCGGGCTGGTGTTCCCCAACAGCGAGGTCTACTCCGGCCTGGCCGGCTTCTGGGACTACGGCCCGCTGGGCGTCGAGCTCAAGCGCAACATCGAGCGCGCGTGGTGGGACTGCATGGTGCGGCGGCGCGATGACGTCGCCGGGCTGGACAGCGCGTGCATCGGGCCGGAGGCGGTGTGGCAGGCCAGCGGCCACGTCAGCACCTTCAACGACGCGCTGGTGGACGACAAGCACACCAAGGAACGCTTCCGCATCGACCAGTTGCTATACCGCAGCGAGGAGGACGCGGAGAACGCGGAGGTCCACGCCCTCGAGTGGATGAGGGCAGGGCTCACGGGGGAGGTAGAGTTCTGGGACGGGCTGAAGGACCTGCTCGGCTACTTCCCGCTCAATCCAACGACACAGAAGGAGAGCCGGTTCACTGAGCCCCGGCAGTTCAATCTGATGTTCAAGCAGGCTGTCGGCGCGACGGGGGAGGGTGCGCAGGTGGGCTACCTGCGCGCCGAGACCTGCCAGCCGATCTTCGTCGACTTCGACAGCATCCGCGTCGCCGCCCGGCGGAAGGTGCCCTTCGGCATCGCCCAGATCGGCAAGGCCTTCCGGAACGAGATCAACCCCCGCAACTTCCTCTTCCGGGCCCGCGAGTTCACCCAAATGGAGCTGGAGTACTTCGTCCGCCCCGACGCGCTCGTCGATCGCCTCGGTGCTTCGCCCGCCGCGCCCCACGCCTGCGCCGCCACCCTCGCCTGGTACCGCTACTGGCTCGACGAGCGGTTGCGCTACTACGATGAGCTGGGCATCCCCAACGGCATGCTGCGCGTGCGCGAGCATCCGCCGGAGAAGCTGGCGCACTACGCCAAGGCGGCCTGCGACATCGAGTTCCACTTCCCCTTCGGCTGGGGCGAGCTTGAGGGCGTGCATCACCGCGGCGATTTCGACCTGCGCCAGCACCAGCAGCACAGCGGCAAGAGCTTCGCTTACTACGACGACGAGGCGGAGCAGGATCTGCTATCTAAGGGCTTGGCGAAGGATGAGGCCCGCGCGCTGGCAACCTACCTGCCGGTGTGCATCGAGACGTCGGTCGGCCTGGACCGCATCTTCCTCGCGGTGCTCGCCGCGGCGTACGACGAGGACCTGCAGGACACCAAGCACGAAGGCAAGGAGGAGGACATCCGCATCGTGCTCAGGCTGAAGCCCTCCCTCGCTCCCATCACCTGCGCCGTGTTCCCCCTCAGCAAGAAGCTCAGCGGGCCCGACAGCGCGGCTTACCGTATGTACCGCGAACTCGTTGACGCCGGACTGAACTGCGAGTACGACGATGCCGGGAGCATCGGCAAGCGCTACCGTCGCCAGGACGAGGTGGGCACGCCGTGGTGCCTGACCTACGACTTCGAGAGCGTGACGGACATGGCGGTGACGATCCGCGACCGTGACAGCCTGGCCCAGGACCGCGTGCCGATCACCAGGATGCCTGACGAGATCCACGCACGGCTTAAGGCTTCCCGCGGCTAGACGCGCCGGCCACCTGGTCGGGACCTGGCGTGTCCTTAGGCGCGGTGAGCTCTATGTGACCAGCGCTACTCCGCGACGATCGGCACGGACTCGAAGACGCAGCTCGCCTCGCCTATGTCGCAGGGGAACAGACGCACGACGTACTGCCCGGGCTTCTCGGCGACCAGGTCTACGCTGCCGAGCGTCGCGCCTTTGGGAATGTACTCATAGGCCACGTCTACGGCGTCGTTCGCCTCCTCGCCCAAGCTCTTCTCACTCGCCGGGATGAGGCCGATCCAGGCATGCTGCGGATACGACTCAGGCAGCTCGTAGTTCACCGTGATCGTCGAGCCGGCTTTCACCTTCAATGGCTCCGGAGGTTGTTCCCCGGTGAGGGTTAGAAGCGGGCGGCGGTTGGCCTCCCGGCTGCCCTGCTCCCATTGGCGCACGGCGATCACCGGCGACTCGCCCTGGCACTGCTCCTGCGCGTTGTCGCTGCCGAAGAGGCGGATGTAGAATTCGCCGGTCTTGGGTGGGACGAGCTCCACCGTGCCCTGCCGTGCCGTCTCGACGTAGGCGTAGGTCACGTCCTCAGCGTCGTTGCTGCCGCTGTCAGTTGCTTTCACCGCGGTGGGCACGAGCCCGATCCACGGCTTGCCCTGCGCCGCGGGCTTCACCTTGTACTCCACCTTGATCGGCTCGCCGATGCGGTAGTCCAGCTTCTCCGTATACACCCAGGTCTCACCGGTGGGCCGAACATTCGGCCTGCTGGCCGGCTGCTCCGTGGGTGGCGCCGACTCCGGGGCCTGCTGCGTCGGGGGAGCAGTCGTTGGGGTGGCAGGTGCGGTGGTCGGCGCCTTGGGCTTCGTCGGACATGAACTGAACAGGAACAAGCCAGCCACGACCGCTGCGCAAACCACAGCGATGTGAAGCGAAGTGAAATGGCTGATCCGCTGCATGGTATCTCCTTGTTGCGCAAGTATAGACGCAGCCCTATGCCCGTGGTTCAGCGCGCGTGCGCTTGACATGCCCTCTTGCGATGGTACACTTTCAACCCCGCGCGCGCATAGCTCAGTGGATAGAGCATCTGACTACGGATCAGAAGGTCGGGGGTTCGAATCCTCTTGCGCGCGCTTCGTCCCCTGCCTCTTCGTCCCGCAGCGCTGCCTCCACCATAGGCAGCCACTGCGCGTGCATGCCGATCAACTGCCGTGCGTCATCCAGGCTCACCCACTCGTAGCGGAACACCATTCCATGGTCCTCGCCTTCCCCGTGAACGACGTGGTCCCAGCGCTCCGGCAGCTCACCTGCGGGCATCATGAGGAACACGTGCCGGATGCCCCAGGGTGGATCGTCGTAAGCGCCCAGGTGGCGCACCATCGCGAACTCGCTGAGCCCGCTCTCCTCCTGCACCTCGCGCATGACCGTGGCGTGTGCATCTTCGCCTGCCTCGCCCGTCCCAGCGGGAACCTGCAGCCACGGCAGCGGCGCCTCGCGCACGAAGTAGTCCGCTTCGGGATGATTGAAGACGAGAAGTTCCACTCGCCCCTCGCGCTCGCGCGCGATGAAGGCAGTGATCTTCAGCAGCGGGGTGGTCATCCGTGGTCCTCGGCCAGCTTGCCTAGGTTGACAGCAGCTCCTGTACCAGTTCTGCTGCGCGCTCAAGCGGGGCTGGGCGGCAGAGCATCCGGCGCACCTCACTGAACCCGTCGAGCATCGCCCGCCGCTCGCCCTCTTCAAACAGCAGGCTCCCCGCCAGCTCCGCGATCCTCAGGTGCGTGCACTCCTCCTGGATCAGCTCCGGCACGATCGGCCTGCCGGCGAGGAGGTTGGGCAGCCCGTAGTACGGCATGGAGAAGCGCAGCACGTGGCGCGTCAGCCAGGCGACATAGCGTGGCACGCGGTAGCACATGATCGCCGGGACGCCGATCAGCGCGCACTCGTGCAGCCCCGTGCCGCTCTTGACGATCATCAGCCGTGCCCGCGCCATCAGGTCGTAGCCGTACTCCGGGTCGAGCAGTGTCAGGTTGCGCAGCCCCGCCTCGCGCGCGGCGTCGATCATCGCGGGCCTCAAATCCGGATGCGGCACCGGCGAGACGGCGTGGAACTCCGGCAGGCCCGGCTCGCCGCTGAACGTCTCCTCGAGCAGGGCCAGTGCCCGGTACACCACGGGCGCGATACACCGCACTTCCCGCACGCGGCTTCCCGGCAGCGCGCCGACGATCAGCGGCGGCGCGGCGGGATCGTAGGCAATGCCCGTGAGCGCGGTGAACTCGGCGTCGGTCAGCCGCGGCTTGGCCAGGTCGCACAGCGGATGCCCGATGAACTCGTGCGGGATGCCGAGCGTTTCGTACGCGTCCAGGCTGACAGGGTAAATGAGCAGGGCAAGGTCACAATAGCGCTTGACCTGGAGGAAGCGTGCCAGGGAGCGGCGCCGCGCGCCTTCGCGCTCGCCATAGAGCGACTCCCAGCGCACGGGCGCGACGTAGTACACGATGCGCCCGCCGTATCCGCGCGAACGCAGCAGCCGTGCCAGGCTCAGATTGAGCACGCGGTTGTCGACGAGCACCACCACGTCCGGCTGGTTGCTGAGGATGTACCGCGCGGTAGCGGTGATGACGCGGTGGAAGAACCGCGCTTTGAGGGCATTGTGCAGGATCCCCAGCTCGCTCCAGGTGGCCACGTCGAACAGTAGCCGCACCCCCGCCTGGCGCATGCGCAGGCTGCCGTTGCCCTCGCAGATCGCCGGCCGCAGCCCCCGCGCCGCCCGCAGCGCCTGCAACGCGTCGACCAGGTGCGCGGCGTGCATCTCCCCCGATAGCTCCCCCGCGGAGATGAACACCGTGGCCGTCCTGTCGGGCAGGTACCCTCCCACGTGCGGCATTATAGCCGCACCCGCGCCGCACGATGGCCGTACCGGCGTGATGCCTCGCTGGCATGTGCCGCGAAGGCCGGATCGACGGCTCTGGGATTGGGCAAAAGGGGCGATGGGCCTTTGGGACGCCCGGCTAGATGATCTTGACGTGCGTCGGCGGCCAGAAGACGAACAGGGCGCGGCCTTCGATCTTCTTGCGCGCGACGAAGCCCCACACGCGGCTGTCGCTGGAGTGGTTGCGGTTGTCCCCCATCATGAAGAACGAGTCATTCGGAATGGTCACCGGGCCGAAATCGGAGTAGGGGTGCTCCTTGATGTAGCTCTCGTTGAGGCCGTGTCCGTCGATGAACACCGTGCCCTCGTGCACGGACAGCGTGTCGCCGGGGAGGCCGATGACGCGTTTGATGTACGGATCGCTTGTCTTCGTCGGCGGCCAGAAGATGACGATGTCGCCGCGCTGCGGCTCGTGGCGCAAGATCTTGTAGCTGAACTTGTCGGCGATGAGCAGGTCCCCCTTCTGCAGCGTGTCCTCCATGCTCCCGCTGGGGATGAAGAAGCTCGCCACGGCGTAGCTGCGCAGGATGAGGGCGAAGACGAGGGCGTAGGCGAGCGTCGGCAGCCATTCGTAGAGCAGCCCCTGCAAGAAGGAGACGCTGACAAACTCGACTCGCAGGCGCACTCCCGGCCCTAGCAGGTGGCCGGCACAGGGACGGCGCGGCGAGTAGATGCGGGCCGTCACCTCCGTGCCGACGACGGGAAAGCTCGCCTCCCGCACAATCGAGTCCGGGGAGAAGCTGCCGCGGGTAAGCCGCAGGAATGCCAAGGGGCCCGACCCAGGGGCAACCGAGAACGTGATGTCGGAGGCCGTGCGCCCGTCGGCAGGCAGCCGGAACCTCTTCGCCCTGGGAATCGCGCGTGTCTTTGCGTGCATCGTCGTGAAGCCGCTACTCTGCCGCTTGGGCCTTCGTCTTGGCTTGGAAGTCGCGTTTCTCGCGCAGCCGCGTCGCCTTGCCCACGCGATCGCGGAGGTAGTACAGCTTGGCACGGCGAACCTTGGCGTGGCGGACAACCTCGAGGTTTGCCACCTTGCGGCTATGCACGAACCAGGTCTTTTCGACTCCAACGCCGCTGGCCAGCTTGCGGACGGTGATCTTCTGATGTGCGCCTTCGCCGCGCACGGAGATCGCGGTCCCCTCAAAGATCTGCACCCGCTCCACCTTTGTGTCCCTGACTTCCTTACCCTTTGCGGCGATGCGGTGGATCTTCTTGAGGCCCGCGATGTGGTCCTGTCCTCCCTCGTAGAGGTTTACGTGCACGCGGACGGTGTCGCCTGGGCGGAGAAGCGGCACGGTGCCTTCAGCCTTGAGCAGGCTCTTCTGGTATTCAGCGATCAGCGGATGCATCGTTCCCTTCCTGACGTCTTCTCGCGAGAACCTGTTCTGCCTGGAGGCGCTGCTCGTTAGAGAGCAACTCCGGCCGCCGCATGTAGGTTAGCAGCAGCGCCGCCTCCTGGCGATAGGCGAGGATTCTAGCATGGTTTCCGCTCAGCAGCACCTCGGGCACCTGCCAGTCTCGGAATGCCTCCGGGCGCGTGTAGTGCGGCCAGTCGAGCAACCCGGTCACGAAGCTCTCCGCCTCCAGGCTTTCCGACTTGCCCACGACCCCGGGGATCTGCCGGGCAACGGCGTCGATCACGACCATCGCTGCCAGCTCGCCCCCGGACAGCACGTAGTCGCCGATGCTGATTTCGCGGTCCACGAGGTGGTCGACGACGCGTTGGTCCACTCCTTCATAGCGCCCGCAGAGCAGGATGCAGTCGCCGCCCTGCGCCAGCTCGACCGCCATGGCGTGTGTGAACGGCTGCCCTCCCGGCGTGAGGTAGACGAGCGGCACTTGCGCGTCTGCCTCGGCGCGCACCGCCTCGACGGCCCGGAAGATCGGCTCGGCGCGCATCACCATGCCTGGGCCGCCGCCGAAGGGCACGTCGTCCGTCGTGCGGTGGCGGTCGTCGGTGAAGTCGCGCAAGTCCCGCACGTCGTGGCGGATGATGCCCGCTTCCACCGCCCGGCGCAGCACTCCCCATTCGAAGATGGTGCGCACGAAATCGGGGAAGATCGTCAGCACGTGGAAGGTCATCACTCCTCCTCCACGTCGTCAAGGGGATAGGTTGAGACGAAGTAGCCCTCTTCCAGATGCACCTCGGGCACGAACTGGCGGGTGAAAGGGATCAGCCGCGAGGGATGGCCGGTGATGGCGAGGAGCGTGTGTGCGGCTCCCTGAAGTACCTCGGTGACAGTGCCCAGAACCGCGCCGTCGGGGCGCCGGGCCTCCATGCCTTGCAGCTCAAAGCAGTAGACCTCGTCGCCGTCGCGCGGAAGCTCGCCGCGCCGTGCGGGATAGACGAGATCCCAGCCCGCCCAGCGCTGCATCGTCTCGCGGGAGTCGCAGCCCTGGATCTGCAGGTAGAACAAGCTGGGGTGCAGCTTAAAGGCCGCCGGCTCGACCAGCAGGCACTCGCAGCTGGCCGGGTCCAGGAGGAGATAGCGCTGGCGTGTGGCCAGAAGCTCGGGATGGTCCGTGGTGTACTCGCACTTGGCCCAGCCCCGCACCCCGAATGCTCCCAGGACGCGGCCAACGCGGACGACAGGCACGGCCGTCAGGAGATTAGCTCGATGTCGATGCGCTTATTGCGCTTGCCGGCGGCGGCCTTGATGAGCTGCCTGAGCGAGTTGATGATCCGGCCTTCGCGGCCGATCACCTTCCCCACGTCCTCAGGGGCGACCTTGATCTCCAGGACGATCGCCCGGTCACCCGTCACCTGGTTCACGCGCACCGCCTCGGGATGGTCGACGATCTGCTTGATGATCTCGGCCAACAACTCCGTCATTTCCGGCTCCTGCTCGGACAAAGGTCCATGGCCAACCTGCTATAGCTCGATGTCAGTATGCTTGGTGATTAGACGGCGCGTTGTCTCAGTGGGCTGGGCGCCTACGCTGAGCCAGTAGCGCACCCGCTCCGCGTCAACCTTCACTGCTGACGGGTCGCTCAGCGGGTTGTAGGTGCCGAGAAGCTCGATGTACCTGCCTGAACGGGGCGAGCGGGCTTCCTTCACCACGATGCGGTAGCTCGGCTGCTTCGTCTTGCCCGTCCGCATGAGTCTGATTCTCACGGCCATAGCGTTCTTGTCGTACCTGCCTTTGGGTTGAAAGAAGCATTATACAAGACCCGGATGTCCTGTAAAGCCGCGGCGCACTCGGTTCCGGCGTTGGCGGCCTGCATTCGGTGCGTAGCGCGCCTGCCCCAGGAGCTACCGCCGCTTAACCTGAAAACGCCTGGGTTTTGGTATACTCAGCAGTCTAGCGCGTAGAGCCCCCATGAGCAACAGACACATGACGCAGATTCGCCGCATCCCATTCCAACTCCTGCTACTTCTGGTCGCCTGCTTCGCCTTGGCAGCGTGCGGGCAGGGAGCACTGTCGGCTAGGCCGACCTCCGCCTCCGCCGCAGCCGGAGTACTCCCCGACCATCCCCAGGTCTACCTCGACCCGGCCGATCCTTGGGCGGACAAAGTTGCGGAGTACCTGCGGACGGGCGTCCCGCCGCTCATTCCTAAGTGGAAGGGGCAATTCGAGCTGCCCTATCTCGGGCCGATTCTAACCCGCCATGGCATCGTCGAGCGCCCAGGCACACCGCATCCCGATCTGCGCATCGGCGACCAGGCAGCTCAGGGACCGCGCCAATCCAGCAAGGTAACGCTTCCGACGCCCCGCCCGGCCTCGGTGGGTACCTGCCGCCACGTCTACCTGCTGGTCACCTGGCCCGGGGAGACCCAGAGCAACACGCGCGCCACTGTGTACGACAAGCTGTTCGGGACCAACGCCGGACATGTCTGCCCGTCTGAGACCGATTTCTACTCCCAGATGAGCTACGGCAAGCTGTCCGACACCGGCGACGTCTTCCCTGCCACCGGTGCGTACAACATCAGCAACCCCGCGGACCTGGGGGAACTGGTGACGAGCGCGATGAACGCCGCCGACCCGGACGTGGACTTCTCCCAGTTCGACGCCAACAACGATGGATACATCGACGCATTGTCGATCGTGCTGCCCTGGGATTTCCGCGCCTTCGTCAGCTACTACTGGAGCGGGCCGCTGTTCGACGGCAAACACATCTTCACTATCGGCTTCCTGGGCGAGGGCGACCTTGCCCCCGAGAGCCGCACTACGCTCCACGAGACGGGGCACTTCTTTTTCCTGCCTGACTACTACGACTACGGCGGTGACGGTTCACATCCGGCGAATCCCGGCCCCGACGGCAATGAGAGCTTTGGCGATGGTGTCTGGGAGCTGATGGCGGCGGGCAACTTCGCCAACCCGCCGATGCCGATGAGCGCCTACAACCGCTGGCTGCTGAACTGGCTTGACCCCACGGTGCTCACGGGGCAAGTGAACGACCTCGTGCTTCACCCCAGCAACCTGCAGGGTAACCCCGACGAGACGTACCTGCTGTGGACGGAAGGCACGTACAACCAGGAGTTCTTCCTGATCGAGAGCCGCTGGCTCGACACGACCACGGACTACGGGCAGGTTCTGGGGAAGGGGTTGATGATCTGGCATGTCGATGAGAACATGATGCTCAATCCCGTCGGCGACGGTGTGAACGACATCGAGGAGCACAAGGCGCTTGATCTGGAGGAGGCGGACGGGCGGGACGACCTCGACCATATGTCCAACTACGGCGACCTCACTGACCTGTACCCCTACCAGACGAAGGAGTTCAGCTTTACCAGCTATCCCTCGAGCGCGGCCTACAGCGGGGACGACTCGCAGGTGCGGATCTACAACATCCGCTCCAACCCCGTGGACCACACGGTTACGATCAACGTGCAGGTTTCAGGCCTGCGGATCGACCTCAACGCGCTGCCGCCGCTGGTCGCCAGCGGCACGGTGGGGATCGATCCCAACTTGAACGGTCCAGTGCAGCGTGTGGAGTTGTACGTTGACGGGAGCATGGTGCTCGGCGCGGACGCACCCCCGTACACGTATGCATGGGACACAACCAGCTTGAGCGACGGGCAGGCCACCGTCCGGGGTGTTACGTTTAGCGCCACCGAGAACCGCGAGGCGTCCCAGGACCTGCTCGTGGACAACTTCCCGTATACCATCGCGCTTGCCGACAACGCCGAGCACGGGCTGTTCCAGCTGATGCCGCTGGATGCGAAGCACCCGTCGGAGCTGATCAAAGCGGAGACGCGCAAGTCCAACGGGTCATCAACCGACCTGGCGGGCGGAGGCGACGGCATATGGCAGACGAGCACCGCTTTCCACACCTCTGGCACACATTGCTTCTACATTGGGACGCCCGGGGGGGCCTATGGCCCCTTCGAGAACGACTTCCTCGTCTCGCGCAAGCTCGACCTTTCGGCGGTGAGCAACCCGACGCTGTCCTTCAGCCACCAGTTCGACATGGAGGACGGCAAGGACTTTGCGCATGTGTTCGTGACGAGCGACGACGGCCGCACGCTGACTGAGCTGGCGACGTACACGGGCACGCAGACGGGCCAGCGCGTGTCGCTGCCGATGCCGGGTTTCCAGAAGGACGGCGTGCGGGTGATCTTCTTCTTCGAGAGCGACGGCACGGGAAACGACGGCAGCGGGTCGATCGCCGGCAGCGGCTGGTGGATCGACGACATCATCGTGGCCAGCGGGGGCATGGGAAACCTGCCCGCGGTGAGCATCCAGACGCCGGCGGGGGGCGCGGTGGTCCAGGGCCGGCTGGACATCACGGTCACGGTGCAGGCGAACGTGACGCGCGTGGACTACTACGTCTATCGCACTGGCGGGACGACGCAAGCGACGGCGGAGACGACGCCTTTCAGCAAGTCAATCGGCACTGCGGCTCTCGGCAACCAGCGGGTGCTGCTCGAAGCGCGGGCGTTCAATGCCAGCGGTGCCTTCGCCTCGGACTTCCGCGAGCTCGACCTGTACAACCTGCTTGGCGATGCGAACGCGGACGGGGCGGTGGACGCGACGGACCTCGACGCGATCCGCGCCTGCATCGGCATGACGTCCGCCGCCCCAGCCTACCGGGCGTGGTTCGACTGCAACTCCGACGGCGTGGTCGATGAACGCGACGCCTCGGTAGTGGGTTACAATTTCGGTAGCCACCTGTAGCCCGCCCTGGGAGCACTGACGTCCTGCCGGCATTCAGGCGGCAGGGACCCTGCCGCGACGTGGGCGGGAACAGCGCCCCGCCCCTATCCCTGACCCCTCATCCCCGTCCCCTGTTCCCCGTAGCCTGCTCTCTCGGCCCTTGGCGCTGCCTGTCAGCGGACAGGGCCGTCCGCCCTACTGAGTCCACGGCGGACGCGGCGATCCGCCCTGCTAGAACGCTCCCACACGACGGCTCCACTCCCGGTGGATAAGTGTTACTATTCCCTCTGGTCAGTCAACAATAAGCGTAGCCGCCCGGCTATGCGCTGATAACGGAGGCGTCGGATATGCGTAGACACTCTGTATCGACTGCCATTCAAACGGCTGTCGTGCTGCTGCTCCTGGGACTCCTCGTTGGCGGTTGCGGCGGAGGGGGAGGGACGGCAATCACCCCCGCTTCCCAGCGGCAGGCACCCGGGCTCGACTTGAGCCAGGCGCTCAGCCAGCTCGACGCGCTGGCGACGCCCCCGGGCGTCAATGAGGCGATGTTCGCCGAGCTGAAGGCTGGGCTGCGCCAGGCGCTCGTCTCATCTGGCGTGCGCCGGTTCGTCGCCACGGCGCCGGCCTCTGCGAAGAGCAAGGTGACTGACCTGCAGGTAAGCGGTACCGGCACCAACGTGACGTTCACTTGGAGCTACCGCAACCAGGGTGACTACAACCAGAACGGGCTGGTGGAGATCGCAGACCTCCAGCCCATCGGCGCACATTTCAACAAGGGCACGGCCTCGCCGGATTGGAACGTGGCGCAGTTGGCGGACGGAGACGAGAACGGGCAGGTGAACCTCGCGGACATCCAGCCGATCGGCGCCAACTTCCTGCGCAAGCTGGACGGCTACCAGGTGCAGTACAGCACGGGGCCCGACCCTGGCGGCACCTGGACGCAGTCGGCCACCGCGCAGTTGAGCACGGACTCCGCCATACCCGGCGGCGGCGGGCGGAGGACGTTTACCCTCGCCTACACCAGCGCTCAGAACGGCTACTATCGCGTCGTGCCCTTCGACGGGACGAACCTGGGCGTTCCAAGCGACCCTGTGCAATACAGCGGTGCTGTCACCAACCAGCCGCCCTCGGCGGCGCTGGGCGCGGACCACACCTCGGGCACGGTGCCGCTGAGCGTGAACTTCGACGCCAGCGCGAGCGTGGACCCCGACGGAACGATCGACAAGTACGAGTTTGACTTCGGCGAGGGCGGTGGATGGGAAGACTTCGCCACCGATGCTACGGTGAGTCACAACTACGCGACCGCCGGGGACTTCACCGCGCAGGTCCGCGTGACGGACAACCTGGGCGCGACGGATACGGCGAGCGTGGCTATCCATGTCACGCCGGCTGGCGGCGGCAATCTGTTCGATGATGCGCTGCAAGGCGTCGGGATGCAGCGCACGGACCTCAACCTGGGCAGCTTCCCCGCCCAGATTGCATTCACGGACTTCACCAACTACGGCAATGATGTAACTCTGTTCGACACCAACGGCGTGCCGGGCAGCCGCTTCGGCGCCTACACCAACTACTGGCACGACGATCACACCGCGCTGCCGACGTGGAGCAAGGGTTTCACCGACGCGGTGGAGTCCACCACCGGGTTTGAGGATCTGGTCACCGAGGCCGACAACGTCTTCTTCGAGGGCACCAGCCGGCAGACGTTCTGGGGCAACCCGAACCCGGGGACGGAGTACATCCCGCAGGTGACGGACCCGCTGGCCAACGCGGTGATCGACCTGATCAACAACCATGGCGGCACGGCAGATGGCCCGGCGATCACCACCGATGCCGCCGATGTGCCGCTGAATCTGCAGGAGGCGTTGGCGCGGATCCTCATGGCGGCGGACGCCGCGGCGACCGCGCGCGACGACTACTTGACGACGTTCCTTGGCGCCTACGACCCAGTTGAGCCGCCGGACACCAACGTCTGGCACATCGCCTACAACCGGGCCTACGCCTTCCGCATGCCCGTGGACAACAACTTCATCCTGCCTTACACGCTGTTCGGCTTGAGCACTCCCGATTCGGGAACGACCTGGGTAGCGACGATAAAGCCCTACGTGTGCGTGTTCAACTACCTCCTGTTCGCCCAAGCGATGGTGGATCTGACCCACGCCCTTGATCAGGGCAATAACGTGCTCAGCGGGGTCGTGCCTGGCACGTTCAGCTTCGATCAGGACTCGCCCATCGGGAAGATCGTGATCAACAGCGGCGACGGCCCCACGACCTACGCCGCCGCCGACTACGTGCTGATCTGCGACTGCGACGGCAGTGACACCTACAACTGCTCCGCCGGGGCGAACTCGAGCATCCTCAACCCAGTAAGCATCTGCCTCGACCTGGCGGGCAGCGACACCTACAGCGCCATCGACGACTACACGGACGGGGTCAACACGGACTACGCCAGCCAGCAGGGCACGGGCCGCTGGGGCGTGGGCATCCTCGTCGACTACGCGGGCGATGACCAGTACAACGCTTCCCT